>Ga0187872_10000177_pt1 | contig 78648 bp, 81 predicted proteins | sample June2016WEW_16_4_FD_132973 | JGI IMG/M metagenome (GOLD analysis project Ga0187872, IMG submission 132973) | Peatland microbial communities from SPRUCE experiment site at the Marcell Experimental Forest, Minnesota, USA - June2016WEW_16_40 | ecosystem: Environmental > Terrestrial > Soil >... | reverse complement strand
CGCAAGATCATGCGCTATATCCGGCTCTATGGAAAAACCGCAAAACCTTTCCAATGGAAGTACACCGATTATCGTCACCGCGTCTCAGCATGCTAAAGATTCAGAGCGGACAGCCCACTAGCCACGAAATCGGGCTGCGCTTGCACTTGGCGGTTCGATTCGGAGCCGAAGGGGATTACGCGGTCACGCCTGCCTTTTTCTCGCAATATGAGAATCCCGACTGGCGGGAAATCACGTTGATAGTACTCGATGGCTCCGCGAGCCCACGGCCTACCAACGACATTGCCGCGGACATGTTGGATGACGTGCTTCGCTATGGCGGAGCTGCCCACTATCTAGAAGGACAGGTCTACCGCTTTCAATTTGACTTGGCGCCGAACTATGTCATTCGCAACGTTGCGCGGACCCGATACTGCATCAACAGTGAGTACTATCGGGCGATTGGGCGGCCGGGAATCTGGGATGCTGTTCAGGATAGTGCAGTACCGGTGAAATACCGAGTCCGCATTTCTAGCCTAGACTTCGAGGCCGAGACCAGGGACTTGCCGCCACAACGCGCGTATCTTGCAAGCTTCCGTGGCGAGGGCGGTTCCGATTGCGGCCCGACGCCGACCAATCGTTTCTGATCTTCCTTCATGAGACTGACACAAGGGAACAGACTTCCTTGATCGGCGATGAGCTGTCGCTCATGGCGGGAACACAATCACGCGCACACGGTATGAGCGAATCAAACCGATCGACGGTCGGAATCGGAAGTCGAAATGACGGCCGACGCTTGTTCCTGGCTGAGCCAGAACAGGTCTAAAACGTACGCTGCAATAACCGCATCGCCAATCACTGTCGCAAGTCGCCCCGAGGGGAGCAGTTGATCCACCGCCCACATCATAAAGGTAGCGGCGAGAAGTAACCGCTTGCACAAAGTTCCGCGAGGCGGTCCCGCGCGCAACTGAAGGATCGCGTAGCCGATTCCGGCCATGGCCAAAGGAACAGAGCTAAGATAAGCGTGCAGTTTGTCGGAGATGAAGTGGACGTTGGACATCAGGAGGATTCCCGCGAAAGCCAACGCGGTGATCATCAAACTTCGAATTCCGGCTGTATTCGCGACTCGTTCCAATGTCTTAACTGTGGGCGTCATAGCCGGCTGCCCCCTCGATAGACAACCAAAGATGCATCGCGGCATAGGCACGCCACGGCCGCCACTCTTCAGCAAGTCTTCGTAGTTGCTCACCCGACCTCGGGATCTCGCCTTTCCACATCCCGCACCTCAGCGATCGATAATCCAATGGAAAGGCATCGGGCTCTCCGCAGGCACGCATGGCGATGTAATGGGCCATCTCTTCTCCCACCCCATCCATTGCGCTCAAGCGTGAGATCGTTTCTTGCAAGGTTCTGAAGGACTCGAAGGTAAATTCCTTGTTGCAGAGCGCCCGGGCCAATGCGTGAATGGAACCCGTGCTTTCCCGAGAGATACCTAAGGGCGTGAGTTCTGCGCCGGCCAGATCCTCTGGTCGCGGGAAGAGGTGAGTGAGGCCGTCAATAGACGTTTCGATTGGCCTGCCGAATTTGCGGACTAGTTTTCCGGCTAGTAAATTGGAGTCCACCACTGTCAGGCGTTGGCCAAGAGCGGCCCTCACCGCAACCTCAAAGCCGTCCCAAACCCCAGGCACCCGAAGACCTTGGTGACTATCCAGGAGTGGTTTCAACATCGAATCGTGCGACAGATGGCCGGCGATCTGGAGAGGGTCGGCCGCCAAATCGAAAACCCGCCGGATGCGTTCCACTGCCCGCAAGAGGCCCCGGTATTTGGGTAAAGCGATGCGCACGATTAGACAGGCATTCTGTTGATCATGCCTGACGTCGATGACCCCGGCCCCACCGTCGCTCTCGATCGTTCGCTGGTAAGAAGTGTCCTGGACCAGTTCCACCCCGGGAGTCGCCCTCGACCTGAGAAAGGCTACCAGCGCCGGCCAATCAAAGGGCGGTCGATAGAGGAGGCGCATAACAAATTCGCCGCGTCGAGATGAGACGGCTGACTTGTCGCGCAGCCGGCGCAAATCGGTCGGGGACTGACCCGCTATGGTGCGCACGGCATGGTTAAACTGGCGAAGGCTGCTGAATCCGGCGTTCAACGCAATCTCCGCCATGGGCATGTCGGTTTGCTCTATCAGGCTTCGCGCAAAGTGAACTCGATGAGTACTCGCGATTTTAATCGGGGGCACTCCCAGATGTTGAATGAAGAGGCGTCGCAGTTGGCGTGACCCGATACCCACTCTTTCGGCCAGTTCATCCACACTACTGGCGTCCAGAGCGCCCTCCCAGATGAGCCGGAGTGCGCGCGAGACGACGGCTGACGTACCGAGCCATGCCGGAGTTCCTGGAGAGCTCTCGGGGTGGCATCTCCGGCACGGTCTGTACCCGGCGGCCTCAGCCGCGGCGGCGCACGGAAACAGAGCGATGTTATTGGGCTTCGCAAAAGGCACCGGGCAAATTGGGCGGCAATAGATCCCGGTGGTTACCGCGGCTACAAAGAATCGTCCATCGAACCGCGCGTCCCTACTATGCATGGCCTGCCAGCAGATGTCCGGCTCCAGTTCCGTTTCCGTGTGGCTGGTGACCGGTACCGGCAAGGGGATAAAGACGGTAGCGGGCGCGAGCTTGGCATGCATGACCGTATGCTAAAGGATTGTGGACCTATGCGCTAGCAATTTTCGGACGCGATGGCGTTGTTCTATCTTTTGAGCTAAAACTCACAGACGTTGCACGAAATCCTTATGACATCTTTATGGCCGTCATGCCATAGCAACTTTCGGACTAATAACTCAAGAGCACATACATACAGAGAGAACGGCCCTTGGCCGGTCATCAAGTCCGAAAGCCGCGAGCAAATTCGTCGTTATCGATTCATAGTGATGTTGGAGATTAAGCCATGTTGCATTTTCTGAAGGCGCTGTTGCGGAGACTGGACAGAGATCGTTACCAACACGATATTGAGCGTGCCCTCGCACTTCACTTGCGTGGCGAAGCCAGAGGCGATGGCTTGGACCCGGTTAGCCTAACCACTCAGTTGCAGATTGAATGGCGTGCCCGCGACATCCACCCGTGGGACCGAGGTCTTCTATCGCCAGCCAGAAGAGCGGCGGCATTCGTCGAGCAATCCCTGGCTGACACGGAAGCCGCTATTTATAGGCTGTTCGACGCCTTACCTCAGGTGGATGTCATTGCCCTACGAGTACTCGATCAAGCGGCGGAAACCGTGATCATTTCCGGCACGGTCTCGCGGCTGGCTGTTTCGGCTCGGGACGAAAACCTTTCGATCGGGATGCGACTACTGTACCTGGGGCTCACTTATCATTCAGCCGGTTCTCTGTTTGAGCCGCTGGAGGATCATCGCTCATCACCCGCGTCAAATGCCGTCGGAGCTCCCGCATTCCGAACCGAAGAACCCCTTGTCAACGTCACCTATCGCCGCGACCTGGATACGCCAGCCAATCGCTTTCACATCTAGCGCTCGCGCTTCTGGACATTGGCGCTCCCGCTCATCGCGTTGATGCGGACCCACTTATTGAGTTGCGAAAGGGCCAATATTCGCGTTTTGCCGATTTCGTCCACAAAATGCCGAACAGGGTTGCTAAAATGGGTTTGGTTGCGGAGGGGTGGCAGAGTGGTCGAATGCGGCGGTCTCGAAAACCGTTGAACCTTTACGGGTTCCGTGAGTTCGAATCTCACCTCCTCCGCCATTCGTTCATCCACGTCGCAGCGCCTTGCACGCCTGAACCAATTCCCGAATGGCGGCCGGTGCTCGCTTAGCCAATGTCCGGAGTGTTCAACATCGTATCGTTGAAGCGGTTGGTGAAGTTCGCGACCGCGACGGCGAGCGTCAGTTCCACGATCTGGTCGTCATTGAAATACTGCTTCAATTCATCCAGCGCCGCCGGACGGATCGCCGAGGCGCCGCGCGTCACGCGCTCGGCGAAGAGAATTACCGCCTTCTCCTTGGCGTCGAACGCCGAGCTGCGAAGGAAGAAGGCCAGCGCCTTGATCTGATCGTCCGTCACTCCGTTCTTTTTCCCCGACGCCGAGTGCGCACGGAAGCAGTACTCGCAGCCGTTGATGAGCGAGGTCTTCAGATAGGCCAGCTCCTTGTATTTCCGCTCCACGGTTCCATGTTCGATGACGGCTGTGTAGAACGGGACAAAAGTCGCCAGAGCTTCGGGGACTCGCGCCATGGTGCCGAAGAACGAGGGCACTTTGCCAAACCCATGGGTCAGCTTGTCGAGAATGGGCTGAACTTCGGAGGCCGCGGTTTCTTTTGAAAGCGGGCTGATTGCTGGAGCTGTTTCGGTTGCTGTGGGCATGGTTTATCTTACTTCGTGGATTGGAGAAGTGCCAAGGCCTGTGGCATCGGTTGATAGTCCAAATAGGTGTCGGCTTCCTCGGAGTTTTCGTTGACAAACCCGAGGGCGGACGCCCTCACCCGAATGTTGAAGGCCTTGGGAAGCCACACACCATCGGCTACGGGCTCTTGCTCCAAATCGAAAGCGGTGCCTGGCCCGACCTTCGCTAGGAATCCGTAAAGACTTACCGTTTTGACCACTTCGGCGTGGACTTTCACCCATTGATCGGTAGCCTTGTCGATCCAAAGCTGCCCCTTCATTCCTTTGAGAACGTGGCCTTCGTGGTCACTCGCCTCAAACCCCGGCTTGGGCTCGGCATCCATCATCCAACAGGCATGTCCATCCACCTGCGCTTCGCCAGCGATCTTAAATTCAAATGCTTCGACCATTTCCTGCAGCATCCGATGATCGCGGTTTTGTTCTCGTTCGTATTTGGCGACGCGCCGGTGACGCTCCCGTTCGGATTCGTTCTGGCGCCGTTCTATCTCCTTATGCAGTTTCCGCTCTTCCTCCGCCTTCTCATCGGGCGACAAGAGTTGGCCGTTAACGGCCGTAACAACGTTATAGGGAGAGCCATCGATCATCAGCACGCGGTACGTCTTCGACATAGGGGAATTGTGCCGCTTGCCTTCCACGTCTCGTTCCAAATAGGAGTACTTCGAAGCTTGCGCCCAGTCCGCTTTCGTAGCCTCGACGGATTTGCGAACAATCTCCTCGGGATTAGGAGCGGCGGCGTAAGAAAGCATCCCGGTCGCGGCGGCTGCGGCCACCGATAATAGGAAGGTGCGGCTGACCATGGGCCCTCACAAGGTTAGACGCAGAAGGCCGTTAAATCGTATTCTTTTGCGGTAGTTCCGGTACGGCTACATGCCTTCCAGGCCTTGCGTTAGCTCAATGCGGGTACCCACCGGATCGATAATAAAGGCGATCTTCAGGCCGATAGCCGGTACGTCGCGGTATGGCATGTCGAACTTGATGCCGTCGGCGTCCAGCTTCTTGCAGAACGATTGCAAATCTTTGATTTCGAATCCCATGTGATCCAGGGTCCGGCCTTTGGTTGGGACTTGCGCTTCCTTGGCTTTCAGAAAATCGACTTCGCCTCCGGGGACTTTCGCCGCCGGAAGGTTGCGGCGCGTGATGGCTTCGGCGCCAAAGGTTTTTACGTACCAAGCTTGGAGAGCCGCCGGATCGGGCGTCATCAGGTGAATGTGGTGGAAGACCACTGGCGCGCTGATGGAAGCGTCTTCGTTAAACTCCACGCGGACTTTGTCGGGGAAGGTCACCATGATCTGCTTGTTCTTCTCGATGTCGAATACCGTCGGGATGTTGGCAGCGGCCAATTTGGCCTTCAACGCCGCATAATCTTTCACCAGAAAGCCGATGTGGTTGGCGGTGGAGCCTTCTGAACCTTCCGTCGCGTCTGCCTTGGTGACAATGATGAAGATGCCGGGAAGCTTGACCAGATTTAAGAATCCGTCCTTGGACGCGGTCGCGCCCAAAACATCTACCCAGACTTTGATTTGCGCATCCGGATCGGGCACAGTCAGATGAATATGTCCCATGGAGACGCCCGCGTCATTCGGCCCCGCAAGTTGGGCAAATGACAGCTGCGCAAGCATCGTCGCGGCAGCGACCGCGAGCAAACAGAGCCATCGCATGCGCGTTATCGTATCACGATTTTGCAGCCTCGGATTTATTGAACAAAGTGTGCAATTCGTCCTTCGCTTTCTCTAGAATCCGCTTCTGCTTAGCGGGCAGGGTAAGGCCGGCGCGGTTAATGTAGAAGTTCAGCATGGACATGGCGGACTGCAGGGGGGACCCTTTACGGCGCTTGCTGGATTCGGCCGATCGCTTGAGTGAAGCCGCGATGCGCTTGGGATCGCTCCAGGAAAAGACATTCCTCTCCAGATCCAGGGCATTGCTCGTTTCGGTCACATACTGTGACCAGCGTTTTGGGGAAGATTTTGCGGGCGTTTTGGCTGCCATGGCTGTGAGACGCACTTTCGCTGTGATTTTGATCGGCATTGCCGCGAATAATAGGGTTGAAGCATGACCACGCCGGCACAGGAACGGTTTCAAAGCCTGATGGAGGATCACAAGAAGATCCTTTATAAGGTTTGCCGCTCCTACTGCAGGAATCCGGGAGACCGGGACGACCTGGCGCAGGAGATCATCGTCCAGCTCTGGCGGTCGTTTGCCGCGTTCGACGAACGGGTACGGTTTTCCACCTGGATGTATCGTATCGCCCTGAATGTCGCGATTTCTTTCTATCGCCGCGAGAGCGTCCGGACGCGGCACGTCGTGCCTGGCAGCGAGCACTTGCTCGAAGCGATCGATGAGACGGAGAACCGTTCCGAAGAGGTACAGCTTCTGTATCAGTGGATCGAAGAACTCGACCCATTCAATAAGGCGCTGGTGATCCTCTATTTGGACGGGAACAATTACCAGGAAACCGCGGCCATCTTGGGAATCAGCGAGACCAACGTCGCAACGAAGATCAGCCGCCTGAAAGAAACCCTGCGGAAGAAACAGGAAGTACAACAATATGGAACTCGATGAGCTCAAGGAAAAGTGGGTCGAGCACGACCGGAAGCTCGATCAAAGCATTCGCTTGAACCTGCAGCTGCTACGGGAAACGTACACCCGGCGCGCCAAATTTGCGCTCTGGAGATTAGCCGCGATGCTGGCGGCGGGATCGATCTTCATGCTGGTGGTGATCGTTTCGCTGGGTCGCTTTATAGCTCTCAATTGGTCGACGCCGCGCTTCACTCTTCCGGCGATTGTGCTTGACCTGGCGGCCATCGCGGCGCTGGCGGCGCTGACTGCGCAGATTGGACTGGCTCTAACGATCGACTACAACCAACCTGTCGCCCTGATTCAGAAGCGGCTGGAAACTCTGCGAAAGTTTCGTATCCGCTATACCCAGGCGATCATCCTGACGATGACGCTGACCTGGGCGCCCATTTTCATTGTCGTGATGAAAGGATCCCTCGGACTGGACGTGTATCGTCTCTTCGGAATCCCGTGGATCGTGATCAACGTGGCGTTCGGATTGGCTGTGCTCGCTGTCGGGATCTGGGCCTTCCAGAAATATGGAGGCCGGGTGAACCAGCGATTCCTCCGAGACATCGCTGGGTACAACCTGAACGCCGCATCCAGATTCCTAACTACCCTGGCTGAATTCGAAAAGGATTACTCGCCCCAAGAGCGTTCCAGCATCCGCGAGTATTCGCCAGAGGAATAGAGCTCGAAATGGAACTCGCGCGAGGTGAGCGGGGTGAAATCGCACTCGCTCAGCTTGCTCTGAAAGATTTGATCGGCGAAGCGGAAATAAGCGCGGACGAACTCATCGGCCAGCACTTCGCGCGGCGGCGCGGCGGCGAACACAAAATTCAAGCCGAGCGCGCGGCTAAAAATCGATTTGTAGTCGGCGACGCCCCACTTGCGAAGCTTGGCCTGGACGCCGGTAGGCGCGTCGTGGATCAGCAGTCCAGCGAAACTCTGGAAGCAGATGCCGCGCGGAAGATCGGCCTGATTGCGCTCGGCAAATTCGAGACACTGCTCAATCCAGCGCGAAAGATCCTTGCCGACGTAGTAGAGCATCCGAAGCTCGGAGTAGCGGCCGTCCATGAGGGCGCGGTCCAGGTCGTCCCGTGAGGCTTCGCCCTGGGGCAGCAAGCCTTGCAGTTTTAGATTGGCGCGCGAGCTTTCCACCAGCTTGCCGGGGCCGCCGGCATCCGCGAAGGGGTGCAGGATCAGGGGCGGCAAAGTCCGTACGATGCTGTGGGTCAGGGCCGGCGCAGTGCCGAAGGAAGATTCAGGTGCCATGACCAAAGTATGCGGAGTTACTTCCGCTCGGTCAGTAGTACCTTGGCTTCAATTGTTTGGGTACCCCGGAGCACCTTGACAAGTACTTCCTGGCCAGGATGACTGGCCCGTAGCGCGTACGTGAAATCGTAGAGGTTTTGGATGGGTTTCCCGTCAAATTGGGTCAAAATGTCCCCTGCCTTCAGTCCGGCCTTGGCGGCGGGTGAGCCGGGACGCACGTCGGCGAACCTTACTCCGTTGGGTAGTTCGGTGAAATCCGGGATGCTGCCGAAATCGGGGCCGTAGCCGCCGCCGGACACTTTGCCGGAATGGGGATTGGCCACTTCGCCGGGAGGCTCGGTTTCGGCCACGCGAACGAACTGCGGGCGCGGTGAGCTGTCGGTCAGGTGATCGGTGACGTCGGCCACCAGATTCAGCAAGCGGACGGCGTCCGGAGCGTCGATCTTGTCCCAGGTGTCGCTCGGCTTGTGATAGTCGGCGTGGAGGCCGGAGAAAAAGAACAGCACCGGAACCTGTTTCGTGGTGAACGAGGTGTGGTCGCTGGATCCGTAGCCGGCCTTTTCGGTCAGGTCGGCGTCGAAGTCATGCTTGGGGACCAGTTCCTTGAGCAGCGGGCCGAAAGTGGTGCCGGTACCCACGCCACCCACGTAGATCTTGCGGTCCCTGATGCGGCCGATCATGTCCATGTTGATCATGGCGACATCGTCTTTGAGCGGCAGCAGCGGGTGATTGACGTAATAACTGGAGCCGAGCAAACCCAATTCTTCGCCCGCGAAGGTGAGAAACAGAATGCCCCGCTGGCGTTTCGGCTGATGGGAGAACCAGCCAGCCAGTTCAAGGACGCCCGCCGTGCCGGAGGCATTATCGTCGGCGCCAGGATGGACAGTTCCAGTGAGCGAGGGCGCCAGCGAGAATTGCCCACCCAGGCCGAGATGATCGTAGTGCGCGCCGATGACGACGTATTCGCTGGTTTCACCGGGAAGATAAGCGCCAACGTTGTGGACCGTTTTCACTTCGCGCCCGATATCGACGTCCATATCGAGGCGCAGTTTTTCGGGCAGAGCGAATGATTCCGGATGCAGATCCTTGTCGATTCCGCTCTCGATGCTTTCCAAGTTCTTGCCGCTGAGAGCCAGCCACTTGTTTACGATGTTCGCCTTCACCTGGACGAACTCGATACCCGCGTTGTCGGGGCCTTCCGCGCCCCCGAATTTCTCCAGGTCGTCACCATCGCCCACATGCGTGCCGACATCGTTCACCAGCAGCACGGCCTTGGCCCCGTGAAACTTAGCGTTGGCGGCCTTGCTGAAAATCTGAGAATGGGCGGTGTAAACTTTGCCCTCGAAAACGCTCTTCTCGTCGAACTCCTGCGGCTCATGGCGCAGCAGCAATACGATCTTGCCCTTTACATCCATGCCGGCGTAATCGTCGTAATTATATTCGGGCGCGGTGATGCCGAAGCCCGCGAAAACCACATTGCCGGACACGTCGCCCGCGGCGGAAAGGTTCAAGGGAATGAAGTCCTGCTGGAAGCGCAACGATTCCGAGCCAGCGCCCGTGGTGTAGGCCAGGTCGTTCTTCTTGCCGAGACGCGCGCTGGTGGTAACGTCGAAATTTTGATAATAGCTGTCGCCCGAAATCGGCTTCAAATTCATCGCGCGAAACCGATCGCGAATATAGGCCGCGGCCTTTTCGAGCTCCGGCGATCCGGTGGCCCGGCCGCGCATTTCCGGCGAAGCCAGGAACTTGATAATGCCAAGATAATCGTCGCTGCCGATGTTGGCGGCAAACACGCCGGCTGCCAGGGCGATCGGGAGCCCGATCCGAAGTGCAATTTTCGGAAGCATTTAATAAGAAAGCTGCATTTACTTGTCGAGGGGCGAAGGGATCTTCACTTCGCAACACTTGTCGTCGGGTTTTTCGGCGGCCTTCGGAGTAGTGCTCTGCGCCGATTTCTGATAGTTCAGCTCGCCGGTAATGATCTGGTCGATATTCTGCCACGGATAGTTGCCCACCAAGCGGCGTCCGTTCAGGAACAGGGTGGGGGTGGCGTCCACATGCAGCGCGCGTCCCTCGGCGAGGGAAGCGTCCACTTCGGCTTCGGTGGCCTTGGTGTCGATGCAATGGCCGAATTGCAACCCGTCGATATCTTGGGCCGTCTTGACGAAATCCGTCAACTGGGTCTTCAGGTTGTCCGGATTAATTTCGGCCTGATGATCGTAGATCCAGTCATGATACTTCCAGAAAGCTGTCGGGCTTTGGTGATAGATACATCGTCCCGCGATGGATGCGGCCTTGGCCCAGGGATGAATCTGCTCCAGCGGAAAATCCTTGAAGACCACGTGAACCTGGGTGGGAAACTGCGACGGGACATTGCTGCGGAGAGTCTTGGCTTCTTCCTTGCAATTGGGGCATTCGAAATCGCCGAACTCGACAACTGTCACCGCAGCGGTGGCGGGGCCGAACACAGGCGCGCCGCTGGTCTTCAACTTGTCGAGATCTTCCTGAAAGGGATTCTGCGCCAGGTTGTAAACCACGCCGCGAATAATATGCTGGCCGTCTTTGGTGACATAGAAGGTTTCATCCTGCGAGCGGCCCTGGTAGGTGAAGTGAACCTCCACTTCTTGGAGGTCCGCCGTGCCGGAAGGCTTCGGGTCGTCAATCTTCACCTGCACCTCGGGAATCACGGCCAATAGATGGCGGACGTATGCCTCCATATGGGCCTTGTCCAGTGTGGACTTGGGCCTTTCCTGCGCGGAAAGAACGGTGAGCAACGACAGAGATAGAACGGCGAAAACGCAAAGGCGCATAACTGATTGTAACCCGGAGATTGGAGCAACGGCACGAATCGCTCCGCCCGAGAAGTACAAGGAGTCCCATGGCAAATATCCCGATTCAAGCGCCAGACCATCGAACAAGGCCCGGAACTGGCGCTTGGCTGGTGAAGAGCGGCGCGGGCTGGGAAGGCGGCGCTCAAAGTCGCTTGGAAATTGTTGATTCGGGGCGAGGGGACGCATCAGGGGATTTTCTCGTGCGCGGTGGCGTTTTTTTTCTAACAAATCGGCGGATTTAAGGCGAGGAGCCGATATGATATTGCTCCACGCCAGAGGGAGTGATGCATCAAGCTCAGAATATCGCGGGGAAAGCTTGGCGGATCCGAGTGTCCAGTTAAGTCGTTTGACAAACACCGAGTCCGGATGACTGTTCGGACCTTTTTCGAGCATGCTGGACAGATACTTCAACGGCTTTCCTTGGTAGGACTTCTTCCGTTCCTACGGCTGGCCCAGCGTTTCGGACAGGGTGTCACGAAAGAATCGCCCCAGGCCGACGCGGTCCATCTCGTGGTTGGCCACTGCGATCATCGCTTCGTAGGCGGCGAGCTCTGGGAGGCGGCTGGTATCGACGCCGTTGATTTCCAGAAAATCTAATTCTGCTTGAACACCGGTCCGCTTGTTTCCGTCGAGGTAGGCTTGACTCTCGGCGATGTGAAAGGCGTACGCACCCGCGATCTCGTAGAGGTCGCCCTGGCCGTAAAGGTAGACGTTCAGCGGTTGGGCGATAGCCGATTCAAGCGCCCCTTCGTCCCGCAGACCGTCAACGCCGCCGAACTCGTTGATCTGGTCGCGGTGGATTTCATCAATCAGTTCCCGTGACAGAAAAACGGGCTCTTGTTCCAAAGGATTTAGTAAAGGGCAACTGTTGCTGCGAGATTATTTAGCCAAGCGGCGAAACAAGCCGGCATGCTGTGCGCTTGTCTTACGGTGAGCCTTATCGAACTCTTGCTTTGAGGCAGTGCGGACGCCGGAAGTTTTTCCGTTTACTCGCGTCTCTTGACCCTGCGGCTCAGTAGCCTGCGGTGGCGTGGGCTCCAGCTTCTTGCTTGTTCCCTTTTCCATAGCACCCTCATATACAGTGTACCTGATGAAGTGACTGCTCAAGCAACGACGGCGCGCCGATCCCATTCCATAGGCCTTGGTTTTACCTCATACATCATGGGTCGCGCTAGGGTTTGCAGGTGCTTGGCGATCACTCACCACGCACCAGGTCTTCGAGAGTCTCGCGCCGCCGGATCACGCGGAAGCGATCGCCTTCCACTAGAATCTCGGGCGGCCGAGGGCGCGAATTGTAATTCGACGCTGCCACGAAGCCGTAAGCGCCGGCGGTGCAGACCGCGAGAAGATCGCCGGGCAGCACGTTGGGCATTTCGCGGGCGCGGGCCAGAAAATCACCCGATTCGCAGACTGGGCCGACAACGTCGGCGATGATCGTGTCACCCTGGTTCTTCCGGAGGGGAATAATCTCGTGATGCGACTGATACAGCGCCGGACGAATCAGGTCGTTCATGGCGGCGTCGACGATGATGAACTCCCGATCGCCATTGCTCTTGCGATATAGCACGCGAGTGAGTAGAACACCTGCTTCGGCCACGATGGAACGTCCCGGCTCAATCAGGATCTCGAGCCTGTGTCCGGCGGTGCGCTGGCACATAGCTTGAATGAACTCGCAAATGGATAGCGCTTTATCGCCCGGTTTGTAAGCCACGCCGAGTCCGCCGCCCAGATCGAGCGAGCGGATGGGGAGCCCACGCGCCCGCAGCCGTTCCACTAGCGCGATCATCTTGTCGAACACCTCCAGCATGGGCGCGATATCGGTGATCTGCGAGCCGATGTGGCAACTGACGCCTTCGAGCGAAAGGTGCTGGAGCGCCCGCGCGCGCTCGTAGACCGCTTCGGCGTCAGCGATGTCGATGCCGAATTTGTGCTGGCGGAGTCCGGTGGAGATGTAGGGATGCGTAGACGCGTCCACATCGGGGTTTACGCGCAGAGCAACGCGCGCCTGGATGCCGCGGCGGGCCGCGAGTGAATCGATCAGCGCCAGTTCAGGTTCTGACTCGCAATTGAAGCTTTTGATTTGGTGTTCGAGCGCGTAGTCGATTTCGTGCGAAGTCTTGCCGACGCCAGAGAAGATGATGGTCGCCGGATCGGCGCCAGCCTTCAATGCGCGGAACAACTCTCCGCCGGACACGATGTCAAAGCCCGCGCCGGCTTCAACAAGCAGCTTGAGGATCGAAAGGTTGCTATTCGCCTTGACTGCATAGCAGACTTTGTGTGGAACATCGCCGAAGGCATGTTGATACGCCTGAAATCGATCGAGGATTGCGGCACGTGAGTAAACGTAGCTAGGAGTGCCTTCGCGACGCGCGATGTCGGCCAGCGGGAGTTCTTCGAGATAGAGTGTTTGATCGCGATATTCCATTAGAAATCTCAACCGCTCGCGTTGATCGCGGCGCTGTCAGGTCACCTTCAATATGACCAGCGTCTGGTCGTCGTGCGTGGGCGCATCCGATTTGTAATGATCCAGGTCCGTGAGAATCTGATTAGCCATAATCTCGGGAGGCTTGGTGCACAGCTTTTGCAGCTTCCGCCCCAGACGCGCGGTGCCGTATTCCACACCTTTCGGGTTGGGTTGATCCGTGATGCCGTCCGAATGTAGAACGATAACGTCACCGGGCTTGGTATCGAAAATCATTTCGTCGTACTCGCGATCGTCGAGCAGGCCCGCCGGAACGCCTTCCACTTTGGGCTTGATGATGTTGCCATCGCGGCAGATGAGCGGCGGCTCCGCGCCCGCGTTAGCCATCACGAAGCGATGATGCGTGCTCTCCCATACCAACACCAGCAGAGCGACGTATTGCGTGCCCACGATTCGCTCGCGCAACACCCGGTTCAGCAACTTGAGCAGTTCGGCGGGATCGCGCCGGCGGTGCGCTAGTGTGCGCAGCAGTCCGCTCACCATTGCGCCGTACAGCGCCGCGGCCGCGCCTTTGCCGCTGACGTCGCCGAAAAGGAAAACGGTCTCGCCCGAGCTATGCTCGAAGATGTCGTAGACGTCGCCGGTGATTTCGCGAGCGGGACGCAGACGAATCGCGACCTGCAGGCCCTCAATTTCGGGCGCTTCGCGCGGCAACATGACTAATTGGACGTTGCGCGCGGCCTTGAGATCGCGATCCATCCACTGCTCGCGTTGCGCGATCTCTTCATACAGACGCGCGTTTTCAACCGAGCTTGCGATCTGGGGCGCGAGCAACGCCAACAATCGCGAGTGGTCTTCGGTGAAATAGCCCATGCGCTCGCTCTCCAGATTCATGACGCCCACCACGCGATCCTGCACCATCAGCGGCACGGCGATCTCGGAGCGGATATCAGGATGCGAAGCGATGTAGCGCTGATCGGCCATGGTATCGGCCACCCGAACGATCTCGCGCGATTCGGCGGCGGCGCCCGTGAGCCCCTTGCCGAGCGGGATGTTGTCGAGATCCACGCGCTGGTCATAGCGCTCGCTGAAGCGATGGCGCAGTACTTTTCGATCGGCATCTAAAAGCAGAATGCTGAAAGCGTCGAAGGCCACCAGTGAATGCGTGGTGGCTGCGATTTTGCGCAGCAGTTCATCGAGATCGAGGATGGAACTGAACTCCTGGGACAAATGCGCCAGCGTCTTGAGAGTACGATTCTGGCGATCGACGCGGCGATAGAGCCGCGCGTTATCGATGGACACCGCGACACGCGAGGCGATCAATTGCAGCAAAGCGCGGTCCTGCTCGCGATAGGCGGCGAGGCGCGTGGACTGCAGATCGATGACGCCCACCAGCTTGCCGCGGGCCAGCATTGGAACGGCGAGTTCGGATTGGACGGCGTCCAGAGCAGGGAGGTAACGCGCGTCGCTGCGAACGTCGGGCGATAGGACCGGCTGGCGGTTTGCGGCGGCGACTCCCGTGAGACCCTCGCCCAGCGGGATCACCAGGTTTCGCACCACTTCTTCGCGATGGCCGATGGAATAGCGAATGCCCAGCCCATGCTGGCGCTCGCTATAAAGAAGGATGGCGAAAAGATCGTAGGGAACGACGTCCTTGACGATGGCGGCGACGTTCGCCAAAATGCGGTCGAGGTCGAGCGTTTCAGAAGTGGCGGCGGAAACGTCGAGGAGAAAATCGAGAAGTTCGGCGCGTTCCTGAAAACGAACTTTGGTTTTGGGCGTGGGCGCGGCCATGGTCAAGTTCCGGACTCCGCAGCCCGCGCGGCATGAACGATCTTGACGCTAGCGCTTGCGCCGATCCGTGTGGCCCCGGCGGCCAGCATCTTGAGCAGGTCATCGAGCGTGCGGATTCCGCCGGAGGCTTTCACCCCCATGTCGGGACCAACGGCGCGCCGCATCAGCTCGACATCGTGAACCGTCGCGCCGGAAGAGCTGAAACCGGTGGACGTTTTTACGAAGTCGGCTCCGGCCATCTGCGCCAGCCTACAGGCGACGATCTTCTGGTCGTCACTGAGCAGCGCGGTTTCAAGAATCACCTTGACGATGGCGCCCGCGCGATGGCATGCCGCCGCCACCAGTGCGACCTCCTCTTCCACCGCACGGTCATCGTCCCCGCGCAATGCGCCGATATTCTGAACCATGTCGATCTCTTGCGCGCCCGCGCGCAACGCTGCTTCGGTCTCAAAAACCTTCGCTTCGGTGGACGTAGCGCCGAGCGGAAATCCAACTACTGTGCATACCTTGACCTCAGATCCGGCCAGCTCCGAAGCGGCCAGCTCCGAAGCGGCCAGCGGGACCCAATACCCATTCAAACAAACACTCGCGAAATTGTACTCGCGCGCCTCGCGGCAGAGTTGCAAAATGTCGGCGCGCGTGGCTTCGGGACGCAGCAGCGTGTGGTCGATCAGTCTAGCGATACTCGGCGCAGAGTACGACATAAGTGCAATTAAATCAGTGGCTTCCCAGATGGCGGCCGGAAACCTCATGATAACACAGCGCGCACCTTGCGCCTTCGCGTTGCCGGAGTCTTACTGCGTTGTGGCTTAATGGTTGACATGGAGCTGCACGCGATTCGAATCGAGATTCCAACCGACGGCAACGTCATTGTCGGGCACAGCCATTTCATCAAAACGGTGGAAGACATTTACGAAGCGATCGTTAACAGTGTTCCGCAGATGAAGTTCGGTATCGCGTTCAATGAAGCGTCGGGGGCGTGTCTCACGCGGGTGGATGGCAACGACGATGAGCTGAAGGCGATCGCGACCAGGAATGCGCGCGCGGTAGGAGCCGGGCATCTGTTTGTGGTGGCGCTACACAGCGGATTTCCGATCAACGTGAAGAATCGCATTCTCGAAACGCCGGAGGTCTGCACCATTTTTTGCGCGACCGCGAATCCGGTGGAGGTGATCGTCGCCGAGACGGAGCAGGGCAGGGGAGTGCTGGGGGTGATTGATGGGTCGTCGCCGAAGGGCGTGGAGACGGCGACGGATGCGGAATGGCGGCACAGCTTTCTGCGCAAAATTGGATATAAGAAGTGAGGCTTTGGCTCGTTCCGCTTTTGGCGTGTTGGCCATTGGCCGGGCAAAGCCAGTTTGCAAAGTTTGGCCGCGACTTGCAACACATGGCGCTGGGCTCCCGCGCCGCGATCATCGAATCGGGCCGGGTAGTTTGGCAGAATGGCAAAATCACCGACGCGGCCTGCCAAGAACCGGTGATCGCAGAGCGCATTCCCCGTGCTCTACTGGATAACCCCGCACCAGCACCGCCCGGTGCGACGATCCGCCAAGTGCTCAACAATACGGCCGATGGAACGCCAGGCGAGGAGGTACTCGAAAACCCTGCGTTCGTCGATGCTCTGAAGCCGATTGCGGGCCCCGCGCGATTTCCCAGCGCCATAAAGTTTGCCAGCGCAGAACATGCACCCTTGGGGTGGTTCCATCAGGCATACGGGCGCCAGGGCGTTCGTTGGTGCCACGGGCCCTCCGTGCTGATTGTTCAGGTTCAAGTTCCGGGCGAGAGAAGACTCGCTCTGGTGGTCTCAGGCGACACGCACCTGGACACGGGAAACATCGCCCGGTCCAACATCGCGCTCGCATTTTTCAAGGATGTGGTGGGGCTGCAGGTTTCCGAGCGCGACGAATTGATCGCCCAGGCGCTGGCCGAGTTGTACCGCGGACATGGCGACGGAAGCACGGCTCTGGCCCGCCAAGCTCTGGAGAAGTTCCCTGAACTGGAATCAACTCCGGACGTCTCGCTGCTCTATTTATTCGCGCAACTCCGTCTGCCGGAAACCGAAGCCTCGGCGACGGCGGTAATCCGCGACCATCCTTCGCTTCCAACGGCCTGGTTTTACTACGGACAATACTTAGAGAACAGCAAGCGCTACCGCGAAGCTGCGGCCTGCTTTGAGAAGATCACGATGCATGAGCCGCCCTGGCACAACTGGACGGTGGAAGCTGCCCGGAAAGAATTAACGTACCTGAAGACCTACTGAACGGCGGCCATGGAGCGTTCTTTGGATGCCGGCTGCACCAAGTTGCCGCTGGCTCGCGCCAACCACTTGGAAAGAGCTTTGGACGCGCAGGATTCGGAACAGATGTGTTCGTAGCCATCCATATCGGCCAACTGCTGGTCCCAACGCACCAATTGGAATTTCTCGGCATCCTGAGGCCGCAGCCACCAATGGTTGGTTTGGCCTTTCAGGTTCAGGCAGTAGTCGCAGCGATAGGGGTACTGAACTTTCATAACTTCTATTACATCCTTCCAAGGCGGGCTAAGAAGCTCCGCCTCCACCGTCTATTGGTTAGATTAGCGAAAGCTACCTCAGGTTACCCCTCATAAATACCTTAGTTGACCTTTATTTGCGCGGCAAAGTACCGGAGGACTAGCAAGTACTAGCCGCATTTTCTGTGACTTGTGACTGAAGAGTGGTCTCTTGGGATGAATTATCAGGAATCAACAGGTGTACTAGAAGATAGCTGACAATGGGCAGCCAGGCGAAGGCGAAACATACGGGTCCAAATCCGTAGCGTTCGATGACGGCCGCCAGCGGGCGCGAGACGAAGGATTGCATCACGCCGTAGGCGAAGACGAGCGATGCTCCTCCGAACGCGGCGCGTCCAGCACCGTAGATGTCGATAGGCAGGGTGTAGTGGTTGGTGCTCCAGGCGCAAACCCAGAAAAAGCTGAATGACATTCCTGCGGTGGCGATCGCGGGGTTGGGAAGTAGCGGCACGGCCATGGTGGCGAGCAGAAAAATGGCCGAGATCAGGCAGGCGCGTTTGCGCGCGGCAACGGGAGTGTGGCCGGAGCGAACTAATCGCCAGGAGATCGCGCCGCCCAGCAGCGCGCCGAGGTAGCCGGTCAAAGGGACGATCCAGGTGTAGTGCGAGGCTTCGGGCGGCGTCAGGTGATAGACGCGTATCAGGAACGTGGGCGCCCAATTCGCCCACAGACTGTAGACGGTCATGCCGAGCATATTGGCGATCATGAGCGCCCACAGTTTCGGATCGCGCAGCAGACCGAACGAATGGACGGGCTTGCCCATATGGAGCGGCGCCACGGGTGTGATGACGCGCGCGGTTGCCAGCCACATCGGAATCCAGGCCAGACTCAGCAGTCCTGCGGCGTAGAAGGCCCAGTGCCAGGAATAGCGATAGGAAAAGTACACCGCAAATGCCGGAGCAATGCCCGCGCCCAGGCTCAAGCCGAGTTGGCTCATGGCCTGTCCCACGGCACGCTCGGGCGGCAGCAGATACAGCGCAACGGCTTTGGTGACGGCGGCAATTGCACTGGCTTCGGAAATCCCCAGCAACGCGCGCCATACCAGCAGCTGGTGAACACTATGCGATGCGCCGGTGCCGAAGCTTGCAAAGGCCCACAACGCGACGGCCCAGCCTGCGCCGCGATTCAGCCCCACGCGATCGATGAACCAGCCGACGAACAGCGCGCTCAACGCGTAGGCGATGGAGAAGACCGAAAGCAGCAGGCCGTAATCGTCATAAGTGAACGGGAATTCGGGACGCGTGCGCCAGATGTCCACCATGGTGGCCAGGATCTGGCGGTCGAGATAATTCAGGACCGAAGCAAAAATGAAAACGGTGATCGCAACCCAGCGGGCCGGGATGGGCGTTCGCACGTGGTGATTGTAGCAGTCGTCATGAACCCGAGAGCGGCTACTAAGGTGTGCGGCCCTGCCCTATTGTGCCGCTCGCGTGGAGGGTGGGCGCACCAGCGTATTCGGCGAAGTGTGTTGAGCCAATGTACGCAATGTAGCCATCCGGACGAATCAGAATCCGGGATCCATCGGGCGTCACGAACTCTGTCGCGTGATGGCCGCGCAAATGATCAAAGAGCCTGCTGCCGTCATCGAGCCGGCCATCGGGCATGCGATCGCCCGGATGCAGGTTTCCAAGCGTGACGCCTGAAGACAGGGAACTGGTTCGGTAATGCAACGCGAGCTGGTTGGTTGCATCGCCGCGCTTGATGGATCGCGTCTGGTGCAGGTGTTTGGTCAAGCCGAGCACCGCCGCGGCGATCGGAAGACGTTCGGCTTCGTATGTATCGAGGAGAGAATCGGGCCCGCCGCGGGCGACGTGCGCCAGCTTCCAGCCCAAGTTGTAGGCATCCTGTACGCCCGTGTTGAGTCCTTGGCCACCCGCCGGAGGATGCACGTGCGCCGCTTCTCCTGCTAAGAACACACGCCCGACGCGGTAGCGATCCACCATACGTACCGCCGGTTCGTAGATCGAGCTCCACGCAACGCGCTTGACGCGATGGCCGGTGACTTTGTGCACCACGTCCTCGATGCCTGCTGCGGCAGCCGTTGCTTTTGAGGTGAATTGGAACAGCGAAGTGTGCGGCAACGGGCAGAGCCCGATCACGCCACCTTTGGCGAAAGGCCAGAGATGCCAATCACGCCGATCTAGTCCTTCGATCTCGACGTCTGCCACGAGCATGGGCTGCTCGCCGATAGTCTGGCCTTCAAACCTCAGGCCGAGCGTCTTTCGCACGGTGCTGTGACCGCCGTCGCACCCGACCAAGAAGTTTGCTCGCACCATTTTGCCGGTCGAGAGTGTGACGTCCACTCTGTGCTCGTTCTGCGTGAAGGTCGCGAGCGCCTGACCAAATTCGACCTCGCCGCCGAACGCGCGCAGACGATCGCGCAAGATACTTTCCGTGCGCGCTTGCGGCACCATCCAAAGGTTCGGATAAGGCACGGTCGCCGTCGGCTGCTTGACGGAAGCTAGCGAGCCCGCCCGCAGGGAGAAGGGGCCGAAATGGGTCCGGAACTTGGGGTAAAGCGTACCAGCGGAGAGAATGTCGTCGATTACCCCGAGATCATCGAAGATCTCGAGCGTGCGCGGTTGGATGCCCTTGCCACGCGACCCCTCGAAGGGCGTCGTGGCGGCCTCGATCAAACGAACCGAGATGCCGCGGCGCGCCAGATCCAGCGCGAGCGTCAATCCGGTTGGTCCGGCTCCGACGATCAATACTGCGGCTTCGTACAGCGTACGAATCCTATACTAATGGTACAGTGTACGAATGTCAAGCCGAAAATCAAGGTTGACCCGCCAGAGGATCGCCGCCGTAGCACTCGCCATCGCCGATAAAGAGGGCTTCGAGGCGGTGTCGATGCGCCGCGTGGCGCAAGAACTCAAAGTGGGAACGATGAGCCTCTACTATTACGTGAAGACCAAAGACGATTTGATCGCGGCGATGGATGACGCGCTCATGGGTGAGGCGCTTCTAGCATCGCTTCCGAAGGACTGGCGGCGGGCGATGATGGAGATTGCCAAGCGAACGCACGCGGTGTACATCCGTCACCCCTGGGCGCTAGTCGCGATGTTGACGGCTCCCCCCGGTCTGAATGCGATGCGCCACGTAGAGCAATGTCTCGAAGCGCTGGCTGAGACATCCATGACGGCGAAACAGAAGCTCACGCTGCTCGCGATGGTGGACGACCTCGTTTTCGGTCACGCGTTGCGTGAAGCAGCCAGCGATGCGACGATCGACTTGGAGTTCGCGAGCGCCCAACTCGCTACGGGCGCCTTCCCGCGGTTAGCGGAGGTGTACGGCGGAGGCCGCATTGACGCGAGCAAAGATCGCTTCGAACGAGGTCTGCGGGGCTTGCTCAAGGGAGTTGGGACTTAGCCGGGTGGGGCTCAAGTTGTTTCAGTTGATCCTCTAGGAGCCCCAAAACTCTTCCGGCATCATGAGCGCCATCGAGCGGCAAGCGCAGCACTCCAGCGGGGGTGAACTGCGCGCCTTCAGTACCGGTGACCAGGCTCATCAGGCGGGTGGGATCGATGTGCGCTTCTTTGTGGAACTTGACGTTGAGCACGCCGGCCCGCCGATCGATGGCTTCAATTCCGAGCTTCTGCGCTGAGCCTTTGAGCGCAGAGAATTTCAGCAGGCTGCGCACAGCCTCCGGTGCGGGACCGTAGCGATCTTCCAGCTCCGCCAGCGTTTCGGCCGCGGCTTCCGGCGTGCTCGCATCGGCGATTCGCTTATAGGAGCGCAAACGCTGGTGCTCGTCCGAAATGTACTCGGAAGGAATGCGGATGTCGAGGCCCAGATTGAGCGTCGAATGAACTTGCAGCGGCGCTTCTTCCCCCTTCAGCTCGTGCACCGTCTCTTCGAGCAGCTTGATGTACATATCGAAGCCGACTGCGCCGATGTGGCCATGCTGCTCACCGCCCAGGATATTTCCCGCGCCGCGCAGTTCCAGATCTAGCGCTGCGATTTTGAAGCCTGCGCCCAGGTCGCTAAATTCCTTGAGGGCGGCCAATCGCTTGCGCGCGATCTCGCTTAGCTCGGTGTCGGCTGGAACCAGGAGGTACGCGTAAGCGCGCCGGTTCGACCGTCCCACTCGGCCGCGCAATTGATACAACTCCGACAGCCCGTAGCGCTCGGCGTTCTCGATGATCATCGTATTGGCGAGCGGAATGTCGAGGCCGTTTTCTGCGATGGTAGTGCACACAAACACGTCGTAGTCGTGCTGCATAAAGCCGAGGATCGCGGCCTCCAGCGCCGATTCGCCCATCTGCCCGTGGCCGACGCCCACGCGAACGCCCGGCACCAAATCCTGAATGGCGGACGCGCGCATATAAATGCTATCCACCCGGTTGTGGATGAAGTAAACTTGGCCGCCGCGAGCGATCTCCTGTTCAATGGCCGTGCGGATCAGTTCGTGGCCGTAGTGCGCGACCACGGTGTGGATGGCCAAGCGATCCTTGGGCGGTGTTTCTATCACCGACATATCGCGCAGGCCAGCCAACGACATGTGCAGCGTGCGCGGAATGGGCGTGGCGCTCATGGTGAGCACGTCTACGTTGTGCTTGAGCTGCTTGATGCGCTCCTTGTGGCGAACGCCGAAACGCTGCTCTTCGTCGACAACCAGCAGGCCGAGATCCTTGAACACCACATCCTGCGAAAGGATGCGATGCGTTCCGATAACGATATCCACTTTGCCCTCGGCCAAGCCCTCCAGCACTTCGGCGATTTGCTTTTTGTCGCGAAAGCGGCTGAGCATTTCGATGCGAACCGGGAAGGCCGCAAAACGCCGCTTGAACGTTTCGAAGTGCTGATAGGCGAGGACAGTAGTGGGCGCGAGCACGGCCGTCTGCTTGCCGTCGCCGAGGCCCTTGAAGGCGGCTCGCATGGCGACCTCGGTCTTGCCATAACCCACGTCGCCGCACAGCAGCCGATCCATGGGATGAGTGCTCTCCATGTCTTTTTTGATCTGTTTGATGGCGGAAAGCTGGTCTTTGGTCTCGGTAAATTCGAAAGCATCTTCGAATTCCCGCTGCCAGTTGCTATCGGGCGAATACTGGAAGCCCTCGGCCATGTGACGTTGCGCGTAGAGCTTCAGCAGCTCGTCGGCCATGTCGCGCATTTTGGCTTTGACGCGCGATTTCGTGCGTTCCCAAGTCACGCCGCCTAGACGGTCGAGCCCGGGCGCAGCGCCTTCACCAGCGCCGCGATATTTCTGGATCAGATCCAGGCGCGAGAGCGGAACATAGAGCTTGGCGTCGCCGGCGTATTCGAGCAACATGAAATCGCCCTTGTTGTCGCCCTGTGCGATCTCGCGCGTGCCCAGGAATCGGCCTATGCCGTGCGCTTCATGCACCACGTAATCGCCGGGCTTCAAATCCGCCATGTCGGCGGTGAAGGCGGCGAGTTGCGATTTGGTGGGGCCGGGCTTGGCTACTAAGTCGGACGAATCGAAGAGATCTTCGGAGCCGAAGACGGCGATTTGCGCTTCGGGAAATACGACGCCGCGCCGGACCAGTCCTTTGACGAGGAACGTGCTGGCGGCGGTGCCTGCGACGTAGGAACGCTCGGCGAGATACGGACGCGTGGCGTCGGCGGGATCGAGACCCAACTGGAAGGGAACTTGATACTCCTGGAAAATATCGGCCAGCCGCTCCACTTCGCCCGAAGATCGAGCGAAGAAGACGACCCGATAGCCGTGTTCCACCAGATTACGCGCTTCGGCAATCGCGGCCTGGATGTTGCCGTGAAAAGCCATGGACGGACGGCTCGCCGTCTGGGGCGAGCCGAGTGGCTGGTGGCTAGTGGCGAGTTCTAACTCGCGGAGGGCGACTTCGGCGTCTCCTTCGAGACTCTCGCGCAGTTCGGGCCAGGTGTAGAAATTGGCTTCGGGGGGGCAGGGAAATGCCCGATCGGGCTTCTCTTCCAGCCGCTTCCACAGGCGTTCCGAAGCCCCGGCCGCCTGCTCCGGTTCATCGATGACGACCACCGGATTGTCGGTGAGCGAAAACAGCGAGTGCTTGCGCGGGCGGACCAGCGGCACCGCGAATTCCCAGCCCGGAAACGGATCGCCGGGGCTCGCGACATCCATTTGATCGGATAGCTCGCGGAACAGCTCGCGCGATTTCGGATATTCGGCCAGCGGCAACAGCGTGGTGTCTGCGATCTTCATCACCGAGCGCTGGGTCTCTACGTCAAATCTTCGAATGGACTCGATCAAGTCGCCGAACAGCTCGATACGGATCGGCTTTGAGGCTTCGGCCGGGAAAATATCCAGGATGCCGCCGCGCAATGAATACTCGCCGACCATCTCCACCGGGTCGCGCTTCTCGTAACCAATGCTTTCCAGGTGCGACAGCAGATCTTCGAGCGGGATCTCCTCGCCCACGCGCAACGTGAGCGCGAGCTGCCGATAAAACTCCGCCCCTTCGGTACGCAGCAATGCCGACGCCACGGGCGTGATCGTGATGCTGGTCTTGCGCGATGCCATTCGCCACAGCCCGATGGCGCGCTGCTCGCTGATTTCGCTGTGCGGCGACATACGCTGGGCGGGAAGCACATCCATGGCCGGGATGGTTTGCGGACGCGGCAAATCGGAAGTGACCAGAAGATCGAAGAACGTGTCCACCAGTTCGCCGAGGGCTTCGGCTTGTTTGTTGCCGTCCACCACCACGACGACGTTCCGCTCGGTGGCTTGCCACAGCAGCACGATGTAGAGCGCCTTCGCGGTGGTGGTGAGGCCTGAGAGCGACAGGCGCGCGTGGGGATCGCGAATCAGCCGGCTGACCACCTCTTGAAAGGCAGGGTCGCGGCTGAGCGACTGGAACAGATCACGGATCGCTGGATGTGTCACTAGAGAACAGGTGCCGGGGAAATCGCGCGGTGCATTTTTATTTTAGCTTGAAACCCTATTGACAACTATATCCGGTGATGATATATCATTAGGTGAGTTATGGAGCAATCCGATCAACTGCTGGCTCCGGCGGCTTTCCTCATTCTCTTCGCGCTGGCGACTGGCGACAAACACGGCTACGCGATCATGCAGGAGGCCCGCAAGCTCTCCGACGACTCCTTCAAGATCGGGCCCGCGACGTTGTACACGACTATTCAGCGGCTGCTGGATTCGGACCGGATTCGGGAGGTCCCTGGCCCAAAGGATGGCGATAGCCGACGCAAGTATTATCGCCTGACCGGCGCTGGAAAGTCAGCCTTGAATGCGGAGCTCGTGCGCATGGAGGCCATGCTCAGGAAGTCGAAAGCCATACGGCTGCGCTTGGCGGAGTTCTCGTCATGAACATTGTTCTGCTTCGCAGCTTATGGCTTTATGAGAGGCTCCTGCTTCTTTACCCCGAGGATCTGCGCCGGGATTTTGGTGGCGAGATGATATTGGCATTTGCCGACGATCTGGAAGCAGCGTGGGGCGACGCGCGAATCGCGGGAGTCATGCAGATCTGGTGGTACGCACTTCGCGAAATGCTGACGGTCGCGCTGCCGGCCCAAAGATCGAATCCGTGCGTGCTTGTTCCGGCACTGTCATTTGTCGTGGTCGCTGCGACTCAGAGCGCGGAGCTGTGTCTGGCGGTTCATCAAGCCGCGCGTGTAGACACTTCGTGGCTCTTCGACTCCATCCGGCTTGTGGTTCTTTTGCCTAGCCTCGCGAACGCATTGATCGCTTTCGTCGTTACTCGCGTTTATGCTCGCTGCTCGATCACGGCGCTGCAGCTGGACTGACGACCGTGCTCGAAATTCGCAACCTTACTAAGCGGTTTCGAGGAGCGCCGGTTGTGGACGACGTCAGTTTTGCGGTGCGTCCCGGCGAGATCACCGGGTATCTAGGCCCGAACGGTTCCGGCAAATCTACCACGGTGAAAATCCTCACGGGCCTGCTGTACGCGACTTCCGGCCAGATTTTCTACCAAGGACAAAACGTCTTTGCCGATCCGATCGGCTTCCGCCAGCGCCTTGGCTACGTGCCCGAAGAGCCCAACCTGTATGGATACCTGACGGGATTGGAGTACCTGCAACTGGCCGGAGGCTTACGCGGCCTTCCCGAGTCTCTCGTGACCAAGCGCGCCAATCAGCTTCTGGAATTGCTGTACCTGGAAGACGCGCGCTGGCTTCCCATCTCGAATTATTCGAAGGGAATGAAGCAGCGCGTGTTGATCGCGGCCGCGCTTCTGCACGATCCCGAGGTTTTGATTTTCGACGAGGCGCAATCGGGGCTCGATATTACGAATAGTCTCTTGTTCCGGCATCTGCTGCGCGAGCTGGCGGCGCGCGGCAAGGCGCTCCTGTACATTTCGCATGTGCTCGAACTGGTTGAAAAAATCTGCGATCACATTGTCGTGATCCACAAGGGGCGAATCGTCGCGGACGACTCGGTGGGCGGGCTGCGAACGCTGCTGCAGCGGCCGAACCTGGAGGGAGTTTTCACGCAGTTGATCCAACAGGACGATCTGGAATCGCGAGCGCGGGCGATCGGGTCGGCGATGGCACGGTGAACGGTCCTTTCCAACTTCTGCTGAAGCTCTTTCGAAATCGTTTTCTCGAAAACGACACGGTGTCGCCTGGTGGCGGATTCCAAACCAACATCTATCAAGTACTCGGGGTTCTGGCTACCGTCGGGATGTTTGTCGGCTACTATGTGATGCCGGAATTCATGATTCGTTCTCTTCGGCCCGCGCCGGCGCGGACGGATTGGAACCTGCAAACTTTGCGGATGTTCTTCCCGGCGTATTCTTTCGGCGTGGCTGGGCTCGCGGCGGTGTTCCATTGGGACATGCTTTTTCCGGACCGGCGCGACTTCCTGATCCTGACGCCTTTCCCCATCCGATTGCGGGAGCTCATCGCCGCCAAGTTTCTTGCTTTTGTTTTTTTCCTGCTGCTGATCGCCGCTGCCGTCAACGTGTCGCCTGATTCCATGGTGGTGCTGGTGGGCCTTTTCGCTCCGAACCATCGCGGCGTCGGACTGCGGCTGGCGGCCGCGCAGATTGCCGCTACTGGCGGTGCATCGGCATTCGCGTTTCTGGCCGTCGCCGCCGGGCAGGGGATTTTGATCAACCTGACTTCCCCGAAGATCTTTCGCCGTGTTTCGCCTTGGATTCAGATGCTCGGGATGTGCGCGATGCTGCTGACGGTTCTGGGCTTCCCGGTCTATTCGGCCTTCCTGAGGCCGGCCATCGAGCAAAGACAATTGTGGCTCTATCTGTTTCCACCAGCCTGGTTCAGTGGTCTGTACGAAGTGTTTCTGGGAGGGCCGAACCCGTTTCTGGCGTCGTTCGGGATGCTCGCGATTCAGATGACGGCGCTCGCGCTGTTGGTGATTTTCGTCACGTGGGGACTTGGATTCCGGCGTCACTTTCGCAGGACTCTCGAAGCCGAAGATGGCGCTCATCCACCGCGCCCATGGAGCGTCCCGGATTGGCTGGTTCGTTCTCCACGAGAGCGCGCTCTGTTCGGATTTACCGCCAAAACGCTGGCACGCAGCCAAAAGCACCAATTCTTCCTCGCGACGTACCTCAGTATCGGGCTGTCTATCGCGATGTTTTTCGGTGTCGCGATTCGTGACGGAAAGATCGCATTGTCGGCGGATGGCGCGCGCTCGATGGCGTTTGTCCTCGGATTCTTCGTCATCTCCGGTTTCCGCGCAGTGTTCCAGTTTCCAGCAGAACTCAACGCCAATTGGCTCTTTCGGCTCACCGAAGCGCGCTGGACGGAAGTATCGCGCAACGCCACCAGAAAGCTGGTACTGGCACTCGGTCTGGTTCCGTTGCTTTTAGTTTCGCTGCCCTTGGAGATAGCGACCTGGGATTGGCCGACGGTGCTGGAGCACTCGGCGGTTCAGCTCCTCGCCGCTGCCGTTCTGGTGGAGCTGCTGTTTTGGAATTTCGATAAGGTTCCGTTCACGTGTTCCTACTTTCCCGGAACAACCAGCCTAGCGGTGCTCGGCGTTCTGTACATTTACGGCATCACCGGCTACAGCTTCCACATGGCCGATCTGGAAAGCGCGATGGAACGCTACTGGATGGTCGCGGTCCTTTTCTTTGCTGCCAGCGCCCTAGCGCTTACTCTCGCGTGGCGTCGTCATCCAGCGGAAGAGGGAGTACGCTTCGATGGCAGCGAGCCGGTGATTCAATCGCTGGAATTGAACTGAAGGGCTCGAGCTCAACCTGCGTTGCGAGCCAGTATCTGTTCCAGAATTCCAGTGGTGGAGTAGCCGGGCTCAAGCGGCAATGCCAGCACTTTGCCCCCGGAAGCTTCCACCTCTTCGCGGCCGGCGATGAAGTGCGTCCAGTCGGCGCCTTTGATCAGGACGTCGGGAAGCACGGCGGCGATCAACTCGCGCGGCGTGTCTTCGTCGAAGAACGTGACCGCGTCCACGGCAGCGAGAGCGGAGGTGAGCTCGGCGCGCTGGTCCTGAGAAATCAGAGGGCGCGTGGGACCTTTCAAGCGCTGCACGCTCGCGTCGGTGTTTAACGCCAGAATCAGGACGTCGCCCAGCGTTCGCGCAGCTTCCAGCAATCGGATGTGGCCGGGATGCAGAACGTCGTAGCAGCCGTTGGTGAAGACCACCTTTTTGCCCGCGCGCTTCCAATCGGTGCGCAGGGCGATGAGTTGTTCTCGAGTGTAGATGTGACCCAAGAGCCTATGTTAACGTGACCGGCCGGCCATTCGTCTTCCAGGATGAGCGGTCGGCCGGACCAGGTTATTGGGTGAGCAGAATGGTGGCCGATGCGATCGCCTTCTGATCTTCCACCGACGTGCAAGGCGTGAGTGTATACGTGCTCAGCGCGGCGGCTGGCGTTGCTTCATACGGAGATTCAGTCAGGAAGCCGCTCCAGTTAGGCGGCGTGGTGGTTTGATCAACGACGGCGTGTTCACCGCCGCTGAATCTGATGAGGTTTCTTGCCATGCCCCGAGTTTATGGCTCGCGTTCCGCCGAGGCCGCAGGCTGGCGCGCGTACCCAGGCGGCCGCTACCGCGCTATCGGCGAGAAACCAGAAGGATTTAGCGCGCATGAGCCGGGGCGAGCGCCCGAGCGGCGGATCGTGTGACTGGTTTTTTCGCTTGACAACTTCCATCGGTGCGCGGTGACTTACCGTTAGTGGACGCTTACCTACAAGCCGGGCTGGACGCACTGGGCGATGCGACGCGCATGGCGATCTTTCAAAAACTCGCAGGTGGCCCGGTGGCCGTAAACAAGCTGGAGCGCCATGGTGAGGGCTATGAGCAACTGCGCGCGATGTTCGACGGACCGGGCGCTTGGGGCCACATTCTGGAACTGTACGCCAAAGCGGCGGGCGGGGGCAGGTAACGATGAAGACCGTTCTGTGGCTACGCGTCGCGGCGGTGGTGACGTTCCTTCACGCGGTGGCGCACACCATCGGCGCAGTCTTTGGCGACCCGGACCCAGGACCCGCCGCCACGGCCGTACAGGCCATGCGGGCGAATCAGTTCGTGGTGATGGGACACCTGCGGAGCTATTGGGATTTTTATCGCGCGCTCGGGCTGGGGGTCACGATATTCCTGACGGCGGAGGCGATCGTTTTCTGGCAGCTGAGTTCGTTGGCGAAGACGGACGCGTGGCGGCTGCGGCCGATTCTGGCGACCTTCCTGGTGGCGTACGCGGCGCTTGCGGTGATGTCGGAGGTCTACTTGTTTGTGGTCCCGGTGATTGGGGAGATTCTGATCGTGGCTTGTTTGGGGATGGCGATTACTGGGGCGGGGTCGGAGGTGGGGGCTTCTGAAGGGGTGGCGCAGCGGGCCTGAGGCGTTAGGGGTCGCCGGCTAGGCTACTTCCGATAACAGGTATTATGTAAAGTAGTCGGGTAGTGGGTCAGTTTGAATTTTCTTTAAGATGCGCCGGGTGCGTTACCTGGGGCAATCCTGCTTGCTGCCGTTCAAGAATCGAATGGCAAGTTTCGATGCATTCGTGGCAGATGCAGGCAGTGGCGGCCGGGTTTGAGATGAGCATCGCGCCGTCAGATTGGCTCTTATGGCAGAAGGAGCATCTCAGCGCATCATCGTCTTTGGCCATCGCAGACTAATTTTATCAGCCGTGGAACGATTGCTTACGCCGCTCTTTCTAACCCCCCCGCTCCGCTTCCACCAACGCCACTACGTCTGATACTTCGCAGAGCCGATCCGTAACGCCAGCGGCCATACGAGAAGTAGTAAAGCGCAACCGCAGCAGGATGGTTCTCCATCTTGCGGCTGAAGGCATTCGTCAAAACCCGCGTAGCGCCTGAGGCCCATGCGGATACTCAGATTCTGGCGTTCCCTGGTAGAAATGTGTTTCGCGTCGTGATTGCCGATGCTCCACTTGCGCTCAGTTGCCTCCCTGCCTTTATATACCTTGACACGTATATGCTCCGTGGAGTATACCAAGAGAGTGGAATCTGTGTTCGAAATCATTGCGGAGCCGAACCGCCGCGCGATATTGAGCCTGCTGGTCTCGTCACAACAATCTGTTGGAGAGATCGAGCGTCAACTTCGTATGCCGCAGCCGACCGTGTCAAAGCACCTGCGGGTGCTGCGAGACGCCGGTTTCGTAGAATCCACGGTGGACGCACAGCGCCGTCTCTACCGGCTGAAACCTGAACCATTTCAGGAGGTGGATGCCTGGCTGGCTCCGTTCCGCCGGTTCTGGTCCGCTCATCTAGATGCTCTCGAACGCCACCTCGACCGCATGGATCACACCAAAGAAAATCAATCAACACCAACCAAAAGGAAGACAAGGAAAACGAAATGAAAATCAAAGTGACCAGCTTATACGTAGACGACCAGGACAAGGCCCTGCGCTTCTATACGGAGGTACTGGGCTTTGCCAAGAAGTCCGATTTCAGTAACGGTCCATTTCGCTGGCTAACCGTGGCCTCGTCCGAGGAGCCGGACGGCACTGAGCTGCAGCTGGCGCTGAACAACAACCCCGCAGCCAAAGCGTATCAGCAGGCGATATTTCAACAGCGCGAGCCCGCGTTCATGTTTTTCACCGACGACGTCAAGGGCGACTACGAGCGGATCAAGGCGCGCGGCGCCGAGTTCACCATGCCGCCCACCGACGTGACCGCCTCCACCATCGCGATGCTGAACGACACCTGCGGCAACCTTATTCAACTCACCCAGCTGGCGCGCTATTGACGCTGAGGAGAAGAAGGTGACCGATCGCGAGCAGTACACACCGGGTCCGGCCAACGGAGCGCGGATACAAAAGGATGGAGAGAAGTGGACGCTGGTTCTCGTCAGAGAACTGCGCCACTCGCCGGAAAAAGTCTGGCAGGCGCTTACCGACCCAGCGCATCTGCGCGAGTGGGCGCCCTTCGACGCCGATGGGAGCCTGGGTACGGTTGGAGCCACGGTGAAGCTCACCACGGTGGCAGCGCCCACGCCGCACGTTACCGAAACAACAGTGGCGCGAGCCGACGCTCCCAAGGTGCTTGAGTACAACTGGGGTAGCCAGGATATCCGGTGGGAACTCGAATCCTTGGGCGCCGGCACGCGCTTGACGCTGTGGCACAACATCGATCGCCGCTTCATTTCAATGGGTGCCGCCGGGTGGCACGTTGCTCTCGATGTTCTCGATCACCTTCTCAGCGGAATTCCCATCGGCCGTACCGTTGGCCCCCAGGCGATGAAGTTCAGCGGCTGGCAGCGATTGAACGCTGAGTACGCCAAACAGTTCGGTGTTGAAAGGCTAAAGATCGAATGAATCCATCGGAACGTATTGACCAACTGATCGCAGGAATCACGGACTGGCGTGGCAAGACGCTCGCCGGCATCCGCAAGAGCATCCTGGAGGCCGACCGGGAGATTATCGAGGAATGGAAGTGGATGGGAAGCCCAGTGTGGTCTCACGACGGAATCATCGCGGTCGGCAACGCCCACAAAGATAAGGTGAAGCTTACCTTTGCCCACGGGGCGAGCCTCCCCGATCCTGACAAGCTCTTCAACGCCGGCCTCGAGGGCAAGGTGTGGCGAGCGATCGATTTGTTCGAGGGCGATAAGATGAATGAGCGTGCTCTAAAAACTCTCGTCCGTGCCGCCGTTGATTACAATCAGAGCAAATTGAAGAGGAAAGCGCCTGCGGGTACTCGAGCGAAAGTGCGTAAAAGTAAACGGTAACGATATGATCGCCCTGCTTGAATGCCAAAAAAGAGGGCCCGAACTCGCTGGGAGGTGCTTGTCCGGGCCTGAGGGAAGAAATCGAAAAATCTTGTGCGGCTATTTCTAGCGGTGATGGCCTCCGCCGCCACCCGAATGTCCGCCGCCTCCACCGCCTCCGCGCGATGCGCCGCCACCGCCGCGATTCGCTGGTGCGCTGGCCGCTCCGCGTGCGCCGCCGAAACTGCGCGGCTGCGAATAATTGTTGCTGGGCGCTGAATATCCGCCTGAATTTCCGCGTTGTTGAACGATAGGAGGCCCGATCCGGACTGCCGACGGGTTGTAGCCGCGATTGAACCCCGACGCCGAGTTTCCATATGAGCCAGTTCCGGCTCCGCTTGCGCCGTGAATCGGCTCGCCAAAGCGATTCCATCCATGCGCGGCCGATTCCGAACTGCGGCCTACGCCTGAGTTCCCTGCTGGCTCGCTCAAATTCCCGCGCGACATCTGCTGCACACCGCGCTGCTGCTGTTCGAACGTCGCGTGCTCCACGCGCGGCGCTTGCATCCGGCTGGCGAAACTTTGCGATCGTGTCTGCGGGAATCTTCCACTTACCGCGCGATCGGACAAACGCAAGCTCGACCGATCGGGCGCTATCGGCAACGCGCCGTGCACTGCTCCCGCCGATTGCAACTGCGAACGATTGAGCGCCGAATACTGTCCGCCGCGCCCGAACGCCGTCGCACTCACTCCAATGGCGCCGCCCGTAACACGAGCGTTGCGAAACGAATTGTAGACGTTCACATTGTTGACGATGGTGGTATGGCCGCCGAATGCGCCGCCGCGGAATCCGGCGTAGAAGCCGCGCCCCCACCAGGGATGGAACACTTCAAACGGCGCCAGCGCCACCCAACCCACTCCGCCAAATCCGAATCCCACGCCGACGCCCAAGCCGCCGCCGAATCCGAAAAAGCCGACGTACGCGGGCGCCCAATAGGGGTGCGCAAAGACCGGTCCGGGATACCAGGCCCATCCGCCCACGCCCCAGAACCAACGGCCGTAGTGATACGGCGCCCAGCCCCAGGGATCGGCGCTCACCCAGGTCCAGCCATAGTAGTCTTCCCAAACCCAGCGCCCGTTTTGATACGGCGCCCAGTCCGGACCCACCGTCGGCTGCCACACCGAACCATAATTGGGATCGTTCACCCACTGGCCGTTCTGATCCAGATCTTCCGCGCCGCTGATGTCGGGGCTTACGTGCCGCGCGCTTTGCGAATTTTGGATGTAGCGGTCGCGCTCGTCATTCCAGCGGTCGAAGGCGTCCAGAGGCGTGTTCTGTACTACTTGGAACTCGGGATCCGAGGCCGGGCCGCGCGCGTCCATGGTTTGGCCCGCTTCCAGATGCTCTCCGCCGCGCTCGCTATCGATTTCGGCTTCGCCCGTTCGCACGCTGATTTCTGAAGTGCCGTCTTCATGCACCGTTACGCGATACGCGCCCGGGCGCAGAGGACGAACGGCTACGCTGGGAGTATCCACTTCCACCTGCGCCTGGCTGGCGCGCAGCGTGCGGAACGTCACGGTGCCGGCGGCAATCTGTATTTGGAACGTTCTGGTGTCCATGGCGACAAAGCGAACTTCGGCGTTCGGACCAATGCGAATCATGTTGGCGGAATCGAGCTGCACTTCGGCGCGCGAGGAGGAACTGGTCAGCAACCGATCGTCCGCCATGAGCGGCGCGTTCAACGCGGCGGCCACCACGTCGCCCGAATCGCCGCGGCGGACCGAGACGTCGCCATTCAAAACGCTGATGCGGGCAACGGCGCGGCCGGGCTCGTATTGGCCGTCGGGTTCGGGGCCTGCGTTGGCGTTGGCATTGCCCTTGGCATTATCTTGCGCGCGCAGCGGGACGATCGCGGCAAGGGCCATCGCGACCAGAACAGCCGGTGTCATGCGCTTTATGGACTCGCCAAACATTCGGCTCTAGAGAGGCAATCCCGGGGCCAAGCGCTTACTTCTTGTAAATGAGGGGTTTGAGAGAATTCACGCCGCTGGCCCCCTGGCCGAAAACCACCAGCGGTGCTTGGGAACAGCCGTCTGGGCGGACAAGCGACGGTGGGGACTGCGACTTACGGTTATGATGGACAAGTCCAGCGGGGTGATGAAGCGGTCGGGCGGAACGACTACCGGTGTACACCGAAGGCGAACTGACAAAGGAGCATGCGACCAGGCCATTCTGAAGCCGCCAGGCAATACTTGTGAACTTTTTTGATTTCTCCGACGAGGTACAGCGTGCCGTAACCGAGGCGCCGGACGATGCGACGCGCTGGTGTGCTCGGACTGAGGTTGGAACGTCGGATGGCTCCGGGTGCTGTCGAACGGGCCGGATTTTTCCTTTTGCAGCCGCAGTCGGCATTCTCGCCGGGTGCGGGCGAACATGTACTCGTCGTCGGTGCCGCAAGTTGGAGCAATCCAGATTTAGCGGCCCTCGACAGGCTCACACCCGAAATCGCAACGTGCATGTTGTTGTGTTTGATGTGGGCTACTGGCCACTTGAAGACATCCTGCGAGCGTTTCCCGGGCGCGCCGAATCCCAAGGCAACACCCTTTGTTCTCCAGTACAAACGTGGAGCCCTTACCTACGCTGGCGACGGGCACGAAGCTACCCTGTGGCTCGATCAGATCTGATCAACCGTTTAACTGGGTGCGGAGAGCATATTCACGTCGCTGGAGCCAGTGCGGGCGAAGCGAAGAATCCCTTCAAACAGACGCACGGCAGTAGTCTGGTCCACCGCGCGAACGTCGGCCTTGGCTTCATCGAGCCACTCAATCCGGTACAGGGGCATCTACTTGTCGAGGTGAAAATCCTCGGACTTCAGCCCGAACTCGGCGAGCACTTCCTCCATCGGAATACCCTTGCCACGCTGTGCAAACCAGGCCTGCCCGTTGTGAAAGCGCTGGCGGTCTTGGTCGGTCACGGGTTCATCGTCGGGCGGCGCCGTAGCCAGGGAGCGCTGGATGGGATCGAGCAGCATGAACTCCAGGAAGCGAACCGCGGTGGCGATCTGTGAATCCGGCAGCCGTTCGATGAGTTCGTGCGCGTGATGTTTCTCTGAGGCTCCGTTCATAGCCCTCCTTAGCGGTCTCAGTTCACAATCTCATTATGCATCATGATTTGCCGAACGACAGGTCTTGTAACGTCTGGCAAGGTCGAGTAAACTATAGTTAAATTGCAGGCATCAACCACAGTCAATAGTTCCCTGCCCGAGGTGCATTCCAGCGTTCCTACCGCTCAGCCTTCGCTGTGGCGGCGCATGTTTGCGTTCGCAGGGCCTGCATACCTGGTCAGCGTCGGCTATATGGATCCGGGCAACTGGGCTACCGATCTGGAAGGTGGCGCACGATTCGGCTACCAGCTTCTTTGGGTGCTGGTGCTGTCGAATCTGATGGCGATTCTGCTCCAGACTTTGAGCGCGCGCCTGGGGATCGTCAGCCAACGCGATCTGGCTCAGGCTTGCCGCGAAACTTACCCGCGCCCGGTGTCTTACGCCCTGTGGGTGCTGTGCGAAATCGCGATCGCGGCCTGCGACCTGGCGGAAGTTCTAGGCGCGGCTATTGCTTTGAACCTGCTGTTCCACATTCCGTTGCTCACGGGCGTGCTGCTGACAGCTGCCGACACACTCCTGTTGCTGTGGTTCACCCGGCTCGGAATTCGAGTGATCGAAGCCTTCGTACTCTCGCTGATTGCGATCATCGCGGTCTGTTTCGCGATCGAGATTTTCTGGGCGGGCACGCCCATCTTCTCCGATGTCGTGCGCGGCATCGTACCGCATTTATCGGCTCACAATCTCTACATCGCCATCGGGATCCTCGGCGCCACAGTGATGCCGCACAATTTATACCTTCATTCAGCGCTTGTACAAACCAGACGTATCGGCAAGAGCGACAAGGAGAAGCTTACTGCCTGCCGGTTCAATCTGATCGACTCGACCATCGCTCTCAATGGCGCGCTGCTGGTGAACGCGGCAATCTTAGTCTTGGCCGCCATGGTGTTCTTCCAGCGCGGTATCGTGGTCACCGAAATCCAGCAAGCCAGCCACCTTTTGACGCCGTTGCTTGGAACAACGTTTGCCAGTGTTTTTTTTGGAGTGGCCCTGTTATCTTCAGGGCAATCCTCAACGCTAACTGGAACCATGGCGGGCCAAATCGTGATGGAAGGATTTCTCAACATTCGCATGCGCCCTTGGCTGCGCAGGCTGATGACGCGAACCATCGCCATCATTCCGGCCGCGTTTGTGGTTTATGCAGCGGGTGAAACCGGCACCTATAAGCTGTTGCTTCTCAGTCAAGTTATTCTGAGCATGCAGTTGCCGTTTGCGGTCATCCCCCTCATCCATTTCACGAACAGCAAAAAGCGCATGGGACCGCTCGCGAATCGTGCCTGGGTTCAAGTGCTGGCGTGGCTGACTGCGGCGCTCATCGTCGTCCTGAACGTCTGGCTTGCGACACTCTCGGTCCGGGATTGGCTCAATGATGCGGGAAGTTGGCGCATCTCGCTTGAACTGGGACTGGTTCCAGTTCTCACCGGGCTCGCTTTCTTACTGTTCTGGGTGACGTTTCATCCAATTCTGCCGCAATGGATGCGCCCAGTGGGAAGCGTGTCCGGGGAACTTTCCGTCGACCTTCCCGCAGCCGTTGCGGAAAACCTTCCGAGCCCTACCTACCGCAAGATCCTGGTTCCGCTCGATCACACCAGCCGGGACCGCGATGCCATCGCGCACGCCGCCGCCATGGCCAAGCAGCAAAATGCCAAGCTCTACCTCCTGCATGTGGAAGAAGGCGTGACCAGCCAGCTCTATGGGCCGCTTTCATCCACGGCCGAGGTGGAAGCGGGCGATCAGTACCTGCACCAGATCATCCGCGACCTGGAAAGCCAGCAGATTGCGGTGGAAATGGTGGTCCGGCATGCACGTACCCCGACGAAGGAGATTGTCCGCTACGCCGAGGAGCTGAAGCCAGATCTGGTAGTGATGGGAGCCCATGGCCACAAGGGGTTGAAAGACATTGTATTCGGGACTACAATTAATGCAGTCCGTCATAAATTGAAAGTGCCGCTGCTGATCGTTCGCGGAATGAAGTAGCGGAGGTGAAAGCGAGCTAATATTCGGCAGGCGTTGTGTCGAAGGTATACACAGCATTGGAAACAGCCGTTGGAAGCCGATTGTTTTCAGCAACCTGAACTGGCAGATGATTTGCTTATTGAGTAGCTTACAGTAATGCGTAAACTGATCATCCTGGCCGCCGCAGTGGCTTGCCTCACGTCTGCCTCTACACTGCAGCGGCTGACCATGACGGACATGATCCAGAAGTCGACCATGATCGTTCGCGGGACGATCCAGCCGGGCAGTTCAGCGGCGTTTCGGGGCTCGATGATCTACACGCATTATCAGTTGTCGGTCAAAACGGCCTTCAAAGGAACGCCGGGCTCGACTATCGATGTAGCGGTCCCTGGTGGGGTGCTGAACGGAATCCAACAGCCGGTGGCGGGAGCGCCCGCGTTCACCCCGGGTCAGGACACCATATTCTTCCTATGGACCAGTAAAAGCGGATTGACGCAAGTGATTGGGCTATCGCAAGGCTTATTCAGCGTCACGACGAATGCGCAGGGCCAGGTAATGGTTTCGCGCGGCACAACCTCCCAGACCATGCTCGATTCCTCAGGGCAAACTGTCAGCGACTCCAGCATCCAAATGCCGCTCACGCAACTGGTGAGTAACATTCAGGCCGTCCTAGCCGGGGGCTCCGCTCAATGAGGCAGTTTCCCATGATGAGCCGGCGCTGGGTGGTTCGCCTAGCCGCTCTCATGGCGGGAAGCTTTCTGCTCACAAGTACGGGTTCGGCGTATTACTATTACACTTACTTCAACAGCAGCGCGGCGCCCTACACGCCGATTGTCGCCCGGTTCGATCTGAAGACGCTGTCCAACAATACCGTCCCCTTTTTCGTATCCGGAACAGGTCCATCCAAGATGTACTCAGGCGACAGTCTGGCGGCCATGATCAGCCAGATCAGCGCCGCCGCTAACGTCTGGAACAACGTCAGTACATCCAGTATCCGGCTCGCGTATGGCGGATTTTACAACCCGGGAGCAACGGAATCCGCCCCTGGTATTCAGATCGAGTTTTCAGACGACATTCCGCCAGGTTTGCTGGCGCTGAGCATTCCCACGGTAGTGGGCGGCTTTGACAAGGGCCCGAACGGCACGACGTTCCTGCCGATTTATCTGTCGATCATGCAGTTGCCTAGCGATATGAGCGACGTCTTCAACGGGCCAAGTTACAGCGAGGAATTTTTCGTGACGCTGGTTCACGAATTCGGCCACACCATGGGTTTGCAGCATACGCTGGCATCGAGCGCGATGTCAACGCTCAATACCAGCGCGTCGAATAAGGCGATTCCCTTGGGCGCCGACGACATCGCTGGCATTTCCCTGCTCTACCCGGCAGGTAATTATCTGTCGACGGTGGGGAGCATCTCCGGCCTCGTCACCATGAATGGGTCCGGGGTGAATCTGGCGTCCGTGGTTGCGATTTCCCCCAGCAATCAGGCAGTTTCCACTCTTACCAATCCGGACGGCACGTATCAGATCAACGGCATCACACCGGGCGAATATTACGTCTACGTGCATCCACTGCCGCCGCCGGTGGCCGGTGAAAGCACGCCCGATAATATTTATCTGCCGCTCAATTCGGCTGGCGTTTATCTGGCCCCCAATACTGGATTCGCGACGCAATTTTATCCGAACACGTTGAACCCCAACGCGCAAGCCCAGGTGATCAATGTGACGGCGGGCCAGGTAGCGACGCCGCCCGTGAATTTCAATGTCACGCCGCTGAGCACGCCGGGCGTCAGTTCCGTTCGAACCTTTAGCTACTCGCAAAATACGTACATGATCGGCGCGCCGATTCTGCTGGGGCAAACTACTCCGATCGCCGCCACCGGAGATGGATTGTTGGAACCAAACAATCCCAATAATGTTCTGACGCCGGGCCTGAGCGTGAGTATGCTGGGATCTTCGGCTCAAATCAGCAACCTAAGAGCTTATGCACCGGGCAATCCGTATATAGCCGTGGATGCGATGCCGACTTTGCCTCGCTCGGGACCGGAGCATCTGTTGTTCAGCACCCCTGGCAATCTCTACGTGCTTCCCGCTGGATTCTCCGTTGTTCTGGCGCCTCCGCCGCTGGTCAGCGCGCTGGGTCCGGCCGCTGGCGGAGGGGGCGTCGCTATTTCGGGCGAGCAATTCACCGCGAGTACGCAGATCTTCTTTGATGGCTTGCCCGCCGTGATTCAATCGCAAACCAGCAATATACTGATCGTGACGCCCCCCTGGGCGCCCGCCGGTTATACAGCGGCGGTTGCTGCGTTCAACTCCGACGGCCAGAGTTCGCTGCTCCTGAATCCTACGGCGTCCACCTATACCTACACCGCAGGTAGCCCGTGGGCACTGGCAGCCAATCCGAGCCTAGTGGTGAGTCCGACAGTTATCCCAGCGGGTGGCGCAGTCACGGTGGACGTCACGGGCATTAACACGAACTTTCTGAAGGATGTGACCACGGTTGGATTCGGAACCAGCGACGTCCAGGTGAACCAAATCACCGTGATCGATTCCACCCATCTCACGGTCACCGTGACGCCTACGGTCACCATCAGTTCGGCGAACATCACAATCACGACCGGCTTGGAAGTGATTTCACAAGCGGTGGGATCCCAGATTACTGCCACTAATTCTCAACAGTAAACGCCGGTCCGCCTACTTGCCCTTGCTCAATTTGCGGAAGTAATCGGCGACGGCGTCCGAGTAGCCGGGCGGCACGGTTTCTGAACCCGCGCTGCGCACTTGATCGGAGTTCTTGTCTTCCAACTTGCGGCGCAACTCCAGTTCCAGGCGCTCCATCTCCGGCAGCACCTCATGGCTCAGACGCTGCGATAATTCGGCGTCGTTGCTGACGTAGCCCGGATTCAGCGCCCGCGACAGGTTGGAATAGTCGCCCGCGATGTCGGGATTCTGGCGCAGCAGATCGCGGATCTGGTTGAGATCGCGCAGCGATTCGCGATAGGCCTGCTCCATGGGTACCTGCCCGTTCCCAGCATAGCCGTTACTGGGGTTGACCGGTCCGCCGCCTCCGAAGGGCGCGTAGCCGGTAGCATTCGAGCCGACTTGGCCACCATTTCCGTTTTGCGCGGACTGGCCCTGCTGGCCGCTTTGTCCCGATTGTCCTGGCTGCCCGTTCTGTCCCTGCTGTCCTTGACTGGGCTGCTGTCCGGATTGTTGCCCATTACCGTTTTGATCGCCACGCTGCAAAGGATTCGATTGGCGGCTCTGACCCTGGCCCTGACCGGGCTGTTTGCCTTTGCCCTGGCTTTCGGCCAACTGCTGCATCCGGCTCCGCATGGCCTCCACGCGCGCTAATGCTTTTTCAAGATCGCTGTTGTCGCCGCCAGGGCCCTGACCGGGCTTGCCGGACTGTTGGTTGGCGGCCTGCGCTTGCTGGAGCTGATCGCGTAGATTGCTCAGCCCTTGATTGACGCTGTTTTCGCGCACCCAGGCCTGAGATCCGTAACCCTGACGGATAAACTGCGCGTTCTGCCGCATGTGCATCTCGAGCTCACTCTGCTGCGCCTCACCTAACGCATCGCGCAATTTGCTCCCCACCGGATTCTGCGCTCCGGCCATGCTGCGGGCGGTATCCGATATTCCCTGCTCCAGCTTTTTGAGCTTGTCGGCCATTTCGTTCTTTTCGGCGGCCAGACGTTCGGCCTCCTGCTGGTTCTGGAGTCCCTGACCACCAAAGCGCGGATTCTCGCTGCCGGAGGAGCCGATCATCTTGCGCAAACGATTTTGTGTGTCGGCTTCCTGCTGAGCAAGCTGGTTGGCTTGCTGCGCCAGATCGTCCAGCTGCTGCGACGAGTTCTGATGCTGCATCCCGTTCAAGAGGTCGCGAGCTTCTTGCAACCGGTCGGCGGCGCGACGTTGTCCCGCAGACGTCTGTTCGGGACTGCCATTCTGCTGGCTCTCGGCGCTCTGCATGTCCTCAGTGGCTTTTTTCAGCCGATCAAGAGCCTGCTGCAACTGTGGCGAGGCGGTAGATCCAACGCGGCCCGCGCTGCCCGATTGTCCGGATTGGCCCGATTGCTGGCCAGCCTGCTGTCCTTGCTGGCCCTGCTGTCCTTTTTGCCCCTGTTGTCCTTGTTGGCCCTGTTGTCCCTGCTGGCCATTTTGCTGCTGCAACTGCTCCATCTGTTTCTGCAGTTGCTCGGCTTCGCGCCGCAGCATTTCCTGCTCCCAGCGCTGGCGGAAGGGCTGCTGCTGATCTTTGTTGGCGGCCAGCTCTTGCTGCCGGCGGGCCAGCTCGGCGAGTTTTTGCAGCGCCTTGTCGATCTCCTGCGAGCGGCTGTCGGAAGCCGACTGCTGTCCAGTCTCGTATTGGTTCTTTTCGCGGTCGAGCTCCAGATCGGCGAGGTTTTCGAGATCGCGACCTGCGCCGCCCGCGCCACCACCACCGCCGCCTTGCGTTCCGAAAGCAACCTGAATGTCACGGAACGTGGCTTCGGCGCGCTGGGCCTCTTGCAGCGCCTTCTGCTCGGCGGGCATGGCGTCGTTCCACTTTTGACCGCGAACCTTCTGCGCCGATTCGATCATGCTCTGGGAGGCGTCCGTCATTTCCTTGGCATAGGCCTGGAATTGCGGATTGGCATCCAGTTCTCGCGCCTTCATGCGATCGGCTAGCGACTTGGCCTGCGCGGCCAGCTTCTCTTCTTGCTCGGCCAGGAACTTGGCATCGTCGGACGCGACGGATTTGTCTTTGGAACCATTCTTATATTCGTTCCAAGTGGCGGCGATGATATCTTTCTGACGCTGCGAGATCTGCTGATCGTTGTCGCCTCCGCCCATGCCACCAGCGCCCCCGCCGGATTGCGCCTGCGAATAGTTGCGCTCGTAGGGCTCGGCCTGGATGAAGTAGATATCGGTCTTGGTGGTATTGCGCGCATCCTTGGCATCGGCATAGAGACTAACCAGATCGCCGGGCGCGAGCTTGTAGTCTTCCAGCGCCAAAACATACTTGCCGCTGGCTGTTTTCACGCCTTTTTGCGGCAGCAACTGCACGGTCTTTTCCGCTCCGCCGTTGACCGAATAATGCAGCGCCACTTCGTTCAGCGCGAAGTCGTCGTCGGCGCTAACGGTAATAGTGACCTCTTCGATCGGATTGACCTTGGCGTCGCGGCCGGGACGGTCGATTCTGACGGTTGGCGGGGAATCTTTGCGCGCTTCAATGAAAAAGTCTTCGCTCAGACGAACGTTCTCTCCATGATCGATGGCGGCGATGTGATACAGGCCGTCCTTGTCGAGCGTCACATGGGCGGTGACCCAATTCCCTTCTCCAGCCTTCAAATCGATCTGCCGGTCGTCACCCAGCATCAGCTCGCCCTTGGCCAAGGGACGATCGGTGAGAATGGCCACTTCGGCATCGGTTCCCTCGACAGCGCGAAGATCGCCGCCGGGATCTTCAGTCGAATCCTTCATTCCGGTCCAGGATGGGTAATGATAGGTCACGCGGATCTTCTTGATGGCGGGAAGATCCACCACGCGCAGATTGTAGTGTTTCGATTGAACCGCGCCCGCTTCCACGTAATACTCGACATTGTCGGCCAGGCTGCTGAACAGGAATTCGTAGGTGGATGCCCCGGGCGACGGCAGCATATCCACTTGCTCCCATTTCGACGCACTGCGGTACTGGGCGAACAGGCGCACCTTGGGCGAATCGAATCCAAGAAGCTGCGCGGTAACCAATTGATCGGCCTTGCGGCGCACAGCGCGATCGCCGGGCGTTACCGCGATGTCGTAAAAAGCGTGATTGCCGGACTTTGGCGCACCGGCCCACAACAAAGAGGTTCCATAGCCGAGGTATCCCGGACCGGCGTTGATCAGCCATAAGAGCACCGCCACAGCTACCGCGGCCGATGCGAGAAATCCGAAGATGGGGCCATTGGAGGCGAGTTGCTCGGGCTCTTTGGTTTCGGCAACGCGCAGGGTGTCGGCGGCGAGCAATTGAAGGAACGGATCGGCCGAGTTCGGCTTTTCGGCCAGCGTGAGCAGGCGCTCTTGGAACTCGGGGAACTTCTCTTCTGCCTGGCGAGCCGCATTACGGCGATTCAAGTTCAGCAGTGGAATCACCAGGCCAAAAGCAATCGCCACGGCGACGGAAAGGAATAGAAAGATGCGGGCCGTCAACAGGCTGGCCGGAGAGAAGGCGTAGCGGTTGATGATCCAGACGAGAAGAACCGTGATGACGAGAGCCGAAACGGTGACGAGCGAAGTGCCTTTCGAGACCGCCAGGAAGCGCAGGCGCTTTTCCAGCCGCTGAAGGTAACCATTCAGTTGGTCGAGAGCGTTCAAGCGACCTCCTTCTCCACCGAAAGATATCGGCTCGCAAGTACTGATTCAATTATCGCGGTTATCAAGACCAGTAGCAAAGCGTAGCGCCACAGGCTCCAGGGGCGGGCTTGGGTGTCGGCAGCCGACCCATCGGGAGAGGGCGTGTCGGGCCCCAGGCCGGTGTTTTTCCACAAAGCGAGCGTCTCTTGCGGGATGGGCGTCAGGTCTGACTCGCGGCGGTCGGCGTGAACCGCCACCAATTCTTCCCGGCCATTAGCGCGGTGAATATCATAGAAGCCTTCGCGCGTCACTTGGAACGTCTGCGTGGTGGTGGCATCCTTGAGCGTCAACGGATGAGAGCCGTCAGGCTCGGTCACATCGATAGCCGCGCCGCGTTCTTTGGCGGAACGGAGCTCGATATAGGAATCCACCGCGACATTCGTGGAACGATCCTGCTGCCCGCCCAGATAGCGCGCCGTTTCTTCGACGAACGGAACAAAGGAGGCGTGCAGCGGCAGGTCGTTTCCGATGTTGTCGAAGGTGGAGGTGAACAAGACCACGCGGCCTTCGCTAACCTGCTTCTCGAGCAGCAGAGGCGCCTGGTTGGTAAGACGCGCGATCACGTGGGACTGGCCGGGATCAACCTTGATCACCTGATAGAACTTGACGCCGTCCAGCTTGTTGGCGCGTCGCAAAGCGGGATGTTCGGCGTCGGCAGCAGCCACGGTTTCAAAACGCGATCCGCTAAGCGAAGCATAACTGGACCCCTGGATGGTTTCGTTCGAAACCGGAACGTGGGTGAGCGAGGCCGAGAGCGGGCCCAGGGCGATTAGCAGTGAGCCGCCAGCCGCAACGTAAGCTCGCAAGCTGTTTTCGAGGCCGGGTGGCATCGATCCTACATCGGATAGGACCACAAAAGCGTATTTGGAAAGCGACTGATTGCCGGCCTGCTCCACGGCCAGAGGCTCGAGCGTAAAGCCGGCTTCAGAAACGGACTCGATCGCCGAGCGATAGTACAACTCATCGCGATCCTGGCCTGCCGGATGCAAGAACAGGACGGGGTGGGGGTCGGTTCGTTCGACGGCGAAATCGAATTTATCGTCTTCGTGGAGCGCGTCGCCAGGATCGATACGAATCTCAGCTTTATGGAATCCGTGTGGCGAATCGAGCGACACGAATTCGACGGAGGCGCGGCCATTGGCGGGAACATCCACGGATTTGCTGTCGAGCACCTTGCCATCCAGCGCGAGCGATACGGTGCGCTTGGTGGCTGGCGTATTGGAACCCGCAACCACGGCTTGAATGCGGACCTTTTTCGGATCGTAGATCTTGGCGGGAGCGGTGACGCTCTCCACCATCCAGTTGGGATCCTTGGCATCGGCCACCGAATGAAACACCAGGTTGGTATCGGTGCCGAGCCGCAGATCGGCGAATGCGGGCGGCATCGACGATTTCTGCATATCGCTCACGAAATGCACTTCGAGCGGAATCCGGGAAGTCTGAGAGATGGTCCGCAGCGCGCGCGCCAGCTCGCCGTAGGAGCTTTGTTCATCCGAAGGTTGAATCCCTTGGATAGCGGCCTTGAGTTGATCGGCTTCCTCCACCGGCTGCGTCAGGAAATGCACCCGCGATCCGATTGCCAGTACTTGGCCCCGCTCGCCGGAATTCAGTTGCGACACGGCGTTCATGGCTTGCTGTTTGGCGCGGGCGAGGTGATCGTCGTAGCGCATGCTGAACGAGTTGTCGACTGCGATCACCAGCATCTTGCGGCCACCGTTAGCTCCACCGGATCGGCTGACAAATGGGTTGGCGAAGGCGAGCGCGATCAGCAGCAAAAGCGCGACGCGCAGCGAGAGCAGCAACAGGTAGCGCAAGCGGCGATGTTTGATGGAGCTTTGCGTACGCCGCTCGAAGAACATCAGCGAGCTGAACGGATGTGGGGTGCTGCGATATTGGCGCAGCAGGTGAATCCAAAACGGCAGGCCCACCGCTACCGCGCCCGCCAAAAACCAAGGGGCCAGAAAACCCACGACTACATTCTCCCCTTCCGGATCAAGAAGTATTCGCGCAGGGCGTCGTCGAGAGGCCGGTCGGTGGGCAGAAGCTGATAGTCGATACCGGCAGCGGCGGCTTTGGTCTTCAGCGCGGCGATGTGCGCATCGATCTTCACGTTGTACTCTTCCTTCGCGTATTCGGGAGAAACTTCGATGGCGTCTTCAGTTTCCATGTCCACCAGCAGGGAAGGTTCTTTTAATTTCGGCCGGATCTCCTGTGGATCTAGGACGTGAAACAGGATCAAATCGTTGCCGCGATAGCGCAGGGGTTCAACGGTTTTGATGACGGTTTCGGGCTGTTCATAGAAGTCCGAAATCACGATTACGATACCGCGACGCCGCAGGAATTGCTGAAAATGAATGAACGGCTTGGCGAAGTCGGTGCGCGTTCCGAGTTCAGCCTTTTCGATGGCGTGGGCCACGCGCATGAACTGGCCTTGGCGGGTGGAGGGCTGCACATAGTTGCGCACGTCGTCGTCGAAGATAATCACGCCGGCGGCATCACGCTGCTGATTGGCGAGATAAGCCAATGAAACAGCCAGGTAACGGCCGTAGTCGAGTTTGGTGATGCCGTGGGAGCTGTAACCCATGGAAGCGCTGGTGTCGAGCATCAGGGCCAGTTGCGAATTGGTCTCGCCGCGATAGCGTTTCAGGTACATTCGCTCGGTGCGCGCGAAGACGTTCCAATCCACGTGGCGCAGGTCGTCGCCCGGCGTGTAAGCGCGATACTCCGCGAACTCCTGGCTGAATCCGAAGTCGGGCGAGCGATGCAATCCCGCGACAAAACCATCCACAACTGTCTTAGCCACCAGATCCAGGTGCGAGATGCCGGCCAGGAGAGCCGGATCGATGAAGCGAGTTGGAGTCCGCGGTTGCATGTTCATTCAGGCCGCCGATAAACACAGATGAACGCTGATAAAAACACTTTGCTTTAGAATCGGCGTTTATCCGTGTTTATCTGCGGCTAATTCATTTTGGTTCGGGTTTCCACTCCAGGAGACGTTTCAAGATCGCGTCCGAATCCAGGCGTTCGGATTCCGCATGGAAGTTCAGCAGAATGCGATGGCGCAGGATAGGAGCGGCCAGCGCGCGAATATCTTCATAGGCGACGTGATAGCGGTTGCGCAGCAGGGCGCGGGCCTTGGAAGCGAGCACCACGAATTGAGCGGCGCGAACGCTGGCGCCGAAGTTCACATAATTCTTGACGAAATCCGGAGCGCCGGCGTCGTTGGGCCTGGTCGCTCGGACGAGTTCCACCGCATAACGTGCGACGGTGTCGGCGATGGGCACCATGCGCACCAGCTTCTGAAAGGCCAGGATCTCCGTGGAATTGGTGACCGTGTCCGGTTGAACGTCGCGATTGGCTGTAGTGAGGTCCACCACTTTCACTTCGTCGTCGGCCGACAGATAATCCAGCACCGTGTTGAACAGGAAGCGGTCGAGCTGGGCTTCGGGCAGCGGGTAAGTACCTTCGAGCTCGATGGGGTTCTGCGTCGCTAGGACAAAGAAGGGCGCTTCGATTTTGTATTGATGCCCACGCACGGTGCAAGACAGCTCTTGCATGGCTTCGAGCAGCGCCGACTGCGTCTTGGGTGGCGTGCGGTTGATTTCGTCGGCCAGCAGAATGTTCGAAAAAATCGGACCGGGCACGAAAGTCCAGGTGCGGCGTCCGGTACCTGGCTCTTCTTCGATGATGTCGGTGCCGGTAATGTCGGAGGGCATCAAGTCCGGCGTGAACTGAATGCGCTTGAAAACCAGGCCGAGCGTCTGCGCCAGCGTCCGGACCAGCAGGGTCTTCGCCGTTCCGGGCAGACCGGTGATCAAACAGTGGCCACCCACAAACAGAGAGATCATCACCTGCTCGATGACCTCGTCCTGTCCGACAATAATCTTGCGGACCTCGCGCACGATGCTGCGCTGGACTTCCTGGAAACGGTCGATTCGTTCCTTCAATTCCGCCGAATCAGCGATCGCTATGGTTGGGGTGGACATGTGGTTTGATTATTTCGCAATCTCGAGAAGTAGTTTTTGGGCCGGCTTAAATCCGGGCGCGGCCTCCAGAGCAAGCAGCACTTCGTCGCGCGCCTGATCCAGGCGGTTGGCCTGGCGAAAAGCTTCGGCCAACTGGTAATGCGACGTCGCTTGATCCAACGGTTTCAACGCGAGCAACGCCTGATACTCGCGAATCGCCCCGGGCACGTTGTTTTGTGCGAGCCATAAATCGCCCAATCGTTTATGCAGCTCCTGGTCCTCAGGATAAATGTAGTTTAGACGATCGAGGGCCGCGGCGGCTTTCTTGGGGTCGCCGGCTTCTTCTTCGAGCGTCGCGAGGCGCTCCACCAGCTTGGGATCGCGTCCGCCCACTTCGTTGTATTTTTCCAGCTGTTTGCGCGCGTTGTCCTTGTCGCCTTTGGCGGTGTAAGCGTCGGCCAGCATTTCATAGACGCTGCCCGTCTCGACATAATCGGGATACCAGTCGCGGATGGCGTTGCCGATGCGAATCACGTCGTCGTATTCCTTGCCGCGCTCGTCCCCCACTATGACCTTGAGCTTTTCGCGCCATTCATCGAAATGATCGGTGGTGATTTTGTTCTGGGCATCCAGCCAGGCCAGGAACTGCTTGTCGAAGTCGGTGGTGGAGATTCCCAAATCCTTCTGAAACACCTCGGGCGTCGATTCCAGCTTGGCGAACGAATGAATCATGTCCAGCAGCTTGGCATAGCCCCACTTCTCTGCGATGTAGCTGCAGATCTTTCCGCCCTGGAAATAAGACACGATCACTTGCGACGGATAGGTGGGCCGGATGAATCCGCGATCGAGCTCGGCCACGGGTAGCAGCAGCTTGTGCTGCATGGCGTGGATGGCGTCAGGATCCAAGCGGTCGCCCCAGTCGGCCGCACCGGCGGTCTCTTCGTAGACCGCGAGCCCTTCCGTAAACCAGCGCGGAACTCGGCTATTGGTGGCTTCGAGCACGAAGACGTGGCTCATCTCATGCCGCAAGGTGCTGGCCCAATGAAAGCTTCCGGGCGTTCGGCCGGAAGGGCTATCCATGGCGATTACCGCGTCGAAGGTGACACCCAGAGCGCCCAGGCCCGGCATGCCCATGGTGCGAACGGCGAAGTCCTCGTGGTCGGGATAAACTTCCACCTGCACCGGCCCTTTCAGAGTCATGTGGTACTTTTCGCTGTAATCCGCGATGTCGCGCTTCATCTCGGATTCAACATACGGACGTAGCAGCTCGGCTTCCTTCTTGTGCAGGCGAAGAATGGTGGTGGGGGTTTTATAGGTGATGAAGTCTTTGTACTTGTCGAGCAGGCGCAAAGAATTAACCGTCTCGTAGCTCTTATAATTCGCGTTGTAACATTCTTCCAACTGCTGGCGAGCTTCAGTGTCGTCGCCCAAGCGCATCAGATTGACACCCAGCTGCGCTCGCGCCTCCCAGAGGCGCGGATTCAATTCCAGCGCCCTGCGATAGGCTTGAATGCCCTCCAAATAGCGCCGATTAATGACGTAGAAATGTCCCGTCGTGGAAAATGCTTCGCCGTAGGCCGGATTGACTTTGAGAATGCGATCGCTCCAGGGCGAGTCCTTCTTGTCATGCAGAGAGTCGATGGCGAGATGAATCGCCATGGCGTCCAGCGCTTCGCCGGAGATCGCCAAAGCCAGGTCGGCTTGCTTGGCTGCGGTGTCTTCGTCGTTATCTTCGAGCGCAAGAAAGGCCAGTTGCTCGTGCGCTTCATATAGCTTCGGATCCAGGTCGGCCGCCTTCTGGGCCGCTTTCACCGCGTTCTGGCTGAAACCTTCCGTCTCCACTTCCGCTACGCCGAGATAGGCTTGCGCGTTTTTGTCGTCGATCTTCAGCGCCTCTTCGAACAGGTTGTGCGCTTCTTCGTTGTTGAAGCGCTCGAAAAACAGGTGGCCCCAGCGGACGCGGTAATCGGCGTTCTTCGGGTACTGCTTGATCAGATCGCGGAACTGGTTGTTGGCGTCCTCGTAGCGTTCGATGCCCCACAGCCCTTCGGCGCGAAGGTACGGATTGGAACTTTCGGCCAGCTTGGCATAACAAGTCTGCGCCTCGGCGAGCTTGCCGTGATGTCGCAGGCCACGGCATTCGTCGAGTGATTGGGCGGCGAGTGGGAGCACCAACAGCAGTGCCGATAGCAGCCTTGCCGTGCGGTTAGCACTCATTTGTCTAACTCCGCTTGGGTCTTTGCCAATTGGATCAACAAATCCTGGAGCTGCTTCTTATAGTCGTCGGCCGCCATAGCCGCCTTCTCGTATTTCAGCTTGTCGATCTGCTCTTCCAACGCGTCGCGCTTTTCGAGCAGCGCTTTCTCTTCGGGCGTGTTGGCGGCCACCTGGGCCGTGCCGATCCGCAACAATGGAAACTGCGCCGCTTTCAGGCCTTCGCCATTCTCGGGAGATGGTTTGCGCTCGCCGTCGCCCTGCCCGGTGTCTTCCAGAATAGGGTGCTCGGTGGCCAGGCGCTTCTGCGTTTCATAGAACTGGGCGGTCTTGGTCTCGGCATAAATAAACGCTTCGAGCGCCGATACGGTTTCGTTCTTGTCGGTGTCGGCGGAGGGATCGCGCAGCGCCTCCACCCAGAATCGGGCGAACACGGTAGCGTTCTTCTCGTTGCCGCTCTTCGTCGCGGTAATGACGACGCGGTTGGCTTTCTCCAAAGCCGCGCGGGAACCGCCGCTCGCGCTGGTCATGTTCACAATTAGCTGCCGCGTGCACCCGATACGATCGAGCATCGCGCCTAGCTCAACGCCCGAAAGGTCGGGGCCGGGGAGATTGATCTTGTATTCGTAGCCGTCGAAGCTGCCGTGACCGATCAGCATGAGTACGAACGCGTCGTTCGGCTTGGCGTCGCGCGCCACTTGCCCCAGCGCGTTCTGTACGTTCGCTTTGGTAGCCTGCGGTCCGTACAGTGTTGTTACTTTGGCGTCGCCGTTCGAGGCGTGCAGCAGCTTGTCGATTTCTTGCGCTTGGGATGCGAAGCGCTGTTCGTAATCGGGCTCGCCGCCGAGACCGGCCACCGTTACGTAGAAAGTAGCCGCCCGCAGCGAGGCGACAGCCAACATAGCAACCAAGAGAAGCGGAAGCTTCTTCATACTACGCCCCACCTTCGGCGCAACACCCACTCGGTGCAGCACAGCAGCAATACCAGGAAGAACACGATTGGCATGTCCCAAAGATCTCTCGTTTCGCGAACTGTGATGCCGGCATCGGAGTACGAAATGTCTTCGCCCAGCCGGCTGACTTCATTCGGACGATAGTATTTGCCGCCGGTTTGCGAGGAAAGCTTTTCGAGCAAATCGCGATTCTGTTCCAGATGAAAATTCTCGGCGACGCCGTCCTCACGGCGGAATGTGATCACGTCGCGTCCGAGCTCTTGCTGGTTGCGCGTGGCGGTTACTTCGGCCACGTACGATCCCGCTTTTCCGGCATCCCAGTCGGCCGAGTACACACCCTGCTCCAGCGAATCGGGATGCAGATCGACGCTTTGTGAGCTGCCATCGGGACCGACGATGCGGGCCTGGATGGTTGCATCGCTGGTGGGCAAATAGTTGGTGTCGCGGATCTCGGCGCGCAAATGCACGCGGCCGTCGTCGTACAAAACCGGGCGCGTGACGGAGGTTACCACGCGATTGGGCGTGTCGCTCACCAGCCAGCGCATCAATTGCCGCCAGAACAGCTTGTGACTCATGTCCTCCACCGGCTGCAGCATCTTCCAGCGCCAATCGCCGCCAGTGGCAAAGACGGCGGTGCGCCCGCGGCCGTATTTTTGCGTGATCAACAGCGGGAGCTTGTGGCCCGAGGCGCTCATCTCCGCCAGCACCAGCGCGCCTGGCTTGGGTTGTCCGGCTTCCTGAAAGTCCATCAGGTAAGGCAGCTTCTTCCAGCGCTCCACATTGGCATCGGGATTGTCCTCGATGCGCGTGATCAGACTATCGCGGCCGGCCGGCGTTAGTTCGGCCGTCGCGGGATCGCGATGGAACGTGCTCTTATGATCCGGCAACCGAACCGGCAGCAAATCGGCAAACGGTTCCTTTTCGTAACCACCGTCCGCAAGCGACGCTCGGCCGCCCAGGAACAATAGCCCGCCGCCGCGCCGATCTACGAATTGCTGAATCAAATCCTGCTGCGCGGGAGTGAAATAATTGGCCTCTATGGTCCCAAGAATGATGCCCTGATAGGTAAACAGATCGTCTACTTTCGTGGGGAAGCCGTCCTTCAATTCGCCACTCGGGGCATCGGTCGGCACTTGGGTGTACAGCTTGTTCTGGGTGGTCCGTACCACGCAATAAAGATCGATATTCTTGTCGTCCTCCACCGCTCGCCGGATGAACTTGTAGTCCCAACGCGGCTCGCCTTCCATGTAGAGGATTCGGGGCTTGGCGTTGTCCACGTACAGGACGCGCGTCAAGGCATTGTTATTCTTGTTATCCTCTTCTGGCAGGGCGTCAATGGAGAATTGCAGGTTCTTCACTCCGGCATCTCCGGCGTTGAACAGCACTGTCTCGGTTTGCGCCGCGCCATCTCCGTGCAAAACGATATCGCGAGCCGTCAAAATCTTTCCCGCATCCCGCACCACTAGCCGCGCCTTCTCACCCTTCAGACCCCACTGATGGAAGGTGACCTGTGCTTCCAGTCGCGATTTTGCGAGCGAGCGCGCCGCCATCTGGACGTCCGTGACTTCAATGTCGTGGGCCATGCGCTCGCGGCCGAAACCGACAGTGTGGATGGGAATGCGCTGCCGTTTAATGTCGGAGATGGTGTCCAGATCGATGCCGCCGCTGTTGTCCGCTCCATCGCTCATCAGAACCACTGCGCCGATGGGCAACGTGGCCGAATCGGCCAGTACTTCTTTTAAGCCATCGCCGATGTGGGTGGCCGGCGCCGAGGCGTTGAGCTTATCTATGTTTTCGATGCGTTCCAGGTGGTCGCCCAGCCGATAAAGCCGTACTTGAAACTTACTCTTTAAGCTATTGAGCAGGCCTCCGTTAAGCGTGGCAAGCACCTGATCCTTGCGGGTGTGGCCATCTTCGGGGGTCGACATGCTTTTGCTGTCGTCGATCACCACGGCGACGATGTTCTGCTGGGGGCGCAGAGTGGCAATACTCAACGCGGGCTGCCAAAGCAAGAACAGCAACAGGCACACCAGCAAGCTCTGCAGAATCCAGACCACGGCGCTGCGGGGGCCGCGCATGGTGGGCGCGATGACACGGCGTCGGCTCCAGATTACCCAGCCCAGCCCGGCGGCCGCGATCAGCAGAAGCGCGGCAAGAGTCCACACGGGCCACTGGCTGAGGAGCACGAAGCTGCCTTTGGCGAAGACAGTAGGCGGATATTTAAAAAGAAACTCAAACATCGGACCGGGGCACTACAGGTTTTCCAGCGCTCTCAGCATATCATGCTACTTAATGTTAGGTGTCTCGCGGAGCAACTTCGGTTACAGAAAAGAAGTCAGAAGACAGAATCCAGAATTCAGAATGGCCAGGCGCACGTCCCTGCGCCAAAGCGCAGTTGAGAATGGATGCCGCCCCGTTCGATTCGAAATCCATGCCGTTCTTGCAGCAGTATGATTCAATGAGGATAAGGCTTCCATGGGCTATTGGGGATTCAAATTTCGCAGGGACCTCCGGGCGCTGAACCGCCGGGCGCGGGAATGGCGGATGATTCTGCGTGGAGTTGCGTCCACCGACCACCCGGTCATGGCGCACATCATTCCCATCCGCCGGTGCAATTTGTCCTGCACGTACTGCAACGAGTATGACGATTTCTCGAAGCCGGTTGCGGTTGAAACCATGACCGATCGGCTGGATCAGCTGGCCCGTCTGGGAACCTCGATTGTGACCTTCAGCGGCGGCGAACCGTTGCTGCACCCCGAGTTGGACCGGCTGATCGCGCACGTCCGCAGCCGGGGCATGATCGCCGGGATGATTACGAATGGCTATCTGCTGACACCGCAGCGCGTGAATCAATTGAACGATGCGGGTCTGGACCACATGCAGATCAGTATCGACAACGTCATGCCGGACGAGGTGTCGAAGAAAAGCCTGAAGGTGCTGGACAAGAAGCTGCAGATCCTGTCCGAATACGCGCTGTTTCACGTGAACATCAACTCGGTGCTGGGCGGCGGCATTCAAAACCCCGAGGACGCGCTGGTGGTGGGAAAACGCGCGCTGGAATTGGGCTTCACTTCGACGGTGGGGATCATTCACGATTCGAGCGGACAATTGCGGCCCATCGGCGAGCGCGAGCGCAAGGTTTTCCTGGCGATGAAGAACTTCGAGAAGAAGAACTTTTCGCAGATCAATTACTATCAGGACGACATCGCGAACGGACGTCCCAGTCATTGGCGTTGCCGCGCCGGGTCGCGGTATCTGTACATTTGCGAAGACGGCCTGGTGCATTACTGCTCGCAGCAGCGTGGCTATCCGGCGAAACCGCTGGTGGAGTATACCGTGGACGATATTCGCCGCGAATACCTGACCGAAAAAAGCTGCGCGCCCATGTGCACCATCTCCTGCGTGCGGCAGATTTCGTATTTCGATTTCTGGCGGGGGCGGCAGACTATCGCCAGCACGGCGCCCGATACGACGGAACACGAGCCGCTGGTGCAGATTCAATCCAGCGGAAATTAGTTCGTTGGTCTGCGTTTATCCGTGTTAATCTGCGGCTGACATTTTGGCCGCTGATGAACGCCGATTAACACGGATAGGCTCTAACTTCTTGGTGGCTGGGAGATAAGTCCCGCCTTTAAACTTGCATAAAACCGTGGACACGGTAACCGCAGTCGCGCTCACAAGTTCGACGTCCCGGTAGCCATTCGTGCGCGAGTTCTTAACCACCATGTCGTGCGCTGTTTAGATGGATTTCGGATGTGAGCAACCAAGAGCCTGGGACTGCATCGGTCGCGAGGTGTTCGTATTCTAGAACACCCATAACGTCGGGATCGTGAGCAAGTATCCGATTGACCGCGGGCGGAATGGAGGCAGGATGCTTCACGCTCTCGCCCTCGGCGCTGAATCGCCGCTGTTCCACCTGAGCAGCATCGGCGGTATCGCACACCAGCATAGAAACCGCTATGCAGGCCAGCAAAAATACACTCGTGTACATTCGTGTTCAGCTCAGCGCTTGATCGAGGTCGGCAATGATGTCTTCCACCGCCTCGATGCCCGCGCACAATCGCACCAGGCCGTCACTGATGCCCATGCGCTGGCGCTGCTTCGGCGCGATCTCCCGATGCGATGCGATAGCCGGATACAACAGCAGGCTGTGAACGTCGCCGAGCGAAGTGCCGCGCACCACCAGCTTCAGTTTGTCCATGAAGCGGAACACGTCTTCTTTTGTCGCATCCTTGATTTCGAACGGGACCAGCGCGCCGTACAGCCCTTCGGGCAGGAGGCGGCGGATGACGGCGGCATCGGGGTGATTCGGATCGGCCAAATAGTGCACGCGTGAGACCCGCGGATGCGACTGCAGCCAGGTGGCGATTCGGCAGGCGTTGGCGCATTGCCGTTCCACGCGCAGCGCGAAGGTCTTGATGCCGCGCATCGTGAGATAACTCTCGAATGGGCCGAGCACGGGGCCCAAGGTTCGCGACAGCGTTCGGACGACATCCGAGTGCGCCTCATCAGTCACCACCACGCCACCCAGAACATCGCCATGGCCGGCCAGGAACTTCGTCAAGCTGTGGACTGAAAAATTGGCGCCGTGTTCAATGGGTCGGATCAGCAGTGGCGTTGCAAAGGTATTGTCCACCAGCAATGCCGCACCCGCCTCTGCCGCAAGTTCCGCGATGAGATCCAAATCGCCGACACGCAGCAATGGGTTCGAGATGGTTTCCATCACGATGCAGCCGGGCTTGGTTTCCGCGATCTTATGCTCCAGCGCGGACAGATCGCAAACGTCGACGAAATTGACGGACACTCCCATGGGCTCCAGCACCTGCGTCAGCAGCGTGGTCGTCGCGCCGTAAAGCGCATTCGCAGCCAGCACCGACTTGCGGCGATCGGTCAGCGCCGCGAGCAACGCCACGTGAATCGCCATCATGCCGGAGGAGCACACCTGCGCGCTGTGTCCCGCTTCGAGCTCGGTCAGCAATTCTTCGAGGCCCGTACGCGTGGGATTATCGTAGCGCCCGTAGCAGAATCCCGGCTCTTCGCGGCCGAGGACGCGATCCAGTTTGGCGGTGTCTTCGTAAAGGTAGGTGGTGGCCGTGTAGATGGGCGTCGACGATGGGACAAAAGCGCCCGGCGCGTCGGGATTTCTCTTCCGATCGCCCGCATGTACGGCCTTAGTTTCAGTTTTCATACGATCACTTCACCTCACTTCCTCTTCCAGCGCGCTCCTTCTTTAGTGTCCTCCAACACGATCCCGGCGTCGAGCAGCTCTTGCCGGATTTGGTCGGACCGCGCGAAGTTGCGCGTCTTCTTGGCGGCGGCGCGTTCCTGGACCAGTTCCTCCACTCGTGCTTCGGAAAGGCCGCCTGCGCCCTGGGTAGGCTCCAGCACGGCGAAGATGCGATCGAACCGGTCGAGCAGATCGAGCGCCGGCGCGGTGTTCCCTTCGCGAAATTCTCCCGCATCCATGGCGGTGTTGGCATCGCGTACAAATTCAAAGAGCGCGGCCAGCGCTTCGGCGGTGTTCAGGTCGTCGTCCAGGCTCGCTTCGAACTGGAGGGCCGCCGCTTGAGTCCGCTCCAGGATTTTTTCGTTGGAGCCCTCGGGATACTTGTCGGTCTCCAGGCGCAGCTTGAAATTGCGCAGCCGGTCAATCGCCGTGGCCGCGGCCTTTAGCCCATCGAAGGTGAAGTTCAGCTTCTTGCGATAGGGCACCGAAGCCAGCAGATACCGTACCACTTCCGGTTGATAACCTTCCTTCTGCAGGTCGCGCAGGGTAAAGAAATTGCCCGCCGATTTCGCCATCTTCTGCGACTCAACATTCAGAAATTCCGAATGCAGCCAGAAGCGAGCGAACGGCTTCGAGGTGATAGCCTCCGACTGTGCGATTTCATTTTCGTGATGCGGAAAGATTAGATCGACGCCGCCCGCGTGGATGTCGAGCGTATCACCCAGATATTTCATGGCCATCGCGGAGCACTCGATGTGCCAACCCGGACGGCCTGGGCCAATCTCGCTGTCCCAAAACACTTCGCCGTCCTTGGGCGCTTTCCATAAAACGAAATCGCGCGCATCTGTTTTGTCGTACTCGTCCACGTCCACGCGCGCGCCGGCGCGGATACCAGTGAAATCGTTGTGCGAAAGTTTACCGTATTCGGGGAACTTGGAAATTCGGTAGTAAACGGATCCGTCGCTCTTGTATGTAAAGCCGCGCTCGGCCAGCTTCTCGATAGCGCCCACCATTTCCGGAATGTGCTCGGTGGCTTTCACCATACGCTCCGGGCGTTGCAGACGCAGTGCAGCGGTGTCTTCGAGGAACGCCTCCGTGTATTTGGCCGTATACTCAGCCAGCGTCTTTCCCTCGGCTGCGGCGTTGCGGATAATCTTGTCGTCCACGTCGGTGATGTTCATGACGTGATCCATTTTGTAGCCGCGATAGAGCAGCCACCGCCGCAGAATGTCTTCGAAGGTGAAGGTCCGCAAGTTGCCGATGTGCGCGTAATTGTAGACCGTGGGACCGCAAGTGTACATGCGCACTGTGTTGCCTTCCAGCGGCTGAAAAGGCTCAACTTGCTGGGTGAGAGTGTTATAGAAACGGAGGGCCATTGAAAGTTAGAACTCTCATGGTACCCCAGGCTTGCCGCTTGCCCGCCACGCGACAAGGGACTTAGTCCAACCCAGGAAGCGCTCCCGCGCCACGACGGCATCGGGAAAGAGCGCGCGCAGGTCGGACGCCGAAAGCAATCGGATGGAGTCCAGGTAATGAGTCACGTAGAAGTCGCGCTGCGCGGCATCGTAGTTGGTCAACATCTTCCAAACCGAAAAGCGCTTCAGGATGGCTGCCTGCCACGAGCGCGGCAGCCAATGAACGAAAGGAGTCCACAGATGATGTTCGATGGGGAAATAGCGGTTGGGTGTTTGCACCCAATAATGCCTGCCGACGCGCGCGATCTCGGCTGCGAAACGAGCCTGCTCCGCGCGGCTTCCGACGTGTTCGATGACCGAGTTGCTGAACACCAGATCGAAGGATTGATCGGCGAACGGCAGGCTGGTTCCATCGCCCAAGACCACAATTTCCGAGGTCCCAATTTCGTATCGCGCGCGCTCCTGGTTCAACAGAACCAGCTTGGGCATCACGGGCGCCAATCGCCAGATGTCGACCGTGCCCCCGACGTCCAAGACCCGCGTGTCACTTGTGAGTCGGACCGTTCTCGCCAGCAGGGCCATGCGCCGGGCGCGAAAATGCCGCTGGAGAGATTCGAAAGGCATTGCAGGGAACTCTCAGCGTAACGCAGCGGGTTAAGCTACTCTAAAGCCATGGAAGTACATCTCGCGCCCGAGCTGCAAGCTCAAGTCGACCAGTTGGTCGTCGAGACCGGATGTCCGGTGGAGAAACTGATCGAGGATGCCTTGGCCGGATACATTGCCGAGCTTGCGCAAACGCGCGAAATGCTCGACAGCCGTTATGACGACTTGAAAAGCGGAAAGGTAAAGCCGATCTCAGGCGACGAGGTTGAGACCCATTTCCGCGAGAAGAGCGCTGCAGCTCGGCGCACGGTTCATGATCGCATATGAATTTCATCCAGAGGCCCGACTTGACCTTGACGAGATCTGGGAATTCATTCGCGGCGATAGTATCGATGCCGCCGACCGCTTGATTGCGGAAATTCTGGACCGTATTCGCGGGCTGGTGCCTTTTCCGCATCAAGGCCACAGACGTCCGGACCTGACCTCGCGCCCTCTCCGCTTTATCGCCGTTCACGGATACCTGATCGCTTATGCGCCGGATGAAGAGCCCCTATGGATTATCGCGGTAATGCATGGACATCGCAGCCTGCGCGTCATGGCGGCGATCCTCAGAGGCCGGCAATAAACCATCGCGCTGGCGGCCCACGATTTGAGGTATAAGCTAGAACCGTAATGAGCCCAGCTCAACTATGGCTCCGGCGCCCCCAGAACGCATGGCTGCGTCGGGCTGTGTTCCAAGTTCATCTTTGGTCGGGAATTATTCTGGGTGTTTACATTGTCCTGGTCTGCCTGAGCGGAAGCGCCGTCGTCTTTCGCAACGACCTGTACGATTGGCTGTTTACGAAAACCAAAGTCCAGGTTTCCGGAAAGCCTCTGACCAACCAGCAACTGACACAAGCCGCCGAGCGCACCTACCCTGGTTATACTGTTCGATCGATTGAGCGCGGACGGTTCCCAACAGAAGCCACGGAAATCTCGTTGGCCAAAGGCTGGAGGCACAAAGACCGCCTTTTCGATCAGTATCGGGGTCGCGACATTGGTCCATCGGTCGCCATCTATTACCACTTGTTGCACTGGGCAGGAGATCTTCACGGCAATCTCTTACTCGGATCGGCGGGGCTTCAGGCGAACGCGGTTGGCGGATTCCTTACCGCCATGATGTGCATTACTGGAATGGTGATTTGGTGGCCCGGAATCGCGAGCTGGCGTCGCAGCATGACGCTCCGGCGCGACGTGGGATGGAGGCGGTTCAACTGGGATCTGCACAGCGCGGTCGGATTTTGGACGGTGTCGCTGATTCTCATGTGGGGGCTCACGGGCGCATATTTTGTGTTCCCGGAACCATTCCGAGCAGTAGTCGGCACTTTTACCACGATCGATCCTCCCCGGCCCGCCCCAATTGTCTATACAACGCCCCTGACGCGGCGGCCTCGCCGACCTCCACCAACCACCGGTCAAAAAATCCTGCGCGGATTCTCGGCCGCGCACTATGGGACTTTCGGCGGCTGGCCGGTGAAAGCGCTGTGGGTGATTCTCGGGTTCGCACCTCCCGTGCTTTTTGGGACCGGGCTGCTGATGTGGTGGAACCGTGTGCTTCAACCGGCGGCCCGAAGGTTCCTGCGCGGTCCAGATCCCGCGGCGATTGAGACGGAACTGGCAAAGACATCGAAGCAGTGAGCTTCTTGATACCACCAACCAGACTACGAGGATCGAAGCGCATTGCAAAGAAAATCTCAGGTTAAAGCAGCAAATGTGTCGCTTACGGAAGTAATGCGTTTTGAGTCTAGAAATGCAAGGGCTAGGTGTGTTATTTTTTGACAATTGGCAATGTTTTATGTTCGGGGAGCAAACTTAGCAGCGAGATACCATGGATAAATTCAGCTGCTGGAACCTGGCCTGCACCGCTATCCTGTTCTGTGCGACGGCGATCGGCTTGACCGCACAGACGTTCACAATTCTTGCGAGCTTCGATGGAACCAATGGCGTAGGGCCGATTGATGCCCTCATCCAGGGTACCGACAGGAATTTCTATGGGACAACCTCGGGCGGCGATGGTACGGTTTTCAGGATTACTCCTGCGGGCGAGATTACCACCCTCTACAGTTTTTGTTCCTTGCCTGCCTGCGCCGATGGCGTTCAGCCTTTTGCCGGGCTAGTACAAGCATCAGACGGGACCTTCTATGGGACGACCCAGGGCGGCGGGACCAACGATCATGGCACAGTATTCAAGCTCACGGCAGGCGGCGCGGAGACGGTACTGTATAGCTTTTGCTCCCAGACGGACTGTGCCGACGGCGCGGCGCCTCAAAGCGCGCTGCTTCAAGCTTCAGACGGGAACTTCTACGGGACAACCTATGCCGGCGGGAGCAACGACGCTGGCACGATCTTCAAGATCACCCCGGCTGGCACACTCCAGACGCTGTACCGGTTTTGTTCCTCCTCCACCTCCTGCCTCGACGGCGAAACCCCTTATGCGGGGTTGGTTCAAGCCTCGGATGGGAACTTCTACGGAACAACCGCGGTCGGGGGTGTCTACGGGAGTGGCACAGTCTTCAAGATCACTATAGCGGGCACGCTAAGGACGCTGTATAGTTTCTGTTCCCAGGTTGGCTGCGTCGACGGCTCCTGGCCTCGCGCCGGGGTGATTCAGGCCTCGGACGGTAATTTCTACGGGACAACATTAAAAGGGGGTACAAACGCGAGTGGGACGGTCTTTAAGGTCACTCCGGGAGGTATGTTGACGACACTATACAGCTTTTGTTCCCTGCCTGGTTGCACCGACGACGGGCTTCCGATGGCGGGGCTGATTCAGGCTTCCGACGGGAACTTCTACGGTACAACTTCTGGGGGTTCGACTATCAGTGCGGGTACAATCTTCAAAATCACCACCTTCAAAATCACCACAGGCGGTGTACTAACGACGCTGACCGGCTTTTGCTCCCAGCCTAACTGCCCGGGTAACCAAGGAGCTGAGGCCGGGCTGGTTCAAGCCTCCGATGGGAACCTCTATGGGACCACTCCAAAAGATGGCGTGAATAATGATGGCACCGTTTATAGACTGGTTCTTGCTTCGGCGGTCGAGGCGCCTGTAATCAACCAGAGTGGCGGGGTGGTTAGCGGCGCTAGTTTTCTGCCAGGAATGGCTCCTAACTCGTGGATCACGATCTACGGGACCAATCTTGCCCCCAAAACGGATACGTGGCAAAGCTCGATCATGGATGGCAACCTGCCAACGTCGTTGGATGGTGTTAGCGTTAATGTCGGTGGAGCACCTGCTTATGTCTCTTACATCAGTCCGACCCAAATCAACGCGGTAACTCCCAATCTGCTTGAGACGGAAGCGGTAACGGTGTCCAGTTCGGGCGAGACCAGCTCGACGGTGTATGCCGCTATTTTTTATGCTACCGGCTCGGCCGCCCCAGCTTTCTTCCAATGGGGAAGCTACGCGATAGCCACCCGGCAGGATTTCAGCCTGGCAGTGAAGAACGGAACTTTCCCCGGTACGACGACTGTGCCGGCCAAACCCGGCGACGTGATTATTCTGTGGGGAACGGGTTTTGGTCCGACCAGTCCCGCGGCACCGGAGGGCGTTGAGGTACCTTCGAGCACCACATACAACACCGCGGGTACGGTCACCGTCACTGTGGGAGGCAAGCTAGCCACCGTCTACGGGGCGGCCTTAGCCTCTGGATATGCGGGGCTATATCAGGTGGCCATCCAGATTCCTGCTTCGTTGGCTAGCGGGGATTACTCCGTGATCGCTACTGTAGCCGGCGCGCAGTCGCCATCGACTACTCTCATTACCGTGCAAGAGTAGAAACAACGCGGCAAATCCCCGCTTCCTTGCTTACAGTGAAATAGTGCGTTTTGAATTAGAAGCCGAGTGCCCCGACACCGGCGCTCGTGCCGGGCGGATCCACACCGCGCATGGCGTCATCGAAACTCCCGTCTTCATGCCAGTGGGCACGCAGGCCACCGTCAAGGGAGTGATGCAGCGCGATTTGGAGGGGGAACTCGACGCCCACGTCATCCTGGCCAACACGTATCACTTGTTCCTGCGGCCCGGCCATGAGCTGATTCGCAAGCTGGGCGGTCTGCACCAATTCATGTCCTGGCCGCGCGCGATCCTGACGGACTCGGGCGGCTTCCAAGTCTTCAGCTTGAGCGATCTGCGCAAAATCTCAGAGGACGGCGTTCTGTTCCGATCCCACCTGGACGGCGATGCCCATCTGTTCACGCCTGAATCGACCGTCGATGTCCAGTTCGCCCTCGGCAGCGACATCATGATGCCGCTCGATGAGTGCCTGGAATATCCAGCGAGCCATGAAGCCGCCAATCAAGCCATGCGCCGGACTGTGCGATGGGCCCATTCTGCGTACCGGTACTATGAGCTCCGGGTGCAGGAAACTGAATCGGCCTCCGCGCTATTCCCTATTGTCCAGGGCTCCATGTTCGCCGACCTGCGCCGCGACTGCGCCAACGAACTTCTGGAACTCAACGCGCCGGGCTACGCGATCGGCGGCCTTTCCGTCGGCGAGCCTCGATCCTTGAGCATGGAAATGACGGAGGTGACCATGCCGTTACTGCCCCGCGATCGGCCGCGCTATGTCATGGGCGTCGGCATGCCGGAGGAACTGCCCGAGTATGTAGCTCGCGGCGTGGACATGATGGACTGCGTTTTGCCGTCGCGCAACGCGCGAAACGGGTGCCTCTTCACCTCGGGCGGGCGCGTGATTATCAAGCAGGCGCGTTACAAAGACGATCCGGCGTCCCTTGATCCCAACTGCCTCTGTATAACGTGCCGTACCTACTCGCGGGCCTATCTGCGTCACCTCTTTCAGGCGGGCGAAATGTTATTTTCCACGCTTGCCACCATCCACAATTTGAAGTACTACCTTGACATGATGCGCCAAATGAGGCAGGCTATACTGCTTGGGAGATTTCGGGCCTACTTGGACAGAGTCCGCAATTCGGCGGTAGAATCGAGTTAGATCGTTCCGCCGCTGTACTCCTTGAATTCATTTTCTAATGATGATTTGCTTGTGTGATACTCGGAAACGGAACAGCCGTCCGTGAAGATAACAATGTCTGCGTTCTTGATGCTGCAACAATCCACGGGAAGTAGCCCGGTGATGGGCCTGCTCCTGCCCCTGGCCTTGGTGGCAATCTTCTATCTGCTGGTCTTCATGCCGATGCAGCGCCAGAAGAAGCAGCAACAACAGATGCTGAAGACGCTCGAAAACGGCAGCCAGGTGCTAACCACGGGGGGAATCATAGGGACCATTGTCAGTGTGAACGCCGACGATACGCTGACGTTGCGCGTCAAGCCCGACAACTTGAAACTGCAAGTGGCGCGTAGCGCGGTGGCCAGCTTGATCACCGAAGAAAAGAAGGCTGAGAAGTAATCCATGAATAGCAACGTCAAGATTAGAATCGGCATCATCATCGCGGTTATACTGGTCTGTCTTTTTGGCATCATCGGCCTTCCTAAGTCGAAGGACGAGCTGCTGGCCAACTGGAAAAAGAACATCCACCTGGGGCTCGATTTGAGCGGCGGCACGCAGTTGGTGATGCAGGTTCAACTGCAGGATGCCTTCAAAGCGGCCGCGGACAGTGCGATTGATGCGCTTAAGCAGGAACTGCTGAAGGATGGCATCACGCCGTCCGGCGATATCACCCGCAACGACCCGAACAGCATTGAAGACGCCGATAAAATAGAGATCGACGTCAAAGGCGTCCCGAGCGACAAAACCAGCCGGTTTCGAAGCATCGTCAACGATCAGTTCAGCGCCTGGGTGCCAACGGCGTTGAACGCCACAGACTATAAGCTCACCATGAAGCCGAGTGAGTCGCTCAAGATGAAGCAGGACACCCTGACCCAGACGATGGCCACCATTGAGCGCAAGATCAACGCGCTCGGCCTGGCCGAATCGTCGGTGCAGACCACCGGGCGCAGCGATGCGGAAGCCGAGCTGCTGATCCAGCTCCCCGGCGTCGACGATCCGGCGCATGTAAAGCAGTTGCTGCAGACGCAGGCGGTTCTCGAGTGGGATGAAGTGAAGGATGGTCCGTTTAACTCGCGCGAAGAAGCGCTCGCTAAGCACGGCGGAATTTTGCCCCTGAACACCAAGCTGGTGCCGACGGCCGTCCGTGGCGGCCAGGCCAGTTGGTATCTGGTTTCGCGCATCCCGGTGGTACGGGGCACCGATATTCGGGACGCCAGCGCAGCCGCTGGCGAGTTGAACCGCTGGGAGACGAATTTTGTCCTCACCCAGGAAGCCGCCAAGAAGTTCGGCGTCTACACCGAAGCCAATATCGGACAGCGCGCCGCCATCGTCGTGGATGGCGTGGTGATCAGTGCGCCTACCATTCAGAGCAAGATCAGCGATACCGGAAGAATTACGGGCGCGGCCAGCCAGGAAGAAGCCGCCGACCTGGCGTTAAACTTGCGCGCCGGATCGTTGCCTGCCGCGCTCACCATTGAAGAAGAACGAACCGTGGGTCCCTCGCTCGGGGCCGATTCCATCCGGGATGGTTTCGCGGCCGGCATTGCAGGCGTGGCGGCCGTGGTGCTGTTCATGTTGGTCTACTATAAGCGCTCCGGAATCAATGCCACCCTGGCGCTGATCCTCAATGCGGTAATTCTGATTGCCGCCCTGGCGTATTTCGACGCCACTTTGACTTTGCCCGGTATTGCGGGCGTCATTCTTACCATCGGTATGGCGGTGGATAGCAACGTTTTGATCTTTGAGCGTATCCGGGAGGAGCTGCGGGCCGGCAAGGCCGTGGTGGCCGCCGTGGATGCGGGCTTTTCCAAAGCTTTTCTGACCATTATCGACACGCACGTTACTACCGTGGTATCTTGTGCGTTTCTGTTCATCTTCGGGACCGGCCCGGTGAAGGGCTTTGCGGTTACCCTGGTGATCGGCTTGGCCGCAAACCTTTTTACAGCCGTCTTTGTATCCAGGACGATTTTTGACGCGGAGCTGTCCGGCAAGCGGCAGGTAGCGGCCCTCAGTATATGACAGAGCCCCGGTATTTGAGAGATGAACATTTAGAAGATTTTTTATGGACGGGAACTGTTTCCGTCAAGCTGGTGTCTAACTTAATCGGATGCTGGCGCTGCGACTGGTGAAATGGAATTATTCAAGCACTCAGACTTTGACTTTCTCGGCAAAAAGTGGCCGTTCATCATCCTCTCCCTCATCCTCACGGCAGCCGGCCTTATCAGCTTGGCTATCAAGGGTGGCCCGCGCTACGGCATTGACTTTCGAGGTGGGGCGCTGATCACCGTTAGTTTCGCCAATCGGCCGCCGGTGGACAAGGTCCGCGCCGCGCTGTCCGGTAAGCTTTCCGTGGAAGTACAGGAGGTTTCCGGCCGGCAGGAGGACATCATCGGCATTGACGCGCAGCAGGATGCCGACTTGCAGGTTTCGCGCCAGAAGGTGATCGACAGCCTGGACGCGGTGTTCGGGCAGCCGGCGAACGGCAAATACAATATCAACTCCAGTGGCGCGGCCGGCTTGGCCGATCATCTGCGCGATGCGTTGGCGTCGGCGAGCGTACCGATGTCGGACCAGCAACTGCAAGCGCTTGCGTCCAACATTATGGACTATAGGAAGCAGCACTCGGGGCTAATCAAGAACATTGATGAACTGAGTTCAGTACCAGGGGTCACGCCCCAGGTATTGAATGTACTCAAGCAGCAGACTTACCCGGATACCGTGGCCGTGGTGGGTACTGAGGTGGTGGGCGCCAAGATCGGCGCTGAGCTGCAACGCAAAGCTATTCTCGCGGTTTTGTATGCCCTGGGCGGGATGCTGGTTTATATCGCATTCCGATTCGAATGGATCTACGGCGCGGCCGCGGTGATCGCGGTGTTTCACGACACCATCATTACCATCGGCCTATTTTCGTTGTTCAACAAAGAGATCACGCTGACGGTGGTGGCCGCGTTATTGACCTTGGTCGGCTACTCGATGAACGATACCATCGTGACCTTCGACCGTATTCGCGAGAATCTCAAAATCCTGCGCCGCGAAGAATTAGAGCCACTCATCAACAAGAGCGTGAACCAAACCCTGAGCCGCACCGTGCTGAGCTCAGGACTGACGTTACTGACCGCTCTTGCCCTGCTGTTCTTCGGTGGCCAAGTACTAAACGGTTTCGCCTTCGCGCTAACCTGTGGCATTATCGTTGGTACCTATTCGTCGGTTTTCGTTGCTAGTCCGATCCTGATCTTCTGGCATAATTTCCTGGAGGGACGGAAGCGGAGTGCGAGGGGAGTGGCCCCACGCACAGGGCCGGTGGCTCCGGTGGCTGCAACAGCTAAGACATCCGGTGCGCCTAAGGATCGCGCGCGGCGCGGAGCCGCCAAGGTGAAATAGGCGGCAAGAGTTTGTATGATGATTTCTGCACATGCAGAGAAAGTAACTTTGGGGACGAGGTGAGGCATGTTTGAGCAAAGTTTTGTAAGCACCGCGAAAACGAACAAGTCCTGGTCGGTGTTTGTCTCGTTCGGGGTGCAGATGTTAGTGGTCGTGCTTGCGATCCTGATCCCGTTGATTTATACCGACACGCTGCCGCGCGCACAGCTAACCAGCTTCTTAGTAGCGCCACCGCCCCCGCCTCCACCGCCTCCTCCTCCGCCCCCAGCGCCGCCGAAGATAGTGAAGATCATTCCTCGCCAGTTCGATGCCGGCAAGCTGATGGCGCCGAAAACCATTCCCAAAGAGATCGCCAACATCAAGGAAGAGGAACTGCCGCCTCCGTCCAGTTCGGGCGTGGTGGGTGGCGTGGTGGGAGGAGTTCCCGGCGGAGCGCCTGGTGGCGTTCTCGGTGGTGTCCTCGGCGCAATTGGCAACGCGGCCCCTCCTCCCCCTCCGGTGAAAGAAGAAAAGAAGGCCGCCCCGTCGCGAATTCGCGTGGGCGGCAACGTGATCCAGGCCAACCTGATCCGCAAGGTCACCCCGTTGTATCCGCCGCTGGCCAAGCAAGCCCGTATACAAGGTGTCGTTCGATTCACCGCTATTATCGGCAAAGACGGCACCATTCAGAATCTGCAATTGGTGAGCGGCCATCCGTTGCTGGTGGAAGCGGCTAAACAGGCTGTTTCGCAATGGCAGTACAAACCGACTCTCCTGAACGGGGACCCGGTAGAGGTCGTAACCACGATCGAAGTCAATTTTACGTTGAGCCAATAGAAGTTTAAATTCAACTCGCAGGAGAATCAGATGTTTCTACAATTACAGGTTTGGTCGTTCATGCTTTTGCAGGACCAGGCTACTTCTTTCGACGTGCGCGGGATGTGGGAAAACATGGGATGGGCAGCTAAGCTCGTGGTCATCCTGCTGTTCTTCATGTCTGCCTGGTCGATTGGTGTAATGATCGATCGCGCGATCGCCTATAACGGCGCCCGCAAACAGTCGCGCCAGTTCGCGCCAGCGGTGGCGGGAGCCTTGCGCGAAGGCAAACTAGACGAAGCCATCAAGATCGCCGACCGCTACAACAAGAGCCATCTGGCCAAGGTTGTCGTGGCTGGCTTACAGGAATTCCGGGCGCATCAGTTGAGCTCGGAAATCTCAGGTGAAGAGATCGAAGCCTCCAAACGCGCGCTGGAGCGCTCGGAAGCCATCGTTCACGCCGAATTGAAGCGCGGCGTCAGCGGCTTGGCGACCATCGGATCGACCGCTCCCTTTGTGGGATTGTTCGGCACTGTGGTCGGTATCATTCACGCGTTCCAGGGCATCGCCACACAAAAGGCGACTGGTCTCGGCGCGGTCGCCGGCGGTATTTCGGAAGCCCTGGTCACCACGGCTATCGGTCTGTTCGTGGCTGTCCCCGCGGTATGGGCGTTCAACTATTTCACCAACCGCATCGACGCGTTTGACGTGGAGATGGGTAACTCCAGCTCCGAGCTTCTGGACTATTTCCTGAAGCGCGTCGGACGTGCGACTGCGGCGAAGTAGTTTTTTTAGAAGTGACTGCGAGTTGAATTCGGAAGGGGCGCGGCCGATTGATTAAGAGCTGCCTCGCCCCTTTACCGGAAGGAGTTTGGAATGGAAAAGAAAAAAGCTGCCCCGCCCGTAGCCGACATCAACGTCACACCGATGGTGGACGTGATGCTTGTGCTGCTCATCATCTTCATGGTTATCACGCCCATGCTCACCAAAGGCCAGAGCGTGGATAAGGTAAAGACCAAGAATCCCGTCACCATGCAAGCGGCCGACAAGGAAGACGCAATCCTGATTTCGATCACCCGCAATGGCAGCGTGTTCTTGAGTCCGGGCAACATCAGGCTCTCGGGGCCGGATCAGCTTCCCGAAAGAGTTCGCGATCTGCTTACCAACAGAGTCGACAAGACGGTATATATCGTGGGCGATGCCCGCGCCAGGTATTCCATCGTGGAAGATGTCGTGGATAACCTGCGGGCGGCCGGAGTGAACGAAATCGGACTCATCACCGAAGAGCCGCACGAGAACAAGACGCCACAGCAGGCGGCGGCCGACGCTGCAGCGGCTGCGGCGGCGAAGTAAGAGTTGACCTGTTTAGTCAAGATCTAAGAAGAAAACGAGGTAACGAATTATGGCAATGGCAGTAGGTGGTAAGGCCGGCGGGCCACGATGCGATATCAACATGACGCCGATGATCGACATCCTGCTGGTGCTGCTGATCATTTTCATGGTCATCACGCCCCTGACGCCGCACGGATTGGAAGCTTTGGCGCCGGAACCCCCGGATAAGAAGAATCAGCCGCCTCCCGATCAGGATCGTACGGTGGTGATTGTCATCGACAAAGATAAAAGCATGCACATTAATAACGAAGACACCGACATGCAGAAGTTGGGTCCGCGGCTGGAGCAGATCTTTAAGACTCGCGCCGAGCGGGTGGTCTTCGTGAAGGGCGATCCCGACCTGGAGTATCAAACCGTGGCCCAGGCCATCGACATCGCCAAAGGCGCGCAGATCGACAAAGTCGGTCTGATGACTCCCAAGCTGGAAGCGGGGAACTAAAACTGGAATTCAGAAGCCAGACTCCAGAATTCGGACTGTCCAAGGTTAACGTCATGAAGAGCACAATGCTGGTAGCGGGAATCGGATTGCTGATTCTCTTCTCAACGGGCTGCGACAAACTCAGGTCGCGCGACGCCCTCAATCACGGTGTCCAAGCTTACAAGGGCGCTCATTACACGGAGGCCGTGGATTTCTTCAAGAATGCGGTGCAACTGGATCCGGACAACACCATGCCGCGCTTGTACCTGGCCACCGCTTACATGAGCCAATACATTCCAGGCGCCGAATCGCCGGAAAATATACAGCTCGCCAAAGAGGCAAAAGAGGAATTCCAGAAGGTTCTGGAGAAGAGCCCATCGGATACCACCGCGCTGGCCTCGCTGGCATCATTAAGCTACCAGCAAGCGCAGGGCATGCCGGACCTGGAACAGAAAATCAAGAAGCTGGATGAATCCAAGGAATGGGACCTCAAGCTGATCGCGGCCGATCCCCAAAACAAGGAAGGCTTTTACAGCTTGGCGGTCATTGATTGGATCAAGTGGTACGCGGCGTGGACGAAAGCTCGCCAGGACCTGGGATTGAAGCCTGAAGAGGCAGGCCCACTGAAGGACAAGAAAGTGAAGGCCGATCTGCAGACGCAGTATAGCGCCCTCATCGACGATGGCATCAAGAACCTGCAGAAGGCGTTGGATATCGATCCCAATTACGACGATGCCATGGCCTACATGAACCTGCTGATCCGCGAGAAGGCGGATCTGGACGACACGCCGGAACAGTACAAGGCCGATACCGACACCGCTGACAAGTGGGTGCAGAAAGCGCTGGACACCAAGAAGATGAAGGCCAAAAAGGCAGCAGAAGCAGCGGCTGCCGCGGGTGGTGGTATCCAGGCCGAAGAAAAGTAACCACGCAACCGTGTTGCGTTTCCGGGACGGCTAGAGCAAGTGAAGCGGCTTGCTCTGCCTCTCCGTCACCCGCCCGATGCGATAAGCGTCGGGCATTTTCTTTTCCAGCGATGCGGCATCGCGCTCCGCCAAAGCAATCAACAGCCCGCCCGAAGTTTGTGGATCGTAGAGCAAATCATCGAACTCTGAAGTTCCCTCCACGCAAGAAGACGCAAACTCCCGATTGTTCTTGAGCCCTCCCGGGATCGCTCCCAGCCACGCGTATTCCAGTGCACCGGGCAGAAATTGAACCGCGCGCGGATCGATTTCGAGAGTTACCTTGCTTGCCAGCGCCATCTCGCGCGCGTGCCCGATCAGCCCGAATCCCGTCACGTCCGTGCATCCATGCACCGGGAACTCGAGCATCGCTTTGCAGGCTTCGCGATTCAGCTTCAACATCGATTGGATGGCTGTGTCCACATCGGATTGCTTCGCGATTCCCTGCTTCAACGCCGTCGAGATGACGCCGGTTCCAATGCGCTTGGTGAACATCAGCACATCGCCTGACCTGGCGCCGGCATTGGTCTTGATTGCGCCCGGATGGATCAACCCGGTCACGGCATATCCGAATTTCACTTCGTTGTCAGCGACGCTGTGCCCACCCAGCAGCGCGCAATCCGCTTCCTGGATCTTCTCTGCCCCGCCCTTGAGCATTTCGGCCAACTCGTCGAGATCGCCCTTGGCCGGCCACGCGAGGATAGAAAGCGCCGAGATTGGATTGCCGCCCATGGCGTAGACATCGCTCAGGGCGTTGGCGGCCGCAATGGCGCCGAAGGTGTAGGGGTCGTCGACAATGGGCGAAAAGAAGTCGACAGTCTGGACCAACGCCATCTCCGGCGATAGCTTGAACACACCGGCGTCGTCGCAGGTATCGAAGCCAACCAGTACGTCTTCGTTCGCAAAGCGGGGGATGCGGCCGAGCACCTGATGCAGAATCGTTGGACTCAGTTTGGAGGCGCAGCCGCCGGAAGACGTGCGCGCGGTGAGAGAAGGCACAAGTTAAGAATACAGAATTCAGAAGTCAGAATTCAGAAGAGAGGATGGGGCCTCACGGCCCACGACTTCATTTGGAACGGGCGCCGGCACAGACCTTTCGGGATCTCATCACTTGGCAGCGGTCCCACCAATTAGTTCTATCCATCTATCAGATGACGGCTGGGTTTCCGAAATACGAGTTATTTGGGCTCTCCAGTCAGCTTCGGCGCGCTGCCGTATCTGTTGCGGCTAACATCGCCGAAGGATTCAAACGAAGAGGAAAAGCTGGCAAGGCGCGCTTTCTGAATATCGCCCAAGCCTCTCTGGAAGAATGCCGATACTATCTGATTCTCACGCAGGATCTGCAATACGGCGAGACCGATGCTCCCATGGTTTTGCTCGAAGAAGCCAGTAAATGTCTCGAAGGGTACATCCAACGCATTCTGAATTCTGACTTCTGAATTCTGGCGTCCTCCCCCTACCCTCGATACAACATAAGGTACACGACCACTCCTGTAACGCTCACATACATCCAAATCGGAAGCGTCCAGCGCGCGATGGCTCGATGGCGCGGTACGTCCATGCGCAGCCCGCGCCGCAGCGTAATGATCGCAAGCACCGGAGTGATCACGGCGAGGATGGTATGCGTGGTCAGGATTGTTAGATAGAGATAACGAAGAAATCCGGTCTTCTGGTAATACACGATGCCCGCGTTCAAGTGGTACACGACGTAACAAATCAGGAACAGCACCGACACCGAGAACGCCGTCAGCATCACGCGTTTATGCGCCTGAATTCGTTTCTTGCGGATCAGTGTATAGCCGATTGCCAGCAACACCGCAGCGATGCCGTTCAGGGTGGCATTCACCGCAGGCAGCGAATGGATGTCCATCAGGTGCGTTCTCGCGCTAGCGCGGAAACGTCCGAAATTACTTTGGGGATCGACGAGGGCTCCGACGTATCGTAGTATCCGCGAATGCGGCCTTGGCGATCCACCAGCACGAAACGCGTGCTGTGCTGCATGGTGGCATCGAGATTGCCAAGCTTGAATGCATCGCGATCCAGCATCTGCAGCGTGGGCACGGGGCCGGTCAGGAAAGACCAGACTGCAGGCAACGCTCCGTGCGTTTTCGCGTAGGCGGCCAGCACCGGCGGCGTATCTTGCGCAGGGTCCACGGTAAAGGACACCAGCCGCACATCGGGCAGTTTCAACACCGCATTCTGCACTTCCCGCATCTGCGATGTCATGCGCGGGCACGGACCGGGGCAGGTAGTGTAGATGAAATCGGCCACCCAGATTTTGCCCGCCAGAACCTGGCTGTGGAACGGCTGGCCATCTTGCGCCACCAGTTCAAATTGTGGAATTTGGCCTAGAATTTCGAGCGCAGGGGCGCGCCGCGAACACGCCGCCAGGGCGCACACCAACGCGACAACAGCCAACAGCTTCATGCGGGACGGTCAAACAACATCAGGCTGAATAGCAGCGGCAAATAAACCACCGAGGCCAGCAACACACGCCGTGCCTGCTGCCGCGTGCGATCCGTGCGGATGCCCAGGCCGTAGTACAGGAACACCAGGCCCAGCGCGAGCGCGCCATACAGATAAACATTACCGGCCATCGCGAGAAACTTCGGCATCAGGCTGATAGGGATGAGCGCGATGGAGTACAGCATGATGCGGCGCGCGGTGGACTTTCCGTCGGGCTCCACCACGGGCAGCATACGAATGCCCGCGCGCGCGTAGTCGTCTTTGTACATCCAAGCGATGGCGTAGAAATGTGGGAACTGCCACAGGAACAGAATCGCGAAGAGAGCCCAGGCATCCCAGGTCAGCGTGCCGCTGGCTGCGGCGAACCCGATGAGCGGAGGCATCGCGCCGGGAAGCGACCCGAAGGTTGTGGAGTGTGGCGAGCGCTGCTTCAGCGGCGTGTAGATGAACAGATAAGTCAGCAGCGTGAAGAGACCGAGCAGCGCTGCCAGCGGATTCGCACCGAACCACAACTCTACGAATCCGGCCACCGAAATTGCGATGGAGAATACCAGGGCTTTTCCCGCATCCAGCCGGCCCGATGGTAGCGGACGAGCCTGCGTGCGCCGCATCTTCCCATCGGCCACGCGCTCATACCACTGATTCAAGGCGGCGGTTCCAGAAGCGATCAGTCCGGTTCCGACGATGGTATGGAGCAGCGTCCAGAAATGCCAGCCGGGCACCCCTCTTTGGATACCAAAAAAGTATCCAACACCTGTGCTCATCAAGATGAGCCAAGTGATTCGCGGCTTGGTTAACGCGATGTAGTCCTTCATCGAGGAGAGACTGAAACAGAGAACTTTAACTTCTTAAGGTAGCACAGGAAGCTAGCGGTCCGGCAATATATTTTACGGTCTAGGCGCAATCGGGGCCGCGCTGGCGAACTCGCGCTCGGCGTCGGCGACGGTCGGATACGACGGCAGGATGGTGCTGACCTTGCTCATATTCAGCAGCACTCGCACGCGATCGGAAATCCCAACGGCGGCAAAGTGTACGCCGATTCTCTGGGTGTGCGCCCAGTGGCTGAGCAACGAGCCTAATCCCACCGAATCCATGTAGGGCACGCCAGAAAAGTCGATGATGGTACTCTTCAAATCCGGCTGTCGTATGGCCGCTTGAAACTCGAACACCGTTCCGATGGTCAGCGGACCTTGCAGGGCGAGGATGGTAACGTCGGGTAACGAGCCGGGCATCGGCTGGATCTGAAGTTGGTCCATGGACTAGACGGCTGTCACCGAAGACGAATTGCTGGATGCAAATGCGCGTTCCGCATCGGCGGCAGTGGGATACTGCGGCAGGATTTTGCCGACACCGGTCATTTCGAGTATCACGCGCACCTTCTCCGACATGGCGACCAGGGCAAATTTCGAGTTATGCCTCTGCGTGTGCGACCAGTGGCTAAGGAGGACGCCCAGCCCGCCCGAATCCATGTAGGGCACGGCCGAAAAATCGATGATGGTGCTTTTCAGGTCGGGCTGGCGCAGCAGGGTTTGAAAGTCGAACAAGGTGGCGAGCGTGAGCGGGCCCTTCAGGGTGAGGATGGTGACGTCGGGAACGGAACTGGCCGAGCGCTCGATTTCGAGTTGGTCCATGGGGAGCATTTTATACCTCGCAGATTACAGGGGCGTTACAGAAGAGTTTAGCGCAGCGGAGGAGTTCTACAGGCGCTTATAACCTGGCCGCCCGGGGCCTGTGTACGTAATCGACGAACACGTCGATGGCGTCTCCCCGCCGTCGTAGTTTCCTGCGGTACACCCGGCATTTGCATCGTTTGTCGGTGGGGCTATCTGGGAGCAACCTGTGCCGTTATCGTTGTAGTAACTCGTAATAGAAGGAGCGTCATCTTCGATTGACCCCGGGTCGGTGCCGCCATAGACATATGAAGAAAAGCTCGACGCGGTACAGTCTTTGCCCGTCGGATTGTTGGCGTTCACAGGATCGCCGAGCACATACGAGTAGCGATTCCAGCTTTGGGGGATGGTTGGGCTAACACTCCTCCGATACCGGTCCGGGGTCATGAGCCTTCCATAAGCGCTGGAGTAGTAGAGATTGTCCGTTGTTCACCTGTGAGCCAGCAGCAGCCAGCCGCCAACAGCGATCGAGAGGAATCCTACCAGCCGAAGCCCCCTGGTGTGCTTAGCCGCCGTTCGATCGTCGTCCTGGATACCGCCGCCGAAGGCAGCCAAAATGCTGAATGGCTTCCACAAGAGGCCAACTCCCAGGCCAATGAGGACCACGCAGAATGCGTCAATTCCGTCCCGGATGACTTGCATCAGTGTCAGCCCGAAGGCAAGGAGTATCGCTCCGGAAAAACGGAATCTGAGCCTCAGAACCCGCGACTCCGCAACAGCCGTCGGATTCGCATAGGCCATCAATTCGCCGGGGCTGTTGCGGTTCATTAACTTGAATAACTTCGAAAGACTAACTGGGTTAAGCAGGGCGACAATTCCGTATAGGCATGCAGCTCCAGCGAGCACGTACTTCCCCCAATCACGGGACAGATTATCAATGGCAGATTGAATAACCATAGGAAAAGCTCATTCCTGGCCAGCCAGCCGCAGGGCCACCGATGGCGCCTGCCGAGCCGTACGCGACTTGGTATCCCACCCAATTCTGAATTATAACGCTTGCAGAACCGCCCCAGCCGCTGAGGATGCTCGTGGCCTGGGACAGATTCCCTGTGGCCAAGGGCGTGCCGAACGTTCCGGCGCTCGCACTCCTTCCCCAACCAGCTGCAAGGCCAAGCGAGAGGCACGATCCGTTCCCTGGCCCTAGCAAATTTACGCCAATTTGCACACCTAACGGGCCGTAAACAGGAATGAAGACAGATCCGCTTGCTGGGCTGTTTGAAATAGAGCCAGGCTGAGAACCGCTGCCTCCGGTATCCGACGCCGGAGTGCCCGCGTCGGCGCCTTGCCCTGCCGGGCTGTTGATATTATCATTTTCGTCGGTGGTTCCCGTCGTGTCGGCCGAGCCCGTGTATGAAACGGACGAGCACGTCGATGGCGTCTCCCCGCCGTCGTAGTTTCCTGCGGTACACCCGGCGGCATTTGCATCGTTTGTCGGTGGGGCTATCTGGGAGCAAGATGCGCCGTTATCGTTGTAGTAACTCGTAATAGACGGAGCGTCATCATTGATATCCGGGTCGGTGCCGCCATAGACATATGAAGAAAAGCTCGACGCGGTACAGTCTTTGCCGGTCGGATCGTTGGAATTGACAGGATCGCCGAGCACGTATGAGTAGCGATTCCAGCTCTGGGGGGTATTTGGCTTGGCGCTCTTCCGATATCGACCCGGGGTCATGAATCTCCCATAGGTGTTGTTGTAGTAGCGATTATCGACATATGGAATCCTATCGATGTTGAGGCACCGCTTCTCCTACAGGTGCGATTTCCGCTTAATATGGGCCAAATAGGCGTACGCTAACATAAGTAGAAGATCCGGCAACGCCACCTTCTGGGCGACTAAGAAAATTCCGCGTAGTCCGTCGTCTGCGAACCCGGAAATCTCAACTAGGACGAAGCTCAGTGCTAACAAAGCTACTGAAGCTTTCGGCCACCACACGGCGACAATCGCGATCGGCAGGACGATAAGAAACCCGAAAATGATTGCTGCGAGCGATTCAGCTAAATGAATAGAATTCAGCGTGAAGCTTGCTATAAGACCCTGAAAAAACGCAACCACTCCCCAGCCAATACCAAGCGCGAGTATAGTCGTCGCGAAGCCATCAACTAACCCTGGACGCACGGGGGTCACCGTCCTTTGTTGGGTGCAGTGCACTTGAATGCGGCGTTCACCAGAAGAGCGTCTATCCACTGCCCGAGCGTCGGTAGAGTTGGTCCAGCCGCAATGATGGGCTGAAGTTCTGAACAGAGTATTTGGTTGCACGTGTTAATCAACCTCTGCATCACCAATCCTCCTGTGCCCATGACGTTATTCAAAGCTCCAGCATCCGCCACCGCATAGCACGCATCATGCTGCTGACAGAGTGTGTCCAATGGGCCAACAGTCGGGCCCCATCCTCCGGGCCCGCACCAGTTCGTGCCTGGAAGAGTCATTCTAAACGGAGTCCCCGTATATGGCACGCAAACGTTTCGCGAGTTTACGACCTGTCCTGCCGGACAGGTAGGCGGCGGTTGCCAGCAATTTGGAGAAATGGTCATACCAGGGGTGTAGGTGATTAGCCCACAGTAGCTCATAAATGTGTAGGAAGTCGGTTGTGGGTTGAACGGCAGCCCCGGCAGTGGGGCCGGGGGTATTCCCTTGATCTCCGGCATCGGCTATGGACGGCGGTTGTGGAGGCGGCAGCGGTGGGTTAGAGGTCACCGTTACGGTACAAGGAAGCGCGTCACCAGGAGCGCAGTTATCGAGGCCTTGCGGGTCGAACCAGTTGACCGGGTCTCCGACCACGTAGGCGTATCGGTTCCAGGTTTGCGGGTTGTTGGGGTCGCCAGGACCGCCACTCGTTCCCTGATACGGGTCCGGGGTCATGAACCGGCCATAGGCATTGGAGTAGTAGCGATTGTAGTTTTTAACTCAGACGGTTGTAACTCATGCCAGCTTGCGTCGGCTCAATCTTGCTCGCAAGACGCTCCCAATTGGCCCTTGAGAAATCCACAGGCCGAGTCTCGAAGCGCGGGGCTCCCAAGTCCTTCCAGAGTCCGAATTCGACGCGTACATTCCAGCTTGCCGAGCAGTTCGCATGCGATGTCGCCGACGCTCCACAGATAGCGAGCGTAGTCCTCTAGCGAGTCGGAGTTTGCCGACGGTGTAAGGAGGAGAGCACCCATCCGCATTCGAGCAGGCAGAGCTGGTCCTTCTGACCACGCAGGGAACACGCCCTCGAAGCGAGACGTCCCATAATCGAAGACCGGCCTAAGGAACTGCCCCTCCTCGCGAAGAAACCAATATTTCGTCTTAAGCCTCCAATAGATGAGCTTCGGGTCATTGTCCACCAGCTTGCATCCTGGTATCGTAGACGCCCAAAGGTACTTCCTATGTCTTCCTTGACGGCGCCCCTTCAGAACTGCAACGGTGGTAAAGTCGCCCTGGCACCAATACAAGTCGTGAACACCAGGCATGGTCGGGGGCGGAAGGCGGTCAACAGTCTGGTGGCCGTAACTGATGATGTTACTGACCTCGCCGACAGCAACAATGGGGGAGGCGAGCCAGACTCCTTCCAGGAGCGTGGTGCTGACTCGTACCTGCGGGAACGTTTGCTCCGCTTCGGAGCAAGCCGCCCCTAGCGCCAGGCACATGAGGCAAAGCAGACAGCTTCGTAGCTTAGTTACGCTTAGGAATGAGAGAATCATGTTTGTCTGGGCCCGGTCCTAGAATCAGTTGGTCGAAGGATCTCCGTTCTTCGTCCCGCATTGTCTCGTGGCCGAGTTTCCAGTGAGTGCTCCGCCACCTACTGAAATGGAATGCCCCGGGCTGTTGAACACGTCCTTCAGCTTAGTCAAGGCCGCCGCTCCCGGAAACGTCACCGATGTGGTCTGGCCATTGATCGCAAAGCTCTGGTTGGCGGTTCCGTTGCCCGATAGGACGTCCCAAAAAGTGCCCGACGGAGTCAGACTTCCAGGCGCAGCGCAATTCCCATTCGAGAGGCACCAAGCTCCGTTGCCATTGATGGGACCACCACTAGTGGTTGTAACGGTCTCGCTGACTTGAGAGATTCCTGCGTTCGCAAGGGAGTAGTTCCCTAGGATAGGTTGGCCGTTGACCAGAACTTGGTACTCAACTTCGAGGACCCACGCCCCGCCGGTGATCCCAGTGCCGTTCGGGAAAATGCAGTCATCGATTTCTTGAATCGTTATTATCCTCGGCGTCGGCTTCGGCTGCGGTGCAAAGACTGGTAAGATGGGGACAAAATCGCAAGGGCTCGGCATTTGCATCCCGTCGACGAAAGTCATGACGTAACCGCATCCGCCCCACCAACCGCCCCCGCCACCCCCAAAAAAACCTGAGGAATCCAACAAATCGAGTTCTTGGCCATTCGCGTCGTTGTAATTGATTGGATCACCTTGAACGTAGGCATAACGGTTCCAGCTTTGCGGAGTTTTGGGGTCGCTCGGTGAAGTCGCTGTCGCTTGATACGGGTCCAGGGTCATAAACCGTCCATAGGCGTTGGAGTAGTAGCGATTGTTCGCGTAATCCAGCCCGGTCCAGGAATCCTGCCAATAGGTCGCGAAATTCCAAGTGTCCTGCGGATTGGATGTGCCTTTGGTTTCGCCCCAGGGGAAGTAAGACTGCGAAGAGTTGACCACCGAACCCAATTGATCCATCGGCGCCAAGCGGCGGCTTCCGAAATACTGATCGCTGGAGGAAAGCGTCACCACCATGATGGGGATGATCTGCCCTTCGTAACCCATGGCCGATGGGGTGAATAGATATGCGCCCAATTTTTGG
>Ga0187872_10000175_pt1 | contig 79083 bp, 59 predicted proteins | sample June2016WEW_16_4_FD_132973 | JGI IMG/M metagenome (GOLD analysis project Ga0187872, IMG submission 132973) | Peatland microbial communities from SPRUCE experiment site at the Marcell Experimental Forest, Minnesota, USA - June2016WEW_16_40 | ecosystem: Environmental > Terrestrial > Soil >... | reverse complement strand
ATCAGATTCGGACGTGTCACCGTTGCCGCAATGTTCAGTTGGTTTGTAGAAGACGCAGCACGTAAGAGCCCCACGCCGTTACGTGCTCAAGGATTGCAGAACTACTCCGATGGCCAGCCAATGTCAAGCGAAAATGACGTTCGACGCTTGAGAGCCTGGCTGCCACAAACGGTTTTCCGCTGCCTTTGCCGCTACCGGCCCCGGAAGGCCCATTGGAATCAAATATTTCTGGCGGATTATTGCAGCTCGTCGGCATATCCGATTCTGCGTGTCTGCCGCTGTGACTGTGTTTTCAACGTGGCAAACTCACCGCCCTCATATGACGGTGGTAACCCGCCGAATGATTACCACCGAAGCTCCCGCGTTCGTGCATCTTAGGGCTCTTCCCCTTGGTAACTCGCCGGTGCCTAAAGGCGCGACTAAACTTTCTCACGGGGGTTTACTCTCGCATGAAGAAATTCACACAGTCGCTCTTAATCCTGGCAGTGGGTGGTCTGATGGCTATCGGTACTGCCTCTGCTCAAACCCAGAACAGCAACACTTCCGGCGCCGGTGCGGGCAAGGTTGATCCCGGCCATCCGCGGGTGAATCAAGTCAATCAGCGCGAACAGAACCAGCAGAACCGCATTGCCAACGGCATCAAGAACGACAAGTTGACGCCGGGGCAGGCTGCCCACCTGGAAAAGGGCCAGCAGCGTCTGCAGAACAACGAAAAGAGAGATATGGCCAAGGACAACGGCCACCTCACCAAGCAGGACCAGAAGCAGCTCAACAAGGAAGCCAACCGTCAGAGCGCCAAAATCTACAAGGACAAGCATTCTCAGAAGTAGGTTCTGGCATCATCTCCCGAGTTTGACTTGTTTGGTAGAAGAGAGAGCCGCAATCTCTGCGGCTTTTTTCTTTTCCAGCACGTGGCAAACGGGGCGGGAAATGGTAGCCTAGTCGCTTTGCTGGGGAAGGGAATGGGGCCTTCGATCAGAGCGAAAGCGCAAGCCTTCCCTTATAATGACCAAGGTCTCCACGGGTTCTCGATTGCATCAAGGCTCAGAACAAATCCGCTCGCGCACCGCAGCCACGTCGGTTGATCCTCACAATGCAAGGCCTGGAGTCGAAGCGGCGAGCCTGTCCGACGTGGGCCTCCAGCGCTCCAACAACGAAGATGCTTCCCTCTATTGGGAGCCGGAAGGGGAAGAAGATTTCCGCCGCAAGGGGCGCCTGGCCGTCATCGCCGACGGCATGGGGGGATACGAAGGCGGGCAGGAGGCAAGTCGCTTAGCGGTCGAGACGGTCCGGCACGTCTACGACAGCTTTGTTGAGAACGATCCCCAAAAGGCGCTCATCGAGGCCCTGGAATCGGCTCACAGCAACATTCAGCGCTATGCCGCGGAGCATCCCCAGTTCCATGGCATGGGGACCACCTGCACGGCTCTATCCATTGTGGGGCGGCAGCTGTGCTTCGCACATGTGGGCGACAGCCGCTTGTATCTTGTCCGTGAAGCCAAGACTTCGCGCCTCACACGCGATCATTCCTATGTCAGCCGGCTGGTTGAGAGCGGCATCGTGCGCTCGGAAGATGCCGAATCCCATCCCCAGCGCCACATTCTGACTGCTGCCCTGGGATCGGGTGCGCAAGTCGAGCCCGACATTCCGGAGTCACCCGTCCCTTTGCAGGAGGGCGATACGCTCGTACTCTGCACCGATGGCCTGTGGAGTCTGGTTGGCGAACAGGAACTGGGGCACGCCGTGCAAGCGCACACTCCGGCAAAATCCTGTCATGCGCTGGTGAATATGGCCCTGGAGCGCGGTGGCACGGATAACATTACGGTGCTGGTCTTGCGTATTTCTGCCTGATCCTGGCCGTCTGCAAGATGTTCGGTTCGGACCAACCCCACGGGCCCGCTCTTCTCGGGTAGAACTTTTCCGCGCGCAATGCAATTGGGTGCACACCTGAGGCGCCTATCCGGCGCATCCGCAGCAGTTAAGTTGTTGCAAAGACAGGGCTACGATCGCTACCTCTCTCCGTGCATGATGGCATGCTCCGTGCAATTGCGATGAAGTCTAGTAATATAATGGGGTTACTCCAGTTGTGGGAAAGTCCTTCGCTGGGTTGATGTCCTAGGACGCAGCAGACCGGCTCCCAGGAGAATTAACAGTCTTTTAATAGGAGGGGAAACTGCGTCGTTACAATGTCTACTATGTTCATCGTAATAATTATATCAGTTGTGTATTATGAAAATAGCTTCGACCATGCCGTGGAAAGGACTACGTCACCGCGGTGAGTACGTCGCATAGTCTTCAGCTGTTTCCCCCAAGTACGAAGTAGAGAACACCACTCAAAAGGAGAGGACCACACTTCCATGAAACCAATGAACAGACTGTCCCTGACAGCCTTTACTCTGGCAGCGCTGACTGCCGGTGTTTGGGCCCAGACCCAGACCGCGTCAAACGCAGTTCCGGCAGCACCCGCGGCCGCAACCCCATCGCCCGCCTCCCCGGTTGTTACCGTCGCCGATATTCAGGCGCTGAAAGACGCGCTCGCCGCTCAGCAACAGCAGATCCAGGCGTTGCAAGAGCAGTTACAGCGCAAGAATGAGGCGCTGCAACCGGTGCAACCCTCTGTCGGCGAGCCCGCAACACCAGACGCAGCGCCTGCGCCCTCCCCGCAGCCGGTAGCTGCTCTGGGCGTCACCGGCATTCAGCAGGAAAATACTGCCAGCCCTGCCCCCAGTCAAAACCCCGAGGATGCACCCCAGACCTTCGACAAGCAGATGGAGGGCCCCATGACCATCCACTTCCGGGGCATCAACATCACCCCGGGCGGATATGTGGAAGGGGCGTTCATCCGGCGGTCCAGAGCGCTCGCGGCAGATTTGGCCACTCCGTATAACAACGTCACCATGCCGGGCGCCTCGCAGAGCCAGATTCCGGAGTTCTTCGGTTCTGCCCGCCAGTCGAAGACTACTGCCTTTGTTGACGGGCGTTGGAAGAATGTCGATCTTTCCAGCTACGTCTCCGCCGATTTCCTGTCCGCGGGCGTCACTTCCACTTCCACTCAGACCAACAGCTACACCCTTCGCCTCCGCCAGTTCTGGGGTCAGGCCAAGTTTACGAATGGGTGGAGCTTCCTGGGCGGCCAATCATGGAGTCTGGTCACCGAGAACGGCAAGGGAATCTCTCCCGACGACGATCTCGGCAGATCCAACGATGCGAGGCCCAGGACGATCGACCCGTCATATAACGTTGGCTTCGTTTTTGCCCGCCAATACGGCCTCCGCTTGACCAAGACCTTCGGCGACAAGGTGGCAATCGCCTTCGCGTTGGAAAACCCGCAAGCCACACTCTCTTCCCACGGCAACGCCGCCAACTACCTGCTCGGCGAAGCCGGCGCCAGCAACAGCTACAACACCACTGCGACCTATTCGTTCAATCCCGCTCCCGATCTCATCGCCAAGATCGCTTTCGATCCCGGCTTCGGGCACTATGAACTCTTCGGCCTCGTCGATCGCTTCACCGGCCGCGTATTTCCTTGCGCGGAGTCAGTCACGAATGCGACCACTGGCGTGGTCACGGTAGGCCCGAACTGCCCCGTGGTTACAGACGCGGGCACCGCCGTAGGAGCTTTCAACAGTTCCAAAGAAGGCGGCGGGCTCGGCGCCAGCGCTCGCTGGGACATCGCCAAGCGCATCACGTTTGGCTTGAAGGGCTTTGGCGGCAGCGGCGTCGGACGCTACGGCCCGGCCGGGCTTCCGGACGTTTCCATCAATGGCGACGGCACCGTTCACCCGGTCAAGAATCTGATGGGGCTGAGCACGCTCGAACTCCATGTCACCAAAAAGCTCGACCTCGTCGGCTACGGTGGAGTCGAATACGCCGCCCGGTCGTTCAGCACTGACCAGCTGACGGGGAAATTTGTGGGTTACGCCACCCCCACCACCAACAATACTGGCTGCTACACCGAGACAGCGCCGAACCCCGCCAACGGTAGCGCAGGCTTTGATCCCGGCAGCCTCGCCAATTGCACTGCCGACTCTCGTTCGGTCATCGAAGGCACAGTCGGGCTCTGGTACAAGTTCTACAGCGGGCCGCGCGGGAAGTTTCAGTTCGGTGCCATGTACTCGTACCTGACCCGTAACACCTGGGCGGGCTACGGAGGTTTGCCAGCGGGCACTAACGGCCTGGAGCCGCACGGAATCGACAACATGATCTTTACGTCGTTCCGTTATTACTTGCCCTAGGCTCGAAACTTTCTGAAGGATGCTATCCTTCAGAATCGCCGTCGGTCCGGTTTGGGCACTCTCCTTTTCCGGGCCGGCGGTGTTAACCTATTTGCCGCGATATCCCAACTTCGAGTACGCCATTCGCTTCTTCCAGACCCTATGAACTCGAGACGCGATTTTCTGAAGCAGGTGTCCGGTGCCGCCATGACAATCGGCGCCGCTCCCTTGTTGTTATCGAGGGCGTTGCCTGTTCCTCAGAGCGGCACCATCGAGATTCCGGGCGAAGATGGCATGATCGTTCGTTCGTTTCGCTTCCTCGACCTGGAAACGCCGGTCGAGTACCTCAACACCTGGCTGACTCCGGTTCCTCACTTCTTCGTGCGCAACCACATGCACGAACCGAGCCAGCTCGACCCTGACGGCTGGCGCCTTAGCGTCGGAGGTGAGGTCGACAAACCGCTCACCCTGACCTGGAGCGAACTCGCCAAGCTGGAATCACACTCCATTGTCAACACGCTGGAATGCGCCGGCAACGGACGCGCTCTGCAGCGTCCGCAGGTCCCCGGCATTCAGTGGGGAAAAGGCGCGGTGAGTACCGCGCGATTCTCCGGCCCTCGCCTGGGAGACGTGCTGCAGCGCGCCGGAATCAAGCCCACCGGCAAGCATGTCATGTTCCGCGGACTCGATGAAATCCCGGGCAAAGTCCCTCCCTTCATTCGCAGCATCCCGATCGAGAAAGCTCTGAATGCTGACACGTTGATCGCCACTCACATGAACGGAGCGCCCCTGACTAAGCATCACGGTTTTCCCGCACGCGCCCTCGTTCCCGGCTGGATCGGAGCGGCATCCTGCAAGTGGCTGACTGAAATCAAGGTTCTGGAATCAGAATTCGCAGGCAACTTCATGAGTCCCGGTTACCGCTTTCCCAATCAGCCCGTGCAGCCGGGCGATACCGTGAAGCCAGAAGATACCCACCCGCTCACGGCATTAAATGTGAAGTCGGTGATCTCCGGCCCGCTGGATGGCGCGAACCTTAAGGCCGGCAAAATCGCTGTCCAAGGAGCCGCGTGGGCTGGCGAAGCCAGCATCGTGAAAGTGGAAGTCTCCACCGACGGCGGCGCCCGCTGGAATCCCGCCAGTCTCAGCCGCGAGCAGGCTCATTATGCGTGGCGCCTCTGGACCTATGATTGGAGGGCCAAAGGCGGCAACTATACGATTCTGTCGCGCGCCACGGACTCTCAGGGACGAACTCAGCCCGCCATCGCTGCCTGGAATCCCAGTGGATATCTCTACAATGCCGTCGATCAGGTCAAGATCCATGTGGCATGAGAATGACGATTCGAAGCGGGCATCTGCCGGCGGTGATGCGGGCCACAGGAATCTCGTGTCGGGACGGCCGCCCCTTCGACAAGCTCAGGGCAGGCTCTCGCTTGTCCAGCCGAGCGCAGCGCGGATGTTGATACTGCTGGCGATTGCAATAACCTCAATTACTTTGGCTGCGATGTCTCCCATCGCCACGTTTGCGCAGAACCCAGTCCCGGTGAAGGTAACCGAGGATCTCCCTCCCGGTCCCATGCAAGCCAAGGCCACCACATCGTGTCTGGAGTGTCATGAGGCGCGCATCATCCTGCAGCAGCGCCTCAGCAAGGGTGCGTGGGCCAAGGAAGTCGACAAGATGGTGAAGTGGGGGGCGGTGGTCGATGCCAATGATCGCGATGCTCTGATCGATTACCTGAGCACAAACTTCAGCCCCGATCGCCCCCCCTACGAACCGCCGCGGACTTGGATTGGAAAGACAGCAGAGAAGGCTTCCGCGACGGGCGCGGCAGCCGGGAAATCGAAGTAGAGCGTGTCAAAACGGCAAAGGCGCTACCGACCCAATGTCCCGCAGGCATGCGGACATTACGGTAGCGCCGCCACTGCTGAGCCCGAAACTAAGAAAGTATAGAAATCCGCATGCACTGCTGATAGTGCATATCCAGGTACTGGGCAGTTAATACACGATGGGTAACCGCGGAACCTAGCCTGCATTATTCATGAAGCTGCTTGGAAAGGGTGCGGCTTCCAGCCGCGCCGCCGTAGCCCGCCTGAGAATTGGGGCTTCAGCCCTGGAGGACAAACGCGTTGCCGTCTTCCATTCCAAGACCACAGGATGCTTGCAAACAGCTCACCCCGGCGGCTTAAGCCGGACTTGTTTTTGTTTCGTTATCGGCGCGGCTGAAAGCCGCGCCCTTTCAAAACCGTAGCAATCCTCATGAATAATTCGGGCTAGGTCTTTCCTTCAGTGTCCTCCGCGTCTCCTGTGGCCGAGTTTTTCTCCGGCCGGAGCAGGGGGAACAGGATCACATCGCGGATGGTGTGCAAGTCGGTCAGCAGCATGCAAAGCCGGTCGATGCCCACGCCCACGCCGCCGGCCGGCGGCATGCCGTACGCGAGCGCCCGGATGTAGTCTTCATCCATCTGGTGAGCTTCTTCATCGCCACGCTCGCGTTCTTTGAGCTGCGCTTCGAACCGCCGCCGCTGGTCCTCGGGATCATTCAGTTCGCTGAAGCCGTTCGAAATCTCCATCTGCCCGGCGAAAATTTCCCAGCGCTCGGTCCAGTCCGGTTCGTCCGGCTTCTGCTTGGAGAGCGGTGAGACGGCGGTAGGGAATTCGTAAATAATGGTCGGTTGCGTCAGGTGCTCCTCGGCGACGGCCTCGAACAGCCCCGCGATCGTCTTGCCGGCAGCCGCATTCGGATCGTAAGCCATGTGCGAGTGAGCGGCGTTGAAACGGTCTACGAGCTTCTTCACTCCTTCACTGGTGGCGAAGTCATTCATTTCCGGCTTCGCGCCGGCCGACACCGGCCAAAAGTGAATGATCGCCTCGCGCATGGTCATGCGAGTCCAGTTGGCCCAATCAATCTCCTGCTCGCCCCACTTCGTCTTCGTTCCGCCGGTCACGTCTTTCGCTGCCTGCGTAATCAACTCCTCGGTGAGATCCATCACGCCCTGGTAGTCGGTGTAGGCCTGATAGAACTCGAGCATGGTGAACTCCGGATTCCAGCGCCATCCCAGCCCCTCGTTGCGGAAGCTTCGATTGATTTCATACACACGGTCAAATCCGCCGACCAGCAGCCGCTTCAAATACAGTTCCGGCGCGATGCGCAGGTAAAGATCCATGTCGAGGGTGTTGTGATGGGTGACGAACGGTTTGGCCACGGCTCCGCCCGCGATGGGCTGCATCATGGGCGTTTCGACCTCAATGAACCCGTGCGCATCGAGCGTGCGGCGCATGGATTGCACCAGCCTCGTCCGCTTGAGGAAAACTTCGCGCACCTCCGGATTCATCACCAGATCAACGTAGCGCTGGCGGTAGCGGAGTTCGACGTCGGTCAGCCCATGCCATTTCTCAGGCAGAGGCAGCAAGTCTTTGCTGAGAAAGTCGAGTTGATCGACGTGAACCGTCAACTCGCCGGTACGCGTACGAAACAGATATCCGCTGACGCCGATGTGATCGCCCAAGTCGAGCAGTTTGTATAGCTCGAAGCCTTTCTCGCCGACGGCGTCTTTTTTCACGTAAATCTGCAGCCTCTTGCCGCCCTGCTGCAAATGGGCAAACCCGGCCTTGCCCATGAGACGAATGGCCATGATGCGTCCGGCGACGCGCAGGTTGACGCGCGCTTTCTCGAGATCCTCGGCGGTTTGGCCGGAGTACTGATTGAGAACCTGCTCGAGCGTGTGGGTGAATTCGTATTTTCGGGGGTATACCTGCTGGCCCAGCGCCTCGATCTGTTTCAGCTTCTCGCGCCGCAGGTTGTAAATATGATCGTCGAGTGCCAAGGGGTTCCTTTAACTTGTGGCTGATGGAAGGGAGATTATAAACAATCCGCCCGGCGATCACTTCCTGTCCGCAGATGTTTTTGCCGCGAGACGCCATTCGTAGCGACGCAGCAAGTAGAGCACGTCTGGATCAATATCGTTCGGATTGGCCGGCGTCTCTCCCCGAAAAGCAGTTCGGTAGGTGGCGGCCAGGCGACCATCTCCATAGAGATCGGGGAAGCGCGGTCCCGCCAGTGTTATACGTGTGCTATAGGCGAGAGCCAGAACACCGAGCAGACAATAGAACGTGCAATACACCACCATCATCCAGCGCATTGTTTTGGCGGAAGTGAAGCGCTTCAGTCCAAGCCAAAGGAAGCCCAACAGGAACGGAACCACCGGCAACCAAAGCCTGGAGTCATACCAAGAGCAGACGAGCACGACAGATCCATAGCCAAGTACATAGCAAATGAGCGAATCAAACTTTCTGCATTTTTGCCAAATCCCGGTCGCGCCCACGAGTATGCCGAGAAATCCGACGACCTGGAGTGCGGGCCAAAACCGCGAGGGCACGCTCGTTACCGATACATTCAGAACCAGCCCGCCCCATTCGAACGAGCGGAGACGCAAGTTCAGAAAAATGTTGGCCAGAATACCTCGACTTTCGAGCACGCCCAGGTTGTACCTGACATAACGGGACGCGAAAAAAACGTCGCCCCTCCGGATGATCACGGTCGCCAGCAGCAGCAATCCGAGCAGTAGAAGCCCGGATCGGAGTCAATGTCCCACAGCCAGCGGACGATTGTTCTCGCGCCGTCCTGCCCGCCGATCGTTGCCCACATAAGAACCGGGATCAGAGTGATTCCGACGGTACGAAGCTCAATGCAGAAGGCTATGAGTGGAAGAACAAAGATCAGCCGCCAGAATCGGCGAACCAGAACGTCGGTTTCAGCGCTAAGCAAAACAAGCAAACAGATGGAGGACGCCGCGAAATAGCTGATGTCGCTCAGCGGGTAGGTGACGTGCCGGATCATTACGGAGGACAAAAGAGTCATCAGACATATGAACTGTGCGGCGTCGGTCTCGATTTGGAGCGAGCGACGCAATAGCAAGTAACTGGCCCAACACCCCACACCCAGGAGCAAACAATTCAGAGCGACAATCGCCCAGGAGTAGCCCACACCCGCCTTGGCCAACACGACGATCAACGCGGGATAGCCTGGGGGACGACGAATGGTCGATTCACCATGGACGCGGAAGCCCCCGCCGTCCATGGCGGAGCTCGCCTCGAGCAGGTAGTCAATGCCGTCGCCTACGAGCCGAAGGGGAGTGAGCACCTGCAAGAGGTAGGCGAGCGAAACCAGCGCGAGGGCCAGCCTGGTGAATGAGGAAAGGCTGCGCACCCTGGCCATCATCGTATTCATGCGGAGAAGAAGGGGAGACTCCTGGTTGCCTGTTTGGACCTGGCTGACGATTATATATGCGGCACGACCCTGATGGGCAAACGCTGTTTGCTGATTCCACTCGGAACGGGCGCGCGCATCGCGAAGGGACTTGCAATCATCGATGTACCATGGTACAGTGGTACACATGACTGACGATCCCAAACTCGAAATCGAGCGCGTGCAGACCGGCGTGCGCATCGAAAAAAGAGTTCTCAAGGTCCTCAAGGCATTCGCCGATTACCACGACATGACCCTCGGAGACTTGCTCGAAGGCATCGTGCTCCACGCCTTCGACGGCAAGACTCCCTTCAGTCCGGCCTCGCTCGAACGCATTCGCGAGCTCAGGAAATTCTACGAGCTCGATTTGGATTCCAGCGCCAGCCACCGCCTGAAGGAAATCAAGGCCAAGTCCCCGCGCAAACGGACTGCCGAGAAATAACAGGAGACTCAATGAGCGCCTCGCAAGCGAAGCTTGCCCTCACCGTGCTGCAGTGGGTCTTGGGAATCGTGATTCTTGCCGAAGCGGTGCAGTTTGTCATGCCCGCTGCGGCTCACGACTTCGCCAGAACTCACCTGCTAGACATCGTTCGCCTCATTCTGGGCTGGGGCGAAATCATCGGCTGCATCCTTCTGCTGATCCCGCCCACGGCGATCCGGGGCGCGTGGGTGCTGGTCGCGGTCTGCACCCTGGCCATCGTGATTCATCTGCTGCATGGGATGTATGGCGTTGGCAACCTGGTGATCTACACCGCGGCGGCTTTCGCGATCGCGACCGGCAAGGGAAGCTAAGAGCCATCTGAGAATGAAGGGCAACTTTCTTGCCGCGTCTCTGCCTGGAAGTTCATGCCTGCATGTAGGAGTCGTCCCGCAGTAAAATATTGCGGTAATTCCTACCACTCCATCCGAGGAAGTGTTCCTATGACTCGCTTCAAGGTGAACGGAGTTGCGCAATCGTTCGACGGCGATCCTGACATGCCGCTGCTGTGGTACCTCCGCGACATTCTCGGCCTCACCGGCACAAAATTCGGCTGCGGCATGTCCTTGTGCGGTGCGTGCACCGTGCTGGACAACGGGAAGGCCATCCGCTCCTGCAGCAAGCCGATGGGCACGATGGAGGGCCGCGAGATCACAACCATTGAAGGCATCTCGGCCCACGGCTCGCATGCGGTGCAGAAGGCCTGGGCTGAGGTGAACGTCCCGCAATGCGGCTACTGCCAGCCGGGCCAGATCATGCAGGCCGTGTCGCTGCTCTCGGAGAAGCCGAAGCCAACCGACGACGACATTGATTCGGCGATGGCAGGCAATATCTGCCGCTGCGGAACTTACCAGCGCATTCGTGCCGCGATCAAAGAGGCGGCAAAGGAGACGGCATGAGCCCCCTAGACATGATCGCCCTGGAGAAGACCGGCAGGGAAGAAGTCACCGTGGAAAAGGTCAGCATTGAAAATGTCTCCCGCCGGCATTTTCTGCAAGGGATGCTTTCGGCGAGCGCGTTCGTGCTGTGGGCAGGAAGATCCCCACTTCTGGCAAAGGCGGCGAGACTCGATGCACCCGCGCAGGGGCCAGGCTCGGCGGCGGGCGCATTCCCTTCGATTGACGCCACGGCATTCCACCCCGGAGTCTTTGTCGGTATTCAGACTGACGGCACGGTTCTGATCGTGGCGCACCGCAGCGAGATGGGCAACGGTGTACGCACCAGCCTTCCCCGCGTCCTTGCCGACGAACTCGACGCCGACTGGAACCGCGTCCAAGTCCTGCAAGGCGATGGCGACTCACGCTACGGTTCGCAGGACACCGACGGCTCCCACTCCGTACGCGAGTTCTTTGATGTGCTGCGCGAGGCTGGGGCCACAGCGCGTCTGATGCTGGTGCGCGCCGCCGCGCAGCAGTGGGGGATTCCGGAATCGCAGTGCGTCACCGACGCCGTCCACACCGTCTCGGACAAGAACTCCTCCCGCAAGCTTGGCTACGGCGAGCTGGCTGCCCTGGCCGCGAAGCTGCCAGTTCCCAAGAAAGAAGAGTTGCACCTGAAGTCTCCGAAGGAGTGGCGCTATATCGGCAAGCCTGCGCCCGGCTTGGATGTGCACGAAATCTGTTCGGGCAAGCCGCTGTTCGGCATGGACCTGCGGGTTGACGGCATGCTTTATGCTGCCATCGCTCACCCGCCCGTGCTCGGAGGGAAGGTCAAATCCGTCGACGAGTCGGCTGCACTTAAGGTGATTGGAGTGAAGAAAACGATTCCCATTGATCCGTTCACTCCTCCGCATGCCGCGCAGCCGCTGGGTGGAGTCGCGGTCATCGCTGACAACACCTGGGCGGCATTCAAGGGGCGCGATCGGCTGAAGATCGAATGGGACAACGGCAGCCACGCCGGTTACAGTTCCGCTGAGTACAAGAAGCAGCTGCAGCAGACTGCCCGCCAGCCGGGCAAAGTCGTGCACGCTGTGGGCGATCCCGATGCCGAATTTGCCAAGGGCGGCAAGATCGTGGAAGCCGAATATTTCGCCCCGCACCTGGCACATGCGTCGATGGAGCCGCCGGTCGCTGTCGCTGATGTGCGAGACGGCAAGGTGACCGTCTGGTCGCCCGCGCAGGACCCGCAGGGTGTGCAGGAGGAAGTGGGCCGGGCGCTGGGCATCAAGAAAGAGAATGTCACTTGCCACGTGACTTTTCTGGGCGGCGCATTCGGGCGCAAATCGCTGCCTGACTTTGCGATCGAGGCGGCGGTCCTGTCTAAGAGGACGGGCAAGCCGGTCAAGGTGGTCTGGAGCCGGGAGGACGACATTAAGTTCGACTACTTCCACTCCGTCGCCGCCATGTACTTAAAGGCCGCGCTCGACGACAAGGGAAAACCGAAAGCCTGGTTGCAGCGGTCCGTGTTTCCGCCCATCGGATCGACCTTCGATAAGGATGCGGTTTACAGCGGCGCCGGAGAGATGTCGTTAGGCTGGAATGTGATTCCGTTTGACGTGCCGAATTTCCGTTCCGAGAACGGCCCGGCGACGGCGCACGTGCGGATCGGCTGGCTTCGATCGGTGGCGAACGTTTATCACGCGTTTGCCGTGCAGTCGTTTGCCAACGAACTCGCTTATGCCGCCAACCGCGATCCTTATGAATATCTGCTGACGCTCATCGGGTCAGCGCGCACGATCGATGCGGGCGGGCCTCCCGCTGTGGCAGAGAAATATCCGTTCGATACTGGACGTCTCCGCCGCGTCGCCGAACTGGCCGCCGAGAAAGCGAACTGGGGCAAGAAGAAATCAGGGAAGGGAAGCGGCATGGGGATTGCGGTTCACCGCGCCTTCCTGACTTATGTTGCGACGGTCGTCGAGGTCGAAGTGGATGATCAGGGCGCGGTCCGCATTCCGCACGTCACCACCGCGGTTGATTGCGGAATCGCCGCCAATCCTGAGATGGTGCGGCAGCAGATGGAAGGCGCTGCCGTGTTCGGCACCAGCCTGGCGCGCACGGGAGAGATCACCGCGACCGGTGGGGCGATCGACCAGTCGAATTTCCATGATTACCCCGTGGCTCGGATGAACGATGCTCCGTTGCGGGTGGATGTTCACATCGTGGAGAGCACCGCTCCACCGGCCGGCATAGGAGAGCCCGGCGTGCCGCCAATCGCTCCGGCAATCTGTAACGCCATCTTCGCTGCGACCGGCAAGCGGGTGCGGGAACTGCCGCTGGCGAGGAACGGATTTGTGTGATTGCTCGGAACGTGTGGGGAGCGCGGACAGGCAGGGTGCGCTTGCTCCGCCGCCCCGTCCGCGCTACCATGACCTGCTGCGCCGATTGAGAAGCTAAGGCCAAGCCCATGCCGCAAAACTACGTCCCCATCTTCATCTTTATCGCAGTGGTCGGGAGTCTGCTGCCGATCACGCTGATCCTGGCCAAGCTGGTGCGCCCCGAGAATCCCAACAAGACGAAGCTGATGCCCTACGAATGCGGCATTGACCCGATCGACAGCGCCCGCGGACGCTACACCGTCCGCTACTACATTATTGCCATCCTGTTTGTCGTGTTCGATGTGGAGACCATCTTTCTGTTTCCCTGGGCGGTGAAGTTCAAGGCCTTCGGCTTGTTCGGCCTGGTAGAGATCCTGATCTTCCTGGTCATCCTGATCGTGGGCTACATCTGGGTGTGGAAAAAGGGCGCGCTGGAATGGATCTAGAAGGGCTCCTCAGCTCATATGGGAACAGCCGCCCCTTCGGCAAGCTCAGGGCAGGCTCCCGGCTGTCCAGCGGAGCGATAGCTCAGCAGTTCGCGAATTGACCATGACCACCACACCTGCCAACCCGATGAACTCTTCTCCCGCGGAAACCTTCAGTGCCAGCCGCTGGACGCAGGGCAACTTCTTCTTTCCCACCAGACTCGTGATCAGCCCGCAGCGGGTCAGCCGAGTGAAGTCGCGCCTGTTCGGCTCGAACGAAGAGAGCATCGCCATGTCGAAGGTCGCCTCGGTGCATATTTCTACCGGCGTGTTCTGGGCGGAGATTGTGATCGAATCGACCGGCGGCACCGATCCCATCACCAGCCACGGCCACCGCAAGCGGGATGCGCAGCGCATCCGCGATCTGATCGAGCAATATCAGGCGCAGGCACGCGTCTAGATCGTGTGGCGCGGGCACTCCTGCCCGCGACTCTAACCGCAAGCAAGAAGCTAGAAACCGCCGCAAGCCAACCAGCAGGATTTAGTTCGCTCAGCTCTTCGTGGCCTGAGTCGCGGGCGGGAGTGCCCGCGCCACCTACTCCACCACCCTCGTTGACACCCGCACTCCCAAGCTGATAAAAGTGAAAGTTCTTGTCAACGCAGCCTGCGCCGGAGGTTGGTGCCTTCGCGAGCTATGCCGGACGAAACTAAATCCCCCTCATCACCGCCGCCGGAAGGCGAGCCGAAGCCGGCGGCGGATCAGCCCACCGCCCCGGGCGCAGCCAAGCCTGCATCTCCTGCATCGGCTCAATCTGAAACAAAAGCCGTTCCTGACAAGCCTGCGCCGGCGACGCCGCCCAAGCCGGCGCTAGCGTCTCCCGCCAGCCCGGCAGCAGGACACCCTGCTCCGCCGAAGCCTACGGGCCCAGTCCCGACCCCGTGGGACTCGCCGATGGTTGCCAAGTTCAAGCGCGAATACGGTTCCGGCGTCGACCCGCTGACTTATCTGGGCCAGAACTACATGGTGGTGGACCGTTCGCTGATCCCCGAGATTCTCCAGATCCTGCGCAATGAAGAACAGTTCGACTACTGCGTGGATATCACCGCCGTGCACTATCCCAAGCGCGAGAAGCAGTTCGATGTGATCTGGATTCTTTATTCGTTTGCGCGCAACGAGCGCGTGCGAGTGAAGACGCCAATCGCCGACGGCGAGACGCTGCCCAGTTCGGTGCCGATCTGGGCGACAGCCAACTGGCTGGAGCGCGAAGTTTATGACATGTTCGGTATCAAGTTCGACGGCCATCCTGACCTGAAACGAATCTTGCTCCCCGACGGTTGGAAGGGACATCCGCTGCGCAAAGACTACGGCATCCTGCAGCAGGACAACGAATGGGTGCAGATCAACCTGGGAATCGAGAGCGGGCAATAGATGACCGACCCCAAAACACTCTCGCCGCCCTCTCTCGAAACGCACGTTGCAGCCCACGACGACACGTTTCTTGATACCAACGAGCTCGTCATCAACATGGGCCCGCAGCATCCCGCGACCCACGGCGTGCTGCGTGTCATTCTGAGATTGGACGGCGAAAAAGTCCTTGGTCTTGAGTGCGTCATCGGCTACCTGCACCGCGGGGTCGAGAAAATTGGCGAGAATCGCACCTACGCGATGTTCAATCCCTATGTGGACCGCATGGACTACGTTGCCGCGGTCTCGAACGGCCTGGGATACTGCGAAGCGGTCGAGAAGCTGCTGAACGTGGAAGCTCCGCCGCGGGCGCAATACATCCGCGTTATCCTGACGGAACTCAATCGCATCGCCAGCCACCAGCTGTGGCTGGGCACACACGCGCTCGACATCGGCGCGATTACACCGCTTTTTTACACCTTCCGCGACCGGGAAGAGATTCTCAAGATTTTCGAAAAATATTGCGGCGCCCGGCTGACCACGCACGCCTTCCGCATCGGCGGGCTGCAGTATGAGTCCTATGACGGGTTCGAACAGGACGTAAAGAACTTCATCTCCTTTTTCAAACCGAAGATCGACGAATACGAAGAACTGCTTACCACCAACCGCATCTGGCTGGAACGCACCAAGGGCGTGGGCGTGATTTCGGGCAAGGATTGCATCGCGCTGGGCGTGACCGGTCCGGTGCTGCGGGCGAGCGGCGTGAAATGGGACATCCGCAAAGCCCAGCCCTACGCCAACTACAAGAATTTCGATTTCGAGATTCCCATCGGCCTCAACGGAGATACGTATGACCGGTATCTGGTGCGCATGGTCGAGATGCGGCAGGCGCTGCGCATCCTCGAACAGGCGGTCAACGGCATTCCCGCGGGGCCGATTATGGCGAAGGTGCCCAAGGTGATAAAGCCGCCGGTGGGCGAGGTCTACCACTCGATCGAAGCGCCGAAGGGCGAACTGGGATACTTCATCGTCAGCGACGGCTCCACGCAGCCATATCGCGTGCGCGTGCGCCCGCCGTCATTCGTGAACCTGCAAGCGCTCGACCTGATGTGCCGCGGCCAGCTTGTGGCCGACGTGATTGCCGTCATCGGCACGCTGGATATCGTTTTGGGTGAGGTGGACCGCTGATGGGTTGGCTAGTTCAGTACGTTCAGTCCTACCTCGATCCCAGGGTTACGGTGTCTCCCGGCGCCGCCGGGAACGTCTTCTGGGCTTTGGTTTACATCCTGCTGGTTTTCGCGGGCGTCTCGCTCGGAGTGATCTGCATGAATTGGCTGGAGCGCAAGATTCTGGCCCACATGCAGGTGCGGCTCGGACCGATGCGCGTCGGCCCGCACGGCCTGCTCCAGCCCATCGCCGACGCCGTCAAGCTGCTGATTAAGGAAGACATCATTCCGGCAGAGGCCGACGCGGTGGTTTTCTGGGTGGCGCCGTTCATCGTGGTGCTGGCTGCGTTCACCGTATTCGTGGTTGTGCCCTTCGGCCCTGCCCACGCCATCACCGATATGAACATCGGCATCCTCTTTATGCTTGGGGTCTCGTCCTTGAGTGTGCTGGGGATTGTGACGGCCGGCTGGGCCTCGAACTCACACTATCCTCTGATCGGCGCCCTGCGCTCCAGCGCGCAGATGGTGTCGTACGAAGTCGCCATGGGCCTGGCCGTGATTTCGGCCATCCTGATGACTAGCCTCAATGGATTCGGTCTTTACGGCGTCGGGGGCCCCGACACGCCGGGCATCGGGACGCTCAGCATGATTGGTATCGTGAGGGCACAGGAAGCACAGCACGTGTGGTTCCTGTTTAAGTTCTTCCCGCTCGGCCTGATCGCATTCGCGATTTTTGCCATCGCCATGGTCGCCGAGACCAACCGCGCGCCGTTCGATCTGCCGGAAGCCGAATCTGAATTGACGGCCGGCTTCCATACCGAATACAGCGGATTCCGCTGGTCGCTGTTCTTCCTGGCGGAATATTCGGCGATGATCGCGGTCTCTTCGATTGCAGTGACGCTGTGGGTCGGCGGCTGGCTGCGTCCGTTTCCGAACGCGCTGGGTGGCGCTACCTGGGATCTGGCCTTCTCGTTTGTTCCCGGACTGGCGTTCTTGTTCTTGGCGGGGATGACGTTCTACAACGTCCGGCGCATGCCCAAGCATCCGTTTTTCAAGATTCAGACCATGGGTCTCGCGGGATTCGGCGCCGTGCTGGGCTTGATCGGCCTGATCCTCTTCGTTCCGCCGGTGCGGGACCGCGTCGGCGACATTTTCTGGTTCGTGGCCAAAGTGGCTGCGTTCATGTATCTCTATATCTGGTATCGTGGCACGTTCCCGCGGTACCGCTTTGATCAGCTCATGAAGGTGGGATGGAAAGTGCTTCTGCCGATTGGATTGGGCGTTCTCATCCTGACGGCAGGCGCAGGCATCGTCGGACTCGAGATGGCGCAACACGTTACGCACTAATAAAGATAAAGACATTGATATGGCACCTGTAGCCACACCGTTTTTCTTTTACCTGCTGGCCGCGACTATGATCATCGGCGGCATCCTGGTGATCACGCGGAAGAATGCCGTGCATTCGGCCATGGCGCTGATCACTGCGCTGCTGGCCCAGTCCGGGATCTATCTCATGCTCTACGCCCCATTCGTTGCCGGCGTGCAAATCATTCTGTATGCCGGCGGCATCATGGTGCTGTTCCTGTTCGTGATCATGCTGATCTCGATTGAGCGCACGATGAAGGAGCGCCAGTTTAACCATCAGTGGCTGATTGGCATCGTGGCGGCGGCGGCGCTGGGCGGGTTGTTCATCGCGGTCTACACCAGAGGGAAGACCCTGTTTCCCGAAGGCCGGCTGACCTATGCCGAGGGGCAAAACACACAAGCCGTCGCGGACCTGCTGTACGGTCCGCACACGGGCATGTATATGTTCTCGTTCGAGATCGCCTCTTTGCTTTTGCTGGTCGCGATCATCGGAGCGGTCGTGATGGCAAAGAAGAGGATCTGAGAGACAGCTTTTAGCTGCTAGCTCCTAGCTTCTAGCGAACGCAGAAACTGGGAGAATTGAGCTAGTAGCTAGCAGCTCATATGGAATCCATGCTCCACATTTCGACGCTGCACTACCTGGTCCTGGGCGCAGCCCTGTTCCTGCTGGGCGTGGTCGGCGTGCTCACGCGCCGCAACGTGATCATTGTGCTGATGTCGATCGAACTCATTCTGAACGCGGTCAATCTGAACCTGGTTGCCCTTTCGCATTACTGGCAGGGAATGTCCGTGCGTTTCGGTGGCGGTCCGGGGGCACTGCACGGACAGGTTTTCGCGATTTTCATTATCACCGATGCCGCCGCCGAAGCCGCGGTTGGCCTCGGCATCCTGATCGCCTTCTTCCGCAACAAGGAGACGGTCAACGTAGACGAAGTGAATTTGTTGAAATGGTAGAAGATCAGTACCCAGTACTCAGTACCAGTACTGACAACTGGCCAACGACGAACGACCAACGACGAACGGCATGTTTCTAGACCACATCTGGCTGATTCCGCTGCTCCCCGCCTTCGGCGCGACGCTCATGTTCTTTTTCGGCCGAAGGCTGCAGAAGTCCTGGGTTAGTGCGATCTGCGTGGGCGTGGTTGTGCTCGCGTTCCTCATGGCCTGCGGCTGTGTCTGGCAATACACCGCGTGGGCCGATGCCCATGACCACCAACCCTACGAAAAAATTGTCTATACCTGGCTCGGCACCGGGACCGGCCACACGACCTACACCACGCGCGAAGGAGCGCAGGCCACTTTCCAGGCCGACGCCGGCTTGCTGCTCGATCCTCTTTCCAGCATCTGGCTGCTGTTCGTCACCGGCGTGGGCATGCTGATCCATATTTATTCCATCGGCTACATGGGACATGAAGGCGGCTACTACCGCTTCTTCGGCTATCTCAATCTCTTCATGTTCTCCATGCTGACGCTCGTGCTGGCCAACAACTACGCGCTTCTGTTCGTGGGCTGGGAAGGCGTGGGCCTGTGTTCATACCTGCTGATCGGTTTCTACTTCCATCGCAAATCGGCCAGTGACGCCGCCAACAAGGCGTTCATCGTGAACCGCATCGGCGACGCAGGATTTATTCTGGGGATGTTTTTCGTGGTGTGGATCTTCGGGTCGCTCCGCTTCACGGAAGTGACGGCGCTTGCCCGTGCCGGCCACTTTTCCAGCGAAACTCTGGGCTACATCACCGCCGCCACGCTGCTGCTGTTTGTCGGCGCTTGCGGCAAGTCGGCGCAGCTTCCGCTTTACGTCTGGCTGCCGGATGCCATGGAAGGCCCCACGCCCGTCTCCGCCCTGATCCACGCCGCGACCATGGTCACGGCGGGCGTTTACATGGTCGCTCGCTCGAATGCGCTGTTCGTTTTGGCGCCGGATTCAATGCTGGTGGTCGCGGTCATTGGCGCGCTGACCGCCATCTTTGCCGCCTCGATCGGCCTGGTGCAAAACGACATCAAGCGCGTGCTGGCGTACTCCACCGTCTCGCAACTCGGCTACATGTTCCTCGCTCTCGGCGTGGGAGCATTTGCCGCCGGCGTGTTCCACGTGTTCACGCATGCCTTCTTCAAAGCCCTGCTATTCCTCGGCGCCGGTTCGGTGATTCATGCCATGAGCGGCGAGCAGGACATGCGCAACATGGGCAACTTAGCCGGGAAGATCCCCACGACCTATCGCACGATGCTCATCGCCACGCTGGCGATCGCGGGCATCCCACCCTTGGCCGGCTTTTTCTCCAAGGACGAGATTCTCTGGCAGGCCTGGAAGTTCAATCACTATCTCTGGGCGATCGGCTTCGTCACTGCGCTGATGACCGCCTTCTACATGTTCCGGCTGATCTACCTGACGTTCTGGAGCCCGTCGCGGGTGACGAGCCACGAAGTTGAGCACCACATTCACGAGTCACCCAAGTCCATGACCGTGCCTCTGGTGATCCTGGCCTTCTTCTCGATCACCGCCGGATACCTCGGCGTTTCGCCGAGTTTGGGCGGCTCGGACCGTTTCGAGAAGTTCCTGGAGCCGGTGTTCGCGAATCGCGTAGAAGCAGCCGAAGCCGCGCCCGCCAGCGAGGAAGGAAGCCGGGGGACGGAATATTTGCTGATGATTCTCTCGGTCGCGGTCGGATTCGGTGGATGGTATGCGGCTTCGCGCGCTTACGGCAAGGCCACCAAGGGGTACGTCGAGCCGATCGCCGCGGCCGCTCCGCCGGTGTACGACGTGCTGCTGAACAAGTACTACGTGGATGAAGGCTACGATTATCTTTTCACTGGCCGCCGCAAGGTCGGCGACGTGCGCCTGGGCGTGATGGGCGCGGGCGAGGCAAGTTCATGGTTCGATGCGAACGTTGTCGATGGCGCAGTGAATGCCGCCGGATGGATCACGCGCCTCACGGCGACGGTTTCCAAGTGGTGGGATACCTGGATCATTGACGGCGTCGGCGTCAATGGCCCGGCGATCCTCGCGCGCATGCTTTCTTATCCGGCGCGCATGTTCGAGTGGGGCCTGGTGCAATGGTATGCCCTGGTCATGACCGCCGGGCTGGCAGGTTTGGTGTTTTATTACGTGTACCACTGAAAAGCAGCTACTAGCTGCTAGCTCCTAGCTTCTAGCTGAAGCGGGGTAGCTAGAAGCTAGCGGCTAGAAGCTAGAAGCTCATGTATAACCACATCCTCTCCATCATTCTCTTCACGCCGCTGGCGGGCGCGATCCTGCTCCTGTTTGTCCCCAAAGAGAACAAGGCCGCCATTCGCTGGATCGCCAATATTTTTGCGCTCGGCGGATTCCTGATCTCGCTGCCGCTGGTGCCCTGGTTCTGGGCGCTGCGCTTCGATACGACCCAGCTGTTCCATTTCATGGAAGGCGTGCCCAACAACTGGATTCCCTCCATCGGCGCGGGCTACGTGGTGGGCATCGACGGCATCTCGTTTCTGCTCATCATGCTGACTACGCTGCTGGGCTGGGTCTCGATCCTGTCTTCCTGGACCGCCATCGAGAACCGCGTGAAGGAATACTACATCTGGTTCCTGGTTCTGCAGACCGGCATGCTCGGCGTTTTCATGGCGCTCGACTTCTTCCTCTTCTTCGTTTTCTGGGAAGCCATGCTCGTCCCCATGTACCTGCTCATCGGCATCTGGGGAGGCCCGCGCAAGCTCTACGCCGCCATCAAGTTTTTCCTCTACACCCTGGCCGGTTCGGTGCTGATGCTGCTCGGCATCCTGTTCCTGTACTTCCATCATCACAGCGTGACCCAGGTCTACACCTTCGCCATTCCCGAACTCTACAAGACGGCACCTCAGATCTATTCCGACTACGGCCCCTACGCCGCGACGCTGCTGTTCCTGAGTTTCTTTTTCGCCTTCGCCATCAAAGTTCCGATGTTCCCCTTCCATACCTGGCTGCCTGACGCCCACGTCGAGGCGCCCACGGCGGGCTCCGTCATTCTGGCCGGCGTTCTGCTGAAGATGGGGACGTACGGTTTCATCCGCTTCTCGCTGCCGTTCTTCCCGGGAGTGCTGGCGCACGGCAGGGTTCGTTTCTGGGTGATGACCCTCTCCATCATCGCCATCATCTACGGCGCCCTGGTCTCGCTCATGCAGAAGGACATGAAGAAGCTAGTGGCCTACTCATCCGTGAGTCACCTCGGCTTCTGCACCCTGGGAATTTTTGCGCTCTCGCCGCTCGGCCTGAGCGGCTCGGTGTTGCAGCAGGTCAATCACGGCATCTCGACCGGCGCGCTGTTCTTGATCGTTGGCATCCTGTACGAACGCCGCCACACCCGCGAGATCGCCGAGTATGGCGGCATCTCCAACGTGATGCCTGTCTACGCCACCATCACCATGATCATGTTCCTCTCCTCGATGGGATTGCCGCTGCTCAACGGTTTCATCGGTGAGTACACCATCTTGTGGGGAACCTTCATGCAGAAGGAAATCGCGGGGCACTCGGGTTTCTTCTGGACGGCCTGGGCCGTCCCCGGCGTCGTGCTCGCGGCGGCCTATCTGCTCTGGCTCTACCAGCGCGTTTTCTTCGGGCAAGTGACGAATCCGAAGAACGAAAAACTGCACGATCTGACCCCGCGTGAAGTGGCGACTTTTGTGCCGCTCATCATCATGGCGTTCTGGATCGGCCTCTATCCCAAGCCGTTCTTCCAGATTCTCGAGCAACCCGTGAATCACCTGGTCGCTACCATGCAGAGTGCGCAGGAGCCGGGCACGATGAATGCCGCAGTTCAGCCTGCGACGCTGCCTGCTGCGGCAACGGCCGCGCCCGCGCCAGTTAGTCGTCCGGCCAGTGCTCGCAAGGCCGCAACTGCATCTCCGAAGGGGAAAAACTAGTGGGCCCGATGCCCGGATTCTCGGCGACTGATTACGTGCTGGCCCTGCCCATCACTCTGCTCACCTTGTTCGCGCTGGGCATTCTACTGATCGACCTCATGCTCCCGAAAGAGCAGAAGTGGGCCAACGCGATCACCGCGTTGATCGGGCTGGGGTTCTCGGCCAAGGCTGTGTACAACATCCAGCACTGGCTTGGCCGCGCGCCCGCCTACCCGGGCATGATGGGCACCATGCTGGTGGATCGCTTTGCCGTTTACTTCTTCTATCTGTTTCTTGCAGGGACGGCCATCGCCATCCTGATGTCGGTGCGCTATCTGGAGACTGAAGATGAGAATCACGGCGAGTATTACGCTCTGATGCTGCTTTCCGTGGTTGGCATGATGTGCATGGCAGCCGGTTACGACATCGTGCTGATTTTCATCGGCCTCGAACTGATGGCGATCTCTACCTACGTGCTCGTCGGATTCCTCCGGCGCGATCGCCGCTCCAACGAGGCGGCACTGAAATATCTGCTGCTGGGCGCGTTTTCTTCGGGGATCTTCGCCTATGGACTGTCGCTGTTCTATGGCTTGACAGGTAGTACGAATCTCGGCGTCATCAGCAACCGGCTGTTCGACCTGATGCAGAGGAGCGAATACAAGCCGCTGTTGGTCGTCGCATTGCTGACTACCATTACCGGCCTCTTTTTTAAAATCGCCGCCGTGCCCTTCCACCAGTGGGCGCCCGATGCTTACGAAGGCGCGCCTACCAGCATCACCGGATTCATGTCCGTCGCCGTCAAAGCCGCGGGCTGGGCGATGTTGCTGCGCATCCTGATTGGCAGCCCGTTCCACCTGGGCGGATTGGTTTATCTGCGGCCGCTGTGGTTCCCGGTGGTGATCTTCGTTTCCATCGCGACCATGACGGGCGCGAACTTCGCCGCGCTTACCCAGACCAACACCAAGCGCCTGCTGGCCTACTCTTCGATCGCTCATGTTGGCTACATGCTGCTCGGTCTGGTTGCCGGCACGGCCACGGAACTTAACGCCGACGGCATCAAAGGCATCCTGATCTACCTACTGGTTTACACCTTCATGAATCTTGGCGCCTTCGGCGTGATCACTTCGCTGCGCCACAAGAAAGTGATCGGCGACGAACTCGACGACTTGAACGGCCTGTACTCGCGTGCTCCCGTCGAGGCCGTGCTCATGCTGGTCTTTATGCTCTCGCTCGCGGGCATTCCGCCGCTCGCCGGATTCTGGGGCAAGTACTTCATCTTCCTGAGCCTGATCTCCACCGGACACTACGCGCTCGCCTCGCTGGGCGTGCTCTACTCGGTGTTCGGCCTCTACTACTATCTGAAGATCGCCAACGCAATGTTCATGCGCCAGCCCGAAAAAGGCGAAGAGAAACTGCCGGTCAGCTATGCCATGCGCGCCGCCCTGGGCCTGACCGGATTCGCCACGCTGTTCATTGGAATCCTGCCCAACCAGTTCATTCAGATGGTGAACTGGGCGCTGGGCATCGTGCAGAGCGCGCCCGTGGCGAAACTGGTGCGTTGATGCGGGGTTCGGGTCTTAGGTCTTGGGGATCCGCGTTCTCCGGAGTTACTGCTTCTTTCCTGCAGACCCAGAACCTAAGACCTAGAACCCAACACCCAACATCGATGAGCTTATGACACCTGCTGCGCAAGGTCCCAAACCCAGCCATGACCCGGGCGATCAGAAGACTTTCTGGCTGCAGTTCGCGCGTTATAGCCAATTAGCATTCGCCCTGCCTGCGGCTGTGGTTGTCGGATGGCTCATCGGCGCGGTGCTGGACCGCTGGCTGCACACAACCTGGCTGTACCTGGCTGGACTCCTGCTCGGCATCGCAGCCGGATTCGTTGAATTGATCCACACCGCTATGCGCGACACGAAATGAACGAGTCCTCCAGTTGGAATCGTTGACGCCCATCATGAAGCCCGGGGATTCGCGTACCATGGGTTGTTTGCTGATCCCCAATGCCCGACCATTTCCAGACTGACGCGGACCGGCAGGCCGCCGCCGAGAGTTTTTATTCGGGAGCTCTTGACCGGATTCGCGGTTTCATGGCTGTGCTTGCCCCTCTGCTGACTGCCGCTGGCTGGTGGAGATTCGGTCTTCGTCCCGCCGCCGGCTTTGCCTTCGGATGCGTCATCGCTTACGTAAATTTCTACTGGCTGAAACGGGTCATTAGCGGTTTCGCTGATCGCGCGACGGGTGCGGCCGCTTCGCAATCCGGGCAGGGAATCGTATTCCGCTTCCTGCTGCGTTACGTTTTGATGGCCCTCGGCGCCTATGTTATATTGACTGTTTCTCCGGCGAGCCTGAACGGCCTTCTTGCGGGTTTATTTTTACCCGTTGCGGCCATCGCCTGCGAAGCCGTGTACGAAGTGTACGCAGCGCTGGTGCGCGGAGTTTAGGAACAAAGCCGACCCGATTCCGGCAAAGCTAAGAGCTAAGAGCCAGAAATCAAAAGCTTCTTTATGCCTGAACAACTCTGGTTTACCGAAATCCTGAATCGCCTGTTCGCGAGTCCGGTTGTCTGGCTGTTGCACAAACTCTCCATCGAGCCGAAATATCCGGCAGCCCCCATTCCGAACTCGCTTGCCATGGAGCTGCTGGTTTTTTCATTCCTTCTGGTCCTCTTCTTTCTGGTCCGCTCACGGCTCTCGGCAGACGATCCCGGAGGCTTACAGCTTGTGTTCGAGAGTGTGGAAGGATTCATCCAGAGCCAAAGCAACGAGATCATTGGCCATCACAGCGAAGGCTATACCCCGTTCCTGGCCACGCTGCTGTTCTTTATTCTCTCTTGTAATCTCATTGGAGTCATTCCCGGTTTCGAGTCGCCGACAGCAGTACCGGTTGTCCCGCTGGGATGCGCCCTGTGTGCTTTCGCCTATTACCAGACACAGGGGTTCAAGCATGCCGGAATCGGCTATCTGAAGCAGTTTGCCGGACCCGTGCCCGCGCTGGCGCTGCTGATGATCCCCATTGAACTGATCAGCCACCTTGCTCGCGTGCTCTCACTGACCATCCGCCTTACCGCCAATATGCTGGCCGGCGACTTGGTCACTTTGGTGTTCTTATCGCTTGTGCCGATCGGCGTCCCTATTCTCTTTATGGGATTGCATATCGGCGTTTCGTTGTTGCAGACGTACATTTTTGTTTTGCTCACGACCGTTTATCTGCAAGGCGCGGTCGGCGAGGGGCATTGAGAAAGCAGTTGTCGGTAGCTAGTTTTCAGTTGAGGCAGTTACTTCTTGCCGGAGGCTGAGAACTGGGAAGTGGAGTCGCGAGCGTGAGGGCGTCTGTACGGGATGACGTCAACCACCCACTGGCGGCAATTTTGATACGAGGAGAAGCACAATGGTTAAACTAAGCAAGCTGTTTATGGCACTGTCGGTACTGTCGTTCGCCGTCCCCGCCTTCGCGCAGGGTGGAGCTGCGAGTGCTCCTGTCAACTGGGTCGCCATCGCCGCCGGATTCTCCATGGCATTTGCCTCCGGCATCTGCGCTCTGGCGCAGGGCAAGGCGACGGCCGCGGCGGCGGAAGGGTTGGCGCGCAATCCGGCTGCCCGTCCTGGCATTCAGCTCGCGCTGATTCTGGGCCTGGCGCTGATCGAGTCTCTCGCGCTCTACACCCTGGTTATCATCTTCGTCAAGGTAAAGTAGGAGCGCAGTTTCAAAGTTTCAAGGTCGCAAGGTCTCAAAGGGTCAAAAGACTGCTGACCTAAGTCGAAAAGCCTCCGCATGAGTGGAGGCTTTTTGCATTTCCCGGCAAGATTTCGATTGCCGCGAACCTTGAAACTCTGAAACTTTGAAACTTTGAAACTTTCTTACTACACCTTCCGCTCGCCGCTCCACTCCTGACCCTTGTTCTGGGGAGCGTTGTTCAACGCATCCACCAGCAGGCGGCGCAGGCGGTAACGGCTTTCCAGGTCGGAGTCCACAATCTCAAATCCCACTTCATTCACGCGGGCCCGGCGCAGCAGCACGTGAGCGCGAATCTTCGACCGCAGGCCCTGCGCAATTTCCAAATCCGCCTCGCTGCCGATGCGCAGATTGTCTTCCTTGGTGGCCATGCCGCCGCCCAGACTCAGTTCGCGGATCATGATTCTCGATTTTCCCCACGAACTGCCAATCGTCGCGGACACGGTCTTGGACAGCACCAGGCGCTCGTAGCGGCGCTGCCGCACCCACGGGCAGGCGGGCGCCATGTCCAGCGCCGCGATCGACAGTTCCGCCGGTTCCAGCCCGCTATCGGAGAGTACCTGCGAACTGTAACGCGGATCGGTCTTCGACAAGGCCTGCGCCGCGGCAATCCGCAATTCTCGATGATGCAGCCAGCCAAAAGTTTTCTTCGCTTCCACGATTTCGCGGAGCGTCTGTACCGCCTCCGGATCCCGCAAACGTCCCAGCGACTCAACGGCTTTGAGTTGCACGAAAGGAGACCGCGAAGCCGCATCTCCCGGACGGGCCATGGCGATCAGCGGCGGCACCGCCGAGACGTCTCCGCTCATGCCGATCTCATCCACGGCTTCGGCCAGTACCAGAGGATCAAGGACTTCGGCCAGTTCGAGCAGTGTGCGTCCGCGGTCGGGGGCGTTGCCGTAGGCGATCTGCCGCACCACCACGTCGTGGTAGAAGCGGTTCCACTCCGGCAGACGGACGGGCAGGAGTTCCAGCAAAGTCCGCACGTCCAGCCGGCTCACCAGACCGACCGCAGTCGAAGCCTGTCGCGGCTGGCCAGTGCGCAGGATTTCGCGCAGTTGGGTCAGTGCCGGCGATCCCAACTGGGTCACCAGTTCGATCATGCGGTCGCATTCGTCGCGGCGCATGCAGCGGAAGAAGCGGTCGGCGAGATGCTCAGCGCCTGCCTGGCAGGTTCGCCGCAGGACAGCTAACAAATCCTGGGGCACTGGGTCTAGACGCAACGCTTCCTCGATGAATTCCGGCAGCCGGTTCTCCACACCCACGCGGGGACGCAGATCGTTCATCAGCACCGGGCGCTGTACGCCGATCTGTTCCATGCCGGCGCAAACTTCGCTCACCGCGCCGTAGTTCTTTGCTGCGCTCGATTCCTGGCTGAGCCGCACGAAAGCGGCGCTGAGCAGACTCTGCGATTCCGGATCCTTATCGGCAATCAGCTGCTCGCTGAGCCTGCGGATGGCCAGTCCCAGTGCCTGTCCGCCCAGGCGCGAGTAGAGGTCGGCTAACTGGCTCAGACCAATGGCCGTCTTGCGGCGGGATTCGGCATCCTTGGCACTCAAGCAGTTGGAGTAGTTATTCAGGATTTCCACTGCGGCCTGGTTATCTTCGCGATCCAGCAGAACTTCCACGAACTGCCGCACGTTGCGCGGAGGCACGCACGGCGCTTCGTGCGACATCAGCACGCTCTTTTTCCCCGCCTCTGGAACCTCGGCCCAGAACATGCGGTCCAGGATGTCGGCGTGCGATTCCACCAGAATCCCGGCCTTCGACATCTTCTCTTCCTGCATCTTCAGGATCGAGCGCAGCGAGTCCATCTGGCGGCTCATGTGCTCCATCATCTGGTGCACGGCGTTGACCTTGATCTCGCCCTTCTGGTAGCGCTCCAGCGCGAAGCGGATGGCCATGTGCTCGGCCGCCTTCATCAGCAGCGGGGTGTCTTCTTCTTCCTCCGACGCCTTCGCTGCCAGGCTTCCCAGCAACTGCTGCAAATTCAGCCGTGTGTTTGGATCTGTCTCTTTCAGTTCCTTCTGCAGCTCTTCTTCTTTGACCGTGGGATCCTGCTGAACCTGCCCGAACCGCGTCAGCAGCCGGATGGCCTGAATGACCTCCTGCTCCTGCAGAGGAACCATCCCGCCGGTCCAGGCCGGAGCCACGCCCGTTCCAGTGCCTCCGCCCCCCGGTCCTCCACTGCCGGTTCCACCGCCGCCTGCGCCGCCACCGCCGCCAGTTCCGGTCCCACCGCCCCCGCCGCCACCGCCGTACGGGCCGTTGGGAGCGCTGCCCAATGGAACCATCGGGACGCCGTTCGCGTTAGTTGCTCCTCCACCCGAAGTCGCTCCTTCTGCGGCCGCAATCAACTGCAACAGTTTTTGTGGATCATTCAGCCATTGCCTGAACTCGGGGCCCAGACTCTGGGCTGCGATCTGTGCCGCGATACTCACATCGCCGGTCAGCGGGTCGGCGGCCACAAACTTCACTTCATTAATCCTGATGGTGCTGCCTTCTTTGCCGGCGCCCAGCGCCTCTTTGATCTGCTTGGCTACGTCGGTGGCCTTCGATCCCGCCACGGTGAAGGCACGGACGAGGCGGGTGAAGTCTTCCACCGTGACTTCTCTGGAAAAGTTCAGGCTGGCCAGTCCGGCCGTGTTCAACAGTTGCGCGAAGCTTTTTTCGGCCTGGCCGGCTTCGAGCGGAATGCCATCGAGCAGCAGTTTGTTGTCGGAGACGCCGAGCAGAAAGCCGCCTTCTCCGCTTGTCGGCAGGGCGCTCTGCAACTCGTTCCAAGCGGTTTCAAACTGTCCTTCCGTGCGCTTGTGATCGTAGCCGTACATGCGCGCGTACTTGATCAGAATGTTCAGGCTGTGAACAAATGCGCGCGCCGAGGCGGAACGTGCGCCCTGAGATGTGTTGGCGTCAGGAATAGCAGACTCCTCCGGAAACGCAAGCTTCGACCTCAAGGGTAAAGCGAAAAGGTAAGGCCTAAAACGTTACGGAGGTAATGGCACTACTTGTGGATGCGCTCACAAGGTCATGGCCCGACAGGCCCGTGGCAAGCCACAAAGGTGGGCACGCAGGTTGAGCCGCAGAGGTTGAACCGCTACGAGCCCGTGGTGGAAATACGGTTCGTATCAGGGTATGCAGCCGCGATTCGTATCAGGATACGCCTTCAGGCATACCGCAAATACTGCGCCGTCATTGCGCCTTCAGGCGCTGAATTCGCTTAAGCCCTGCCTGGGGCAGAACTCCCCGGCTCATACGGGCAGAACGGGTCTGTGCCCAGCGCGTCGCCGGTGTGGGCGTAAGCCCGGGCCCGCGATCCGCCGCAGATGTGGCTGTATTCGCACGCGCCGCAATTTCCATGGAACTGGTCGGGCGAATGCAATCCCCGGAAGATGTCGGAGTTGCGATACACCTCTACCAGCGAGCCGGTGCGTACGTTTCCGCAGTGCAGCGGTAGGAATCCGGAGGGATAGATGTCTCCCAGATGCGAGACGAAGACGATGCCGTGGCCGTCGCGAATCTGAAAGCCCTTGTAAACCGATGTGGCCTTCATTTCCGGCGTCGCCATGCCGGACGAATGCATTTTTTCAATGGCGATGCGGCGGTAGGACGGGGCTTCCGTCGTCTTGACCTGGAACGGCGAGTTCATGGAGAGGTCGAACACCCAGCGCATGATGCTCTCGCCTTCTTCCGGCGTGACTTCGTTCAGAGCTTTGCCGCGTCCCACCGAGATCAGGAAGAATAAGCTCCAGCGCATCACCGGGAAACTGGTGCGCAACAGGTTGTAAATGGCGGGCAGATCGTCGGCGGTTTCCTCCGCAACCAGAGTGTTGACCTGGATAGGAAGTCCCAGCCGCCCGCAATGGCGCGCTGCTTCCATGGTGCGTTCAAACGTCCCGGGCACGGCGCGAATGGCGTCGTGCTTCTCGGCGCAGGAACCGTCGAGGCTGAGCCCCAGGCTTTGAATGCCGTGCTCTTTCAGTTTTGTAATGGCGTCGTTGGTCAACTCGGGAGTGGCGCTGGGCGTAATGGAAACTTCCAGCCCCAAGCCGTTCGCGTAATCGATCAGCGGGTAAATGTCTTTGCGGCTCAGAGGATCGCCACCGGTCAGAATCAGATGCGGCAGCGGGTCGCCAAAACCCAGCAACTGTTTCAGGAAGCGCTCGCTCTGCTCGGTGTTGAGTTCCAGCGGGTGCGGGTTAGGCATGGCCTCGGCGCGGCAGTGCTTGCAAGCCAGGCCGCAGGCCTGGGTCATCTCCCAGTAGACCAACATGGGATTTCTGGAAAAGTCACGAGCCATACGGCTCATATTCGGAGTAGTGCTGGCAACCACCATGATTCCCCCCTTCCGGCAAATACCTCTAAAACAGCCCCACAAGCAATATCAGGGTAATTTCGGGGGTGGGAAAACGCTGTGATTAGAATCACACCCTGCCGTGACCGTTTTCGCAAAAAAAGGCAAGTTTCAAAGTCTCACTGTTTCAATGTTTCAATGTCTAGGAGTCCGAGGGTCTGATAGAGCGTGGCTCGTCCACCTTGAAACTTTGCAACCTTGAAACCTGCCACTAAACAAGAACCCGGGTCTGGGGGTGAGCACCGAGACCCGGGCTGGCTGTTCCTTGGGGTGGCAAACGGGAGGGGGATGTCCGGCTGCCCGGCTTCGAGGCCAGAGCTTGCCGGTGAGCGGATCAATCACCCTCACCCGGAGTCCGGCGTGCCGCGTCTTTGCCGTGGCAGCGCAGGTTCGCCGTGTGGAACAGCGATCTTGCTCTCTCAGCTAACCAGATTTTTCTACTTCTTCTGCGCGCCGCGAATGTAGGCGACCAGCATCTTGACCTGATCGGGAGTCACACCCTTGTTGGCGAACGCGTGCATGGCTTTCTTGTCTTTGCCGCCGTTGGCGATCATATCGGTAAGATCGGCATCGGAGGCCTTCTTGGCGTCGTCTGAAACCAGGCTGGGAATCTTGGCTGCTGGTTTGCCAGCGAGATCCGCGCCATGGCAGGCAGCGCACTTGGCTTTGTAAAGAGCTGCGCCGTCGTCTTGCGCCCAGGACAGGTTGGGCAGGATCAGAAACAATGCGAGAGCGATCATCACGATCAGAATGACTAACTTCATCATCTTCATAATGGCGTTTCCTCTCCTCAGAACCAGCGTGTCTCGTCGCTTCGCCCGCTGACTCGAACTGGATGTACAGCCGAAGTCCGAGACTCGATGAAAGACGTACAAAATCGTATTGCAGTTTCAATGCTGGCTCGCGAATTGGTCTGTGATTGCAGTCACTTTTTGTAGTGATTGCAATCCGCAGCCAACTCCTTACGCGACATGCAGATCGCGCGAAACCACCCGCAATTCGGGTGATATGCCGCACCTGATGGAATCTGCAGCATAATGTTGCATTTTTCCTCGCTCGCAAGTCACTGAAAATACATCGGTTGCCGCTGAGCTGGGCATCTTTCTTTGGCAGGGAGCGTGCTTTTGAAAACTGGGGACCGCAATTTGCGCTTGAGGTGTCGTCGTGGAACCTACGCTCATGGTCGTCGGACTGAACCACCTTACTGCTCCGCTGGCCACGAGAGAGCGCTTCTTTATCGCCAAGGACCGCCGCTATGAGGTCCTTCGCCAGTTGAGAACTGCGGAAGGCATTGAGGAGTTGGTCGTCGTCTCCACTTGCTGCCGAACCGAGTTCCTGCTCTGGGCCAGCGAACCGACTCTCGCTGCGAATTCGTTGATCCACTACCTTGCTACCGAACATGGCTTGAAGCTGAGCGAATGGGAACACTTCTACCGCCGGCTCGATGATGCGGCACTGAACCATATCTTCCGGGTCACCTGCGGCCTTGATTGCCAGAGATTGTGCGAGGCGGATGTGTCGGGTTGCATGAGAATCGCGTGGGAGCAGGCCCGGACGGTTGGCGCTTCCGGACGCTTTTTGAACGCCCTACTGGAAAGAGCAATCAGCGTATCGGAGCGAGTGAGCGACCAGACAAGAAGCGCGAAAAGGGGAGTCACGGTTCCCTCCGTAGCCCTGGAGTTGGCCCGGCGGATTTTCGGATCGCTCGAGGGCCGCAAGCTTCTGCTGCTGGGCACGGAGAAGAGCGAACCCTGCGCCCGGTTGATGTGCGAAAACGGAACCGGGCCGGTGGTGGTCATTGATCAGTCTCCCGCGCGGGCTCAGGAACTGGCCACGAAGCTGGGTGGGACTGCGGCCGCGCAGACCGACCGCTGGAGTTGCCTGCTGCGGGCAGACATCGTGGTCAGCGCGACCGGCACCCAACACTTCGTTCTGACCCGCGAGGAGGCCGAGCGCATCGCCACTGAGCGCAACCGGGTCCCCATGGTCGTTTTCGACATCTGCATTCCCCGCAATGTAGATCCCGAGGTGCGCCGCGTGGATGGCATTCTCCTTTATGACTACGAAGGCCTCGATCGCGCTGCCCGAAATCCTGTAATCGAGCCCAGCACTGTCCCTACGGATGCCGAGAAGACGGTGATGGGGGAGATAGAGGCTTTCCGCAACCGACTCAAGACGGAAGTGGTGGTGCCGACCAGCGTCGCACTGAGTCAGCGTCTGGAAGAGATTTGCCGGAAAGAATTCGAGTCTTTTACCCGCGAACGAGGACCGTTCACCCGGGAGCAGGATCACTTGCTGCGTGCCCTTATCGCTCAGGTCGCGCAAGGGATCGCCGGTTCACTGGCACGTGAACTCAAGGAGCTTCCAGAAAGCGAGGAACAGGAGAAGATGGCGGCCGCCGTCGCTCGCTTGTTCCGCCTCCATTCGCAGCCCGCGATGGCCGGCAGCAAGCGGGAAAAGGGAAAAAATGAGCCAAAAGATCGACCAATCGCCATCAACTCCTAACCCCGCGTGGACGAGCACGCAGGCCTGCGTGCTGGCAGTATTCCGATTCGCGAAACAAATAGCCCGAAGTCGAGCAGGAAATCGCCAAGGCGAAAGAGCACGCTGCTCGCGGCTAGAGAGTTTACCACTGGCGCAGTTCATAATTTCATATCTTGGCGCCACAGGGCTTCCGCAAGGGAGCCCTGTTTTTTCTCCAGTAGTATCGCAGTCGTGCTGAATAAGTGCCTTTCTTGCAAATCTTTACACTTTTCATACGTCCCATGACACGATATTGGACTATCGTATCGGTAGCGCTTTGTGGGAGCGCTGATAGCCGGAGGGCTTATGCGATGGGCTGCTTCGTCTCCGCTCCGTCACTTCTCCACGAACTCCACTGTCATCCTGTCGATTCTCCTTGCGCTGGCAATCATCGCAATGACGGGCTGCGGTTCCAGCGGGAGTAGCGGCGGAGGGCAGAAATTCGGTGGCAATACCTCGGTCACCGTCGCGCTGACAAGCACGGCGAGCGATCAGCTATCTCAGTTTGACCTCGAATTCGAGACTCTTACCCTGACCAGCCAATCCGGCAAGACTGTCAACCTGCTGTCGGCGCAGCAGCCCTCTGAGTTGATTCATTTGAATGGCGGCATCGAGCCCCTGACTACGGCGAGCGTTCCCCAGGACATTTATACGGCGGCGACTGCGACCATCGGAGGCGCTGACTTCACCTGCGTGACCGTGTCGCCGTCCGGATCGGATACGCCGGGTTACCTTGACGTGAGTACGTTCGCCTACGGATACACTCCCAATTCCAATGTGACGGTGAACTTGCCTTCGCCCATTACGATTACGGGCGACAGCATGGCACTTGCCCTCAACCTGCTGGTTTCGCAATCGGCAAGTTATCCCAGTACCTGCTATCCAGTGGGCAACCAGCCATTCTCAATCACGCCGACGTTCAACCTCACTCCGCTGATGGTTTCGTCGCAACCCACGAATGCCGCAAATGGCAAAGTGATGGAAATTGAAGGAGAGATCGCTTCCGCCAACGCCGCCAGCGGCAGCTTTGAGCTCACGGTTCCGGAGGGACCCGGTGGCGGGACGTCGGACACCAGAACCCTCTCCGTTGCCTCCGACACCGCGACGCTGTTTCAGGGCATTAGCGGCTTTGCCGGGCTTCAGGTCGGTACGTTCGTGGATATGGACGGCGCCATCCAGCCGGACGGTTCACTGCTGGTTACGCGCATCGCCGTGGAAGATCCATCGGCCGTCAATGTGATGAGCGGGCCACTGCTGGGGTTGATATCGCTCTCGGGACAGCCCCTGCTTTCGTCCTTTGGACGCCTGCAGCAGGGCCCTCTTCTCGGATCGGAGGGCCTGGGATACGGAGGATACTTCAGCTTCGGCGGCGCTCTGTTCCAGACCTCCGGCCAGCTTACGAATCTGCAGAACTTGCCCTTTCTGGCCACGTTCAACAGCTCCAACCTCGTTGCCGGACAGAATGTATACATTTCCTTCACTACGCTCCCCAATTGCTGCGGGAACCCCGCGGGCACTGCCCAGACGGTCACGCTCATACCGCAGACGATCAACGGAACCGTCTTGGGGTCCGCGGTCACCGGGGAGTTCACCGACTATACCGTGTCGCTTGCCCCTTACGACCTGTTTCCGGCGCTGACCGCGCTTCAAACTCCATGGCAAGGCACACCTTTGACCAATCCAAACATTGTCGAGGTTTACGTCGACAACAACACCCAAGTGCTCACGCAGCCGATCACCGCCGGCAGCACGTTGCGCTTCTACGGGCTGGTGTTCAACGACAACGGCACACTGCGCATGGATTGCGCGCAGGTCAACGACGGAGTCACCGCTTCATCCCAGTCAAGTTCAAGCAGTCATTTAGAAGTGGGCGAGTCACGGATCGTCCGCCGCGAAGGACCGGGTGGTCGGGTGATCCGCGTGGTGACGCGCTCGCACTAGTTGCAGCCCTGGCAGGCGCACGAACTTGCAAGTCTTCTGAGGATGTTATGAACACAATTTCGCAGCTTCCAGCCCCTGGTCGTTCCTCCTGCCTCCCCACGATCGTGTTCGTTCTGGTTCTCTCTGCGGTCAGCTTCACCACTGCTTGCGGCGGAACAACGCCGAGCAAAGCCACGCTGAGCGGGAGCACCAAAGTCAGCGTGGTCCTGACCAGTACGGCGAACGATCAGTTGGCAGAATTTGACCTCGGCTTGCAGAGCATCACCTTGACGAGCCAGTCGGGCAAGACGGTTACTCTGCTGTCCTTGCCTACGTCAGGGCCGCCGCTCGGCGCAGAGTTCACGCATATCAACGGCATCGCCGAACCGTTGCTGACCGCGACCGTTCCCCAGGACGTCTACACCAGCGCAACCGTGACGCTCGGCGGCGGCGCTTTTGTTTGCATCGCCCTTGGTCCAGTCGATGGAGAACAGAGTCTGAGTACAGCCACGTACACTATCGCCCCTCCCACGGCGACGGTGAACTTCCCGTCGCCTCTCACCGTGACGGGCACAAGTATGGCCCTTTCGCTCGACCTGCTGGTTTCGCAGTCGGCGACGATAGGGGACTGCCTGAACGTCGATGGATTCTATGGCTTTTCGATAGCGCCGACTTTCAATCTTGCGCCCCTCACTCTGGCCGCCTCACCGACGAATTCCGCCAATGGCAAAGTGATGGGACTCGACGGAGAGATCACCGCCATCGGCTCAAGCGGCAACAGCCTGACGCTCACTATTTCCGATCTCGATGGATCGAGACTACTGTCTGTGAGTTCTGACAGTGACACGATGTATCAGGGGATCAGCGGTTTCTCGGCACTGGCCGTCGGCACTTTCATCGATATGGATGGGGCAATCCAATCGGACGGCTCTGTGTTGGCGACACGCGTTGCGGTGGAGGATCCGTCTGCCGGCGACGTGCTCCGCGGTCCGTTGATGGAAGTGGCCTCTTCGGTATCAGTGCTGACCATGCATCCTCATAACTGGCAGGGTAAAGATGTCGCGGGTTTCGGCGCTGGGAGTTTCGACTTCAAATACGGCACTGCCACGTTTGCGATTTCTGGCCAGCTTGCGAATCTTGGGGATTTGCCCTTTGTGCCCAGCTTCAATGCCTCCAATATGGTACCGGGTCAAGAAGTCTATATTTCTGCGGCCACGATGGCTGCCAGCGGCTACCCTGTAGCAGCTACCATGACCCTGATGCCGCAAACCATCAACGGCACCATCACGGCATCGTCCCAGAGCGGCAATTTCACCGAATACACGGTGACGCTGGCGCCTTACGACTTGTTTCCCATGCTCGCCGGGCAGCCCGATCAAACCGCGGTGGAGAACGATCCTGGCCAGATCGAAGTCTACCTCGACAGCAATACGCAAATGCTCAACACCCTGTCTCTGGTGTCGGGCAATACGTTGCGGTTCTATGGAATGGTCTTTAACGACAATGGCACCCTGAGGATGGATTGCGCGCAGGTCAACGACGGCGTGGCCTTCTCGCCGCAGTCGAATGCCAGCAAGCCCCAGGAACTCGGACAGACCTGGATCGAGCGCCGCAAAGGCCCTGCAGGGCCCATGACGTTCGTTTTCACCCGGTCGCAACCGGTTCAACCCTAGCAGCATTCAAGCCTCGGCCGGTTAACGGCATACCGGCCTGGACAGGGCCCATTCCTGCCTGCCACTGAAGTTTTCCTGCATTCTGCCGAGGTAGTTCAGATATGGACCCCCAATTACCAGCCCGATCTGCGCATCGCCGAAGCGATCGTGTCTCCATCGCATTTCCCCTGGAAGTCGCAGGAGTCGACCTGCACGGCCAGCGTTTTTCCGAGAGAACCAAGACCACGACGGTCAGCCGTTACGGTTGCTGCCTGGCCCTCAGGCACTTCCTGCGAACTGATCAGAAGGTGCAAATGCGCCGAATCGGCACCAACGAAACCGCACTGGCGCGGATCGTCGCTCCCATGGGTCTGGAGGCCGACGGACACCTCTATGGAGTAGAAACTCCGGAGTCCTGCGAAGCCTTGTGGGGGATTCGATTCTCATCGTCATTTTACGAAACGCTGCTCGACAACATGCACGAAGGTATCTATTTCGTGAACCGAGAGCGCGAGATTACGTATTGGAATGAAGGCGCACAGGCACAGACCGGCTACCCCGCCGCCGAAGTCCTGGGCAAGCGCTGCTTCGACAACCTCCTCGGGCATGTCGACGAAAAAGGCCGTCCGCTCTGCACCAGCGGATGTCCTCTCCACGCCGTGATGCTCGATGGCCAGGTTCGCCAGATGGAGGTCTATCTCCGCCATAAGCTGGGGCACCACGTCCCGGTTTCCATTCGCGCCATTCCTCTGCGGGACCGCTCCGGCGGAATTGTCGGCGCCGTGGAAGTCTTCTCCGATTCTGCAGCAACCCGGAAAGTTGGCCAACGAGTCGACGAACTGGAGCAGTTAGCCTTTCGCGATGCCCTGACCGGCTCGCCCAATCGACGTTTCCTCCACCTCAAAGTGGAACAGGCATTAGACGAGCACCGCAAGTTTTCCCGCAGCTATGGGCTGTTACTGTTCGATCTCGACCGATTCAAGCAAGTGAACGACATTTATGGTCATGAAATCGGAGACGCCTTGCTGAAAGCGGTGGCACAGACCCTCATGCAGGGTCTCCGGCCAATCGACATTGTGGGACGTTGGGGCGGGGAAGAGTTTCTGGTGGTGATGCCGGATCTGGACGCGGTGGAGTTGGGCGACCTGGCCGAGCGCTGTCGCGTCCTGATCGCGCAATCTTCAGTCACAACGACAGCCTCCCGCATCTCCGTCACTGCCTCCATCGGCGCGACCGTGCTCGGTCACTCCGACAGCGTCGAATCCGCTGTTCGCCGGGCGGATGAATTGATGTATCAAAGCAAGCGCTCGGGCGGAGATCGAACCACCTCGGGATAGAGTCAATCTAACTTTCGGCGGGAACCGAGTCTGCGGTTTCATCCTCGCCCGCAGGAACCAGGTCAAATTTCTTCAGCTTGTAGCGCAGGGCGTCGCGGCTGATGTCGAGCAGGCGGGCCGCGTGAGTTTGGTTGCCATTGGCCTGGCGCATGGCCAGTTCCACCATGGCGCGCTCGACTTCCTCCAACGAGGTTCCTTCCTCCGGAATGTAGAGCCGGGGAAGCACGCGTCCGCTGGCCAGCTGCTTGCCTCCACCGTCGGCGGATGCGCTGGTGTGCTCGAACGCGGTCAGGCCACTGCGGGCAGCTTCGCCCACGGCGAATGGCATGTACATGGGCCGCAGGACAGATTCATCCTCCAAAATCATGGCGCGCTCAATCGAGTTCTTGAGCTCGCGCACGTTGCCGGGCCAGTTGTGTGCCAGCAGCAGACGGCGCGTCTCGGGGCTGATGCCGCGGATGGATTTCTTGAACTTGCGGTTGTACCAGGCGATGAAGAAGTCCACCAGCGGAAGAATGTCTTCAGTGCGTTCGCGCAGCGGCGGAATAAAAACGGCGATGATGGCCAGCCGGTAATAAAGATCCTGGCGGAAATGGCCTTCGCGCACCGCCTTCTCCAGATCGCGATTCGAAGCCGCCACTACGCGCACATCTACCTGCAGGTCGCGCACGCCGCCGACTCGGCGAATCACCTGGTCCTCGAGCACGCGCAGCAGCTTGGCCTGCAGCAGAGGCGAAAGTTCGCCGATCTCGTCCAGAAACAGCGTGCCGCCGTCGGCCGTCTCGAACAGACCTTTCTTCATCTGCTTGGCGTCGGTGAAGGCGCCCTTTTCGTGGCCGAAAAGTTCGGCTTCCATCAAAGTTTCGGGGATGGCCGAGCAGTTGATGGCGACAAACGGGCCGTTCTGCCGGGTACTCTCGTAGTGGATCGTCTTGGCGACCAGGTCCTTGCCCGTTCCGCTCTCGCCCTGGACCAGAATGGTCGTGGCCTCGCTGGCCGCGACTTTCTGCACGAAGCTCATCAGTTCCGTCATCTTCGGCGAAACTGCGACCACTTCGTGATAGCCAGTGCGACGGCGCACTTCGCCGCGCAGGGTTTGCACTTCACTGCGCAGCCGGTTGGCTTCCAGTGCATTCTGAATGGTGACGTGCAACTCGTCGAAGTCCAGAGGCTTGCCCACGAAATCGTAAGCCCCCAGCTTGAGGGCGCTCTTGACGTCATCCAGTTGCGGATCGGCGGTGATCATGATGACCGCCGGCGCTCCGGGGTTTTTCTTGAGCTGCTCCAGAACCTGCAGGCCGTTCACATCGGGCAGGCGGACATCGAGCAGAACCAGATCCGGAGACTCGTGCTGCGCCAGGCGCAGGGCGGGCTCGCCGGCGGCCGCTTCGACCACCTCGTATCCCCACTCCTCGCACTTCTGTTGCAGCGACCAGCGCACCAGACGCTCGTCATCCACCACCAAAATCTTCTCAGTAGACATGCGTGACTTAGCTTATTTGGGACCTTCCGGCGAGACCAGCGAACTCCCAGCAAGCCACTTAAGTTCGCGCCTCGTCGAGAAGGGCCAGATCGGCCCCGGAAGGAAGCACACTTCTTCAGAGTATACACGACCGAAAGACGCAGGATTGCCGCCTCGTAGCGCGCCCTACGCTTATGAACCTGCTTGTCCGCGCCGCATTAACCGCGGGAGCAGGATCAAAACTAACCCATAGAACAGAAGCGAAACGACCAGCGAGGCCGCGTTGCCGAAACGCAGGTCCTCGAACAGGAGTTTGAGAGTGCCGAAAACGACTGCGGCATAGGCCACCCAGCCGAGTTCGACACGCTTCCAACGCGAACCGAAAAAGCCGAGGGCCAGGGCAAGTGCGCAGTTCACAATGGTGCGGACCACGGAAAGACGCGAGGCGTTCGCTTGCACGCGGCTTGCAAAGAGCCACACCAGTGCGGCTACGGCCAGTGCCGCGCCGGCAAATCCCACCAGCGCCGCAGGAACCACCCACAGGAGTTGGCGCTTGCCCTGATCTTTCCCTCCCCATGATCCGGCGGCGTAGCACACCACAGCGGAAATCACCACGATCCAGACGGTCCAACCCGGTGCTCGAGGGACGCTTCCAGCCAACGCGCTGGCGGCATAAGCCGGAAGAGCGGAGACGGCAGCCGCCGCAACCAGGTAGAACGACGCATGCAGGCCCAGGCTGAGCTTGCGCGTACGGGTGTACACGAAAGCCGCTGCTGCTGCCATCAAGCACAAGATCGGGACCTGGAAGTTCGCGGGAAAAAGCAGGAAGCTGCCCGTCAGCAGCAGCGCCGCTGCCCAGGTGGCGCTGACCCGACGATTGCGGGTGTACGCCTCCTCCGTGAATCGCGACAAAGCTCCCCAATAACACGCCGCCGCCAGAAGCAGGAACAAGACGCCCAACTGCGCCGCGGCCGAGCCTCGAGTGGCACGCATTGAACCGTAAGCTGCCAGCACGAACGCGATTACCCCTTGCCCGATTTCGACGAACGTGATCCTCTGGCGCAGGCCAAAGCTGCGCACTCCGATGCTGCCGCCGTAGATCGCAAGCAGGCTGAGGCACAACCCGGTGGTCGTAGCCGGGGAGACGGAATGATACGCCTCGGGCACACCCTCGGAAGAGGTTAGTACAAATACGGCCAGCCATACTGCGAAGTCAGCGGCCAGCGCGGATAAGGCGCGCAGGGTCAGGCGGTGTCCCAGGCAGACCGCGACCTCCGTGGCCAGGGCCACGGCCAGCAAGGCAGCCGTGAGCGGCACGAGTTCATGGGTCCCGATGATCAGTGCCAGGCACGTTCCTACGGCGGCGAGCACCGCTACCCACGGAATCGACTGCATATTTTGCTGCCATGCCAAGGCCAGCGCCAGCACTACGAAAGCGACGAGCACTCCAGCAGCGAACGCGGGCGACAACACCTGGAAGCGGACCGTGGATTCCCACAACAGAGGCGACAGAATCAGCGCGGAAGTAAGCGCATAGGTGGCGCTGGCAAAACGGCTGGTGACGTGCATTCTCGCCGCCCAGACCATCCACAAGGCGGCGTACACGATAGCCACCAGCAACACCGGCAATTTCGGAATGGTGCCCGTTTCCGCGATGGCGCGCAGCAGGTAGGCTCCGGCGATTCCGAGAACTGCTTTGCCGAGGATGGGAACGGCCCCGCCCGATGCATCCAAGAGAGAAAGGGCACGCTTTGGGGCCCGAACGCGTGGTTCTTGGATTTCTGTGCCGGTCAGCCGAGGATAGGTGGAACTGGATGCTAGACCTTCCAGCTCGGAAACGCGGCGTTCCAGTTCCTGCACCCGTTCGTTGAGTTGCTCCACCGTCGATGCAGTGCCGTCCGCAACTTGTCCCATTCGCCTCTCCGCATCTGCCCCGTGGCCAAGGGGCCGTAGCTGGTTCCGTGCGCCGAAGCCGCGCTCGCATGGCGAAGATACCAACCAAGGCTAGGCAGCCGGCTAACAGCCCGTGGTGCAAGTGAGATTCGTATCAGGGCACGCCTTCAGGCGTGCCGCAAGTGCGTTGTTATCAGCGCGCCTTCAGGCGCTGCACTTTGAATTCGAGTTTCACCACAGGCTGCTAAGGCGCAAATCCGGTTGCCAGGCAACGTCGTTCAACTTCAGAATCTGGGTCAGCCCCTGCACCGGACCGCTGATGTGATCCAGAGCACAACCTTGGTGCTGTACTTCGATACCTAGGATTTAGGTCCGGAACGATGATCGAAGTCACAGGTACCCGTGATCGTGCTCACACCGACAGGAGGATCGAATGCGCGCCCGAGACCGCTAGCGCACTCTCAACGTCAGCCGTACGAGAACGCAGCGCCCCAGCCTGCCCCATGTCGTGTCTTCGAGTCCGCTCTATGGGCGTGGGGAACGAGAGGAAAGCACGGCCCGTCCAAGAAGAAAAGTGGTGCCTAAAGCGCAAAGGTATGTAAACAGATCGCCCACCTTGGCGTATACCGTCCTGCCTCCTTCGAGCAGCGGCAGCGTTGCCAGGGTCGATTCGGCCGGCCGTGGATCAAAGTAAGGGTCGACCGCTTCAGTCTTCTGCACCACTCTTCCGTTCGCATCAATGAAGGCGGAGATGCCGGAATTCACCGCCCGGACCATTCCGGTGCGTTGCTCGACACTGCCGAAAACCGCCAGGGCCAGGTGCTGCCACGGTTCGGCTCTGGCTCCGTACCAGGAATCATTGGTCAGGTTGAGCAGAAGATGCGGATGCAGCGCGCCCAGGCCGCGCAGCAGGCTGGGAATAATATCTTCGTAGCAAATGGCCGCTCCCAGACGCCAGGAACTTCCGTCCGCGGTCCTGAGCGGCAGGACCGTAGGTTCCTTGCCGGCTGTGAAGCCGCCGAATCCTTTGGGAAGGATCTTACTGAGCCAGGGGAAGTACTCCTCGCCCGGAACTCGCTCCCCGAAGGGCAGCAGCACCATCTTGTCGTATCGTCCCGCTTGCTGCCCCTCACGGTCGATGAGCAGGGCAGAGTTATAAAGAGCGGCATCCGACTCAGTCAGCACTCCGACGACCGTGGGAGTAGTGAACCCGCGGCGAATGCGGCGGGGGTCCGGCTCCGGGAAGTCGGTGCGAAAATCGCGGGGCAGCGAATAGGGATATGCGGTCTCGCTCCACACGATGACTTGTGCGCCGGAGTTTTCCAGTTTGCGGGATTGTTCCTGCAACGCGGCCAACTGCCCACTCGCTTCCTCCGGGTGGTACAGGCCTTTCTGGTTGTAGGCGACGTTGGGCTGAACCACGCCGATGGTGAGCTTCGGCGAAGCCGCCGATAATCGATCGAAGTGCCGCATCCGAAAATTTCCGTAGAGCAACGCAGCTACCAGAATGACGGTCGCCGCGACCGCGGAAGCCAATGCTTTCCTGCGCAGCGTCAGCAGGTCGTAGATTGCGCCATTCACCACGAGCAGCAGCGCGGTCACGCCAATCGGGCCAGCTAAGTCGGCAATTTGAATAACCAGCGGATGCCACGCCTGCACGATTGCCAGATGGAATGGAAACAACATAGGAACCAGCAGTTCGCTGGTCGCCATGGTTAAAGGCGCCAATAACACCATGGGGTAAGACGTGCGGCGGCGAATCGTCCGCACCATCCAGGCAAACAAAAGGAAGATAATTCCGTGGTACGCGCAAAAGACCAGATACAACAAAACGGCCAGTGGAAGCGACAGGCCGGCAAACCGCCGCAGAAGTTCGATCATCCAGTAGAAGCCGCCGCCAACCCCCACCGCCCCGGCCAGCCAGCAGAGCAAGCATGCTCTGAGGCGCGTGGAGGCCCGATCGATGACAAAGAGCGCCGGCACCATGGCGACCCACGATAGAGCGGACAGATCGAAAGGAGTGCAGCTGAGGAACCAGAGGCATCCGGAGAGAGCGGATAAGGCCAGTCCGGTCGCCAGTTCGCGTGGACGGGCGTCGGCCGAGCGCACGACTTCCAGCTGCGGAGTGCGCGCGGCGCGGCGGCGCGAGGCGCGGCGAGGCTTGATATTCCGGCGCGTCATCGTCTTCGGAAGCGGCAGCGATTGTACACCGGTTTCGTCATGCGCCGGCGGTTTTTGGCGGCCGGCACCAGCGGCTGGCGTGAGTCACCGGAGGCAATAAGGCGAGGTGATCGATTGGGGAAGCTATTGCGGAGTGCTGGCCGAGTATGACTGGACAGGATTTCCTTGACAACGCCGGATTCGCGATGCTAACAGTCATGGGCACAATAGATTGAGCCGTTAATCCATAGTGCCACCGCGATTAAAGTGATGGGTTCGGTTAGCGATTTATTTCGTTCTCTGACGCTGTTGCTTTGAATAGATTTCAAGGCTGGGATGCTAGGTTCAGTCGGCGCCGCGAGGCGAGACAGTCTGGTAGCCCGATCTCAGGTCAGTCCGACACGGATGAACAACAGCATCACCTTTTACACCGCGCCCCGATCGGCCACCAATGTGTGAGCGAACGAGACTGATGGAATTGAGCGCTCCGTGAAGACCCGATCATTGGCTACTCAAGTGAAATTCGTAGGGGGACGTGATGAGACGAGATGATATGACGAGTCAAAATGCATGCGCGATGAATGTTCGGCGTTTGCTTCGCTGCGCAGTGCTAAGCGTATTCTTCGTGCTCTTGGCGATCACACTGGCGCTGGGACAGCAGGATCAGGGCGCCATTACCGGGATTGTCCAGGACACTACTGGAGCTGTCGTGCCCGGGGCGCAAGTCAAGCTCACGAACGTGGATACTGGTCTGGTCCTGGAAACTCACACCGATAAGAGCGGGGTATATACGTTCGATCCATTGAAGATCGGAAACTATACCGTCACTGCTGTTTCTCCCGGCTTCTCTAAGACCACCCATACCGGCCTGCATCTGGACGTGCAGCAGCGTCTGGCTGTCAATCTCAGTCTAAAACCAGGCGCGGTATCGGAGACCGTCGAGGTCACCGGCCAACCTCCAGTGCTGCAAACCGAGGAGGCTTCGGTAGGTCAGGTCTTCGACACTAAGGCCATCGACGACACGCCTCTAAACGGACGAAACTACGTCTATATGATCCAGCTGACCAACGGAGCGGTGAGCTCTCAATACGGCTTTCGCGCCGGGGTTCAGGCGGCTTCAGTTCTAATGGACAAAAGGCCGAGCAAAATAACTTCCTTCTCGATGGCGTCGACAATAATGTGAACGTGGTGGATTACGTCAACGGCGCCACCTACGCCGTCCGGCCTCCTCCGGAAGCCATCGAAGAGTTCAAGGTGCAAACCGGTGATTACAGTGCGGAGTTCGGGCATTCCTATGGAGCTGTCATTAACGCAACCATGAAATCGGGTACGAACCAGGTTCACGGGAATCTGTGGGAATACATACGCAACGACGCCTTCCAAGCCAGGGACTACTTTAATCCTTCTTCTTGTCCGCCTGGAGGTTGCCTGTTGCAAGGCCAGCTGGCAGGAGCCCCTGCAGAATTCCGCGAGAACCAGTTTGGAGCGGATGTCGGCTTTCCCATTATCAAGAACAAGTTGTTCTTCTTCGGCGATATCGAGGATTCGCGCATTATTCAAGGGAGCGTGGGCGGCGCGGTCCTCTACACCGTTCCTACAGCCAGGATGCGCACGGGGGATTTTTCCGAATTGCTGAACACGCAGCTGATCACAACGGTTCCCGTCCAGTTGTACGAACCCGGCAGCAACGGAACGGCGCAGCTGGGCACCGCCTGCGGCAATCCAAACAACGTGATGTGCGCGAGTGAGATCAACGCCACCGCGCAGACCCTCCTCAACCTCTACCCGATGCCGAATACCGGCCTATCGATACCGGTAGGCGGGCAACTGCCGGAGGAGCAGACTTATAGCAATTACTACGCCGGCGCCCTGAAGCAACCCAACAACACTCTTCATTGGGATGCGAAGCTGGATTATAACTACAGCTCCAACGACCGGGCATTCATCCGCTATAGCAACTCCAATAACGATTATGATTTTGCGCCGGCGCCGCTCGGCATCCTTGACGGACTCAGTTTTTTTCAAGTCCCGACGCGCAATGTGGACCAGACCATCGCGGTGAGCGAGACCCACGCCTTTGGTCCGACCCTGGCGAACGAAATTCGTTTTGCCTATAACTACGCGGACTTCACCAAGTTCCAGTTGAACGCCAACAATCCCGGAGGCGCGGCTGCATTAGGCCTGGGCGGCATTCCGGTTGGCCCGAGCAATGGCGGGTTGCCCGGAATTGGTGTCGGTGGCATAAGCGGCTTCGGCGCGGCTGGGTATCTGCCGAGCATCGAACACCAGAATATTTGGGAGCTTCTGGATAACGTCATCAAGACCAAGGGAGGCCACACTTTCAGAATCGGTTTTACGCTGCAGCCGATCCGCTTCTCCACGATTCAGCCACCCAATTCGCGCGGATATTACTCTTATTCCGGTCAGTTTACGAGCCTGCCGGGCTCCCAGCTGCCCACCGGTTTCGGCGTCGCCGATTTCTTGGCGGACTACCAAAGCAGCGCCAACATTTCCAACATGCCGATCACCGCGAACTATCGCTGGGCGAATGGCATTTACTTTCAGGACGATTGGAAAGCCACCAAACACCTGACTCTCAACCTGGGTTTGCGCTGGGAGGTGCAGACGCCTGCCGGAGAGGCGGATGGCCAGCAGGGGAATTTTGTTCCCAATCTCAAGACCCTCAAATGCGTCCCAGACCCAATAAACGGACCGGCTGTCTGTGACGCCTCGGTAAGCGCCACCTACTACCTTCCCAACCAGACCCCGATCAGCTCGCTGCCCGCGGCATTTTGTTGTTCCCCAACTAGTTATCTAGGCTCGTACCCGACACCGGTCACGCTCCAGAACACGAGCAACCGCTATCTTTCGAGCTACTCGAAGCGCGACTTCGCCCCGCGCTTCGGACTGGCATACCAGGTCACGAATCACCTGGTGGTGCGCTCCGGTTTCGGCATCTTTTACGGGGCTATCGAGAGCATCGGATACGGCGGTCCGAATTTGGCTTTCAACTATCCCTTCGAAACCACGGCAGGCTTTTATTCGACGTGCAGCCCCGGCGCCTGCGCAACCACCGATGGCGTGACCTTGAAGAATGGGTTCCCGGCGGCCGATCTGGGGCAGGGTTTCCTCACTGCCGCTGCTTCTCAGGGCCCTCAACTGGCTGGTTTCGTCACCAAGCTGCGGACGCCCTATACCATGCAAACGAATCTCACCGTGGAATACACTCCCATGCGCGATACCACGGCGACCATCTGGTATTCGGGAGTGATGACGCGCCATATTCTGACCCCAACAGCCCAATATGAAGGGCTGGCGGGTTTAGACATCTATGTGCCTTACGATACCGCATATCTCTCCGGCCCGTATGGCGCTCCTTTTGCCTTTGAAAACGGTGGTCCACTTTTCTTTTCAACGTATAGCGGATTGGGCAACTACCACTCGCTGAACGCCAAGATCGATCGCCGCTTCTCCAACGGGATGAACTTCCTGGCAACCTATACCTATTCCCACGCCATGGATGACTACAACGGCAATTACGGGATTAACGGGGGCGGTGGAGGCAGAGGCGCTGACTTTGACCTCATCCCCATTCGATATGAGTACGCCTCGTCGATCTACGACGTCCGGCACCGCTTTACCTTCCTTGGCGGATACGAGTTTCCCTTTGGAAAGGGCCGCAGGTGGCTCGACCGCGGAGGATTCGTGGATTACGTGCTGGGCGGCTGGAGATCCAGTTTGACTTTCACTGCAGAAACAGGGAGACCTTTTTCGGTTGGCAACAATGCCAGCACGCTGCAAATGTTTTTCGCCGGGCCGACCGTTGCCCAAAAAATTGCCGACCCCTTTAAAGGTGGTGGCACAGTCACCGTAGCGACTCCAACCGCAACCGGACTGACTGCCGGCAACAGCTACAATTACAGCCCTACCCCCAATCCTGACAATCCTGATCCTGGTGGAACCGCTTATGGTCTACTTCCGGATCAGTGTCCGGCACAGGCACACAACTTGCTGCACTGGTTCAACCCCTGCGCCTTTGTCAATCCGCCGGCGTATACGAGCCAGCCCTACCCGGATCTGTCACAGTACTTATCAAACTCCTGTGAAAACGGCAACCTTTCGAACTGCCTCCCTGCCCTTACCACGTTGGCGCAACTTCTTCCTTACTTGGGCACGATACCCGGATTGCAGGTCACCGGGCCGGGATGGAATCGGGTGGATATGTCGGTGTTTAAGAGGTTCCCCATGCCCTGGAAAGAGGGACACTTTCTGGAATTCCGTGTGGACGCCTTCAATGTTCTTAACCATCCAACCTTCAGCAGCCCGTCCGATACCGGTCTTGACGGCACTAGCGGCGTGATAACCAGCACGCTTACCTTCCAGGACTTTACCGTGAACCCGCGCGCGTTCCAGTTCGGTCTGAAGTACATTTTTTAAGCGTTAGCGGCGGGGACCGTGGCCGCGATGAACTTGATCTCTGGATACCTAGGAGGCAGGCTCAAGCGCGGCGGTGCGGCGCAGAGGCAAAACTACGGCGAATGTGGTGCCCTGACCCAGCACACTGGTGACATCAATGCGGCCGTGGTGGTCTTCGACGATGCGGCGGGCCAGCGACAAACCCAAGCCGGTGCCGTCGCCTTTGGTGGTGTAGAAGGGCCGGAAAATGTTGGGAAGGTGCTCGGCCGCGATACCGCGGCCATTGTCGGCGACTTCCACCGCCGCCATCTCTCCCTGCGCCTTCACGGTCACCCGGACCTCTCCGTTCACGTCAATGGCCTGCAAGGCGTTGAGCAGCAGATTCAGCATCAACTGGTGGATCTGATCGCTGTCGTGCTCCACCGGGGGCAGGGAAGCATCCTTCTGGAGCGTAATCTTGATCGATTTCGACAGCGCCTGTTGGCGACCGAGCATGACGGCGTGTTCGACCGTAGTATTGAGGTCGCTCTTGCGCACCTGCGGCGGGTGCGGCCGCGCCGTCTGCAATAGATCAGTGACGATGTGGTTGATGCGCCCAATCTCCTGCCGCACTTCCTTGACTACCGCACGGGCTGGGCTGGATTGGGGAAGATCGCGGCCAATGATCTCAATCACGCCGGCAATGCCGGCCAGGGGATTGCGAATCTCGTGCGCCAGTCCGGTGGCGAGTTCGCCAAGAGTTGCCAGGTGCTCGGCGCGCGACATTTGCGTGTGGTGCAGGCGCTCGATTTCCTCCCGGGTTTCGCGGAGCTGCTGCACCATCTGGTTGAAGTTGCGGCCCAGGTCGCCGATCTCGTCGTTGCGTCGAGCGAAACTCACCGACACGTTGAGGTCGCCCGCGCCCAGTTGCGCAATCTTCCGCTGCAATTCGACCATGGGTCGTTGCACGGTGTAGGTCAGTACGACCAGTAAGACGCCGCAAATCACGACCGCGCCGGCACCGGCCACCAGCAGCACGGTATGCCGCTCGGGATCGCGCCAGGAGATTGTGGCCAGCAAGAACAGCAGCATGCCGCCCAGCAACACGCAGGCGATCGGGACCAGCGCTTTGATCTCCCAGTTGATGCGCAGCCAGGGGCGATCGGGATCCTCCGCCTCAGCGTTCTCCGGCTCAGCCTCAGGGGCGGCAAATACAGGAGCGAAAGGCTCCGACAGCGGCACGGCACTCGAATACCCGGTGCTGAAGAAGCCAGCCCGGGGACGAACCAGGGCGGCCGCTGTGGCCGCGTCGGGCTCCGACTCCGGGTTGGTGATTTCTCTCGCCGGTTCAGGCATAAGCATGCAATCCGGGCAACAGGTAAGTAACTCCGAAGAAGGTGAACATCACCACGGCAAAGCCGAGAATCGCAAAGTAAGCGGCGCGTCGTCCCCGCCAGCCGCGCGTAATGCGCATGTGCAAATAGCCAGCGTACACCAGCCAGGTAATCGCCGCCCACGTCTCTTTGGGGTCCCAGTTCCAGTAGGAACCCCAGGCCCGGTTGGCCCAGTAGGCGCCGGCGGCGATCATCAGGGTGAGAAGGGGGAAGGCAATACAGATCGTTTTGTAAGTAATGCGGTCGAGCGCTTCGGCATCGGGCAAATGCCGCTCCAGATCGGGCCGCCGCCACAGCAGAAGCAGATACAGCAGATTCGCGAAGATGCCTCCGACCAGCGCCGACAGAATGAACGGGCTCGCCGCCAGGCTGGTTTGATACAAGCCCTCGGCATCGAGCGAGGGATACTGTCCGTCACGCGCGCGCAGCAGGAAGAAAACCAGTGCCAATATCTGCAGCAGAATGCTGATGAAGACCGCGCGGTTGGCAATGGCAAGGAAGTCGTCGTTCTTTTTCAACCGGAACACGACGTACAACACCAGCGGCGCCGTCACTGCGGCAAATACCAGCAGCATCATCCAGCCCAGGTCGGGGATGGTGACGAACAGCCGCACGCCGCGCGAAATGAAAACTTCGCTTTTGTTCTCGGCGTCCCAGGCCACCACGTTGAGCCCGCCCCAGCTTTCAAAGCGGCTCAGGACGGCGGCGTAAATTCCCACCGTGAACATGCTGGTCGCCGCCAGAAAACTTTCGGTTCTCATCTTGTCCTGGATCAGAAACATCATGGCCAGCGCGAAGCTGAGGGCACAGGCTGCGTAGGCCAGCATGGCCAGCGTCACATGCACATGCAACCAGGTGGATTGCAGCGCCGGGACCAGCGGGTGCACTTCGGTGCGCAGAAGCTGCATCAGCACCACGCCGACAATCGCCACCGGCATGGTCACCGTTCCGATGACTTTCACGCCATAGCGCTTTTCCGCGATCAGAGTAAGTGCGGCCAGAGTCCAGACGAAACTCAGCAGCATTTCATAAATGCTGGCGAACGGCGGGTGTCCGGCTTCGTACCACCGGTGCGCCACCGCCAGCGTGTTGGCGACGAGTCCAGCCCAGGTGGCCAGGGAGGCGAACTTGATGTACGAGTCGGTCGCGGTCACGCCAAAGCCCAGATATAACGCTCCCGCGCCGGCGTAGAAGATCAGGGCCGCATAGAGCATGTTGGATTCATTCAAAATACTGCCTGACTTCACCACGTTCAAAAACGCCATGAACAGCAGAAACGCAATGCTCAGTCCGACCAGAACAATCAGGGTCGTACCGGTTGCGGGTTGCTGTTCCGCTCGTGCTCGTGCCATTCCAAGTCCTCCGTAGCCGGGCTCACCTCCCGGTCGTGGTTGTGGCCTGTGCCTGGGCAGAGGCCACGTCTGTGGGTTTCAATTCCTTCTTGATCTGTTCCACCAAGTTTTTGAATCTCTCTTCGAAGGCATCGCGATTGCGGTTGGCTGTGCCCCCCACCCAGAGGGCCAACTGTCCGTTGCCGTTGCGCACGGGAACGACCCAGAAGCGCACGTGGGAAACATAAAAGACAAACGTCAGGCCGATTGCCATCAGAATCACACCCGCCCAAACGGACCATTGTCCGGGCTCATGCGAGACTTGCAGCCCGGTGAAGACTTCGGGCGTCAGATCTTTCGGCTCGAAGATGTACGGGGAAGACGCATTCTCGCCGACACCGGGAATCTCGGGCAGCCATACATTCACGCTGCGGGTGTCCTTTTTCGAGGTCACAATCAAGTGTACCGCGGGGTTGAGCACGTCGTTGCTGCGGGAGTAGACGTTGCCATCCTGGACAACGTAATCCGGAATAAACTCCGCCAACTGCACCCTGGTATCGGCATCAAGGGCTACCGTCTGGTTGGGCGCCAGGGAGATTTTCTTCGGCGGGCCGATTGCGCCCTTGGCAGGAGTCGCGCTAAGGACTAATTGATCAAGCTTTCCTGTCTGTCCCCAACTTGCTTGGTAGAAACGCACGCCCTCATAGACCAGCGGATCGTTGACGACAATCTCCTTGCGCTGGACTTCGCTCCCATTATCGATCACGGCGAGCTTTGACCACCAGCGCTTGGGAGTGCCGTCGGTATAGGTCTCTTCGCCAGTTCCGTCGCAGCGGATGGAGAAGGGCAGCGTACGGGTCGCGCCGTTCTTGATCTCGATCTGATTGCTCGCCGTGCCGGGATTCAGCACCAGGAATCCGCGCCAGCCGTAGAGAGCATCCACGACGCCGTAACCCAGGAAAATCAGCAGCAGGCTGGCATGAACGATGTAGACCGCTATTTCGGAGATGCGGTTGCGCTCCGAGAACAACGAGAAACTGTTGGTATGCACGATCCGCTCCGACCTCAGCCCCAGGTGTTTCAAAGCGCGCTCTGCCGCGCTGAGTCCGTCCTCTTCGTCGGAGATCGGAATCTGCGCCTGCGTGGGCAGGGCCTTGCGAAAATGCTCGTCAGGACTCTTGTAGGGCCGCGCGAAGAAGCGCCAGGAATTCGGAAAACGCTGTATTGACGCGGCGACAATGCACAGGCTAACCAGGACCAGCAGCGCAATGAACCAGTAAGTATGAAAGACGTCAGTCAGCCCCGCAGCGTCAAGAAAGCGCAGCATGGTCGGCGAGTAAGCGCGTTGCATGTCGTCGGCATCGGTCATCGGACGCTGCAGAATGACGGTTCCTGCGATCGAAAAAATGCCGACCAGGATAATCAGAATAACGCCCGTCTTGATGGAACTGAGGGTCAGCCAAGTTTTTCGGGACACGGAACGAAGTGACAAGGCCATGTCTTTCCTCTTTCTCGGCTTGTGGAATGCACGTTCCGCGCCAACCCGGGAATATTCTAGGAAGTTCTTTGGGTTCAATATGTTAAACAGAACGTTTGAAGGCGCGCCGAGGTCTTCTGTGAGCTATAACACTCATTTTCGCGGTGCTCTGCTGCGGTTTTCACCCACCGGTGCGCATCCACTGCCAGAAAAGTGAGTGATTTAGGTCACACGAGATTAAGCGCAGACGCCCGGGGAGTCGGTAGTACTACCTAATGCAGTAACCAGGGGTCCGGGGCTTACGTGCGTCTTTTCACCAATGACAGTGTGGCAGAAGGCCCATTCCGCCCGTTGTAACCACGTGTTGTGGAAATTTGCAGCACCCCATCCAGCCGAGACAAGTCTGTCTGCTGCAATCAGTTACAGTCGGCAAGACGGTTAGCATCCCTCCTGCCAACTTAAGGAATGGCTCGTGCACATGCAAGGGTTGCCAATGGTCCAAAGAGTTCCAAATCGTACCCTCCCGGTAATCAAGGCCACGTTTCGGCAGACACAACTCCCCCGTCTTCCGCTAATGGCAGCTTTCGTGGTTGTCCTAGCGGTGCTGCCGGCAGCGGCCAAGACCCACCCGGTTCCGCTCGACAAGAATGTGGATTCGGCGAAGTGCCTCGGATGCCACGAGGACAAAAGCAAAGGCAAGGCAGTGCATTCCGCCATCGCCACCGGGTGTTTGAGCTGTCACGAAGTGAGGGTCAATCGCGACGTCACCCGGGTAAAGCTGATCACCACCACAACTCAAGCCCTCTGCCTCAGCTGCCACGACGACAAGAAGGTCGTAGCTGGACAGACGATGCATCCTCCGGCGGTTCGCGACTGCGTGAAGTGCCATGATCCGCACGAGTCGGCCAACCCCAACCAGTTATTGAAAGCAACATCGGGGGCGACCCTAGACGAGAATCTCTGCCTCAGCTGCCACAACATCGGCGTGAATGTCCCGAAGGACGGCAGCCGTCACGCGGCCTTGGACATGGGCTGCGACACCTGCCACGTCACACATAAGAACGGTGACCGGGGAAAGATCGAGTTTGCCGCGCACCTGAAGAAGACGGTCCCGGCGCTCTGCGTCGATTGCCACGACGTGAAAGACGCTGCCCTGCAGAAGTCACATCTGGGACAGCCGTTCGGATCCGCTAACTGCCTGCAATGCCACGATCCGCACCAATCCTCGAAGCCGAAGCTGATGCAGGCGTTCCTGCACAACCCCTTCGAAAGCAAGATGTGCGACACCTGCCATGCGCCGGCCAAAGACGGCAAAGTCGTCCTGACCAACGCTGACAGCCGCGCGCTCTGCGTGACCTGCCACGACGACCAGGCCAAGAAGATCGAAACAGCGAAAGTGCAGCACCCGGGCGCGCAAGGCGACTGCATCGCGTGCCACAACCCGCATGCCGGAAAATCGCCGGGCTTCCTGCAGCCGGATCCGGTGAGCGCCTGCCTGGCCTGCCATAGCGATCAGGCAGACCAAATGAAGAAAGCGGTTCTGCATCAGCCGGCGTTCGAACAAGGTTGCGCGACCTGCCATGAGCCGCACGGCGGAGACAACCTGCACCTGCTCCGCGCCGCCAGTCCCAACAAGCTCTGCCTGGAGTGCCATGGGCCGGACGCAAATCCGCAGAAGCTCGAGTCCGAGCACCTGGTCACCATCTTCAACGGCCAGGTGAAACTGCCAGAAGACTACTTCAGAAAAGTGATCCTGCTGCCCATCGAGTACGGTCACGGTCATCCGGTGGAGAAGCACCCGGTCACCGACGTCATCGACCCCACCAATGTGAACAAGGTCGTCAAGTCGATCAACTGCCTGACCTGCCATCAGCCGCACTCGGGCAGTTACCCGGGAATGCTGGTGAAAGATCAGCAGAACAACATGGCGTTCTGCATGACGTGCCACGGAAACATGGCTCCAGCCCCTCCTCCGGGACCGCAGCCACAAACGCCGCAACCACAAACGCCGCAACCACAAGCTCCGCAACCACAAGCCCCGCAACCACAAGGGGAGAAAACAAAATGAGGACGCTAGGTTTAAAACACGGACGAATCGGGTTCATGGCGGTTCTGGCAGGATTCCTGTTCTGCCTGAGTCTGGCGAATCCGGCGCCGCTGCGCGCCGACAAGAAAAAGAAGGACGCACCTCCGCCCCCGCCCAACATTCTTGAGAAGATCGATTACTCCAAGCTGATCTGGCCGAACCCGCCGGCGCCCACGCGGCTCAAGTACCTCGACTATTTCTGCTGCGAGAAGTACGTTCCCGAGCCTGCGAAAAAGAAGAGTTCCTGGATGGATCGCATGGCGGGCGCCGAAACTCAGGGCCAGAAGAGCGCCGACCATCCGCTGTTTGCCCTGTGGACGCCCTACGGCATGGCCGTGGATTCCAAAGGGATTCTCTACATTGCCGACGGAAAAGTCGGAGCGGTGTTCATGTTCAACACCGAGACCAAAGAACTGACCATGATCAAACACGGGGCGCAGGCCAACTTCGGCCTCATCGTAGGCCTGGCCATGGACGACTCCGATCGCCTCTTCGTTTCCGACACCAAACTGCACCGCATTCTGGTCTTCGACAAGGATCACAAGGTGGAGGGTGCGATCAGTCAAGGCGTGCTTGATCCCGGCGGCATGGTCGTAGATAACGAAAACCGATTCCTCTATGTGGCCGATGCCGGCCTCGATCAGGTTCTGGTTTATGACGCCGACAAGTTCAACCTGATCCGCAAGATCGGCACCGCCGGCAAGAGGCACACCTTGACCGAGCCCGGCCAGTTTTCCGTGCCGACCAACGTGGCTCTGGACGCCGACAATAATCTCTACGTCACCGATACCTACAACAATCGCGTCGAAGTTTTCGACGCCGACGGCAACTTCCTTCGCGCCTGGGGCAAAGAGGGCGACCGTCCGGGAACATTTTCGCGGCCGAAAGGAATCGCCATTGATTCCGATGGGCACGTCTGGGTCGCCGACGCAGTCCAGGACCGCCTGCAGGCTTTCACGGCGGAGGGTCAGTATCTGATGTGGATGGGCGGGCACGGGTTGTTTCCGGGACAGTTCCGCGCTATGGCCGGCCTCTACATTGACAAGAACAATCGCATCTTCACCTCCGAGCAGTTTCCCGGACGGGTGCAGATGTTCCGTTACTTCACCGACGACGAAGCGCGGGCACAAATCAAACAGCGCCAGGCGGAGGTGGATAAGAAGAGAGCAGAAGGGGCGAAACCGGCTGCGGCAGTTGCGACACCAACCGCGGCGGATGCGAAACCGGCTGAGGCGGATAGCACGCCCCCCACAAGTTCTGCGGCTGCGAAGCCGCAATAGAGTTTGGCCGTTCCGCGGATGGCCAAACCGGGGCCGGGCAACCGGCTCCGGGTGACTAGGCAATACAACTAGAAGTTGCTCGGCAGTAACAGCTGTTACAAAACAGGAGGCTTCACATCTTTATGAAAAAGCTAATGCTAGCGATGTTCGTAGTAGTGATCGCGGTCGGCTTGGCCGCGGCACAAGGCGGGCCGTACCCAGGACCCTTTACCGGCACCTACGGTACGGCAACCACCTCGGGCGCGGGCTACACGGCCGGAACCGGCCTGTCTGGGTACGATATTTTGGGTGCCCACCAGAACGGCGGACGTGGCTGCGCAGGCTGCCATGCCCCCCACAGCGGCTCGGCAGGCGGCGGCGGCAACGTCGGCACCTACACCGGGACCCAAACCGATCCACTCTCCGGCAGCGATGCGCTGTTCGGACAAGACGTAGCTCCTCTGTTGGGCTACCAACTGAAGATGGGCAACGGCATTACTGAAACGCTGCCCGGTGAAAGCACAGCCTACACCACGCAAACCGCCGAACTGGAAGGCATCGCGATGTGCCTGGCCTGCCATGACGGCGTGGTTGCCAAGGGCGGGATGATGGTCGGAACGTCATGGGAGCAGAGAATGAACCTTCTGCCCGCTGGCGTGTACGGCACCCACCTGATCCCAACCCTGCTGGGCAATGACAGCGGCGACGGAAATACCTCCGGCTATGCCAACGACCACCCGGTGGGCGTGAACGCTACCCTGGCCGCAGTCGGCGTGGCCAGCAGCCTGACCTTTACTACCTCATCTGCTGGCAACCTCGCCACCATCACTCCGGCTACAACGGCTTACAAGGCGTTCGTGGCCAACTACGGCTATCCCGCGATCGCCGGCAGCGTTTGGAGTTTTGGTGTGGCGATTCAGAGTACCGACACCACTGGCGCCACGGCATTCATCACCTGCACCACTTGCCATAACCAGCACTCGATGTACGTCTACACAGCCTCGCCGAGCTATGGCGTAGGCTATCAGGGCGCCACCGCGAAGATCGTCGCGGGCGGATCCTACCCGACGTACTTCTTCATTAACAGCCCCTACAACCCTGGCGCTGGGAATAACAACCCGCAGTTGGCCGCTTCGACCACGCAGTTCTGCCGGCAGTGCCACTTCGATACTTCGAACGAAAACGCCGGAGTCACCACGGTACAAACGCAGTTCTAACTGTTCGATTCGGGGGAGGGGGATTCCCCTCCCCTAGTTTTAAAGCTGAGACGGATTGAAAGCGGAGACGGATTAAGAGAAGAGACGGTTTCAAAGTAGAGACGGAGAAGAAATGAAATACCAGATTATGATCGGCGGCGCGTTACTGGTTTCGGCGCTGGCGTCGAGCGCGCAGATGGTGGCCTCGCACGCCGCAACGGCGGCCGCGCCAGCTGCTGCCAGCGTGCCGGCCGCGACTGCGCCGATGACCTCCGCGGGCCAGCCGGTGGCGAGAGTGAACGGGGCTGTGCTAACCGACCACGACCTGATGCGCGAAATGCAAGCCATTTTCCCTTACGCCAAAGTCCATAACGGCTCGATTCCCAAGTCCATGGAACCGGAGATGCGCAAGGGCGCCATGGAAATGATCATCTTCGAGGAACTGGTTTACCAGGAGGCGCTGCGCCGGAAGATGACGGTAACCCCGGAACGGATGAAGAACGCGGAAGCGGAATTCCGCAAACAGTTCTCGAGCGACGAGGAATTCAACCAGGTGGTGCAGGCGGAACTGCACGGTTCCCGCACACTGCTGCGCGAAAAGATACGGCGGTCTCTGCTCATCGAAGACCTGCTGAAGAGTGACGTGCGCGACAAGGCCCGGGTGACGGAGACCGAGGCCCGCGCTTATTACGAGCGGAATCCAAAACAGTTCCAGCACTCCGAAATGTTCAGCATCCAGACCATCTCGATCCTCCCGCCGCAGAATTCGAACGCCGAAATTACGGAAGAGGCGCGCAAAAAGGCCGAAAACGCCGTGAAGCAGGCGAAAGCGACCAAGAGTTATCAGGAGTTCGGACTGCTGGCGGAAAAGATTTCCGACGACGACTGGCACGTGAACATGGGCGACCGCAAGGTGGTAGAGCGCGAGAAGCTGCCCCCGCCGGTGGTGAAAGCGGCGCTGGCCATGAAGCCGGGCGAGGTGAGCGATCTGATCCAGCTGGGCCCCGCCTACACGCTGTTCCGGTTGAACGCGCATGTTCCGGCGGGCACCACGCCGTTTGCCCAGGTGAAAGCGAAGCTGAAGACGGATCTGGAGAAAACCAAGGCTGAGCAACTGCGCGCCGCCTTGAACCAGAAGCTGAGAAAGACAGCCAAGATTGAGGTTTTGTGAAGATCGATCGTCGAACGCGGCGGGTTTCAGATTGCGACGATGCTTCCCGGTGGGGGCAGAAACAAGGTGGGGGATGTTTGCGTGGCTGACCAAAGTTCGCAATGCGGGCTGGACCTTGGTGGGGTTTTTGTTGCTGGCGCTGCCCGCGGCCGCACAAATGGAAGTGGGCGAAACGAATTTGACCCTGAACGGCAATGTCGGGGTCGCCTATTCGGGGGCCAACGACCAGGGGAATTCGTCGCATGGGTTAGGCCTGGTGGGGAACGGCTATCTGGCCGGCAGTTACTACAATCCTAATTTTCTGAATTTCACAGTTCAGCCTTTCTACAACCGCGAACAATCCGACTCGGTGTTTGGCAGCCTCACCAACGCCGGCGGCGTGAACTCGACCGTGAACCTGTTCAACGGCAGCCATTTTCCCGCCTCGATCTCGTTTAACAAACTGACCAACAGTACCGGAACCTATGGCATTCCCGGAGACGAGGTGGGCCTGGCGGAAACCGGAGGTACCCAGAACTTGGGGCTGAGTTGGAGCGAACTGTTGCCGGGTCTGCCAACGTTCACGGCAAGTTATTCGATGAGCAGCGGTTCCACATCGATCCTGGGGACGCCGGGACAGGACTCGCTGACCGATAAGACCGTGAACCTGCTCTCCACCTACACGGTACGGGGTTTTCGCATGATGGGCGGCTTCACCCACAGGAACGACGATGGATCCTTTGTTGACGTGCTGGGGTCAGGCGAGGCGACGCCGATGACCAGCGGCAATTCAAGCAACAGCTACACCGCCAGCGTGACCCACCCTCTTCCGATGCAGGGGGCCTTCGGCGTCACCTGGCTGCACACCGCCTACGACTTCGACTCCGAGGAGCCGGTCAGCAGCAGCAGTTCGAGTTCGTCGGACAACCTGAGTGGGAATGTGACCCTCCGTCCAGCGCCCAAACTCGGTGTGGGGATCAACGCAACTTATACGGACAACCTGCTGGGAAGCGTGCCCCAGTCGATTGTGAACAGCGGAGCGGTCGAAGTGAGCAATCTGGGCGGATTTAAGTCCGTCCTGCTGGCAGCCAACGGCAATTACCAGCTCCTCAGGAATCTTTCCGTGCAGGGCGTGGTGACTCACGAGGACCAGAAGTTTTTCGGCCAGACCTACAGTGCAACCCAATTCGGCGGCGGCGCAAATTACAACATTGAGCACCCGCTGTGGGGAGGGTTCGACTTCTATGGCTCGGTTTTCGATGTCGTAAACCAGAATGGCAATGCCGGCATCGGCTTCGTGGGGGGCGTGAACTATACCAAGAAATTCGACGGGTGGGTGGTCGAAGCGAATGGCACTTACTCGCAGAACGTGCAGACGCAAGTGCTGCTGTATACGACTTCGGGGTTCAGCTACCTTACAAACGCGCGGAGGAAACTGGCCAACCGCACCTATTTCATGGCGGGATTCAGCGGGATGCATAGCGTGGTAGAAGAGAGCGCGGGCACATCGAACAGCGCCGAGAGAGTTTCGAGCGCGTTTACCTATCGCACCTACAGTCTGACCGGTTTTTACTCGAAGTCGGAGGGGACGGCGGTTTACACATCGACCGGGCTGGTGACGGTTCCAGTCGGGGTGCCCACGTCGATTCTTTCCCCGAGCGCGCTCACGCAGTACAACTCCAAGTCGTATGGTTTCAGCCTGGGTGCTACGCCGGTGCGGCGGTTGATCATCAGTGCGGCCTATGCCAAATCCAACGGCAGCACGGTGGATTCGACGTTGACCACGCTTACCAACAACAACCTGTTCAATTTCATGATGCAGTATAGGTTAAGAAAGATCTATGTCAGCGCGGGATACACGCGCTTGGGGCAGGGTTTGACTGGACAGGGCGCGGCCGGGACGGGCGCGACGGGTACTACGGGCACGTCGCCGCTTGTGGTAACGTCGTACTACTGCGGGATTTCCAGATGGTTCAACTTCTTTTGAGCTTCGGCGCAAGAAAGTTTCTGCGGCTGGCAGGGATGGTTGTCCTGCTGGCGGCGCCGGCCTGGGCGGCGAAGGTGAATACGGAGAAGACTGTGGACCCGGCGCCTCCTGATCTGCTGTTGGAAGGCGGACGCAAGCTGCATTACGAGCGCAGCTTCAGCTCCGAGCGGGAAATGGAAGGGAAGCGCGGCTTCTTTACGAAGTTACTGGACATCGCCATCGGAGAACCGGAACATCCGCATCTGGTGCGGCCCTACAGCATCGCCGTGGACTCGCGGGGAAGAGCGATCGTCACCGACCCGGGCGCGAATGGCATCCACATTTTTGACCTGGAAGAGCACAAGTACAAGTTCATTGAGCGCAGAGATAAAGACAAGGACCCTATGCGTTCTCCGCAGTGCGTCGCGGTGGATGCGGAAGACAACATTTATGTGACCGACTCGGAGACGGGGAAGATTTTTGTTTTTGAGCCCAGCGGGAAATTTCGGCGGACGATCGGCAGCCTGAAGGGCGGCGAAGGCTACTTCAAACGGCCCACGGGAATTGCGGTCGACTCCGCGGCGCAACGGATCTACATCACCGACACTCTGCGGGACAAAGTTTATGTGATGGACATGAACGGCAGCATCCTGCAGACGATCGGGCACCGAGGCACGGGGGAAGTCGAGTTCAACCTGCCGACAGAATTGCTGGTGCGCGATCAGAATCTGTTTGTGGTGGATGCGATGAACTTCCGGGTGCAGTTTCTGGGTCGCTCCGGTACATACCAGACGTCGGTGGGGCGGTTAGGGGACATGTCGGGCACGATGTTTCGGCCCAAAGGAATCGGCATGGATTCGGAGGGCCATCTTTACGTGGTGGATGGGTTGTGGGGCGTCGTGCAGGTTTTCGACCGGGAAGGACATCTGCTGTATTACTTTGGCAGCCGGGGAACGCGAAGCGGACAGTTTCAATTGCCCGCCGGACTGTTCATTGATCGGGATGACAGGATCTTCGTAGTGGATTCGTACAACCGGCGCGTGCAAGTCTTCCGTTATTTCGGATTGCCCAGACAGGCGCAGGGAGAGAGGCGATGAAGAAACTCTTACTCGCCTCCGTGCTGTTTTTGCTGGGCGTGAGCCAGGCCCAGGTTTCCGGGGATGTATTGGGCTCGCACAATCTATCGCAGAGCGGGACATCGCCGATCAAAGGAAATTTAGATCCGTGCCTGTACTGTCACGTGCCGCATTCGGGAGTGCAAACTCCGAATCCGGCGCTGTGGAGCCAGACGCTGTCGACGCAGACCTATACGCTCTACTCCAGCACCACACTGCACAATACCGATCAGCAGCCCACGGTCGGTGGCGTGAGCAGCCTTTGCCTGAGTTGTCATGACGGCACGGTCGCGGTTGGACAGACCCAGCCGTATGGAACGTTACACATGACTGGCTCCATGAATGCCGTGGATGTGTTCGGGACTAATTTGCAGGGATCGCATCCATTCAGCATGAAGCTGCCCATGGTTGATGCGCCAAACCTGGTGCCGTCGCTGACCACGACGCATACGACGGCCGACCCGCTGAAAAAAGTGCAGTTGATTGGGAACAACGTGGAGTGCACGAGTTGCCATACGCCGCACATCCAGGCGATTGATACCGTATCGCAGACTTTCCTGGTGCGCGACGGTTCCAGCGGGCAAATATGCCTGGCGTGCCATGAAGCGAATCCGAGGACGGTCGGCGGCCAGAATAATCCTTTGGCGGGGTGGTCGCCGAGCATCCACGCCCAGGCCGGGAATCGCATCGCAAACGGACCAGTCCTGGGAGCCTACTCTACGGTGGGGCAAAACGCGTGCACTTCGTGCCACATGGACCACAATTCAGCTGCGGGCGCTCGGTTATTGCGCGGGCCTGTTCCGGCGGTACCGAATATGGATGCATCGACGCAGAATTGCATCACTTGCCACAACGGCGGCTCCGACATCTCCCCCGCCATTGCCAACATATATGCTGAGTTTGCCAAGACACCGCATCCTTTTCCCTCCGGGATCAATACCCACGATGCGGGTGAGCCGGCGCTGCTGAACAACAACCGGCACGCCACCTGCGCGGACTGCCATAACGCACATGCATCTTTGGCCGTGACTTCGTTCTCTGCAACGCCTCCGCCAACCATAAGACCGTCGCAGACTGGAGTGGTGGGCATCAGCGCGACGGACGGTGCAACGGTCCTGACCCCGGCGGTGAATCAGTATGAAAACTGCTTGCGCTGCCACGGTACCAGCACCGGCAAGCAGACGCAGGCAGTGTTCGGATACCTGCCCGCGCGAGCGGTTGCCACCGGCGATCCGCTGAACGTGATTTCGCAAATGGCCAGCACAACCACGTCAAGCCACCCGGTGCTACATACAAGTAACAGTGCTCTGCCTCAGCCAAGCCTGCTTGGCTACATGTTCAATTTGAATGGGACCACGCAAGGGCGCCCGATGGGCACGCAGATTTATTGCACGGACTGCCACAACAGCGACGACAATCGCGAGTTCGGAGGCGTTGGTCCGAACGGTCCGCATGGATCGAAGTGGACGCACATACTGGAGCGGCGCTACGAATTCAGCCAGGCCCCCGGTCCGGGTCAGCGGATTACCAATCTCTTTCCCAATCCGGACCTGAGTGTGAATGGTCCGTATGCCATGTGCGGCAAGTGTCATGATCTGGCCAATCAGATCATCCAGAACACGAGTTGGAGTCAGCACTCGCTGCACATCAACGCCGGCTTCACCTGCTCCACATGTCACACCGCCCACGGCATCGCAGGCCATGACGGGAACATCACGGGTGAGCGCCTGGTCAATTTTGATGCAAGGGTAGTGGCTTCAAACGGGCGCACGCCGATCTCCTACAACCGCGGCACCAATACCTGCGCGTTGGTGTGCCACGAGGCGGTGCACAGCGAAAACGGCTCGGTCACTCCCATGATCTTGCGCGGTCCCGGCATCAAGAAGTGAGACTTGCCGAGAAGAACTGGACCTGCACCAGACAGACAGCCAAGGCTCTGCCCCTCCTGCTTGACTGCCAGCGTCATAGTAATCGTTACTGCACGGTCAAGCTGACCGTGGTGATGGTCACCGGGTTCGGCTGGGCTGGAGTCGTTCCCTGAACCTGGATGGTGTACGTCATCGGGGGCGGCGTCGTAGTGCTGCGTCCGCCACCACATGCCATCGCCGTAAGCAGACACACGCTTACGAGCGACAGTCCTAGCGCGCGCAAACGCCAACTGCTGCGTTTTCCGCTCAGCAGCAAGATTCCGGCCAGGGGAAGGAAAACACCGTAAATCGGTGGTGCGAACCACAATCTTCCCGGCTGCGCTAAAGACGCCGAGTTCGACGGTACGGTCACCGCGAGGCTGAATGGCACCGCGCTGCTGCTGGGAGTGATCGTGGGCGGAGTAAAGGCGCAGGATGCGCCGGAAGGCAGGCTGCTCTGCAAGCACGACAGCGTTATGGCCTGTTGAGGACTTCCGGTGTTGGGGTTGAGCGAAAGCGAGTAAGTGGCCGTTGCCCCCGCAGAAATCGTCTGGGGCGCAGGCGGTGGCGCCGCCGGTGCGGTGACGATTGTGATGGGGTAGGAAGCGGACACGGTGGAATCGGCCTGCGAAACCGCGGTGATGATGACCACCGCCGGCGAAGGCACGGCACTCGGCGCGGAGTACAGCCCTGTGTCGTCAATCGTCCCTATGGTCGAGTCGCCGCCCGCGTCACCATTGACTTCCCAGTTCACAGCGGTATTGGTTTCGCCGGTCACAGTGTCAGCGAAGGCTTGCGTGGTGGAGGTGTATACCACGGTGACGCCGGAGGGATTCGTGCTCACGCTGATCGCCGGGGCGGTGCTGGCAGCGATTGTGACTTGAGCAGATGACGAGGTCGTGCCGTTCGCATCCGAGATCGCGGTCACGGTAACGGGCGATACCGTCACAGTAGTGGGGGCCTGATAAAGACCACCAAGGGAAATCGTCCCGAAACTCAAGTTGCCGCCGGTTATCCCGTTCACTTGCCAGGTCACGTTGGTGTTGCTCGCGCCGGTCACCGTCGCCAGCAACTGCTGCGTAAGTCCGGCCGGCACCGTGGCGGAAGCTGGAACCACGGTCACGCTTACGGTGGATACCAGTTGCCGGATGCGCGAATTCTCGCTGTCGGCAATAAAGACGTTTCCTGATCCGCCCAGCGCCACATCTTCGGGTCCGTTGAGCGCCGCGCTGGTGGCAGGTCCACCATCGCCTGAGAAACCAGCCGTACCGGTCCCGGCGACGGTCTCAATGGTGTAGTCCACGGCCACCACCTCGCGGATCGCAGAATTGCCCGTGTCCGCGATGAAAATATTTCCCAACGAATCCACAAACACGCCCCACGGCTCATTCAGCAGGGCACTGTTGGGCGGGCCGTTATCGCCGGAATAGCCGTCCTGACCGAGGGTTCCCGCAACGGTGAGGATGTAGCTTGACGGGATGTTAATTCCGGCAATCGTAACCGGCACGATCCCGCCATTAACGACGCGGACTGCCGAGTTCTGCGTATCTGCAATGTAGATATCTTCCGCACTATCAACCGCGATGCCGCTGGGAAAGTTGAGAAAGGCGGCGACCGCGAGGCCATTGTCACCGCAACCGGAACTAGGATCCGCGCAAGCGGTGGGCGGCGTGCCAGCGACGGTTTCGATTGTGTTCGGTTGAATCGTCACTCCCGCGATCGTGATTGCGGCGGGACCGGTGTTGATCATGCGAACGGCCGAGTTTCCCGTGTCGGCAATCAGAATGTTTCCGGAACCATCAAGGATTACGCCCTGGGGATTGTTAAGCTCGGCGCTGGTGGGCGCACTGCCGTCTCCGGCAAAGCCTGCCGTACCAAGCGTGCCGGCCACGGTTTGAATGTAGCCGGGCTGAATCGTTACTCCCGCGATCGTAATCGCCGCCGCCCCGGTGTTGACCACACGAATGGCAGAATTCTCCGTCAGAATGAGCCCCGTATCGGCGATATAAATGTTGCCCGTGGCATCTACAAACACACCGTAGGGGAAATTCAGCTGGGCACTGGTTGCCGGTCCGCCATCACCACAGCCGCCCGGCGCGGGAGCCAGGCACGCTGTGCCATTGCCGGCCACGGCTTGTATATCGCCGGTCGCGGCCACTACTTCGCGAATCACCGAATTCACAGTGTCCGCGATATAGACGTTCCCGGAGCCATCCACAAACGTGCTTCCAGGAAAATTGAGCGCGGCGCCAGTGGCTGGGCCGCCGTCGCCCGAATAAGCCAGCGTGTTGTTTCCGGCGAATGCCTGGATTGTCCCTGCCGCCACGACTTCGCGCACTACAAAATTGTCGGTATCGGCGATGTAGATGTCGTCCGAAGCATCAACAGCGATGCTGCCCGGAAAATTCAGTTGTGCGCTGGTCGCTGCCCCGCCATTGCCGGAATATCCTGCCCCTAGCGCAAAGTTGCCGGCCACGGTTTGAATGTCTCCGGGTGAAATCGGCACTCCGGCGATCGTAATCTGCGTTGCGCTGGGGTTGACCACGCGAATCAGGGAGTTGTTGGTGTCAGCGATGAAGATGTTCGCCGCAGAGTTAAGAGAAACGCCGTTCGGCAGGCAGAGCTGGGCCGCAGTAGCCCCAGCGCCGTCGCCGCTGTAGTTACATGTGTCGTTCCATTGATAGTAGGTGCCGGCTACGGTTTGAATGTCGCCGTTCGCGACCGTCACCTCGCGGATCACCGAATTATAGGTATCGGCGATGAAAATGTTCCCCGTAGGGTCCACGGCAACGCTCTCCGGCTCATCGAGCTGCGCGCTGGTGGCCAGCCCGGTGTCACCCGAGTAGCCGGCGCCTAGCGTGAAATTCCCGGCGACGGTAGAGATATTGCCGCTGCTGGCCACTTCGCGAATCACCGCGTTATCCGTGTCGGCGATGTAGATATTCCCGAGGCTATCCACAAACACGCCAAAAGGATCGTCGAGTTGGGCACTGGTAGCCCCGCTGCCGTCGCCCGAATATCCCGCGGTGCCGTTGCCCGCCACAGTTTGAATATTCCCCGGCTGGATGGTGACTCCTGCGATCGTGACTGACGTGCTGCCGGTGTTGACCACACGAATCACGCAGTTATCCGTGTCGGCGATGTAGAGGTTGCCCGCGCTGTCCACGGCAACGCCCTCAGGCCCGTTGAGTGCGGCACTGGTCGCCGGCCCGCCGTCGCCCGAATAGCCGAGAGTGCCATTTCCGGCGACGACGGTGAGCGTTTTCGATGCTGAGACTTTGAAGACCTGGCTGGAGTAGGAGTCCGCGATATAAGTATTGCCGCTGCTGTCGAGCGCTACACTCCCCGCGTATCCGATGCTGGCCTGAATCGCGGGCAGATTATTGGGGCCGCCGCCCGCGATTGTGGTGATCGAATATTGACCGAGCGCCACCTGCGTCGCGCCCAGCGCCAGCGCCACTGCGATGCACGTCAATGCAGCCAGGCTGAGTGAGCGCATAATCAGTCCACCTTCCCGCCAGAAATGCGATCTAGCCGAACTGCCTTTGTGGTTGGATGGCTGCCCTGTGTTTCGATCTCCAGAACCAAGCGCGGGCGCCTTCCACGCTTCCACAATTCGTATTCCGCCCGTGGGATGGTGAACTCCTGTGTAGTGTCAGCCGAAGCTCCGTTGGGTAGGACGATTGAGCAAGCTTGTGTTCCGCCTTTATCCGGATGCGAAAAGTCCCACAGCGTGAGGCGCTGAATGTGCAGGTTGCCCTGTCCGCGGTTCCTCAGGTGCACCTGCAGACGCACGCGAGTTTGCGTGCCGAGATCAGTCTTATGAACCACCCGGTATGAGCCGGTGACTTGGGAAGTGTCATTGGCGTAGGCAGGCGGGAGCACGAGCGCGAACACTCCCGCGACGACAAGCAGAGAGTTGCAAATTGGAAGAATCCTGCGATTCATATGAGATGACCAACCTTCAGCAGCTATGCAGCCTTGGTAGGCTTCGACTGGCTCCTCGGCTCGGGCCCCGGCAAAACACCGCAGGCTTAGCGTTGCGTGCTTCTCAGAAGTGGCGAGGCTCAAACAACAAGAATAATGGGCCGGTGAGCCATTTACAACAACGTTCGATTCGCGCCGGTAACCACGGCAAGTGATCCAACTTGCGAGTCCCAATGTTCTTACGGCAAGCTGCCGTGCGATCATTTTCGTTGCCATCACGACGGCTCAATTTCCACCGCCTTTTCTGGCGCTGATCTGCTCGCGGAGGCGCAAAGCAATGGCGTCAGCGGGATCAATACTCAGCGCATCCGCAAGTGAGCTCTGCGCGTCACCATAAAAACCCAGTTGCACGAGTGCTTCAGCCGATCTGTTCAGGCAGGCGAGCTTCATTTGCCTTCTGGGAGTAATCCTGAGGGCGAACTGGTACTCCCCGACCGCCTCACGAAACTGATGCCGATCAAAGAGGATCTGGGCAATACCGTAATGACACTCGTCAAAAAGCCCGAGCGAGCAGGATTCTTCGTAGTGCTGCAGCGCCTCATCGCTGCGGCCCGCTCGATACAGGGCGTTGGCATAAAGCATTTCGAGATAGGAGTCAGGGCGACCCAATGTCACTCTTGCCTGCGAAAACAAGGTCACGCTATTTTGCCAGTATCCGAGGTAGTGAATCGTAGCTGCGGAGAAGGCTGTGATGATGCACAGCGCGGCGAACGAAAGAACAACACGCACAAGCTGCATGTTCCCAACTACATCGGCTATGCCCCACACTAGGGCGACAAGCAGGCCGATGCACGGTATATAAGCATAGCGGTCAGCCATGGCCTGCCAGCCCACCTGAACGATTCCGATTACCGGGAGCAGTGTTATCAGGAAGGAAAACCAGCCCACTGCAAAATAACGAGCTCGATGAAAGATCGCCGCCAGTGCGGTCACGCCCAGCAGGATAATCGCCGACGCGATGACGTCATCCAGCGGAAGGGGATGTCCGGGCGCGGACACGGGATGGGGATAAAATGCAGACAGATTGGCGGGCCATAGCAATTTCCAAATGTACCGCACATACGAGACGATGGAATTGTCGACGCGTATTGACATCGGCACCAAGGACATCGGTACGACAGCCTCCCTGGAACGCTGCGCCATTGCGGTTAGTGCGGAACTGGCTGCGCTCATGAAAAACAGTGGGAGCTTCTCGATCGTCAATCGTGCCCACCTGCGTGAGAATGGAAGCTCCTCAAGACGCTCTAAGGGCCAGTAATCAAAGAGCAACAGCAGCAGCGGGAGGCTCACGGCCATCGGTTTGGACAGTGACGCCAGCCCAAACGCAGAAATAATCGCCAAATATCTTTTCCATCCCCCGCGCCGGACATACCAGCCATAGGCAGCAATCGTGAGCAAGGAGAAGAATGCACTGAGCAGACTCTTTCTTTGTGCTATCCAGGCGACAGTCTCGACATTCAAAGGATGCACAGCGAAAATTGCCGCCACCAGAAAACTGCGCCACACTGCACCCGTAGCGCGCTGCAAAATCCAAAACAAGAGCAGAACGTTAGCCGCGTGCAGCACCACGTTGACGTAATGATGGGCGCCGGAATTCAGGCCAAACAGTTGGCAGTCCAGCATGTGTGAGAGCCAAGTAAGCGGATGCCAGTTGGCGTATTCAAATGTGGTAAACGCCCAAGCTATGTTGGCAAGCTTCAGCCCTGAGCGGACATGGACGTTTTCCGTGACGTAACCGCCGTCGTCCCAACCGTTGATGAATTCGTGATGTACAACCGGGAGATACAAAAGCAGAGTGCCAACTACGAGCAGCGCGCCCAGAAATTTTCGCTTCTCGCCTAAACTGTCAACCGCTGCCAAGAATGCCATCTGAAGAACACCCTCTTCTAGAACGCACAGCCAGGCCAGCCCGACTGCCCGGTCAATTCCTACTGCCCTTTCTGGCGCTGATCTGATCGCGGAGGCGCAAGGCGGTGGCGTCACTGGGATCAATACTCAGTGCGTCCGCAAGTGAGCTCTGCGCGTCCTCATAAAGACCCAATTGCAGTAGTGCTTCAGCCGATCGGTTCAGGCAGTCGAGCCTCATTTCCCTTCTGTTTGTACTGTCGAGGGTGAACTGGTACTCCACGACCGCTTCACGAAACTGACGCCGATCAAAGAGGATCTGGGCAATCTGGAAATGACAATATGGAATCCTGGGCTCAAGGGCGCAGGACTCCTGGTAATGCTGCAAGGCCTCATCGACCTGGCCCGAAGAAAGCAGGGCGTTCGCATAAAGCTGCTCGAGCCACATGTGTGGTCGTCCATACGCGGTTCTGGCTTGCGCAAACAAAGTCACCCCGTTTTGCCAGTATTTGAGGTCATGAACAGTAGTAGCCGCGAGCCCGCTGATAAGACACAGAGCGGCAAACGATAGTACAACCCGTATGGTTGCGTTGTGCTCCACGCCTGCGGCGATGCCCCACGTTAAGGCGATAAACAGGCCAATGGAAGGTACATAGGTGTACCGATCTGCCAAGCCCTGAAAGCCGACCTGAACAATGCCAATGACCGGAACCAGTGTGATCAGAAAGAAAAGCCAGCCCACTGTAATATAACGAGCGCGATGAAAGTACAGCGCCAGCGCGCTCACCGCCAGCAAAACGGTCGCTCCCGCGATGACGTCGCCAAGGGGCCGGGAAAATACAAGCGGATAAAACGTGGCGAGCTTGGCGGGCCATAGTATCTTCCCGATGTAGGCGATGTATGAGGTGACCACATTTTCAAGGCGCGCCGACAGAGGCAGCAAGGATAAGCGTATCACTGAACCCCCAGAACGCTGCGCCATTTCGGTTACGGCGGAACTCGCCGCGCTCATGAAAAACAGGGGAAGTTTCTCGATCGCCAATCGTGCCCACCTCCGTAAGAATGGGAGCTCTTCAAGACGCTTCAGGGGCCAGTAGTCGAAGAGCAACAAGAGCAGCGGGAGACTCACGGCCATCGGTTTCGACATCAGTGCCAGCCCAAACGAACCCACGATCAGCAAATACCGTTTCCATCCCCCTTTCCGGACATACCAGCCATAAGCAGCAATTGCGAGCAAGGAGAAGAATGCGCTCAGCAGACTTTTTCTTTGCGCTACCCAGGCAACCGTCTCAACATTCAAAGGGTGGACAGCGAAGAGCGCCGCCACCACGAAGCTGCGCCACACTGCACCCGTAGCGCTCTGCAGAATCCAAAACAAGAGCAGAACGTTGGCCGCGTGCAGCAATACGTTCACGTAGTGATGGGCACCTGAATTCAGGCCAAACAGTTGGCAATCCAGCATATGAGAGATCCAGGTCACCGGATGCCAATTGGATATCTCAAAGGTGGTAAAGGCCCATGCTACGTTGGCGAGTTTCAATCCTGAACGGACGTGAGCATTCCCTGTGACGTAGTTGTCGTCGTCCCAACCATTGATGAAATCGTGATGTACCACCGGGAGATACAGCAGCAAGGTAAGAACTACGAGCAGCGCCCCCAGCAAAACGCGCTTCTGGCGTAGATCGTCAATCCGCGGCAAGGACATCATCCGAAGAATGCTCCTGATAGACGGCAGTACCGCACAACTATGGTTTGAATGCGAAAGACGCAAGAATCAGCTTCAGAGATTCACGCGTGTTGTCTGCTCTGGCGTCGTCCGGAGATGCGGCAGACGCCTGTCGCACGTTTAACTCGTCCGAGAACGAAACCGAAATGCGCAGTTCGTAGCAGCGATCCTTTTGAAACGTGCGGTACAAATCCGCCGACTGAGAGCGGCCCGCTACCGTCTTCTTCGTAGAAGCATGGCGGAACACGCGGCCGTTGACGCCGGCAGCCGCCGGCTGGAACTGTTCGCTGTTTGGCTGTGCCAACCGATCCGCGTATGACAGGCAGTCCGCTTCGGTGGTCACACCACGGACCACGTCCACGGAAAAACCCGCTGCTCCGACCTTGGAATCATCCAGTCTTTCGATCGGATGAAGTACACACACTAAGGCCGTGGAGAAGTCACAGACGGGGATGTCGAGGTGTCTGCCCTGGGTCGCCTTGAGCATACGTTCGCCGACCAGCAGTTCGTAACTCTCCGGGTAAATAAACTGAAATACGCCATCCGCGCTGGTGAAGATTTCCAGACTCGGTGCCGCTTGTCCCATCGCGCTGAGCGAACCAAAAAGAAGAAGAAAAATGCCTACCAGCTTCATGATAGATACCACCCGGACGTCATCTGTGCAAGCATGTTGCCAAATCGAGAAGGCCGGATTAAACACGGACGCTGATGTGCCACAACGCGTTACCGCCGCACTAGCCGCATGAAGATACTTCGGCTTGGTGCACTCACGAGAAATTACGCCGCGGCGTGTGCGAAATCACGCACAGGAGAAGATGCTGGTCAGCAAATGCCGGTCCCAACACACGCCCGCGGAGCTGCGTGAGCCGCCGTGGATTACATTGCCGGCTTGTCGGTTTTCGCGCCGGTCGGCATGTTGAGGTGTTTCTTCGCCTGGGCAATCAGCAGTTCGGCCTGAGGTCGGTTTGGACTATCCTGTGGGACTACTTCCAGGAACTTCTGCAAGGCTGGGATTGCCGCTTTCGGGTCGCCTTTTCCGCGCCACTCATACAGGCCGAGGTTGAAAAGCACCTTTGGATTCTTAGGGTCTATGCGGAGAGCGCGGTTTAATGTCGCGATACCTTTGTCCACGTCCCCCAAAGCACAATAGATGTATGCGAGTTCGTTCAGAGCGTCGGGCCTGGGGTTGATCGCCACGGACTGTTCATAGTATTGCTGCGCGCTTTGAAACTGCTGTGCTGCCAGATAAGAATGGGCAATCTTCGCGAGCAGATCCGCATCCTTGTGGTGTTTCTGCAGGTCGGCCAGCAAAGGTGCGACCTGCTTATCCGCCATGCGCTTCATGTCGGCTGCGCTCGGCATCTGCTGACCTGCGGTTGCAGGCTTGGCAGGCGCGGACATTGCAGCTTCAGTGGCATTGGCCGGAACGCTGGAGCCTGCGGCCGCGGGCGAATGCAGCAGATAACCGGCGGCGATGCCCAGCAGCAGGCAGGTCAGAGCCATGATGTAGGTCTGGGCATTACTCCAAAATTTTGCAACTCGATCGCTCGCTTCCATAGATCTCCTCGTCCGCTACGAAACGATGGAGCAACTGAAATGCCAAAAGGACTCAACTCCGCGTGCCAGAGGCGCCATATTTTCAATGGCTTAAAGCCACGCCGTTGCTTTATTGGCCCCTCGCTGTTGACGCTCGCGAATGAAATCGCGCTGCGGCTAGGGGATTATCACCCACCTCAGCGTATTGTGTTTGTGATCAAATCATCAGTCTCGGCCAGGCAAGCAAAAGCTGGAAAGGCGGCTATGTGCTCAGCGCACAGCCACATGTGATTCTGATCACACCCTACGAACTTGCCGTGACGGGACAATCCCTATAACCGTTTGCGGGCAATTTCAAAAGGGAGATTTGTCATGGCCGATTCTGAGAGTTCTATGTCCGGACGCTGGACCAGCACGCAGGCTTATGTGCTGTCGGTGATCTGTCTGCTGGTGGGCGTGGCGGTCGGATATCTGCTGCGCGGCTCAGCTTCCACTGAGCTGACGACAACCGCGGCTCCCGCGCAGACGCAGGCGGCAGGCGCTCCGGCTGGCATGGGACGTGCCATGTCGCCGATGAGCAGCGCGCAACAGCCGACCCCGGATCAGATGCGGCAGATGGCTGACACACAGGTCCAGCCGCTGCTCGAGCAGCTCGCAAGCGAACCCAACAACGCCGACCTGCTCACCAAGATTGGCAATGTGTACTACGACGCCCAGCAGTATCCGGAGGCGGTCAAATATTACAAAAGCGCTCTGAAGATCAATCCCACGTTGAGCGATGTCCGCACTGACATGGGCACGGCTTACCACTTCATGGGTCAGCCCGATCGAGCTATTCAGGAATACGACGAAGTTCTCAAGACTGACCCCAAGCACGCCAACGCGCTGTTCAACGAAGGCATGGTGAAGTGGCAGGACAAAATGGACATGAACGGCGCCATCGCAGCCTGGAAGCGGTTGCTTGAAACCAATCCCAACTATCCTAACCGTGATCGGGTGCAGAGTCTGATTGCCCAAGCGCAACAGCACCAGACCATAAAGCCGGGCACGAAGACCGACAAGCCGGCCGAGATTACAAAATGAAGCTACAACGTAAAGCCACAAAATGAAGTTACGGAATAACTTCGAGGGATGGCGCAAGCTTGATTGAGGGACGGAGGAGCGTTAGACGTGCCAGTTATGAATTCTGATTCCAAGACAATAGAAGGAGCTTCGGTGCGGCGTCATCGCTGGGTCTTACCCGTGTTGGCCGCGGTCCTCGGTCCTCTGTTGATTCTCGGAGTCGTCGAGGCCTCGCTGCGAATCGCCGGCGTGGGATATAGCCCTGAGCTTCTGGTCCCGTGCACCGTTCAGGGCAGCCCGGCCTCCTGCTACAACTTGTTTTTCGCCGCTCCATTTTTTCCCGCGGGCATGGTGCAGGTACCCCGGCTATATTCCATTCCCGCCAACAAACCACCCCAAACCTACAGGATCTTCGTGCTCGGCGAATCGGCGGCCATGGGAGACCCCGACTCTGCCTATGGGTTCAGCCGATATCTGGAGGTCATGTTGCGGGAGTGCTTTCCCGCGATGAAATTCGAAGTCGTCAACACGGGCAGCGTGGGCATCAATTCGCACGTGGTATTGCCCATCGCGCAAGGCCTGGCGGAGCAGCGTCCCGATCTTTTCATCATCTATTCGGGAAACAACGAAGTTGTCGGGCCCTACGGTCCGGGCACCGTCTTTACTTCTTCCGGCATGAGTATTCCGGTCGTCCGCAGCAGCATTTTTTTTCGTTCCACCCGGATCGGCCAGTTGATCACCGAACTCGGCACTCAGAAAAAAGAGTGGCGCGGCATGGAAATGTTTCTCGATAAACAGGTTCCAGCCAGCTCGCCTCTCATGCCGTACGTCTATGTGAACTACGAGCGAAATATGCGGGACACGATCGCGGCTGGCCGCAAGGCGGGAGCCCGGGTAATCGTTGCGACCGTAGCCACCAATCTGAAGGATTGCGCTCCGTTTGCATCTTTGCACCGCGAAGGCCTGAAAGAAGAGGAGTTGCGTTCCTGGTCGGCACTGGTCGCGCAAGCGAACGATCTGGAGTCGGCCAACTCTCACTCCGAGGCGCTGAAACTGTATCTTTTGGCGGCGCAAATTGATGACGATTATGCCGAACTCGAGTTCCGCATCGCGCGTTGCCTGTGGAACCTGGGCGATTACAAAGCCGCCAGAGAGCACTTTCTCCACGCCCGCGACCTCGACACGCTTCGTTTTCGTGCCGACAGCCGGATCAACGAAATCAACCGCTCCGTGGTTTCTTCGCTGACCGGAGTAAGCCTGGTGGATGTGGACGCACTTCTGGCTAATGCAAGCCCGGACGGGATTATCGGCAGCGACTTTGTTTACGAGCACGTGCACCTGACTCCCGAAGGCAATTACCTGGTGGCGCGAGCCATGTTCCTGCAGATCGCCAACAGTTTTCCTTCCCAGGCGGGCTCCCTCGATTCCTCCGTTCCGTCGGAAACCGAGTGCGAGCGCCTGCTGGCCTTGACGCGTTATGATCGCTCCCGCCTTGCCGCGGAGATGGTCAATCGTTTAGAGAAGCCTCCATTCACCAATCAACTGAATCACTCCGAACAGCTCCTTCGATGGGCGGCGATGGCGCAACTTTCAGACGAGGCGCCCAACGACACGGCTACGCAGTATCAATGGGCGATCGCGCAAGCCCCCGACGATCGCATGCTGCGCTTGCGTTTTGGCATATTCCTCTACGCCTACAATCGAGCCGCTGCTGCACAGCAGTTGACGATGGCTCAGCCGTGGGATGGCTATCCCGTGTTCTTGCCCGACGGAAGGCAGATTCGCTGAGGGAGGTCAGAACTCACCCATCCCGGACTTCAGGTGTGTTCCGCAATCTAGAACTGGCGATACATGAATTGTCCTGCGCCGGCTTCCTGCGTATGTGTAATCATCAAAACTAAAAGCAGAGCCAGCGCATAAAGTGACGGAATCCAGAACCAGCGCCAGCGCGCGATGAGCGCAAGCATGCCCGATCGCGATTCACCGAGCGCGACTTCCTGGACTCCCGCATGGCGCTCAAGCCCGCTTTCCACCAGCAAAACCACTACATATCCAGCTGTCAGCGTCGCCACCAGAAGATACAGGCTCGCGCTCAAGAAATGCGAAGAGTAACTTGCTGGAGACAAAACCGCCGAGAGCATCTCGACGGCCTGCGGCAAAGAATCAGCGCGGAAGAAGATCCATCCCAGACTGATAAGAGTGATCGTTGCGACCCAGGAGAGCGCTGTCCATAGTCGGGCCGGCGGCTCCCAATTGAACCTGCGTTCCACCTGCTGCATCTGGCGATGCAACACCAGCAACACGCCGTGGTACGCGCCCCAGAGAATAAAAAGCACGCTGGCTTTGTGCCACAGTCCGAAAAGGACCATGGAAATGACCAGAACCAGGTTGCGCCACCACATCTCGCGGCGCAAAACAGCCAGCGGCAGGAAAACATAATCGCGAATCCAGAACGAGAGTGACATATGCCAGCGCGTCCAGAACACCGCTGGACTCGACGACTCAAAGGGGCGCTCAAAGTTTTCCGGCACGGTAAAACCGAGAGCTTTGGCCGCGCCGACGGCAATGTGGGTATAACCGGCAAAGTCGAAAAAGAGCTGCAATCCGTAGCCGAACGCGAGGCACCAGACGTCGGTGCCGCTCCAGTGCGTGACCCGGTCGAATCCACTCGCGATTCCGTCACCTGCCAGAATTCCTTGTCCGAGCAATTTCGCCTGCTGCATCATGAGTACGCCAATGGCGATGCGGCGCAGCCCCTGCATAATATCCTTCCACGATGTAGTTTGCTCGGAGCGGAATTGCGGCAGCATCTCGGGCAAGCGGCACACCGGCCCGGAAATGGTCACCGGAAAGAAGTTCATGTATAGCGCGAACTCAAAAAACGACGGGTCGAGTTCCTCTCCGCGATAGAGGTCAAACAGATAGCTCAGAGCTTGGAAGGTCCAGAACGAGATGCCCAGGGGCAAAGCCAGATGCGAGAACTTATCGAGCGGGCGGAACGGGAATTGGATCGCGAGTTCCGGAAGATATTTGAAAACACCCAGCAACCCCAGGTTCAGAAAAATTCCCGTCCACAATGGCAGCCCCGACGGTTTCCGCCGAAGCCATTTCCCGGCCAGGAAGTTTAAGGTCGTCGAGGCCAGCAGAACGGCCGCAAACCAGGGCACCCACGTAAGGTAAAGGGCGTAGCTGGCGACAAGAAGAACGGTCTGCCGCGTGCTTCGAGAGCGCACCTTCGCGAGAACGGTCGCGCAACCCAGAAATAGCAGGACGTAACAGGTGCCCTGGAACAACGCTCCTCCATGCTCCTCCGCCGCGCTATCAAATGCGACGCGAATGTCAATCGAATGCAGACTGGTTTGAACTGACGAACAAGCATACTGGCCTCGTAATCCGGTTACAAGAACGCCCGATCGCATCGCATACAATGGCGTGTGCCCCGATTCTCCAATCTCATCGAAGCGCTCGATGCGGCACCGGGCGCCCATCCTTTTGTGACTGCTTGGATCGACGAAGACGAGCAGAAGACGCTGACCTTTGGCGAATTCCGTCGTCGTGCCCGCGTGGACGCCACTGCGCTCCGAGATCGGGGCATTGGGGCGGGCGACCGCGTGATCATCATCATGCCGCAGGGGATCGCTGCCATGACGACCTTCGTGGCTGCCATGATGCTGGGCGCGGTACCGGCATTTCTTGCATATCCCAACTTCAAGGTTGAGCCCTCCAAATACCGTTCGGGGCTGGCCGGGGTGACGGCCAACCTTAGTGCCACGGCCGTGGTGATTGACGAGCAGTTTCCGGGGGAGCTGCTTGCGTGCGTATCTCTAAGCGACGAAACGAAGCTGTTTCGTGCCGGAGGTGGGGATTTCAGCGGGGAAACAAGACTGCCGGACCTTTCAAAGGTTCATCCGCGAGGAAGAGCGCCGAAGATTGAATCGGATCACCTAGCCTTCATACAACATTCCGCGGGCACAACCGGACTCCAGAAAGGAGTGGCTCTGACGCACGCAGCCGTTCTTCGCCAGCTCGAATATCTCGCGCAATCATTGAAAGTCAACAGCGCAACCGACTGCGTTTATAGCTGGTTACCGCTTTATCACGACATGGGCCTAATCGCCGCCTTCATGTTGCCCATGGTGTACCATCTTCCCGTCGTAATTCAGTCTTCGCTGGACTGGGTGATGCGGCCGGAGACCTTGCTGCAAGTCATCGCTGAACACAAATGCACTCTAGCCTGGATGCCGAACTTCGCGTTTCAGTTCGTGCCCCGGCGCACGCCGCAAAGCCGCTGGCAAGAGTACGATCTCTCCTCGCTTCGCCTACTGATCAACTGTTCCGAGCCGGTGCGAGCGAGCAGCATGAACGAGTTTCAGCGGGCCTTCGGGATCAAGGACGGTGTGCTGCAGTCCTCGTACGCGATGGCGGAAAATGTCTTTGCGGTGACCCAGTCAGACATTGATCGCCCGTCGGGTCCGGCAAAGGTATGGGTCGACGGGCAGCAGTTTCGCAGCGCACATCGCATCGTGCCAGTGGCAGAAGGGGTGCAAGGAGCCTTGTTGCTCACGTCCTCAGGCCAGTTGCTTCCCAACCAGAACGTGCGCATCCTATCCGATTCCGGCGATGTCCTGGGAAGCGATTTCGTGGGCGAGATTGCTATTAAGACCGATTGCTTGTTTAAGGGCTACTACAATCGTCCTGACCTGACGGCGCAAGCAATCATCGATGGCTGGTACCACACCGGCGACCTTGGTTTTTGCCTTAAAGGCGAACTATATGTTGTCGGCCGCAAGAAAGATCTGCTCATCATCGGAGGCGAGAACATTTACCCGCAGGACATCGAGGAAATCGTCGCTGGGCACCCTGCCATCCATGACGGGCGCGCCATTACGATGGGTGTGTACAATCCCGACCTCGGGACGGAAGACATCGTCGTGGTGGCGGAAGTGGAGCACGAAAAATGGCTCGCGAACGCTGTGGAACTCGAACGCGAGATCTGCAGCCGAGTCGTCGCGGGTCTGGGGGTTGCGGTGCGGAGGGTCTTCCTGAAACCACCGAAGTGGATCGTGAAAAGCACCGCCGGGAAAGCGGCGCGGTCCGCGACGCGAGAGAAGCTATTGCATGAGCATCCGGAACTCAACGTCGAGTTTTAGAAGGCAGATATCGGCATGACCGCAGAAGCACAGCAAATGATTGAGCACATTGTTCAGCTGATCCGCAAACCGGATGTGATCATTGATGAGAATACTCCGCTGGTTTCTTCGGGACTGATCGATTCGATGGCACTGGTGGATCTCTTGCTGAAGCTCGAAGACCTTACGCACAAACGCATCCCGGCGGGCAAGGTGCAGCCGAAGGACATGGACACGGTTGCAAAGATGTTCTCGACCGCCGAGCGCGTGGGAAAGCCTCGAAAATAGCCTTATAATACGGTTCGCCGACTGCACTTTCGAGCCGCGACCTGACCGTCTGGGGAAGTTCATCGCGTATATGAGCCAATTTATCCAAGGTTTTTCGGCCGACTTAGACGCTGCGGGGACCACTCCGGTGATTGAGGTTTCAGTCGTATTACCCTGCCTGAATGAACGAGAAACAGTGGGCATTTGCGTCTTAGAGGCTGCGGGCCTCAGGGGCGAAGTCATTGTCGCTGATAACGGATCGACCGATGGCTCTACCGAAATCGCCCGGTCTGCGGGAGCAAAACTGGTGCAGGTTGAGCAACGCGGGTATGGGAACGCGCTCAAGGGCGGGATTCAGGCTGCACGCGGCGTCTATGTCGTTATGGCCGACTCCGACGACAGCTATGATTTTGGGCACATTCCTCGTTTCATCGAGCAGTTGAGAAATGGCTCCGATTTGGTGATGGGCAATCGCTTTCGGGGCGGCATTCATAAAGGAGCAATGCCCCTCCTGCACCGCTATCTTGGCAACCCGGTGCTGACAGCGTTGGGTAGACTCTTTTTCGTTCTCCTTGTCAGGATTTCCATTGCGGATTGCGGGCCTTCCGCAAGAACAGCTATGAACGCATGGACATCCGCTCAACCGGCATGGAATTTGCCAGCGAGATGGTGGTGAAAGCTAGTGTACTGTAACTGAAGTTATATAAACAAATAGGTTGCCCGTACGTCTAAGATGGGGAGGAGATCTTAGATGCGAACTGGGCGTCCCGTGGCGGAGTTGATCGTGAGTGCAGAGGAACGAGCCACGCT
>Ga0187872_10000174_pt1 | contig 79417 bp, 64 predicted proteins | sample June2016WEW_16_4_FD_132973 | JGI IMG/M metagenome (GOLD analysis project Ga0187872, IMG submission 132973) | Peatland microbial communities from SPRUCE experiment site at the Marcell Experimental Forest, Minnesota, USA - June2016WEW_16_40 | ecosystem: Environmental > Terrestrial > Soil >... | reverse complement strand
CCTCGGCCGAGGCGCTCGGACATCGCGAGTTCGTCCTCACCCGCCTGTACGAAAGCGCATAGAACACGGTGATTCGAAATCCCACATCTGCCAACTACGGCAGATGTGGGGCACCGTCCGGAACCTGGGGCACCGTCCGGAATCATCCGCAGGATATACTTTCCAGAGAACCACTCTAATTTTTGGAACACCGTCATCTATGACAACTGTTGTTATGCTCTCGATTGTTGCCGGGACCTGTGTCGGCGGATTTGTCTCCGGTATCGCCGGCTTTGCCTTCGGGCTGGTGGCGCTGAGCTTTTGGGTCTGGCAGATCGATCCCAAGCTGCTGGCGCCGATGGTCGTTTTCGGCTCGTTCGTGGCGCAATCTCTTTCCGTGGGGGTGGTGCGGCGCAGCTTCGACTGGAAGCGGCTGATCCCATTTCTGGTCGGAGGGGCACTCGGTGTTCCGGTCGGCGCGGCCCTGCTCGGCGTGGTCAACATCACTATGTTCCGGCTGACCGTCGGCCTGATCCTAGTCGTCTACTGCTCTTCGATGCTGTTGATCGGCAATGCCAAACCGGTTGCTGCCGGAGGGCGATTGGCCGACGGCGTTGCCGGCCTGATAGGCGGCGTCATGGGCGGACTCGCCGGCCTCACCGGTCCCGCGCCCACGCTGTGGTGTACCGTTCGCGGATGGGATAAAGATACGCAGCGCTGCATCTTCCAGAGTTTCAACCTGGGGATGCAGGCCATCGCGCTGGTGACCTACTGGCTGAACGGAACGCTCACCCCAACGGTCGGCAAAGTATTCGCCTTGATGTTTCCCGCCGTAATCATTCCGACCCTTATCGGCGCGCGGCTCTACAAGCGGATCAACGAGGTCGCTTTCCGCAGAATCGTGCTTGGGCTTCTGCTGTTGTCAGGAGTGGTGCTGCTGGGCTCGACTCTGGCCAAGCACTAGTATAGTGCTGAAAAACTCTTCTCCGAAGGCGTCATCCTGAGCGCAGCGAAGGATCTGCTGTTTATGAGCCTTGAAAGCAAAGCAGATGTAGCTCGACTCTGTTCAAGAAAACTACCCCCACTCAAGCCAACAGCGGGCTTGAATGGGCCACCCGCGGTTGTCCGGATCGTATAACGGGAACTACTACCCAGGTTAGCGCCGAACAGCACGGCGCGGAACCTGGGGCACCCGCAGAGGTGGGTTGTCCGCGACGAAATCAAGTCCCACATCTGCCAAGCAGAGGTGGGGCACCGTTACTTCGCGGCGATAGGCGTATTGGATTCAGCCGTCTTGGCGAACTGTTTTGCGACCGCATTCTTCTCTCGATAAACGACGTAGACGGCCGCGGCCGCCGCGCAAATGCTGGTAAGAATTCCGAGGTACCAAATGCCAAGGAACTCGGTGTAGAAGGCGCCGCCGGCGACAGAATATTTGACCGCCATAAAACCGCTGGCCGAAAGGGCTATGGCACCGGCGAATTGGCCGATGGTATTAATGATTCCCATGCTGAAGCCGGCGGTACGAATCGACCAGATTTCCGCCGCCGAGGCGTTGATCAACGGGAAGATGTTAATCAGAATACCGCTCAGGAAGGACAGTACTCCCAGCGAAAACACAGTCGCGAGCGGAGTTGTAAAGCCATAAAACAACGCCGCAATTCCTACCAGTCCCGCCAGGATAACCACCGCTCGAGGAATGGCAAATCTCTTCAGCAGGACATCGGATAACTTGCCAACCAGAGGAGTGCCAATGACGCGGCCGAGCACGTAGACCGTGGCCATGGCTCCGCCGGCAACGATGGCGGGTCCTTTGGCCATGCCATGCTTTTGAATATAGAAGTCGGTGGCATACAAGGGAAGCCAGCCAGGCACCAGGCGCGCCCCTATCATGTATCCCGACCAAACCAGCGACATGACCCACAGAGCCGGATCTTTGGTTATGCCGAGAGCAGCACTCTTGTAGGTCGCATCTTTTTTCTTATCCTCTGCCCTTTCCTCCGCGGCCTGCACCGAGGGAAGCCCCATCGCCTCGGGGTCGGAGCGCAGCATGACGGCGCTGGCGATGGCAAAAACAAGCACCACGATTGCCATGACAAAGGTGGAACCGCGCCAGCTAGTTAATCCGAAAATGCCGCCGCCAGACATTACCAGCGCGATCAGCGGAATCATCAGGAAGGTCAGGGCTTCGCCGAGCCCGCCTCCGGGGCCGGAATACATTTCCATGGCAAAGCCGCGCTCTCTTATGGGGAACCATTTAGATAGGACGGAAGTAATGGGAACATAGCCGGCAGCGGCCATAAATCCCATCAGGGTTCGCCATACGACGGCTTGCGTGAAGTTTGCGCTAAACGCGAACCCCGCCAGAAACAAGGCCAGCACGGCAATTCCGACCGGTATAACTTTTCTGCCGCCCCACAAATCAGTAGCCATGCCCCACGGTATTTGTGCTACGGCATAGGCGTAGAAAAATGCCGAGCCCAACAGTCCTATTTCCGGCTTGCCCATGCCCAGGTCGGTCGTAAGGTACTTGGTGATGCTGGCATAGTTCCAACGCACAAGCTGGGAGGTGCAGTACACCAGCATGCAGGCGACAAGAATAATCCAGCGATAGTAGCGTTTCCCTACAAACCAGTTCATAAATACCTTTCCCTGTCAGTTGGACACCGCGCGCCGGTGACTCGCTGGGTGCCCCACCCTTTTCGCAACGGTTGCGAAAGGGTGGGGTGTTTCGTCAATTCACTGCAAGTGGCACAAGACATCCTTACGCCAACTGCGTGATGTCTTCGGCCACCTTTGGGAAGTCCGTCAGCATCTTCGAGTCATGACCGGGGAACATGTTTTCCACCGGGGCGTTGAAGCGCAGCTTGTCGTAGGTTTCGAGCCAGATCGGCAGGTTGGTGATCAAGCCGCTGGGCACATCCTCTTTGAAGCTTCTGAAAAGATGCGCGCTGTCGGAGCCGACGATGGTTTGTCCCTTGGCCGTGGGGATCAGTACCGTCTGTAATCCCGGGGTGTGGCCGGGCGCCAGCAGAAGCTGCATATCAGGGCCAATCACCATATCGCCATCGACCTGGATGACCCGCGGCCCCTTGCCCATCTCACCGAAAGCCTGGATGGCATCCGGGTTCTGCAGCGGCCTGTACGCGGCTCTCTTCGATAGCGGGCTGTTAACCCAGAAGTCGAATTCCTTCTTCTGCACGTAGAACTTGGCGGTGGGATACGCCTGCGCGAAGTCGGTTATGCCGCCGATATGGTCAAAGTGCATGTGGGTGACGACGATCCTGGTCACCTGCTCGGGCTTGATTCCGATGCGTGCTACCATCTGCTCGGGCGGGAAGAAGCCCTTGAACTTAGGACCCCAGGCTTTGCCGGTTCCGGTGTCCACCAGCGTGGTCTCGCCGTTTTTGGCGCGGATTGCCCAGATGTAATAGTTGATCGCCATATCCTCGGGCCAGCCAGTGTTGAACAGCAGCATGGCCAGCTTGCGATCAAACGGTCCGGCGTACTTGAGAGCGAAGACTTCGTAGGGTGGTTTCGTAGCGGAGGACTGGGCCACGGCTGAATTGGCTCCGGCTAACGCCGCGGCCCCGGCGGCCACGGAAATCGATTTCACAAAGTCCCGGCGATCAATGATGCTCATGAGATTCTCCTTTATGTCCCTTCAGTTCCGACAGCGGTGCTGCGGTGAATGATTCTGGTATGTCGGCTTTGTATCGCTCCGGGAGATTTTTAGCAAGTGCAATATTGCTGCCGGCGGAGATATAGCGAAATCGAAATCAAAATCAAAGTCCCACATCTGCTGACTGCGGCAGATGTGGGGCACCGTCCGGAAACAAAAAGGCGTGCCCGCAGGCACGCCTCCGAATCAAACGACCGCTCCGCCAGGTTACCGCCCGACTGCGCTCTCTACCCCGTAGTGCGGAAACCACGAAGTTGCGGCCTGCAAACTGTGGTTGACGTTTTCGATGTTCTTCACGCCCTCCGACTTCAGCCAGTCGCGGAAGGCCTGCACACCCTTTTCGGCATAGATGGGAATGCCATCCTTCCAGGTAGCGCGGCCGCAGAGCACGCCGTTGAACTTGACGCCGCTTTCGGCGGCCAAGGCCAGGGACTCGTTGAACTCCGCATTGCTGACGCCGGCCGAAAGGTAAATGAAAGGCTTGGTCGCAGCCGTGGCCGCATCCAGGAAAAGCTGCATTGCTTCCTTGCGGGTGTACGCCTTCTGCCCGGCAAAGGATTTCGTCCCTTCGACAAACTTCATGTTGATCGGCACTTCGACCTTGAGCACGTCCACTCCATACCTGTCCTTGGTGAACTCGGCCATCGAGTCTCTGACGATTCGCGGCTTCTTTTTGGCATACTCCAGAGCTTTTTCGTCGGCGCCTTCTTCGTAGCCCACGAGTTCGAGGAAAAAGGGAATGTCGTTGGCCCGGCACTCGTCGCCAATGCGCTCCACCCAGGCATGCTTTTTGTCGTTGATGTCCTTGGGATCAAGCGGACTGTAGTAGAGAAGAATCTTGACGCAGTCAGCACCCGCCTGCTTCAGACGCTGCGCCGACCAGTGTTCGAGCAGGTCTCCCAGGCGGCCGGGGCCGGTTTTGTCATAGCCGGTTTTTTCGTAGGCGAGCAGCAGCCCGGCATTCTTGGCGCGCTTTTTGGCGGCGGGCAATCCCCACTCGGGATCAAGCAGAATGGCGCTGGCATGCGGCGTCAGGATTTCGGCGACTGCCACTTTGAATTCTTCCAGTTCCTTGTCGCCGGCGTTGGCGCCGAGGGCTTTCTTCAAGGAGCCGCGCTGATCCATGGCGGCGGCGGCGATCACTCCGCGCTGGTTCGAGACTGCCTTCATACCGGCGAGTTTTCCGGGCGTAAGCTTCACGGGCAAACCTCCTCTTGCGTAATTTCGGGCTTTAGAGCAGAACCAGAATTGACGTATCCGGCCCAAAAATGCGGATGGTCATTCCGAGCACATTCCTGCTGAACAGACCCCACAAATGCAACTAACCATTTTAATACACGCGGCGACGGGATATAAGGCGAGTGCTTGGAGTGGGAAAAGGATTCAGGCGAGAGTCTCTATCGCGGAACCGGTTTTAGGCCGGTGCGCTGCGGCGCTAGATGCTTCCACGGGTCGGAACCGCTAAACTACCCCACCCTACGAACGTCGCGTAGGGTGGGCCACCCACCATCAGTGCGCACCGGCCGCGCAACTCAACTGGCCTTGCGCGGCACGATTTCGTCGTTCGAGATAAAAAATTGCGCCGAGCAGGTGTCCGAGCCGCAGATTACCGGAACCAGGCCGGCGATTTGCTTGCGAGTGATCAACCCGAGTACGCCGCAGCATGGGCACGCCAGCACTGCCCAGAAGGGATCTTCACTCTCTCCAGTCTCGCCCGCGTTCTCAAGAATGAAGATAGTTCCAGGCTCCATCTGTTCCGGAATCCACTCATTCAGGATATTGATTTCCGCGACCATTTGTACCCCCGTTTCGGCCATTGCAGATCTGGGAAAGATCCGCTTCATCCCGCCGGTCGCTACCGCAGTGTTTGCCGGTTTCATTCTCCGGAGGCACGCGACAGCCTTGCTTTGCCGGCTGCCAAATGCTTCTCCGAACGACCGGTTCTTGCTCGAACATTCGCGACATCGATATCCGTCGACGGCGACTCCCGACTGCCTACCCGTATTCCTGCCTGAATGCGCTGCACTGTGTCACTCAGGCAAACAGCTAAGATTGGCTGGCGAGAATTCTTGAGCACGTCGACGATACTTTCGGGTGAATCTTTGATGAAAATGTTCTTCCCGTCGGTGAGCAGATGAATCTGCGAGTTGGCGCTGGCCGATTCGTAGAGGCGTTTGCCAAGTTCGCGTTGCAGAAAACCCATGACCTTGCGTACACGTTGCAGGCTGAGGCCGCGCTGCCGCAGTTCGCAGATCACGGCGATTTCCGCCAGGTCTTCCAATGAGTACAGGCGGCGATGGCCTTGGCGGCGGGGCACAACCATGCCGCGCTCATCCCACCACTGCAACTGGCGCAGCGTGATGCCGGTGAACTCGACAACCTGGCTGGACGTAAACCCGGAATCCATGGCGCTCCGTCCTCGTCCACTCCGCAAATCCAGCAGCGCTTCCCTGCGATCAAACATTCCCGCCTGGAAATGTTTGAAACATCTTAACCTTGAACTGTTGCTTGTCAAGCGGAGTTCGGGGATAGGAACTCAAAAGAGATAACGGGTGCCCCTGTCCGGCGGGGATTCGATGCGGGAGGAAGCGGGTCTTATAAGGCTGATAGGGCGGCGGCATCGGGAACCGGGTCCTTCGCTGGTACTGCGCCAAATGGGCGGCGAACTCGCTTGATAGATGACTTGTGCGAGGACCCCGTCGAACTTCAGACAAACTACCCCACGTTAGCCCCAGTCACCCCAACGAGCCGAGCCTCGTCGGGGACCCCGAACGCGGGCGAACGTAGGGCACCAAGCAAAGACCGCCGCCGACGAAGTGGACGATTTCCAGTTTGTCTCCGTCGCGCAGTGCCGTCTTCGGCCAATCGGCACGGGGTACGATCTCGCGGTTCAATTCCACAGCGACGCGATCGGCTTTCATGCCGAGTTGCTCCACCAGCGTGGAGACGGTGGTGACTTCCAGTTGCCGCTCTTCACCGTTAATGAATAATTTCATGGCCCCAATGTACCAATCGGCGAGTGCATTGCGCTACCCCGGAGGGTATCGGAGTCCATGCACGGCGGCTAAGGCCGGAGGCGAAGGTCGGCGGCGGCACAAGCCTGGCGAGGTGAACGAGGGGGAAGAAAAAATAGCAGACCGCCGTTGGTGCGGACTAGGCACCGGGGCCTTTGGCGGCCTGCTGAGAGAGAACTAACGTACTGCCATGGGGGAAGAGGTTTGCGTTTCACCAACAACATTTGACATGAGGCGGACATCAACCCGGCGATTCTCGGCGCGGCCTTGTGCCGTGGTGTTCTTCGCCTCAGGACGGTCCTTGCCCAGTCCGATCACGTAAATCTTGTGCGGGGGCACGTTGTACTTGTGAGCCAGGTACTGAATAACGGATGACGCCCGCCGCTGGCTCAATTCGTAGTTGTACTGCGCGTCGCCGACCGAGTCGGTGTTGCCCTCGATCTGCACGATATAGCCCTTCGCATTCGGAATTTGCTCTGCAAGCTGGTCCAGTTGCTGCTTATCCTTGCGGGTAAGTTCGGCTTTGTCGAAGGCAAAGTGGACGGCGATTTCCGTCACCGGCTTGTAATTGTCGAAATTAGCGACACGTTCGGCCAAGGCATTGGTGCTATTCAGGGCGTTGGAAGCCAATTGCTGTGCCTGGTCGGCCTGCTGACCGGCGGCAAGAGCGTGCTGATCGGCCTCGCCAGCCTTGGTCTTGGCATCCTGAATACCCTGTTGCGTGCGCGTGTCCAGGGACCTGATGTTGCGCGTTGTCTGGGCTGTCAAATCGTCTAACTCATTGACTTTATTGGTTATCGGCGTCGTCTCGCGGGTGACTTCCTTCTTGGTTGCGCAGCCGGCGCAAAGCGCCAAACTGGCCAGCGCCAGAACGCCGATTACAGGAACTCGCTTCATCAAGCTCTCCTCTTAGGGCCTTCCAACCAAGGTCTTGGAGCACCGGTTGGACAATAACTGTGGCCGCCTCCGCCAGCACGGCCAACGCCCTCGGAAGTGCAAGCCTGCTGCCAATTGGACGGAGGACATGCGGTCTCGTAAGCAGCGATCTTTCAAAGGCTTAGGCAGGGCGGTTCCAAGGGGCTTCTGTCTCTGCACTCCAGCAGCATGGCAATCCTGACCCTGAGGAGGGAATTTTTTCCCAGGTTGGCGAAAGATCCTATCCTGGTAAAAGAGGCTGGGAACCCGTTGGACCAAAAGCTCCGCCCTGCGCCGAAAATCACGACGCCTGGGCGGGCATTCGGGATGCTTTGATTCGGAAAAGGGTCTCCACCCGCCAGCTTTGGCGTTACAAAGGCGCTCACCGGCAGTACAATCCGGGTCATTCAGAGCTAAAGAAGGAATGCTGGAGATGCGCATGACTTTGCAACGTCGCTTTGCCGTATGTGTGGCCGTGCTGTGCTTTGCCGTCGCGCTCAGCGCGCAGACACAGGAGTGGAAGTCGTACAGCTATCCTGCGGATGGATTCCGGGCCTTGTTCCCGGATGTGCCCACCCAGCAGAAGAAGGACATAGCCACCGACGCGGGCAACGTCGAATTGCGCGCCTATGTTGCGAGCGTTTCCTCGACGACCATGGTTTTTATAGGGGTTTGCGATTACGGCGACAAGGTCGCGAACAAGACTCCTGACGCTGTATTGGAGGGTGCCAAAGAGGGCGCCATGGCAAACACCAAGTCGCACCTCCTCCGCGAAAAGAGCATCAGGCTCGACGGCAACCACGGCATAGAGTTTGAGTGCGAGAACGATGAGATGCACTTTTTCGCCCGCGTCTACCTGGTGGGCAGTACGCTCTACCAGACGCTGGTAGTTTACCCGCTGGCGGACAAGTACGCCGACACGGCGCGCTTTCTCGACTCTTTCAAGTTGATCACGCGGGTCCGCAATTGAGTCGGCGTGCGCCATGCTCGCGAGGCTGATGCGGTGCCCGGCGCGTTGATGGGCCGCGCGTCACTAGAGCAGTTCCAAGGTTGATGTACCCGGTACTAGCACCGCCGGGCTGGACGCCCGGCTCCTTTGCGGGGTATACCTTCCGCGAATCTGGTCTAGCCGAGCCAAAGAAATACCCCAGGTTAGCGCCCTTGGCGGCGCGTAACCTGGGGCACCCGACTTCAGTGAATCGCAATCAAGATCCCACATCTGCCAAGCAGATGTGGGGCACCGTCATTATAAGCCCACCCTAGCAACCGTCCGAAAAAAGCACTCGCATGCTAGAAGTGAAAGCCTAACTGAGCGCTGTAGCTCCGCGGGGTGACGTAGTGCGTCCCGCTGAAGGTGGAGAGGAAGTTATAGAGCGCGTAATTGTTGGCCAGGTTGATGACGGTGACCTGAGCGCTCCACTTGTATCTTTCTCCGTGGAACAGGTTGTCGTCACCGATGGCAAGGTCGAAAAGATGACGCCCCTGAATGCGTGGAGGATTTTTGTCGTCGTTCTCGGTGCCGGGGGCCGGGATGCCGACGAGTTTCGACCCATATTGCGAGGCCGGGCACATATTGGGTCCCAGCGCTGAGCTGATCGGCGTGGTTGGAGTGGCGCGGATTGAGCCGCAAAACAGTCCCGCCTGGAACTGCTGATCCGGGCTAAGGTTCGACACATCGACCACCGAGTCGGTGCCTGCCGGACCGTTGTTGCAGTTGCCTCCGGCGCAGGGAACCGGCCCCGCTACCAATCCACTGTCATAGCGCCAGTTGAAGCCAAGCCAAGGGCCGCGCTTCCAAGGCTGGTACTGAATGTGGGTTGTCGCGTTAAATTTCTCGTCGTGGTCAATACGGAAGACACCCGCCGGCGCCAAGGGAGTGGCTCCAGCTCCGCCGACCTGGGGAGTGAAGAAGCGCGCAGCCACGCTGGAGAACACGACCAGTGCGGAGAATCCGTGGAAGTTGGGCACGCTGACGCGACCCGCGAATCCGGGAATCTTGGATCGATCCCATTCCACGGGGAAGGTAATGGGAGTAGCGCCCAGTATGCTGAAGTCATAGCCGTGGTGCGTGTACTTCCAGATGTAGTCACCGGAGAAAACCAGATATTTCCCCAAGGCCTGCTGAAAACCGGCGTGAAATTCATTGCGCCAGCCCGGACTCAGAGGAGTGCCGAGGGAGTTGGAGCAGCCGAGCAGCGGGTTGAGAACGGGGTTGCTGCATCCGACGCTCGCGAGCACCAGGTTCTCGTTAAAGGGAGTTTCCAGGATACGCGCGTAGGCGACGCGAAGAACTGTGTTGGTTTTCTTGATGTTGTATGCGACACCGAGGCGCGGCTCGGCTTCGCGATGGGTGGTCAGACCGTTATAGAAGTCGCCTCGAAGTCCAAGGTTGAAGGACCACTGTCCTTTGGTGATCGTATCTTGAAGATACATCGCCAACTCTTTGACGTCGGTGTGGCCGTTGAAGGTGAAATGCCCTCCTCCGCGTGTCAAGTCATAAGGCAGCAAGTTTGTACACGGAGCAGCGACAGCAGCATTGCCCACAAAACACGGATTGCCGTTAGCGTCCGTGAGCGAGGGAAGAAAGGTTGGATCGACAATGCCGAGGCTGTCGTGCTCGTCAAGGAACGTTTGCGTATAGGTGGCGCCGACCTTCAGGTTGTGGATGCCCTTCACGTACGAGACGTCAGAACGAAGACCGGCATTGGTCAGCGTTCGATTCTGGGCGAGGGTCTCTGCCTGGAGGTTGGGTGCAAGATCGGCGAAGGGATTTGCGCTCGGATAATAGTTGTATTGATCCCGCCGCACGAAGGCGCCCAAGGTAAACAGAGTTGTGGTACTGATCAAGTGGTTCCACGACGGGGCAATATTGAAGGTTTTGATCTGAGAGCGCTGGTCTGTGGGGCCAATGAGTGAGCCGTCGGGGCCGAGGCCGCCATTGTTTACCACTACGCCGGACCAAGCCGTGGCGTTCTGCTGATCAAAAGAATTGGGCGTCTGGAACCAGGAACGCGTGAATTGCAGATTGGTGTGGACGGAGTCCTTGGAAGAAACTTGCCAGTCCACGCGGTCGAAGATGTTCTCTTGGTTCCCCTTGTCGTGCATTACGGTGAATTCCGGGGGGTCGAGGAAGCGGCCGCTATTCAGGCCATTCACGGCAATGAAATTGCCCCAATTCTTGCCGCCGTAGCCGAGATTAAAGCCCACATTGGCGGTACCAAAACTACCGTACGATGTAGTGACGCCGCCGTGAGGCGTGGTAAGACCCTGTCCGGAGCGCGTGGTGACGTTGATGACCAGACTCGTCTTGTCGCCGTACTCCGCTGGTGGCGCACCGGAAATCACCTCCATCGACTCGATCGAATCCAGAGGAATCTGGTTGGAAAAGATCTTGCTCTGCTGATCGGTGATCGGTTGGCCATCAACCGAGAACGAGTTTTCGGCGTGATCGCCCATGCCGTGGAAAAGGCCGTTCGAGTCGGCAGCGACGCCTGGCGTGGCGAGCGTAACCAGCGAGCTCACCGAGGAGGAAGCGCTCTCCAAAGGAAGCTTGTTGAATAAGTCGCGGTCCACGTCGGTGTGAAATATGGGCGTCTTTTCCAGGAGGTCTTCCCCCGAGGCCTCCACCGTGACAGATTGGGAAGAGCCTGCAACCTGCAAGTTGATACTCAGACTCAACGGTACGACGGAGCGAACGTCGATGTCCTGGGCGTGGGGACTGAAACCGGCCCTGGTGATAGTGAGGTGATAGGGGTTGAAAGGTACGTTCGGGATCGTGAATTTACCTACGCTATCGGTGGTAGTCGTGCGGTCGAAATGGCTGACTGGATTGTGAATCTCAACGGTTGCGCCGGGAACCACCGCTCCCGAGGGATCAAGCACCGTGCCATTCACCGTCGTAGAACTACCGCCGGACTGCGCACTAGCGCCAATTAAACCGAGAGTCAGATAGAGCAATACTGAAAAAGCCGCAATCAGCGACCTCTTGCAAAAAGCCGGCATTAATCTTCTCCGGAATGGTTGCAGAATGGCCGGAGTAAGGCAGTAAGTAAAATTGCGGATAGGCGATATCCGCCCTTCCAGGAATAGCATGATTGCCCCCAAAGGATCGTTTAGATAAATCGTTCAGGTAAACGACTGCTGACCGCGGCGATGCAGCGACTACACCGCCGGAGGGGGAGGACGAATGGAGGCGGGCGATACGAACAGACGGGATTGAAGCTGGGGCTCGGATGATTCAGCAGGCGCAAAGATTAACGCGAGCACCGGCGCTGCGCTGACCTGTGCCGGCGCAGCCGCCGAATGGGCCGCGAGACACAGCGAGCAATGCGACTCGGACGCCGTGCCCGGATGAATATGTACGACCTCGGCGGTTGCGAAGACGGCGAACACCAATACGGCGAGCACCACCGCCCATTTCATGGCCGGTGTTCGATCGAATTGACGCTTCCGTTTCATGTCCTGTGAATGTGAGGGAGTCCCAAGCCGGCGAAAACAGCAATTGAAAAGTAACTCAATCCGCCAGCTTCGTCAATTAGAGCAGGCCGAGCGGCGAGCGGATGCCAAAGGTTAGCCAATCGGCTGAAAGACGAGACAGGCGGCCCGAAGAAACTACCCCACGTTAGCCCTAGTCACCCCAACGAGCCGAGCCTCGTCGGGGACCCCGACGTGGGCGGAACGTGGGGCGCCCGGCGACAAAAATCCCCACCCTAGCAAAAGAGGCTAGGATGGGGCACCCGCACCAAAATCCCCACCCCGCGCGGAAAATCACGGCGCAATGGTAGGGCATCCGAGATCGCTTTGATTCGGAACGGGTGGGCGCACCGGCGTTCGATTTAGTTCACCCGGGCCGTTACAATTAGATCAGCGCTGCCATAGCTCAAAGTGGACCTGAACCAGAAAATTCGCACTTTGCCTACCGATCCCGGCGTGTATCTCTACAAGAATGCCGAGGGCGAGGTCATATACGTCGGCAAGGCCAAGAACCTGCGGGCCAGGGTGCGCTCTTACTTTCTCGACGGCGCTATCGAGAACGCCAAGACCGGCAGTCTGCTGCGCGAGGCCGTGGATATCGAGTACATCGTCGTCGCCAACGAGGGCGAGGCGCTGGCGCTGGAAAACAACCTCATCAAGCAGAAGAAGCCGCGTTACAACATTCTGCTGCGCGACGACAAGAGCTATCCCTACGTGAAGCTCACGGCCGCCGAGCGCTTCCCGCGCGTCTACGTGACGCGCCGGCTGAGGCGCGATGGTTCGGTTTATTACGGTCCATATTTTCCGGCGAACCTCGCCTACCGTATCGTAGACCTCATCCACCGGCACTTCCTGGTTCCGTCCTGCAAGGTCGATCTCACGCGCGACCACGCGCGTCCGTGCTTGCAGTACTACATTAAGCGGTGCCTGGGGCCGTGCGTGGCTGGTCTTACCACGCCGGAGGCATACGCCGAAGCGGTCAACGACGTGCGCATGTTCCTGGAAGGCCGTCAGTCCGACCTGTCACGGTCGCTGCGGGAGCGCATGCAAAGCGCCGCCGAGCAGCAGCAGTTTGAACTTGCGGCCAAGTATCGAGACCTGATCACCACCGTCGAGCAACTGCAGGAGAAGCAGCGCATGGCCGCCGCCGAGGGCGACGACGCCGACGTGCTCAACTTCCATTTCGAGAATCACATGCTGGCCGTCAACCTCTTCCACATGCGGGGTGGCAAGGCGCTCGACCGGCGCGAGTTCTTCTGGGAAGACCTCGGCGAATTGGAAGCGGCGACCGGCTTCGACACCGGGGAGTTCTTCAGCACGCTGCTCAAGCAACTCTACGTCGACCAGCAGTATGTGCCGCGCTTCATTTACACGCCCGTCGACTTTGAAGACCGCGAAGCGCTGGCCGAGTTACTCTCGGCGAAAACCGGGGCGCGCATCCACATCGAAGCGCCACGGCGCGGCGAGAAACGCTCCCTGATCGACCTGGTGGGCAACAATGCACGCCAGTCCTACGACCAGCGCTTCCGCGTACTCAAGCCGCGCACCGACGTGCTCAAGAGCGTTTTGCAGGAGGCGTTGAGCCTGGCCGAGCCGCCCGAGCGCATCGAGTGTTTCGATATCTCGCACATACAGGGCGCGGAAACCGTGGCGTCGATGGTCGTCTGGCAAGACGGCAAGATGCGCAACTCGGAGTATCGCAAATTCATCATCCGCAGCGTCGATGGGGTTGACGATTTTGCCGCCATGCGCGAGGTGGTGACGCGGCGTTACAAACGACTGTGCGAGGAAGAAAAGCCGCTGCCTTCGCTCATCCTTGTCGACGGCGGCATTGGGCAGTTGCACGCGGCGGCCGAGGCGCTGGAATCGCTCGGCCTGATCACGCAGCCGCTGGCTTCGATCGCCAAGCGCGAGGAGATCATTTACATCTATGGCCAGGAGAGCGAGCCGGTAGTGCTCGACCGCCATTCACCGGTACTGCACCTGGTGCAGCAGATTCGCGATGAGGCGCACCGCTTCGCGGTTACCTATCATCGCAAGCGCAGGCAAATACGCGACCGCGCGACGGAGTTGCGCGAGATTGAGGGCATCGGCGAGCAGACTACCCGCCGATTGCTGCAACACTTCGGCTCGGTGCGGGCCATCCAGCAGGCCGACGCTGCGGCGCTCAGCGCGGTCGTCAGCCGGCGTCAGGCGGAAGCCATCTTCGAGCACTTTCGCAAGTCACATGAGCAGGCGTAGAACGGCTTCCGCAGGCGGTTTTCAACCTCCACTTTAGTTGGATAACCGATCCTTATGGAGTCGTAAGAAATATAAATCGGCAACAATAAAAGCAGCTCTGGCGAACTACTCTGCATCTTTTATGGTTGGCGACAAAGAAAGTAGCTCTGGTTAGCCGGATCGCATCTTGTTCATTTTGTCGTCATGTTGTTGTCATCTCGACCCGCAGAGGTGGCAGGTTTCGAACCCAGGGAGGGCCAATGGCTGCCAAACCCGCAGGACTTAGCGGTTTTTGCCGTGGACGAACGCCAAACGGGATCATCGTTTCCACCTGTCTTCACTGCGGTAAAGTAGCCGGAAGCACATGCCCGGAGAACCTCCAGATGGCAGAGCAGGTTCACCGCTGTATTCCTCACTACAGAACCCAGCAGCGGCTGTCGGTAGTTTCTGGGCAGAACCACACTACCGGAACAGCGGAAGAGAACCAGCACTAATTCCTCAGACTAGTCGTGGTTGCGTGGAAACTACCCCACGTTAGCCAAATCACCCCAGCGAGCGATGCTCGTCGGAGACCCCGACTTTCACCCCAACAAACGCTAAAGACGGTGTTTGTTGGGGACCCCGACCGCGGGGCCAATGTGGGCAGCGTCACTGACTCGACCCCAGTACATCGAAATCAAAGTCCTACATCTGCCAAGCAGATGTGGGGCACCGTCCGGCGTCTTAACTACCCCACGTTAGCCAAAAACAGGCGGAACGTGGGGCACCCGACTTTGAATCCTATTCGATCACGCGGATAACGATTTTGCCGAAGGCTCCTTTGTCGAGATAAGCGAACGCTTCATTGACGGCGGCGAACGGGAGGCAGCGGTCGATGACAGGCCGCAGACCGTGTGTCTCGATGGCGCGGTTCATCTCTTCGAATGCCCGCCTGTGCCCCACGGCGATTCCCTGAACGCGCACCCGCTTGCGAATCAAGCTCAGAGCATTGACGTTAAACTCCACTCCTCCCAGGAAGCCGACGACAGCGACATGCCCGTCGATGGCGAGGGCGTTGAGCGAGCGCTTAAAGGTTTCGCCGCCGCCGACTTCGATGACGTGATTGACACCGCGTCCGCCGGTCAGTTCCAGCACGGTCTTATCCCAGTCCGGCGTGGTGCGGTAGTTGACGGTATCGGTGGCGCCCAATTGCTTCGCCTTCGCCAACTTCTCGTTACTGCTCGAGGTGACGATAGCCCGCGCGCCGGCCATGGCGGCAAATTGCACGGCAAACAGCGATACTCCGCCGGTTCCTTGCACCAGTACCGATTCGCCCGGCTTGAGCCGGCCGTCTTCCATCAGCGCGAACCAGGCGGTGAGCCCGGCGATGGGTAAGGTTGCCGCTTCCTCGTAGCTGAGGTGGCTGGGCGCTTTCACCACCGCCTCCTGCGGCCATACGACATATTCGGCAAGCACACCCGGCAGGGGACCGCCCAAGCAGAGAGCGATCTCGGCGGGTCCGGGCGTACCGTCGATCCAGCGCAGGCGGAATTGGCCGACGACGCGATCGCCGACAGCCGCCCGGGTGACGCCATCGCCCACGGCGGCGACTTCGCCAGAGGCATCCGACGCCGGCACGAACGGCAATTGCAGAGTGGGCATGTAGATGCCCTCGACGAGCAATTTGTCGCGGTAGTTGAGCGAAACCGCATACACGCGCACCAACACTTCTCCCGGTCCCGGCACGGGGATGGGACGCTCAACCAGGCGCAAGTTCTTCTCCTGTCCGAACTTCACTAATTCCCAAGCTTTCATGAAAGTCTCTCCATGCGCGCCAATTCGGCGGTGCGGAAATGTTACCAGTTGACGAGGTGAAAGCTGAATTCCGCGGCGCGGCTCCGCCGATTCGTCTTGAACTCTGGTGTGAACTGCTCAATACTTTGAGGGACACAAAATCACATTCAGAGTGCGGCAGGCAACGCGCACTCGTGCGCGCGCAGGACGGAGGATAGAGATGTCAACAGCCGCTGTCAGCCAGCAGGTTGCCGCTCCCAACCGATTTGACGTGATCCGCCACAGAATAGGAGTTCCTCTCGCCATCGTGCTGACCGCGGCGATCTGGTTTATGGCCAGGCCACAGGGTTTGTCGGCCGAAGGACAAAGGGCGCTGGCCCTGTTCGCGGGTATTTTCGTCCTGTACCTGACCGAGGCGCTTCCGTTGGCGGTCACCAGCCTGTTGGTAGTGCCGGCGGCTGTGTTGATGCACATCACGAACGTTGGCGGCGCCTTGAATGGGTTCGCTTCACCGTCGGCGTACTTGATTCTGGGGGCTTTCATCCTGGCCACGGGGATGGTTAAAACCAAGCTCGCGGAACGAATCACCTACATGATTCTTTCCAGGACGGGTTCCTCGCCGGCGAGAATCACGCTTGGGGTCACGCTTGCCAATATCGTCCTGGCCTTCCTGGTTCCATCGACGACGGCGCGCACGGCAATTCTGCTTCCCATGTGCGTCAGCATCATCAGCCTCTTCGGCTCCGAGGAGCGGTCGAAATTCTCCACCGGCCTGCTGTTGATCCTGGCGTTCACGAATTCCACGATCAGCGCCGGCATCCTGACGGCCACGGTTCCCAACCCGGTTACCATCGAATTCCTCGCCAAGGCCGGCAAAGTGGTTACCTACGCGGATTTTCTGCTCTACGGTTTTCCGCCCGCCCTGCTGATGACCTTCTTCACCTGGTGGTTCGTGCAGCGTGTGTACAGGCCCGAGAAGAACACCGCGCCCGGCGGACTCGACCGCGTCATCAAAGAACGGCTTGCCGCGATGGGCAAGACGACTTCGGCTGAATGGCGGGCGCTGGCGATCTTCCTGTTCATTACCTTCCTATGGGCGACGGCGAACGTCACCAAGCTCGATACCACGGTGGTTTGCCTGCTCGGGGACGTTCTGCTGTTTGTGCCGAAATTCGGGGTCATCAGTTGGAGCGATGCCAATAAGGGCGTCTCCTGGCAGGTTGTGCTGATTGCGGGCGGCGGCATATCGCTGGGCGAAATGCTGATGAAGACCGGTGCGGCCAAATGGCTGGCTACCTCGATCCTCAAAGCGCTCGGACTACAGGGGGCATCGGTTCTGGTCGTGTTGGTGGTGGTCATGCTGATCGTGCAATACATGCACCTGTTCTTCTCGACCACGGTTGCCATGGCGACGGCTCTGCTTCCCATCGTGCTGTCGATGGGTGAAGCGGCGCACATGAACCCGCTGGTGCTTGCTCTGCCGGCGGGAATGATTATCGGCGGCTATCCGCTGCTGATGTTCTACAACACCTTGCCCAACATCGTCATTTACGGCACCGGCAAGCTGCGGGTGGAGGATTTCCCGAGGGTCGGCGTCGTTCTGTGCACGGTCGCTTGTATTGTTTACACGATTTGCGCGGCGACCTACTGGCGCTGGCTGGGAATGTTCTAGCAGGCTGCGGAAAAAGTCGTAGCAGTGTCATCCTGAGGTCGCGCCGGTTTTGCGCGACCGAAGGAGCTGCTTTATTTTCAGCACGCGCAGACAGCAGATCCTTCGCTGCGCTCAGGATGACACCTCGGAGAACAGTTTTTCAGCAGCCTGCGCTGGAGCGGTGAAGTAATGTGTATCCGGACGGGCCGTTCAGCCCTGCTTTTCCGCTGTTGCCAGAATCGCCTTCAGCGACTCGGTGATGCGAGCGAAGGCGTCGGCGGCCTGGCAAAGCAAATTCAAGGTCTCCTCGTCGTCGGGGTGGCGCCGCTGCAACAAATAGAGAGTGCTGCTCAGGATCATCAGCGGGTTATTGATTTCATGGGCGATAATGTTGACCAGCCGCGTCTTGGCTTGTAGTTCGCGGTTGCGCTGTTCGATCTCGTCCAGCCGTCGCTGATCGGTGAGATTGACGACGAAAGCCGCCCACTGCAACGGTTCACTTTGCATGCGGGTGGCGCCGACATGGCACGGCAGCCGCGAGCCGTCGCGTCGCAGATACTCTTTCTCGAAAGGGGCGCAGACGCCGAAGCTGCGCAGTTCTTCCTGGGCGCGCTCACTCAGGTCAATCTGTTCGGGCGGGGTTATGTCGCGCCAGCGCAGTTCTCCCGCCTCCAACTCGACGCGGCTGTAGCCGATCATTTGCAGAAAAGCGTCATTTGCGTCGAGGACTCGCTCATCGCTGGCGATGATCACTCCGAGATGATCGGAGTTATGCAACAGCGACAAGGATTCCAGCACGCTGTGTTTGATTCCGCGTTTTGTTGCCGTGCCCACGTGAATTTCTCTCAATAAGATTGTTGCCCGGAGAACCGCGACTGGTCAAATTCAGCAGCTTACCTCATGGTGTCGCGGGTTCAGTCGGCGGGGACGGTCTCGGCGACCAGCTCCGTTGCCGGGACCTTGGGCTGCGCCGGGACAACGCGAGGACTTTCGAAACGGCGCTTGAGCCGCAGGATCGGTTTTTCAAAGCCAAACCAAAGCAGGGCTGCGAAGCCGAGGGACAAAACAATTCGCACGACCACCACCGCAAGATTTCCCCAGGCTCCGTACCGCAGCATTCGCAGTTCGAAACTGCCGATTGCGACGAAAACCAGAATGTGCGTCATGTACAGTCCGTAGCTGACAGTGCCGATTGACTTGAGCGGCCAGGCGCAAAGTACACGGGCGTAAAGGCCGGACCCGGGTTCGGAGACAATGGCCGCAATCAGCATGCCGCCGAAGCCGAGCGCCAGGAAGGTATCGGCAAATGCGGTACCGCGATACAACATGAGCCCCACGCCGAAGAGGCCAAGCGCAATTCCGGCCAGGCCCAGCTTTCGCCATACGGGCTTGCTGAAAGCGTCCATTCTGAGCAACACCGCGATCAGCGAACCGATGGCGAGGCCGTCAAGATGAATCAGCGTGTGGGTTGGCGTGAGCAACCCGGTATTGCAGGCTCGAATTACCGGCGAGGCCACAAATACCGCGGTCAGAACGATGGCCAGATGACGCAGAGATAGACGGCGTCCGACCGGCGCCCATGCCAGATAGAACTGCTCCTCGATGGCCAGGCTCCAAGTCGGCCCAATCGCCCCCGGCAGCGCGAGCGCAAACAGATTTTGCACAAAGAGCGCGTAGTAGAGCCAAGGCGCGGTCGAGGTGATCTGCCAGGCGTGCTGCGGATTGTGCTCCAGCAGGCAGGGCACCAGGATGTAATTCAGCAGCAGCAGCAGGACGTAAACCGGCCAGATGCGCAGGGCGCGCCGGGCATAAAAGTTACGGAAGAAATGAGCATCTTCGCGGCCCTCGATGATGATGCCGGTGATGAGGAATCCGGAGAGGACGAAAAACAGATTCACTCCCGCCCAGCCGTACTCGGCGAAACGGCTCAGCAACCCGTCGCCGAGTTTGGTGTGACAGTGATAAAAAACGACCAGCGAAACGGCAATGCCGCGCAGCCCATCGAGGGCGGGGATGTATTGCGGCAGCCACTGCGGGCGGCTCAACCGGCCACCTCATCGCGCCAGTTGCGGGGTTTCGGGCGAGCCCCGCTCGCGGGGGTGATTGAGCGCAGGGGAACGCACGGTATGCGCTCGCAACCGAAAGCATGGCGGACGCGCGCCGCCAGGGTCGCGCCGGGACAGCTCAACGCGAGATGCCCTCTGCCGGTGAACTGGCTGTTGCGTAGAGCTTCTTCGGCATGCGGCCGGCCAGGTAGCCGAGCCTGCCGGCAATGATGCCGCACTTCATGGCCTCGGCCATCAGGATCGGGTCTTTTGCCGCCGCAATTCCGGTGTTCATCAGCACGGCATCGAAGCCGAGTTCCATCGCCAGGGTCGCGTCGGAAGGAATTCCGACACCCGCGTCCACAATCAAGGGGACGGACGTGATCATCTCCCGCAAGATCCGCAAATTGGCGACATTCTGAATGCCGAGCCCGCTGCCGATGGGCGCCCCAAGCGGCATCACGCTGCTGGCGCCGGCATCCAGCAGCCGCAGCGCAACCACCGGGTCATCCGAGGTATAAGGCAGAACCGTGAAGCCTTCCTTGACCAATACCCTGGTAGCCTCGATGGTAGCGGCGACATCCGGATACAGTGTCTTCTGATCGCCGATGACTTCGATTTTCACCCAGTCGGAAAGCCCGACTTCGCGTCCCAGGCGCGCCGTGCGGATGGCGTCGTCGGCGGTGTAACAGCCCGCCGTGTTCGGCAGCAGAAAGTATTTCTTGGGGTCGATGAAGTCGAGCAGCGATTCCTTCGAGCGGTCAAGATTGACGCGGCGGACAGCGACCGTGACCATCTCGGCGCCGCTGGCCTCCAGGGCCTTCGCGGTCTCTTCGCCGGACTTGTATTTTCCCGTACCCACAATCAAGCGGGAACGAAACGCTCTGCCAGCAATGACAAGTGAATCCATACCATTATTGTAAGACCTCGCACCGGGAATGGTGTAAACCTCGTCACATCTGGTTGTGACGTGCAAGGAAAGCCTTGTCTCTGGCGGGAACTGCCTTCAATCTTTGTGGGATACATGCGGAGGCAGCCGCCTCTTCGAACCCACATTAGCAACTGCGGCAAAGGCGAGCCACCCGACGAATCCCCTCAGGGGCTAAAGCCAGCATTCTTATTGGCGTTCTGGACGGCGCGCTGAAGCCGCGCCCCTTCAAAGAACTGTTTATGAAACATGCCCCAGGATGGGGCACCCATCGAACTTCGCGCTTGCTAGGCGGCCTCACGGGCTTCCAGCAGCGCCGGTTCGGCGTAGAGCAGTTCGATCTGCGCGCGGTAGCGGGCTTCCAGCTCGCGCCGGCGCAGCTTGAGCGTGGGAGTCAGGGTGCCGTCGGCGATGGTGGGCTGCTCGGGAAGCAGCAGGAACTTCTTAATCTGCTCAAAGCGGGCCAAGTCCCGGTTCAAGCCGCCGATAATTTCCTCGTAAAGGGCGTGGACTTTTGCGTCCGCCACCAGTTCTTCGCGCGAGTTGAAGGCGACGCCATGCTGCTTTGCCCAGTCTTCCAGGGTGGGGAAGGCCGGTACGATGAGTGCGGCCGGGAAGCGCCGCCGGTCGCCAATCAGGGCGGCTTCGCTGACCAGCGGATTGCTCTTCAGGCGATTCTCGATGGGCTGCGGGGCGATGAACTTGCCGCCCGAGGTTTTGATCAGGTTCTTCTTGCGATCGGTGACCGACAGGAAGCCATCTTCATCCAGCGAGCCGATGTCGCCGGTCTTGAACCATTCTCCGGCAAATGCGTTTTGCGTCTCCTCAGGCAGGTGCCAGTAACCCTGGAACACCGAGGGAGCGCGCACGATGATTTCGCCGTCATCGGCAACTCTCACTTCCACGCCGTTGAGCGGTTTGCCGACGGTTCCGGCCCGGAACGACTGCGGCGTGTTGACGGCGACGACCGGCGAAGTTTCGGTTAGTCCGTAGCCCTCCATGACGGGCAGCCCGATGCCGGCAAACCACTCCGCCAGCTCGATTCCGAGCGGGGCTCCGCCGGAGATGATGGTTCGCACGCGTCCTCCCATGCCCTTTCGAACCTTGGAGAAGACCAGCCTGTCGGCAATGTGCCAGGCGACGGAGCGCGGAGTGCGTCCGGCAACGGTTTCGGGCAGGTGGCGTCTGGCCACGGTCATCGCCCAATCATAGAGCTTGCGTCGCGGACCGCTACCCACACGGAGCTGCACCTGGTTGTGAATCTTTTCCAGGACGCGCGGCACCGCAACTAAAACCGTCGGACGAACCTGCTGTAGCGCTTGCGGCATATCTTCAAGGCGGGAGCAATATGCGACGGTCACGCCGCGGTACATCAAAGCCGTGTCGCAATGGCGGGCGGTGATGTGCGACAGCGGCAGGAACGAGACTACCGAATCGTTGCCGCTGATCTCGAAGTGCTCGAGAGAAACGGCGATATTCGAAGCCAGGTTGCGATGCGACAGCATAACGCCCTTGGGCGTTCCCGTGGTTCCCGAGGTGTAAATGAGGGTGGCCAACTGGGTGGGAGCGATTTGCCGTCCGCGGCGGTCGAATTCCAGGTCGCGTCTCTCCGGACCTCGCTTCATGATCACTTGCATCTGGCCGGCTTCCGCGGGCAAAATGCCGCCGGGCTCGTCCATCAGCACGAGGTGCTCGACGCGCGTCTCGGAGAGCAGCGGGAGAACCTTATGCAGTTGCGCCGCGGACGAGACGAAAAGAACCCGCGTCTCCGAATCCCGCAGAATGTAGGCGCATTGATCGGCGGTCTGAGTCGGGTAGATCGGCACCACCACCGCGCCCGTCATCATGGCCGCGAAATCCGCTATCGCCCACTCAGGGCGGTTCTCGGCGAGGATGGCCACGCGATCGCCCGGCGCCAACCCGCGGGCTCGAAGCCAGGCAGCGACGGCTGCCACGCGCCGGTACAGCTCCCGAGAGGAGAGTGGCAGCCAAACTCCACGCTGTTCATAGAGGATTGCACGGGGAGCGTTGCGATCGACGATGGTGAAAAATATGTCGGCGAGAGTGGCGGGTGTTGGGATTGGGAACATGGTCTGGGGCCCCGGACATCGCCGCCATTGCCGACGGCTAAGTGCCTGACATGATGAGATGACAGTTGCCGGAATTTGGCAGCTCTGCCGAGCAGATATTTAGGGCAGTGCTCAACGCCGCGCAATAGGCGCTGCCATCCACGCTCGATCCGCAGTGGCGATGCTGGTGGAAGTGACAGTTGGCCGATATTAGGAGTATGCTGCCGTGCGAGGTGTTACATATGAGAGCCTTGCGAATCAGTGTTGCGGTTGTAGTGTTCATCGCTCTGGTTAGCTTGGCGCAAGCGCAACAGGCTGCTCAGGCCGCGTTACCGACGCCGTCTGTCAAAGTCGGAGAGATGGCGCCCGATTTCACTCTGAAAGATCAGAATGGGAAGATGATTTCTCTGCATGACTTCAAGGGGAAGCAGAACGTGGCTCTGGCGTTTTACGTCTTTGCGTTTTCGCCGAATTGAACCAAGGAAGCGCAGAGCTTCCAGCAGAATTTGCAGAAGCTGGGAGTTTCCAACACCCAGGTCCTGGGTGTCACCATGGATGGATTTTTTGCCAATAAAGCCTGGACGGATCAACTGGGCACCAACTTCCCAATGCTGAGCGACATAGGTGGCGAGACCACCCGGCGCTATGGCATCTTCAACCCGCAGACCAAGGCTGCGCGGCGGGCAACATTCCTCATCGACAAAAGCGGAAAGATTCTCGAGATTATGCTCGACCAAGATGCGCTGGACCCGGCCAACGCGGTTGCCGCTTGCGAACGGCACAAGTTGAAAGAATAGTAAGGTTTCGCAAAGGAAGGGCCTGTCGCCAGGCCCTTTTAATTTGCTTCCACGCCTGAGAGGCCGCGGAAAAACAGGTTGCAGGTGAAGCGAGCCCACAAGTTCTTGCGCAAGGGAACTTGAGGTGCCTACATCAAGCGCCTCGCTCGATGCTTCGGCGCGTTTTTCCGCAGCCTGGCTGATCCGCGCGAGGTGGAACCGCCGCTCGATGCAGGGATGCATTACACTATCGTGCTCAGGAGCACTCCCATGCAAACGTCACTCACTCGGCTCACTCTGGCCGAGGCTGCCGAACAGGTGAAACGGCGGGAGATTTCGCCCGTCGAACTGACGAAGGCTTGCCTGTCGCTAATCGAGCAGTACAACCCGGTTCTCAACGCTTTTATTACGGTTACCGCCGAAAGCGCGCTGAGCGAAGCCGCCGAAGCCGAACGCGAGATCCAGAGCGGCCACTGGCGCGGCCCGCTGCATGGCATTCCGGTGGGGCTGAAAGATATTATCGACCAGAAGGATGTGCCCACCACGGCCGGCAGCGCGGTGCTGAAGGATACCGTTGCCGTCGAAGATGCGGAAGTGACGCGCAGACTCAGGGAAGCCGGCGCCGTGCTGATCGGCAAGCTTAACCTGCACGAGTTTGCCTACGGAGGCAGCGGGATCATCAGCTATTTCGGTGCCGTGCGCAACCCCTGGGATACGACGCGAATCACCGGCGGGTCGTCTTCGGGGGCGGCGGCGGCGGTCGCCACCGGCATGTGCTTCGCAGCGATCGGTACCGATACGGCAGGGTCGATTCGGCTGCCGGCGGCGTTCTGCGGGATTGTCGGGTTGAAACCGAGTTTCGGGCTGGTGAGCCGGCGCGGGGTGTTCCCGCTGTCGCTGTCGTTCGATCATGTCGGCCCGATGACGCGCACGGTGGAGGATGCGGCGATCGTGCTGGATGCCATCGCGGGTTACGATCCGGCAGATCCCGGCAGCCGCCAGTCCTCCAATTCCAGCTATCGGGAAGCGATACATCGCAGTACGACCGACCTCCGTGTGGGCATCGCAACCGAACATTTCTGCGAGGGCACCGAGCCGAAGATCGAATCGGAGCTGCGCATCGGGGTGGCTCGCATCACCGCTCCCCGTACCTCGTCGATTTGCGACATCAAGGTTCCGATTGACGAAGATCGGACGGTCCACCTCTACGAGGCGTATCAGTATCACGAGCAGTTCCTTGCGGAATACCGCGACCAGTATGATCCGCAGACGTTGCAGCGCATTCTCCAGGGCAAGGACATTACCGAGGAGCAATACCGCGCAGCGAGGTGCAGTCTGGATGCATTGCGCCGCCGGAGCGCCGAGGTTCTCCGCGACGTAGACATACTGATTACGCCCACCGTCCCGATCTCGCCGCCGACGATTGCGGAGCTGCAGTCGGGGCTGCCGGAGTTGCGGAAGCGCGAGTTGGTCATGCTGCGCAACACGCGCCCGTTCAACGTGCTGGGGCTGCCGTCCATTACCGTGCCGTGCGGATTCACCACCGACGGCATGCCGGTGGGCATGCAGATCAGCGCGGCGCCGGGCGCAGATCGGAAGGTGCTGGCGATTGCGCACCAGTTCGAGCAGCGCACCGAATGGCACCGCCGCGTACCGCGCGTGCTGGAATCGTAGCGCTCTGTCCAGAGGGTGGGTCAATTGCGGATGCGCAGTTCAAGAAACTACCCCACGTTAGCCCCAGTCACCCCAACGAGCCGAGCCTCGTCGGGGACCCCGACGCGGGCGAACGAGGGGCACCCGGCTGTCCCATCATGTCGCATGTCATCCTGAGCGAGCCGGGGTCCCCGGCGAAGGCCGCTTTTGCCATCGCTGGGGTGGGGAAGCGAAGGATCCATGTATTACAAACCAAATACATAGATTCTTCGTTCGCTGCGCTCGCTCAGAATGACACTTCAAAGGACTATTGCGCGAACTTCCGGGACGCGATCCTATGCCGCTCGCGATAGACTTACTGATACCCCCGGCGGGCGCGTCCTGCGAGTGTCGTGAGCTCTTGCTATGAAAAGAACTTTGCTGCTGTTCGCCTCGATGGTGGCGCTGAGCGCGTGGTGTGCGGCGCAAGCGCCCGGGACGGCTCTTTCACCCTCCAATCACCCCAGCGAGCCGGGCTCGCCGGGGACCCCGACCGCCACGCAAAAGGAGACTCCATTGCAGGCGTTGCCCTACACGTCCGGTCTCGACGCCAATGCCATGGATCGTTCGGTGGACCCTTGCGTGGATTTCTACACCTATTCATGCGGCGGGTGGAGGAAGAAGAACCCGATTCCACCTGACCAGTCGTCGTGGAGCGTCTACGGCAAGCTGACCGACGAGAACCAGCGCTTTCTTTGGGGGGTTCTGGAAGACGCCGCGCGTCCGTCGGCGAAGCGTGACGCAGTTCAGCAGAAGATCGGAGATTTTTTTTCTTCCTGCATGGACGAAGCGGCCATTGAAAAGGCCGGTGCCGCGCCTCTGGAGCCCGCGTTGCGGGAGCTGGCCGGCATCAAGGAGGTGAACGGCCTTGCGCCCTGGGTCGCCAGTCAGCACCTGGTAAGCTTTGGTTACAGCAGCATGATGTTCGGCTTCGGCTCCTCGCAGGATCTGGCGGATTCGACGCAGGTGATTGCGTTTGCCAGTGCCGGAGGGCTCGGGCTTCCCGACCGCGACTACTACCTGAAGACCGATGCGCGGATGGAAGAGACCCGCAAGCGCTACGTGGCGCACGTTCAGCAGATGTTCGAATTGCTGGGCGACCCTGCGGCGCAGGCCGCGCCGGAGGTACAAACGGTGATGCGGATCGAAACCGCGATGGCCAAGGCCTCGCTGACCCGCGTCGACCTCCGCGATCCTTACAAAATTTTCCACAAGGTGAACCGCGCCGAATTGGAGGCGCTGACGCCCTCGTTTAACTGGACCGCCTATCTCGCAACATCGGGGGTTCCCGGCCTGCAAACGTTCAACGTTACGGAACCGGAGTTCTTTAAGGCGCTGGAGATGCTGCTGAAATCCGAGTCGCTGGAGAACTGGAAGACTTACTTCCGCTGGCAGGTCGTCCGGCAGAACGCGCCTTACTTGTCAGCGCCGTTCGTAATGGCGAATTTCGATTTCTATCGCAAGTACCTGCAAGGGGCGGAGCAGATCAGGCCGCGGTGGAAGCGCTGCGTTCAACTAGTGGACTACCAGCTCGGCGAAGCTGTCGGCCAGGTCTACGTGGCAAGAACATTCAGCCCCGAATTGAAGGCCCGCACGCTCAAAATGACGAAGGAAATTGAAGCCGCCATGGAGCGGGAGATCAAGGCGCTGGATTGGATGGGAGCCGAAACCAAGCCGCGCGCACTCGAGAAGCTCCACGCCGTGGTGAACAAAATCGGCTATCCCGACAAGTGGCGGGACTACAGCTCCGTGAACATCGTGCGCGGAGATTTCTTCGAAAACTTTCTCCGGGCCACGGCGTTCGAATCAAGGCGTCAATTGAACAAAATCGGCAAGCCGGTGGATCACGGCGAGTGGCAGATGCCGCCGGCGACGGTCAACGCCTACTACGATCAGCAGATGAACGACATCAACTTTCCCGCCGGCGTGCTGCAACCGCCGCTGTTCGATCCCAGGATGGATGATGCGCCGAACTACGGCAACACGGGGTCGACGATTGGCCATGAACTGACGCACGGCTTTGACGATGAGGGGAGGCAGTTCGATGCGCAGGGCAACCTGCGCGACTGGTGGACCAAAGAGGATGCCGCGGCATTCGAACAGCGCGCCGAGTGCGTGGTGGATCAATATGCGCAGTACGTGGTGGTCGATGACATCCACATCAACAGCAAGCTGACGGAAGGCGAAGACGTTGCGGACCTGGGGGGAAGCGTGCTGGCTTACCTGGCGTGGGCCAACGAGACGAAGGGACAGAAGCTGAAGTCGATCGGTGGATTCACGCCCGGGCAACGTTTCTTTATTGGCTTTGCCCAGTGGGCTTGCGAGAACCAGCGCGTGGAGAACCTGCGGATGAGAGCCATTACCGATCCGCACTCACCCGGCAAGTATCGCATCGACGGCGTGGTCACGAACATGCCGGAGTTTCAGCAGGCGTTCCAGTGCAAGGCGGGCCAGCCGATGGTGCGGGAGCATCGCTGCAAAGTGTGGTAACCAGGGATGGAGGCCTTTGCGGAGAATGGGCTTGGACGAATACAATGGTGCGTCTCCCATCGGAGATCACCAAGCACGGGTTACCCGTTGAGATTTCACGTTGGTCTCCCGTTATCCGAACAGTATCTAATGGGCGAAACGCCTTGCGCAGTGTGGGGTCGTGCGGGGTGGTTCGTTCGCAACCGAACCGATTGAAATCGCCAAGCCGGCGTCCCGGACGAGCGGGGTTGTGCGCCAAGGACAGTCAGGCTCGAAGCAAATGAAACCATGAAAATTCACGAGTACCAGGCAAAAACAATCCTCTCGAAATACGGAGTGGCGGTGCCGCGCGGGGAGATGGTCACCACGCGCGAGGGAGCCGAAGCGGCCGCCAGGAAGCTGATGAGCAGCGGAGCCAACGGTGTGGTCGTCAAGGCGCAGATCCATGCGGGCGGACGCGGCAAAGGCGGCGGCGTAAAAATCGCAAAATCGGTCGAAGAGGCCGTTCAACTCGCCGGAAAAATTCTCGGCATGCAGTTGGTGACGCACCAGACCGGTCCCGAGGGCAAGAAAGTACAGCGGCTGTTGATCGAAGAAACGTTGCCGATTGCCAGGGAGCTGTATCTCGGCATCGTGCTGGACCGCGCCGTCTCGCGCCCGGTGTTCATGGCGTCGGCGGCCGGAGGCATGGAAATCGAAGAAGTGGCGGCCCGCGACCCGAACGCCATTATCAAGGAGTATGTCGATCCGGCCATCGGCTTTGAGCCGTTCCAGGCGCGCAAAGTCGCCTTTCGGCTGGGACTGGCTCCCGAGTTCATCAATCCCGCCGTCAAGTTTATGCAAGCGCTCTATAAGGCTTACGAAGACACGGATGCATCGCTGTTCGAGATCAATCCTTTCATCACCACCACCGACGGGAGGGTCTTCGCGCTCGATGCCAAGGTGAATATCGACGACAACGCGCTCTACCGGCACAAGGACCTGAGCGAACTTCGCGACATCAGCGAGGAAGACGCGCTGGAAGTGGAAGCCAGCAAGTACGGCCTCAACTACATCAAGCTGGACGGCAACGTGGGCTGCATGGTGAACGGCGCCGGGCTGGCCATGGCCACCATGGACATCATCAAGTTCGCGGGCGGCATGCCGGCCAACTTTCTCGACGTGGGCGGCGGAGCCAGTTCCGACCAGGTGACGCACGCATTCGAAATCCTGCTGATGGACAAGAATGTGAAGGCGGTGCTGATCAACATCTTCGGCGGCATTCTGCGGGTCGACACCCTGGCCAATGGCGTCGTCGAAGCGGCCAACAAAACCCACATTCAGCTTCCCATCGTGCTGCGCCTGGAAGGCACCAACGTCGAGCAGGGACGGGAGATTCTGAAACGGAGCGGACTGAACTTCATCGTCGCTGAAACCATGAAGGACGCAGCCGAAAAGGTCGTCGCGGCAGCGGGCGGGAGGAGCTAGCCATGAGCATACTGGTCAACGAAAAAACTCGACTCGTGGTGCAAGGCCTCACCGGCCGCGAAGGCACGTTCCACGCCAAGGCAAGCGCCGATTACGGCACCAAGATCGTCGGGGGCGTTACCCCCGGCAAGGGCGGCAGCACGCACGAAGGCTGGCCCATCTTCAACACGGTTGGCGAAGCGATGGAAAAAACCGGCGCTAACGCCACCGTCATCTTCGTTCCGCCGCCATTCGCGGCTGACGCCATCATGGAAGCCGTCGATGCCGGGATGCCGCTGATCGTCTGCATCACCGAAGGCATTCCCACGCGCGACATGGTCAAGGTGTGGCGCTTCATGGAGGGCCGCAACTCGCGCCTGATCGGGCCGAACTGCCCCGGCATCCTCTCGCCCGGCAAATGCAAGATCGGCATTATGCCGGCCAGAATCTTTTTGCCCGGCAGGGTGGGCATCGTCTCCCGCTCGGGGACGCTGACCTACGAGGCTGTCTACCAGTTGACGGTGCGCGGCATTGGCCAGTCGACGGCGATCGGGATCGGCGGCGATCCGATCATCGGCACGAACTTCATCGACACGCTCAAACTGTTCAACGAAGACCCGGAAACGGACGCGATCATTCTGAGCGGCGAAATCGGCGGCAACGCCGAGGAAATCGCCGCCGAGTACGTCAAGCAGCATGTCAAAAAGCCGGTTGTGGGGTTCATCGCGGGACAGACAGCGCCTCCGGGACGCCGTATGGGGCACGCCGGCGCGATCATCTCCGGCGGCAAAGGCACCGCCGCCGAAAAGATCAAGGCACTGGAAGCGGCGGGCATCAGGGTTGCCAGTTCACCGGCTGCGATTGGCGAAACGCTGGTGCAGGCACTCGGCGCGAAGGCGGCGAAGTTGAGGCGTTGAGGCGGCGTCTGAGCGGGGTCCCCAGAAAGCCAGAATTCAGGCTTGCTGGGGTGCCCTGGGCCGCCTGCCGAAATCCTGAGCGAAGCGAAGGAACTCGGAAGCCCCGAGCGGCGGGACAGTTTTCTGGGATCCTTCGCTGTTGCACTTCAGCATCGGCAAAAGCGGCGGTCTGAAACTTTCGAGCTTTCGCGAGGTATTCTCAAAGACATTCTTAACACGGAAGGCACAGCACATTCAGAACATGAAGACTTTGCAACGCACTCTTGCCATCATCAAACCCGACGCGGTTTCGAAAAACGTCGCCGGAGACATCATCAAGACGATTCAGGAAAACGGCTTCCGCATCGTCGGCATGAAAATGCTGCACCTGAAGAAAGCCCAGGCTGCCGGGTTCTATGCAGTGCACGCGGGAAAGCCGTTTTACGACTCGCTGGTAAAGTTCATGACCGAGGGTCCGGTGGTCGTCATGGCGCTGGAAAAAGAAGACGCCATCGCCGACTGGCGCAAGATCATGGGCGCCACGAATCCGGAGAAAGCCGATGCGGGAACAATCCGCAAGAAGCACGCCGAAAACATCGAGCGCAATGCCGTCCACGGCTCCGACGCGGATGACACCGCGCGCTTCGAGATAAGCTTCTTCTTCGCCGGATACGAATTGGCGAAGTAATCAGAGCTTCGAACTTCGAATATGGGTAAGGCGCATGCTGTTCTCTGCGCCTTTTCTTTTGCGCGAAAGCTTACCGTTTCGCGGTCGCCATGAAGTCCTTGGCGCGCTGGTCGATTTGTTCGCGCGTGAGCTTAGAAATTCGCGAGCAGAGGACGCGAGTAGCGTCCCGCGGTGCGCCGGATGCAGCAGCTTGCAAGCGTGGGTTCGCCGTGCCGCCGCGTTATTTTATCCCGACCAACTCGCCGATGCGCTGCGTGGCTTTCAGGCCGCTTCCGGTGAGCACGACCACGGTGGTTTCGTCCTGCCTGATGGCGCCGGCCGCGAGCAGTTTGCTCAAGGCCGCGCCGGCGATGGCGCTGGTCGGCTCGGCGTACAGGCCTGTCGACGCCAGCTCGCGCACCGCCGCAATGATCTCCTGCTCGCTGACCGTGACCGTCGCGCCCTGGGATCGGCGGATCGCCTCCAGAACGTGCTTCAGCCGAACCGGATGGGTGATTGCGGTGCCTTCGGCGATGGTGGGTTTGGCCTCCACGGGCACGAGTTGATCGCCGCCCGCCGCAAAGCTGGCGTGGATGGGCGCGCAGTTCTCCGGCTGCACGGCAAAAATCTTCGGCAGGCGCTCAATCCCCCGATGCCGCAAAAGCTCGCCAAAGCCGATGTCGCAGCCCAACACGTTACTGCCCGCGCCGGTCGGGATGATAACGTTGTCCGGCGCGCGAAAGCCGAGATCTTCCCACAGTTCATAGGCGAGCGTTTTTGTGCCCTGGAGAAAAAAGGCTTGCCAGTTGTGGCTGGCGTAAAAAATCTGTTTTGCCTGGCGCATGGCCTCCTCGGCGGTGTTCTGCCTTGTGCCCGGCACCAGCTCTACCTCGGCGCCGTAGGCTCGCATTTGAATTGTTTTTGCCGGTTGAGTATAGGCAGGCACAAGGATCTTCGCCCGGATGCCGGCGGCCGCGGCGTAACCGGCGATGGCGGCTCCGCCGTTGCCGGAGCTGTCTTCCAGGATGCGCTCGATGCCTTGTTGCCGCAGGACGGAAACCATCACCGAGGCGCCGCGATCTTTGAAGCTGCCGGTGGGCGCGAACCATTCCAGTTTGAACAGCGCCGAAGCTCCGCGCCAGTTGCGGCGCACCAGAGGCGTGCATCCCTCGCCCAGCGTAACCGGGTTGGAGGGCGCCAGCGGCAACGCCGCCGCATAACGCCATAACGAGCGGACGCCGCGGTCGATTTGTGCGCGGCCAATGCCAGGCAGTTCGGTGATCATCAAGGGAGCACCGGCGTCCGAGCACCAGCGAGGCACGTTCAGGGGATATTTGATTGCGGTGGAAGGATCGATATATGCCGCTTGCGCAGTCATAGCATTCCTTTCAGAAATCATGGAGACTTCGTTCGTCGAGTCCGCCCCGGCACGCGCAACCACAGCGCGTGCCGGGGACCCCGCATGCAGAAAAAACTACCCCAGGTTAGCGCCCTTGGCGGCGCGGAACCTGGGGCACCCTCGCTCTTGAAGTGTCATTCTGAGCGACCGAAGGGAGCGAAGAATCCGCATTGTTTTAAGACCCCAGAACAAGCAGATCCTTCACTTCGCTCAGGATGACACTCGTGAGGCTTTTTAATGAATGCGAAGTATTCCCGGGACACCACACGCCGTGCTAGCTGATGGGTCCACAAAGCATGCGATCGCGGCTGACCACGAGTTTACCCATGCGAGTCTCGACGTAATCCTTGAAGTACGGCGCAGCCCGATGCGCCTCCAGCGCCGCCTGGTCTTTGTACTGTTCATAAAGCGCAAGCTGCGTGGGATCGTCGGCCGCCTGGTGAGCGACATACATCAGGCAACCCGGTTCCTTGCGCGTTTCCTTTTCCATGATGCGCATATAGCCTTTGCATTCTTCTTCGGTTCCGGGACGCACTCGCAGTTTCACAATTAAAACGATCATGGCTTCTCCTCGAGTAATTTCACAATTGGTATCCCCCTCAATATCACCGCCGGGCTTGAACTTCACCCCAGCAAACGCTAAAAGCAGCGTTTGCCGGGGACCCCGAGCGCCCGGCTTCTGCGTGAGTATACCTTCCGCGAATCCGGTCTAGTTCTTGATTGCCTTGGTGAACTCGTCGGTCCAGATAATCTGGTTGCGCTCCGGTCCAGTGGAAATCATGCCGATCTTGGCCTGCGTTTCCTTCTGCAGGAAGCGCATGTACTCCTGAGCTTTCTTCGGCAGCTTGTCGCCCTGGCTTATTCCGACCGTCGATTCGTGCCATCCCGGCATCTTGGTGAAGACCGGCTCGATCTTTTTGAAGCCGCAATCCTGGGGCGGAATCTCCTCGATCGTCTTACCGTCGATTTTGTATCCGACGCAGACCGGAATCTCCGGGAGTTCATCGAGCACGTCAAGCTTGGTCACCACCAGCCACTCGGTGCTATTGAGAAAGTTCGAGTAGCGCAGCAGCGGCAGGTCGATCCAGCCGCAGCGCCGTGGACGGCCAGTCACCGCGCCATACTCGTTGCCGCGTTTGCGAATCTCCTCGCCAAGCGCATCGTGCAGCTCGCTGGGGAACGGGCCCTCGCCCACCCGCGTGCAGTACGCCTTGGTGACGCCGATCACGGTGCCGATGGCCAGCGGACCGACTCCGGTGCCGGTCACGGCGCCTCCAGCCGTGGCGCTGGAAGAGGTCACGAACGGATACGTCCCGTGGTCGATGTCCAGCATGGTTCCCTGCGCGCCCTCGAACATCACCGATTTGCCGTCGCGAATCGAGAGGTTGAGCAGACGCACGGTGTCGGCCACGAAGGGCTTGATTTCATCGCCGATCTGGGCATACTCGTCGAACATCTTCTCGGGGTCGAGCGGTTCGGAGTTGAAGAGCGCATGCGCGATGGTGTTCTTCTCGCGGCAGGCGTTCTCGATGTGCTTTTTGAGCAACGGCTTGTCGAGCAGGTCTGCGATGCGCAGGCCGCGGCGTCCCATCTTGTCTTCATAGGTCGGCCCGATGCCGCGCGAGGTGGTGCCGATCTTGACTCGTCCGGGAGCATTCTCGGAGGCCAGCTCGATCAGGCGATGGTAGGGAAGAATGACGTGCGCGCGGTTGCTCACGAACAGGTTGGGCTGCGAACTCGCGCCGGAGCCCTCGACGCGGACACCCGCCGCGCGCAGAGCCTTGATTTCCTTCATCAAGGCCATCGGGTCCAGCACCAGGCCATTGCCGATGACGGCCTTGCAGCCCGCACGCAAAATGCCGCAGGGAACTAGTTGCAGAATAAACTTGGTTTTTCCAATCGCAACCGTATGACCGGCATTGTGGCCGCCGCCGTAGCGGGCCACCAGATCGAAATTGTCCGAGAGCACATCGACGATCTTGCCCTTGCCCTCGTCGCCCCACTGAGCTCCTACTATGACTGCTGTCTTAGGTTTGTTCACTTTATCTCCGCGCATCAGGCAGCGTATCGCTGCCGCGCCAGGAATTCGCACACAGGTGACCCGTACTTGTGCCGAGCCTGCATAGAAAGGGGAATCGCGAAACGGAACTGTGTACGGAAAATTCTACCCTGATTGGGCGGCGAGGGAAAGTACAAGCTGTGAATTGCATCCACGGCCTTACCCGAAGGGTCGACTGTGCCTCTTGCGGGACGAGCTTGCCGGCCAAAATTCTGGGCGTCTCCGTGGGCGGCCGCCGCATCGGACTATGAAAATGGAGGCCTACATGTACGTTATCACCGGTGCAACCGGCAATACGGGAAGCGTGGTTGCCAACGAACTGCTGGCGAAGCGCCAGCAGGTGCGCGTAATCGGCAGAAATGAAAGTCGTTTGCGACCTTTAGCGGACAAGGGCGCCGAGCCGTTCGTGGCTGACCTGACGGACCAGGCGGCGCTGCGCCGTGCTTTCAGCGGAGCAAAAGCGGTGTACGCCATGATTCCGCCGGACATGAGTCAACAGGACGTTTTGGCCTATCAGAACCAAATCGGCGAGGCCATTGCCGGCGCGTTGGAGCAGGCAGAGGTCAAACATGTTGTCTCACTGAGCAGTTTCGGCGCCGACAAGCCTGACAGGACTGGTCCCGTCGTGGGCCTGCACCGCTTCGAGCAGAGGCTGAACTGGATCTCTGGCCTGAATGTGCTACATTTGCGCCCCGGTTATTTCATGGAGAACACGCTTGCTCAACTCGGCCCGGTTCAGACCCTCGGCATCGCCGCCGGACCGCTTGACCCTGATCTGAAAGTTCCCATGATCTACACGGGCGATATCGGCATGGCCGCCGCCGGTATCTTGCTCAAACTGGAATTCACGGGCCAGCAGACGCGCGAACTGCTGGGCCAGCGCGATTTGACGATGACCGAGGCCGCCGAGATCATCGGAAGGGCCATCGGGTTCTCTAAACTCATATACCGCCGTGTCTCCGCCGAGCAGATCAGGCCGAGCTTTTTGGAGATGGGCATGTCGCCCAACATGGCGGATTTGCTGCTTGAAATGTCGGACGCAATGAACTCGGGTTACATGCGGGCGCTGGAACAGCGGTCCGCGCGTAACACGACTCCGACCTCCTATGAAGCTTTCGTCGAAAAAGAATTTGTGCCGCGATGTCAGAAACGCCCTGCCGTGGCCTGAAACCTGGACACGGGTCGGCGGAATCCTATTGGGAAATTGGGTACACCTTCCGCGGAACCGGCCTTGGCTGCCGTAAACTGAAGAGGTGCCCGAGCTTCCCGAGGTCGAGACCACGGCGCGCAGTCTGCACCGGCAGGTTGCCGGCGACGTCATCGAGTCGGTGTGGATCGGCGACAAGAGCAATCTGCTGAAGTCTCCGGCGGAGGAGATTGCGCGCACGCTGGAAGGCTCGCGGATCGATGGCGTGCGCCGCGTGGGCAAGCACATCGTGATCGATATGCGCCGCGATCGCGCTGCTGCCGGGCGCGGCAAGATTATGCAGTCCGCGGGGCAGGCCCAGTGGGTTGTGCATTTAGGGATGACCGGGCGCATGCTGGTCTGCGATGCCGCGGCCGAACGGGTAAAGCATACGCATCTGGTGGCGCAACTCGCCTCGGGACGCGAGCTGCGCTTCGTCGACCCGCGGCGCTTCGGCAAACTCCAGGTGATCTCAGGCGGGTCGTTCCAGGCGGCGGGCAGCGAACCGATCGGGGCCGACCGCGAAGCGTTCGCCAAACTGTTCCAGGGGCGCAAAACGCCCATCAAAAGCGCGCTGCTGAATCAGAAACTCTTAAGCGGGATTGGCAACATCTATGCCGATGAATCGCTGTTCCGCGCCGGCATCCGTCCGCGCCGCCGCGCCGCTTCGCTCACGCGAGCCGAACTGTCGCGCCTCTACGACGCAATCCAGGAGGTGCTGGCAGAGGCGATCGCCGCCGGCGGATCTTCGATTTCCGACTACGTGGATGCCGCCGGAGACGCGGGTTTTTTTCAGCTTCAGCATCGCGTCTACGGACGCGAGGACGAGGCCTGCCTGGCGTGCAAGACTCCCATCAAGCGCATCGTTATCGCCGGACGCAGCAGCCATTACTGTCCCAGGTGTCAGAGGTAAAATCACAAGGCCGGCACGAACAGCGGGCGGGAGCACGGCCAGCGAAACCTCGTGGCAGCCCCGGACGCTTGCGCGCATCGAAAGAAGCGGAAACCGACAAGACGCCATCTCCGCGTCTGGCGAGGTACAGATACTTCATGCTCTCCTACGCAATTGGAGTCGATCTCGGAGGCACAAACCTTCGCATTGCCGCCATCGACGAAAGCGGCAAGCTGCTGGAGAAACTCAGCAGCGACACAGACCTGGCACGCGGGCGGGACTTCGTCATCGACGAAATGACGCAAGCCATCCGCCGGCTGCTGGACCGTTTCCGGGGGCATGGCGAATCGCGCGGAGTCGGTATCGGCGTGCCCGGCATCATCGACATGGATACCGGCATGCTGCGCGAGTCGCCGAACCTGCCGGGCTGGAGCGAGTTTCCGGTGCACGCGGAAATCGAACGGCGTCTCGGCATCCCCGTCATGCTGGAAAACGACGCCAATGCCGCGGCGCTCGGCGAGAAGTGGCTCGGCGCGGCCAAGGACTATGGCAGCATGTGCATGCTCACGCTTGGCACCGGTGTCGGCGGCGGCATTGTGCTGGATGGAAAAATCTGGCATGGCATGAACGGCATGGCGGGCGAATTGGGCCACATCAACGTTGAGCCTGAGGGGCATCCCTGTAAGTGCGGCAGCCGCGGCTGTGCCGAGCAGTACGCTTCCGCGACCGCCGTCGTCCGCATGGCGCGTGAAGCCGTTGCCAACAACCTCTCCAAGGAGCTGGCGCGCGCCGCCGAAGGCGAGGAGTTCAGCTCGCTCCATGTCTACCAGCTCGCGATGCAGGGCGACGCCGCCGCGCAGCAGATTTTCCGCCGCATGGGACGCGCGCTTGGCATGGTGCTGGCGGACATGGTGAACGCCCTCAACCTGCCGATCTACGTCATAGGAGGCGGGGCGGCGAGCGCATGGGATGCATTCGCGCCCACCATGATGGAGGAGGTCCGCAAACGCTCGTTCGTCTACGCGGCGACCGTGCCGGAAGCTCCGCCGGCGGCGAAGCCAAGCAAAAGCACGCTAATCACCATGGCGAAGCTTGGCGGGGAGGCCGGCCTCTATGGTGCCGCATGCCTGCCGTTGCAGCGTGCCGGAGTAAAGTGAAAAGCGCCGCAAACTCGATCGAATTCCGCTGGGGTAGCGCGTCTCTGGCAACGTGCTCCGCCAGCATCTCTTGAAACCTTGAAACTTTGGAACTTGAAACCTTCTCTACCTGCCCGGCCTGCCGCCGCTCTTATTCCGGGGATTGCGACCCGGAGTTCGAGATGGTCTGCGATCAGTGGCAATAAACTTACCTTCGCCCCTGGCAGGGCCCTTGGTGCCTCGCGCTTTGTCGAAGGGCCTTGGGCCTCTGCGATCAGGGCCGCTGCGTGCGTGCTCTGGCCGTGAAGGGCGTTCGCGCGCGGAGCCGAATTCCTGCCGTGGCTCGAACGGGCGCTCCGGATGCCGCGACTCCGAACGTTGCTGGCGCGGGCGGGAGAAGAACTCACGATCTGTCGAGCCAGCGCGGCGTGCAGGAGATTCCGCCGCCGGCCGCGATGACCTTTGCTCGCCCCTGGCAGGACCCTTGGAGCCTCGCGCTTTGTCGAAGGGCCGCGTCCCGGTCGATCCTCTGCGATCAGGGCCGCCGCGTGCGCGTTCTGGCCGTGAAGGTCGCTCGCGCGCGGAGCCGAATTCCCGGCGTGGCTCGAACGGGCGCTCCGGACGCCGTGACTCCGGACGTTGCTGGCGCGGACGGGATGAGAACTCACGATCTTGCGGACGAGCGCGGCGTGCAGGCGATTCCGACACTGACCGCGACGGCCTCTGTTCGGGTGATCGAGGTCTCTGCTCCGGGACAGAACGAACACTCGGTGCGCTTGGGCGGTTGTCGCCACGGCGCGCGCCCTCGGGCGGTCCGGGAGCGCTGAAGGCTTTGCCGGGGGTGGTGAAAGGTCTGCCGCCGCGCTCTCCGGGGCGAGCACTGGCGGCGCGCAGCGGTTTGGGATTGCGCAGCGCCTCGAGCTCGCGTGGTTTCAAAAAGCGCCATTTGCCGGGCTCGACATCGAGTTGCAGGGCGCCGTAGCGGACGCGCTTGATCTTCTCGACGTGATGACCGATCTGCTCGAACATGCGGCGGATCTGCCGGTTGCGTCCTTCGGTCAGCGTCACCTCGTACCAGGGATTGTCCTGGTGGCGCACCAGATCGATTCTGGCGGGCAGCGTGTGCTCGGATTGCGAGCGTCGCGGCATGCCGGGACGGGTGCCTCCCATGGTTCCCGCGCGCGAGGTTTCCGGCGGCAAGTGAATGCCTCCGCGCAGCTTGTCGATCTGCTCCTCAGTGGGCGTGCCGCTCACTTTTACCTGATAGGTTTTAGGAACGTGCGAGGCTGTCCTGGTGAGTTGCTGCATGAGCTCGCCGTCGTTGGTCAGCAGCAACAGCCCTTCGCTCGCGTAGTCGAGCCGTCCGACGGGGAACACCCGCGCGTCAACGCCCTTAAGCAGGTCGAGAACGACTGGCCGGCCCTCCGGGTCGGAGACGGTGGTGACGTATCCCTTCGGCTTGTAGAGCGCGACATAAACGTGGCGCTCGGGCCCGCGCAGCAGTTGACCGTCCAGGCGAATTTCATCGCTGCGCGCGTCGGCCTTCGAACCAAGCGCGGTGATCTTTTCTCCATTGACGCTGATGCGTCCGGCCGTAATCAGCTCTTCGGCCTTGCGCCGCGAGGCCACGCCGGCCGCCGCTAGAATCTTTTGCAATCGCTCCTGTGCCATAAGCTTCAATCATACAGTGTGCGTGAGTAAGGCGAGGCAGAACGCAGGATGCGCAAGCGACTGCGCGATCACTGGCGGAATCGACCTTGTTGCTTCTAACGCGAACTTCAGATTCAGGACACCAGTGTAGTACCAGAGATACTGTATCCTTCGCTGCGGGTGTCATCGTGAGGAGGTTCGCCGCTTTTGCGAACCGACGTGACGATCTATGCATTTCGCCGAGCGCCACCTGAGGGCGGAAAAGACAAATACATGGACCCTTACGTCGCGTCGCCGAGTTCCTTCGCTGCGCTCAGGATTTCGCCTGCGGGCTCAGACACCCGCAAAACGGCTCAACCTCAGGGTGACACGCTGGAATAATCGTTCTTTGGGATACAGGAGCGCTCTAGGTGCTGTTCTCCGTGCTGTCGTCGGGCGCGGTGCCGGGTTCGTCTTTCTCGGTGGCGGATGATTCTTCAGCCGCCGCTTCTTCCGTGGCGGGTGTCTGCGGTTCTTCCGCGGCTGGTGTCTGCGGCGACGGAGTGAACAGCTCCACCTGTCCATCGATGGCGAGCTTCTCGAACTCCTCCATGCTGGGCAATTCGCTGAGCTCGTTTAGTCCGAATCGCAGCAGGAACTGCTTGCTCGTCTTGTAGAGAATCGGGCGGCCGATCACCTGCTTTCGACCGGCGGTAGTGATGAGCTTGCGATCCAGCAGGGTCCCGAGGACGCCCGCCGACTCCACGCCGCGGATCTCGCTGATTTCCGGCGCGGTAACCGGCTGCTTGTAGGCAATCACCGCCAGCGTCTCCAGGGCGGCGATGGAGAGGCGAACCGGAGGCTTCAGACTGCGGGCGAAGGCGCGCACCACGTCATGATGCTCGGGTTTGGTTGCCATGCGAAAGCCGCCCGCAACTTGCCGGATCTCCATGCCGCGCTCTTCGTTCGAATAATCGGCAATCAGCTCTTCGACGACGGAGCGCACGCGAAGCCTGATGCGCGCGTCCTCGGTGTTAGCTGGCTTGCGGTGCTTGTCCTGGCTCTGGCTGGGGGCTACAACGCTTGCTTGCGGCTCCGGCTCCGCCTGCGTCGCGCCCTCGGCAGGTGCGGCCTCCGCTTCAGATATCTCGTTAACCTCTGCCTCCGCTTCCTCTGCAAATCCGTCCGGCTGCGAAACAGCGGCGTTGTTGGAAGCGTTGTCCACTGGCGCAGGCTCGGGTGGCTCACTTGTATCCGAAGCGGAAGCGCCATCCGCTTCCGGCGTAGCCGCAGGCTCAAGCGGTTCGGTTTCCGCGAGGGAATCGGCGTGCGCCTTCGCGGCGGCTTCTTCGGCCAGGACGATGTCCTTTACCAGCAGGGAAATCTGCTCCAGTGTGATCGGCTCTTCGGCCGCGTAGATGACCGCCTCGATTTTCGCCTTCAGTCCCATTCGGAAAAAGACCTCTGATCAGCACGAATCGCCCGTACGAGCGCGCGGGGCTTCACTTCCAATCGTCCCTGACTTCCGCGGACTCGCCCGCCACCTGATCGAAATTCGTGTGCTTCTTCAGCACGATGTCGCCGAACATAGTGTCCTGCCGCGCCAGCACCGCCTGCAACCGGATCAGCTCCAGGATAGCCAGAAAAACGCAGACGAGCCCCTGGCGTGTGTGTACGTTGCGCAGCAATTGTCGCAGGCGCAGGGGCCGGTCCTCAAGCAGCATACGTTGCCGCACGTATTCGATCATCTGCCCCACGGTGACGGAATCTTCATCCAGCTTGAGCACGGGGCGATTCTTGGCGCGCTCCAGAATCTGCTGGAAGGTCTTCACCAGGTCGATAACGTCGGCCGCGAGCTCCGGCTCCGTGCCCGCGTCGTCCTGGAACTGCTTGAGCGCGGGGTTGGTCAACACCGCGTCTTCGATCTGCTGCTTCTGCGACAACATCTGCGCCGCTGTTTTAAAGCGCTCATGCTCGAGCAGCCGGTTCACCAACTCGTTTCTCGGATCGTCCGCGGTGGCCGGCGCGTCCGGATCTTTCGGCAGCAGCATCCTCGACTTGATCTGGATGAGCAGCGAAGCCATGTAGATAAATTCGGCGGCGACATCGACGTCGAGCTGCTTGATCCGTTCCACGTAGGCAAGGTACTGCGCCGTGATCTTGGCAATCGGAATGTCGTAGATGTCGATGTCCTGCTTGCGGATGAGATCCAGCAGCAGGTCAAGCGGCCCGTCGTAGACTTCGGCCACGCTCACGGAAAAAGGGAACTCGTCGGCCTCGACTTTCTTTGCCGTTGGCGGGCCGGACGCCTTGTCCGCCGGGGCCCCCGGCACGCGCCGTGGTTGCGCGTGTTGGGGTAGAGGCACGGGAGTGTTGCGCTCGTCCGGCATCAACTACTTGCTCCCCCCGGGCGGTTGGTAGAGGTGCGACATGTTCATCGCCTCACGGGCCTGCTCAATCGTCTGTTGCGCCACAATCCGCGCCCGGGCGGAACCGGCTTCCAGCACGTCCCACGCCAGCTTCGGGTTCTGTTCGAAAGGACGGCGCCGCTCCTGGATGGGAGCGAGCACAGCCATGACGTTATCGGCGACCCAGCCTTTGCACTCGATGCAGCCGATGCCTGCCGTCCGGCAGCCCTCGTACACTTTGGCCAGAGTTTGCTGGTTGCTAAAGATTTTGTGCAGGTCGCCGACCGGACAAACATCGGGCTCGCCCAAGTCGTTGCGCCGCACGCGAGCCGGGTCAGTGACCATGGTCTTCAGCTTCTGTCGCACGACGGGCTCGGGATCGCTCAGGTTAATGAAATTGCCGTACGACTTCGACATCTTGCGCCCGTCGGTGCCGGGAAGCTTGGCCGCGGGCGTCAGCAGCGGCTGCGGCTCGGGGAAAACATAGACGCGCTTGGCCTCTGGCACATCGGGTCCGCGCAGCCCGCGTCCGCTGCGGGTTTTGCCGGGAGCCCAATAGAACTGGTTGAACCGGCGCGCCACCTCGCGCGTCAGTTCCACGTGTGCCACCTGGTCCTGGCCGACGGGGACGAAGTCCGCCAGGTACATCAGGATGTCGGCCGCCTGCAACAGCGGATATCCGAGGAAGCCGTAGGTGCCGAGACTTTTTTCGGCAAGCTGTACCTGCTGTTCTTTATAACTCGGCACGCGTTCCAGCCAGCCGAGTGGAGTAATCATGGAAAACAACAGATGCAGCTCGGCGTGTTGCGGAACATGCGACTGCACGAACAGCACGCAACGCTCCGGATCGAGGCCCGCAGCCAGCCAGTCGGTGGCGACTTCGATGGAGTTCGTCTTCACCGTCGAAGGATCGGCGTAGTCGGTGGTCAGCGCGTGCCAGTCGGCAACGAAGAAGAAGCACTCGTACTCGTTCTGCAGGCCGACCCAATTCTGTAAAGCCCCAACGTAGTTGCCCAGGTGCAGTTTGCCCGTGGGCCGCATGCCGCTCAGCACGCGGCGCCTCGCCGAAGCAACGGAAGCATTCTCTGTTTTGTTATTTACAGTGTCCGACATCAGATTCTCGCCAGGATATCGTTAAAAAAATTTACTACCGGGGATATAAGCGCCCAGAGATACCGCCCTCCGAAGAACAACAGCAGCATCAGTCCGAACATTCCGACGCGATCGTACAAATTGAGCACACCCCCCGAAAGGAAGTGGCGCAGAACGTGGCTGCCGTCGAGCGGCGGTATCGGGATCAGGTTGAAAATTCCCAGCAGGATATTGATGACCATCAATTGATAGAGCATGAGCGCCAGCGGCGTGATCCAGCCCGCATCCAGGGCAAGGTTTCCCGAACTTCTGGCTAGGGTCTGGACAACATAGTGCGCCGAGGGCGAGGTGAGAGCCAGCAATCCGAGCAGGACGACTGCGACAATCACCACCAGAAAATTGCTGGCCGGGCCGGCAACCGACGTCAGTATGTCATCCCGCACCGGGTTTTTGAAATTGCGCGGATCGACCGGCGTGGGCTTGGCCCAGCCGAACACTGGGAAATGCATGAGAAGCGCCATCGCGGGCAGCAGGATGGTGCCCACCGGATCGATGTGCCGCAGCGGATTCAGCGTGATCCGCCCCAGCATGCGCGCAGTCGGGTCGCCGCAACGGGAGGCCATCCAGGCGTGCGCCGATTCGTGAATGCTGATCGCGAAAAGAAAGGCAATCAGTTGAAAGAATATGTATACGTAGTGCAGGTCCATGCCGGGAATTCGATAGTATCACGCCTCGGGAGGCCGGCCATCCGGCCGGCGGAGACAGGGAGCGAAGTCGCAGCTTTTTGCTTCTCGAATGTAATGTCGGGTACCAACTTGGCTGTCCCGGCGTTCACCCAGGTTAGCCAGAAGCGGTGCGGACCACGGGCACCAAGCAATCAATGTTTAGGAGTGTCATTCTGAGCGACCAAAGGGAGCGAAGAATCTGCTTTTGTTTTCAGACGCAAAAAGAAGCAGATCCTTCGCTGCGCTCAGGATGACACTCACGAGGGTTTTAATCGATGCGAAGTATCTCCGGGACACCACGCTAGTCTTTCATTTGTTCCGCGAGATAATTTGCGATGCCGATCTCCTGGATCGTGAACAGTTGCGTCTCCAGATAATCGGCGTGGTTCTCTTCGTCGTGCAGCAGCTTTTCGAAGAGCTCGCGGGTGCCGTTGTCGCCTTCGTCCCGGCAGATGCGATTCGCCTTGTTGTACGCCTTAATCGCGTCGAGTTCGTCCTTCAGGGCGATTTCAAACTGCGACTTGACGCCGGTTCCGGGCTGAGGCTTCAGCGGCACGGTTACCGCCGGCATGCCATCGAGGAACAGGATGCGTTCGATCAAGTGCTCGGCGTGCGTCATCTCCTCGATGGCGCGTTTCTTGGTGATTCCCGCCAGCCGGTTATAGCCCCAGTTAGCGCACATCTCCGACTGAACCATATACTGCACGATGGCGGTCAACTCGGAACTGAGGGCGTCGTTGAGCTCTTTGATCACTTTCTCGCTACCACGCATAAGTGCCTCCTTGAAATCGTTAAAAGCTGCCGATTGGCAGCTTACAGGAAAAACAGTTTGATAGACAAATGAGCTTACCTCTGGGTTACTGCCACCTGGTTGTTGCCGACCACGGCGGCATCGATATGCGCGGGCAGCGGGAAGCGGCTGTCGAGTCCGACGTTGGGTCCGTATTTCGGCCTCAAATAGTAATCGACCAGGAACTGCATGGCCGTCCGCGGCACCGTCACGCCGTCGATCGCCACCGACTCGATGTGGACCGAGCCAATGCCATTGCCGCCGCTCGCCTGCGCCTCGACGGAAACGTCATGCACGCCGGTAAATAGCATTGCCATCCACGGGTTGCTAATCTTTCGTGAAGCCGTCAGCCGGTCGAAGTCGATTTGCGCCGCGGCGGTCACCACCGCCGGCACGCTGTTGAAGCGTACCCGCCGCACTCCGTCAGGCAGAGCGACGCCGCCCTCTGCAAGGTAGGCATTGATTTCGTCGGCGGTCAGCACCGTGGTTTTCTGCTGCGGCTTTGCGAGCCGGCCGTTCTCGGCTATTTCGTTCAGTTTCCGCTGCGCGCTCCGGTAAGCGGCGCTATGCGAATCCGCGCTCTGAGCCGGCTGCTCGCGCTGGCTATGAGCAGTCGGCAAAAGGGTCAGGAAAACTGCGATCGCCACAATCCATTTCATGGTTTCAGCCAGTTCATGGTTTCAGTGAGGCCTCGGTCGCGGGCGTCGTCTCGACCAGTGGCTTTTGCAGGGTACCCCGCAAACGATACGCCGCGCTGTTGTCTCGTTCGAATTGCAGGGCGAGCTCACCACCCGTTATGGAACCGTTCAAGGCGTAGATGCCGCCGCTACTCTGCATTTTGCTGGTGGGAATCCGGAAAACACCGCCTTCCAGCGCGATGTGCCCGGCAAAGTCGGTGAACTGCAAAGGCACCCCGCCAAGCTGAACGTTGCGCAACAATCCGTTGCGCCAGTCGAAGTCGGAGGCGGCGCTGGCGGAACTCCACAGTTCGCGCGCCGTCCATCCGCTCATCTTAATCTGGTAAGTGCCATTCACGGTTCCTGTTCCAAGTGCCGCACGAACCATTCCCGCAAGCTGGCCGGCGGCGATATTGGCTAGCTTCCCACTGCCGGAATAAACCGGCGCATCGCCGGTAAAGTCGGCCTGCCACTGGCCCGTCTGGCTCCCGCCCAGCAATTCCGCGCTCGTTCTGGTCAACGCCAAACGTCCGGAGTCCAGCCTGAACTCGGCGCTCACCTTGGTTGCGGTGAGCTGGCCTAACAGCAAGCGCTTGACCGCAATCCGGCCGGAGGCACGCATCCTTGCCAAGGCACTGGCCTCGCCGCCCGAGCCGAAAAACTTATACCAGGGCTGCCGCTTCATGCGCGGGTTGAACAGCGTGTTCAGCTCTTCCACGTTGATGGTCTCCGCCTGCACGTTGAAGCCGGAGGCGCACGATGCTACGTCATCGCACCGGCGCGGAAACTGAGCCTCGCCGGTGAACACGCTCTTGCCGATCTGCGCCGTAAGGTTGTGGAAGAGCACCCGATTGTCCGCCAGTTCAACCTGTGCGGACTGCACAAGCACCGGGCTGGCAATGCCCGGAACCTCGGCCCTGGCCGAACGGACCTGCGCTTTGCCGAAGGTTCGCGGCCTGACGAATCCCACCCAATCGCCGCTCAACGCGACATCCAGTTTGGCGGCGCCGAACAGGCCAAAACGGGGTCCGGCAATGCCGGTTGCGCGCGCCACCTGGAGCAGGCGGCTCAACTCGCCGTCCCCCTGTACTTGCAGGTTGTAGCCCTCGGTCGAAATCCATCCCGACCCGCTGGCGGCGGTGGCCGCTCCTAGGGGAATCGGGAACGAGTCGAAGTTGATCCGGTTCCGCACCTGCGCTACCGGTTCCGCGCCGCGCTGTCGCGGCGGGTGCGCAGGCAGGGCTCCCCGACCCGTGCCGCAGTTGCGCGGGTTGGGGCAGAATCCCGCGGAAAAGCGCAGCGTCCCCAACTCGAGATTTTTGCCGAGCGTTGCCGAGCGCAAGACGATTCCCGTCCCCTCGCCCGTGCCGCTCCACTTGCCTTCGGCATCGTCTTCGGCCCGCTGCCCGTTGAAACTGGCGTTGAGAACACCGGCGGCGGAGAGGTCGTTCGGCAGATCAGCTTTGGCGTGCCGCAAGAGCGTGGTGACCGCATTTGCCGGAACGTCCTGAACCGTCAGCTTCAGGTTGTAGGGGTGCAGAGTGGCGGCTGTTACCTGGCCCTCCACCTTCACCATGCCACGCTCGAACGGCACCTGGCAGTTCAGACCCTGGATGGCCTTGTCCTCCGAGTGGAAGGTTCCCGAACACTTCGCGTCCAACTGCAGGGGACCGCCGCCGGAAATGTCGTAGCGCTGGAAATCGCGCACACTGGCGGCGCCGGTAAGCTGGAGCGAGCTGGCTGTCCCCTCGAGCAAGAGGTTGAGCTGGACGCCGCCGCGCCAGCCGCGGTCGCGTCCATAGATGAGCCTGGTGATCTGCCCAAGCTGCCCGTTCGACCAGTTCAACCGCATCTGCATGGGCACGTCGCGCAGCAACTCCGCCCTGCGGAAGCTGCCGTCGGCGCGCAGCACTCCGGTGTCATTGATGGGAAGATCGGTGCGGAAAGGCTTGGCTTCCAAGTGCGTGCGCCATTCGTTTTCGGCGGGACTCCACAGCTTGAAATCCGCTTCGGTCAGGGCGAACGCGTTCTTTTCCTGACCGAACTTAAAGTTAATGCGTCCCGACTCCGCCTCGATATAAGGGAAGCGCGGACGGCGCTGCGGACCAGCCATGGTCGGCGCCGTCTGGGTCCGCGATGCGCGCCACAACAGCGATTCCAGATTCCACTGGCCGTCAGGATTGCGCACAAGGTTCAGGCTGGGATACTTCAAGCGCAGTCGTGCTATCTCCAATTGCCCGCGCCACAACGAACTCAAGCGAAGCGAAGCGGTGACCTCGTCGGCCCGCAGGATCGGCTCGTAACTGAAAGCGGGATCGTCTCCCACCACCAGATTCACCAGATCGAAGCCCGGTTGCGGCAGCAGCCGCAGGCTGATGCTTCCGAGCGTCACCGGCCTGCCCAGCGCGCGGCTGATCGCGTCCGCGATGCGAGCGCGATAACGGCTGACATTGATGAAAGGCGGTACCGATACCCCAATCAGCAGGAGGGCCAGCACGATTGCTAGCATGCTCCTTTTTCTTAATCGGCGCGAAGCCAGCGCTGGCTGGGGTTCCCCGGCTGGCACGGCACTCATCAACGCACCACTTTCAGCATGCGGGACCAGCGCGTCTGGTCGAAGAAATGGAAGACGATATGCACCAGGAATCCGACCCGATCGGCAATGCTGTCTTTCTTATATTGGTTGGCCGGAGTCTGGAAAGACCAGTAGATGAACATGGGACGGCCGATGACGTTTTCCCGGGGGATAAATCCCCAGTACCGGCTGTCGTAACTCACGTCGCGATTGTCGCCCATGGCGAAGTACGAGCCCTCGGGAACCACCAGGTCGCCGTCCTGCAGGTGTTGCCGGATGGTGAGTTGCCACTCGGGCGTGACGCTGGCGCTTTCCATCATTGAGATGGCCGGGAAATTATCGCGATAAGGGTCCACGGCGGGAATGCCGGGAGTGCCGCGATTGTGAACGACATAAGGCTCTTGGAGCGCTTGCCCGTTGCGGTAAACCACTCCGTCGCGCAGGTGAAGATGGTCTCCGGGCGTCCCTATGATCCGCTTCACCACGTAGAGGCCGGCTTCGGCGGGCGAAAGGAAAACAACGATATCACCGTGCTGAACCTGGCGATAGGGAATAACCGGAAACCAGCTCGACTTGGGCGCGAGCAGCACGCGATCGACAAAGACGTGGTCACCGATCAGCAGGGTATTCTCCATCGAGCTGGACGGAATCTCGAACGCCTGCAGGCAGAAGGTGATGATAAACAGACCGACGACCAGCACGGAGGCCAGTGAGGCGATGAACTCCGAGGTGGTTTCCTCATGCTTTTCCCCGGATTTTGCCGGCTTCGACGCCGGCTTTTCCGTGGTCGAGTCTGCTGTGCGTTTTGCGACTTTCAATTTTTCGTCAGCCAAAGGGTCTTCCTGGGACTCCACCGGCGCGCTTGCGGTGGACCGGCATTATTCCACCAGACGCAGCATTCGCCGCCAGCGTATGCCCAGCCAGCGCTCGAACACAGGGCGCAAAGAGGAAAGTTTACCATCCTGCGGGGCTGCTTCGGCAGAGTCCGCGCCGCCCACGGCTTTGGCGGACCAATAGATCAGCAGGGGACGCCCGATAACGTTCTCCCTGGGAACCAACCCCCAGTAGCGGCTGTCGAGGCTGTTGTCGCGGTTGTCTCCAAGGACGAAGTAGCTATTGGCGGGAACCACCAACTCTCCGTCGCGCACCAGCGTGCGCATCTGCAGGAACCAACTGGCGGTGACGTCGTTGTAGAGCCCCGGCTCGGCCGGAAAGTTGTCGCGGAAGTCCTCGATCGAGCCGCGGCGGACACGCACGTAAGGCTCGGTCAAAGGCTTGCCGTTTACGTACACCCGTTTCCTCTCCAGGTGAACGCGATCGCCCGGAAGGCCGATCACGCGTTTGACGAAGTGGTCGGACGGCTTCACCGGATAGCGAAACACGATGATGTCGCCGCGCCGTATGGGCCTGTATGGCATGAGGAAGTCCCAGATCCCGGGCGGGCCGTAGTGCAACTTGTCGACCAGCAGGTAGTCGCCGACCAGCAGGGTTCGCTCCATCGACTCGGAGGGAATCTGAAAGGCTTGCACGACGAAGGTGATCACAAACACGGCGATCACAATCGTCATCAGCAGCGACTGTGCCGAACTTGTCCACAGGGCTTGAGATTTTTTCCCAGGCGCGTAGGCCGGGGCCTGCGATGTTTGCTGCGCGTCAGGTGCGCCGGCCACTTGCTCGGTGTCCGGCAAGGGCAACCCGGCCGGCGGAACGGTCTCTGAAGTCTCGCCGGCGGCGCCAGTCGAGGTTGTGCACTCCGGCAATGCGGCGGAGTCATCAGACAGCGGGCGGCCATCGGCACCGGCAGGCGCTGGCTCTGAGCTGGAACTCGCGGGTTCGGGAAGGGAAGATTGATTGACTTCGCTCACTTCGCCTCCAACATCGAGTTCAGCTTTTCCAATGCCTCGCGCGCGGCATCCTGCCCAGCCCGTTTTTTCGTCATGCCCTGGCCGCGCACGGAAAACTCCACATGGCCTGATGGGTCAGCAATAACCGTCTCCAGCGTAAAAAGTTTCTTGTGGTCGGGGCCTTCTTCGGAAATCAGCAGGTACCGCGGTTGGGGACGTCCCAATGCATGCAGCCGCTCCTGTAACTCCGACTTGTAATCGGGCGATACCAGCGACTCCGCTCCGTCTTGCCGGCGCTCCAATTCGGGATTCAACACCCAAGCCAACACGAAATCGCGCGCTACTTCCAGCCCCGCGTCAAGAAACAGTGCGGCGACAACCGCTTCCAGAGCGTCCACCAGCAGGGCAGCCTTGCCGCGCCCGCCGCTTTTCTCCTCGCCCCGTCCAAGCCTCAGGTATTCGCCAAGTTGCAACTCCCTGGCGGTGTGGACCAGATGACGGGCGCTCACCAGGTGAGCCCGCAACTTCGAGAGCTCCCCTTCAGTGTAGTCCGGGAAGCGTAGGAACACTTCCTGGCTGGTTACAAATCCAATCACGGCATCACCCAGGAACTCGAGCTGCTCATTGTCTTGCGCGGCAAGCGGTGTTGCGCGCGCCGTCAAAGGGTCAAGCGGCGGCGGGCTTGGCAGCGGATTCTCGCGTCCACGGGATAACCCATGCTCGCCGGCGTGGGAGCTGTGCGTGAGTGCCTGTTCAAGCAATTCGCGTTTTTTGAAAGTGTAGCCGATCTTCCGTTCAAGAGCGGCCGTATCCGCCTGTTTCATGTCCAATATAGAAATTCCCGGTACCCGGCTTCCCGCCATTTGGATGCTTCCGCCTGGTCTTGGAACGCTACACTAGTCTATCCCTTCACGTTGATCTTCGAGAACGAGAGGATCACTCGTCCGCCGGTCGGCTCTCCGCTTGCGGCAGCCAAGGTTCGCAAGAAATTCAGCCACCGGAATCTCGCTTTCACTACTTCAGTGGGGACTGCTGCGACGGGGTTTGCTGCGGCTGAGATTGCTGCGGCTGAGATTGTTGCGGTTGAGATGGCTGCGGGGCTGGTTTTGGCTTCTTGCGGGGGGTTGATTTCGGCTTGGCCGCCGAGGCGTTGTCGTCCACGACGGTTTTGGCCGGGGCAGACTGCTGCGCCCTAGCCTGGAGGAGCTGCTTCCTGAGCTGTGCGAGCTCCAGCGCCTGCGCTTCGGCCAGGGATTCCACGCGCTTTCCGAGCGCTGTACGGGCCGCATCCAAGCCGTTGATGTCGGCAGCCAGGCGTTCGAACTGCTCTTTGGGACCGAAGGCCCCCGCCGACTCCGCTATCGAGTTCAACACGTCGGAAAGTGCGTTCAAGTTGCGATAGAGGCGAAACTCAGGAGCTACGTTTCGCGGTGAATTGCGCACCGCCGTGATGAATTCCGGGAGCGCAGCCGTCAAATTTCTCTGCACGGAATCGATGTTGCCTTCCGCCTGCCGCTTGCTTGCCGAATCGGCCTTCCATTTGTCTACCCGCAGCTTGCCGATGTCCAGGTTGGTGCTCGAAGCCAACTGCTCAATCTGCCGCAGCATGCCGTTCAGCTCCGGATCGATGGCGGGGGTAGCCGCTCCGGCCTGCGGCACCGCGACAGTGGGAGCGACTTGCGCCACGAGGGCACAGCTCGACAGGCAGAAAAACACCAGAAGCAGCCAAGGTTGGGTTCTCAATTCGTTCTCCCGGAGGCTGATTGCCCACGATCGATTAATTCGGTCCACAAGAGTTGGCAACGATTAACAAGAAATTGCCACAGTGGCATATAGCGTTGCCACTTCTTTCCCTTTTGGATGCAATCCCGTTCCGATAAGCACAATGTGGGCGGCGGACAGCGAAGAGGTGTGTCTGCTGGATATCTAAATTGTGCATCCAGGTACTCACTTTGAGTACTCATAGTGTCTCTGGATTAGGGTCGCCCCTGTTCTGTATGTGTTGTAATGCCCTCCAATTGCGGGTTATACGGCGCCGATCACTTTGGATAAGAAATTGCACTTAGTTCCCTCGAACGCGCTTGTTTTCGCCTGGCTGGTCCAGATCGGTTAGCTCCTTTGTCCGGGACCAGGATTCCCGCGCGGCGGCGGTGCGGTTCATCTCCTATTTCCCTCCCTGGCAGCCCCGTTTGGCATTAACGCCGAACGGGGCCTTTTTTATCGAGAAGCATCTCTATGCAAAAGTAAACGTGTTTATACGGAAGCAAACGTGTGGCCCGGAAGCCTGACCTTCACTTCCGGTTCTTAATTCGAATCTGGAGTTATTTTGTTCTAGATTGGCCGTGGTAGCGGGTTTTCAGCGGATGACAGTGACACAAACAAAAACTCTCGTGTGCAATTCAGAGATGCACAACCATGGAAGAGCGAAAGTTGTAATCTCAACTAACCAGAGGCCGCGCTAGCCGTTTTCTTTTGCTGGAAACACTCGCGGCAGAAAACCGGGCGACCCTGCGTCGGTCTGAAAGGAACCGTAGTTTCCTTGCCACAGCCCGAACATACAGTGCGAGTTTCCACCTTCGGTGGTGCCGGCGTCTGCGTCACCCCGGGTGTCTGCCCCCGCTTTGCCTTGCAACCCTTGCAACGTTTCGGCTCATTCTTGAACTGCTTGTCATGGAAAAACAGTTGTTCCCCTGCCGTGAAAATGAAATCTTCACCGCAGTCAATGCACTTGATGACCTTGTCCTGGAATTCCATGGATATTGCCCCTTTCAGCCCATACGCGCACGGCGAAATTCATGCTGCAATTTCGAAGTGCCCGCTGCTACTCCCCTGGTTCGGCCCGTAACTTCTATGATGACTGAATACAAAATAAGTAAATACCCCCAAATGAGCGCAAAATTGACGGTGCTAGCTTACAGCAACTTTCACGTTTTGGCTGTTAAATTTAATCATTTCAAAACGGGCCGATACCAAAATTGCACTGGCTTTCTTTGGCCCGTGACGCGACTCCACCCGGTGGCTTACCCTAAAGCGCCTTCCCGCACTGGCTCCAGGTTGCCGTAAATCATTGTATATAAAAGTATTAGCGTATTGTTCACGGCGGTTGGCACCCCTAAAGGCCGAGTCCCGGACCGCTCGAACGTCGATTCAGAAATATGCACTTGGTTTCGGGGGCGGGAATTGCCCTAACATGCTTGCGTCGTTCGTGAACGACACTTCGAGCTAGGAATAAAGACATGGCATCATGCAAGAAATGCGCCCCGCAGGCCGACAAGAACCTGAAAGGCGTCAAGACGAAGCAGGAAGCTGCGCCAGTAGCTCCTCCAGTGGTTGAGGTGGCGCCCGCGAAAAAGAAGAAGTAGCCCAGCACGAGGCAGCCACGTTGCAGTGGCCGCCTCGTTTCCGCTTCACCCTGTTCAAACATTTTTCTGAATGACGCGCTGGAAGTTTCCGGTTTGCCCGTGACCCATCAACTGACCACGGCTGAGTTTCCAGAAGCGGACTTCGGGACCACTTCGGCGGATTCGCAGCCAGCTTGCGGGTATTCCTACCTGCGGCGGCGCAGCGTTGCCGCAAAGCGCCAAAGATGCGGAGGACGCGTGCATCGGCATGCGTCACCGTGGAGACGCTTCATGTCGTAAGACGTGGAAATCCGTTTAACTTCGGTTATAAGGGTGCTAATATCCACAGTTCCTCATCTGTCGAAAGCCTGGTTGCGTAAATTGGGGAGTCGCTGTCTTGGGAAGCGGAATCGCGTACTGCAGCAAGGGGACGCAGTTTCACGCGGCACACCCGCCTTCACTGTAGGCTCCACACACAAGGAAGGCCAACCATGTTCCGCTTTATACGAGTTGCCGTCGTCGTGTCATGTATCTTCCCGTTGTTGTCGGTGCTGGCCCTTGCCGTTTCGGACAATGACAAGATTTCGTCCGACCCTTCTGCTATTCGCGGGAGTGCGCTGTTCAAACAAGGCAAGTACGAAGAAGCGATCGCCGTCCTTAATCAGGCTCTCGGCAAATTTCCCAAGGGCGGGCCGGGGTATGTGTTACGGGCGGCGTCGGAATGCAAGCTCGGAAGGCGAGATGCGGCCGTAGCGGACGTCGAAAAAGGGCTGGAATACAGCGACAAGACCACCAGGGCCGGGGCTGCTGGGACCGCCGCCTGGATCTACAACGACCGAGGCCTCTATTACGCGCAAAAGCGTGAGTATGCCAAGGCCGTAAGCGATTATTCCCGCGCCTTGGAATTCGATCCGGGGCGGCAAGATGCCTATTGGAACCGCAGCGACTCCTGGGTCCAGCTTGGCAAGTACCAGGAGGCCATCGCCGACCTCGACCGTTGCCTCGGCAAACTTCCTAGCGACACACTTGAGGCTCTCGGTCTGACCATACAGGGCCGCGCGTATCTGAAACTCGACAACCCGGCCAAAGCCCGCGCCAACCTGGTTCGCCTGCTGGAGCTCGATCCGCGCCTCCGCATGCATTACAGCGGCGAGCATGCCCTGGAGTTCTACGATGTGGAAAAACGTCGCGGCAAGATGCGGGAGGAGATCAATGCCGCCAAGCAATCGGAGTCGACGGGAGTCCTGCTCGAAGCCTTTCGCCTGTACGAGTCAGCCCGGGCGCGGCCGCTGTTTGTAGTCAAGCTCGAAGGCAATTGGGATAGTGTCGATCAGACCGCTGAGGATGTCGAGCTGGCGAAGTAGTCGGATGACGGCCTGCTGCGCCTCTACCCCAAGTTGCCGGCCGATCCGGGTCTTCCGGAGGAAGCACGCCGCTTCTTCGTGCAGGCGGATGCGTCGGCCAAGCAAGAGCGCGCCGAAGAAGCCGTGAAACTTTTTCGCAAGGGCTTGGCCATTGCGCCCTGGTGGCCGCGGGGATACTACAATCTCGCCATGTTGGTGGCCAGTAAACAGCAGTATGATGACGCCATCGCCAACATGAAGCGCTATATCACGCTCGCTCCCAACGCCGCCGACGCCCGCGAAGCACAGGACACGATCTACGAATGGGAGCTGGGGAGCAATTCCAACAAGGGACTGCAAGCTTCCGCCCTGGCGGGAGTCTGGACTTTCGTCTTCAGCTCGAAACCATTACGGGTGAAGCATACCTGGGAGATGGTTGTGGTTGGAGAGAACCAACTGGAAATGAACCCGATCAAGATGAACACCAACATGAGAGATATCGGCGAGCAAGCATTATCCAGAGAGCAGTCCGGCTATTACTCACTGACCCTCAAGGGGCGTCAATTGCAAGGGGTTGCGCACCAGCCAGGTGGCAAACCGGATATTCCGGTAACCGCCGATCTGGCGCTGGACAACAATGAGATGACGATGAATTGGACGGACAAAGGGAAAGTGAGCAGTTTCGTTTGGGAACGCGAAAAATAGCGCTGTCGAACTTCCCGATCAGGTGCTGCAAGGAACCCGCTCGCAGTTTCTGCAGGTGATGAAGTGCAACTGTCGGGTTGGTTTGGAGTCCCAGGCATCGCGCGAAGCTATCTCTGACTCTCCTGCAGCTCAATGACATTCACAGGAACAATCCCACCCTTCGCTTCGTGAAAGGGCGGGGCACCCGTCCCGTCCGTCGGGAAGCGCCAAGGCGATTGCGGCCGTGTCGTCGGCGACCCGGAACTGACCCACTACTCCGGTGCCCGTGTGCCGAAAATGCGTGCTCGGCGTATGATGCTTGATGGACCCGGAGGCCGGGCGTCTAGTGTGTTCTCTGGTTGTACGGGAGGCGCGGGCTCGGGCCGAGTGTCAGGAGTCAGGAGAAAGGATCGTATGCAGCGAATTGGCAGCGCACACTGGCAGGGCGGACTGAAAGACGGCAAAGGCACGGTTTCAACCGCCAGCGGAGTTCTGAACGGCACGCAGTACTCATTCGCCGCACGTTTTGAAAACGGCATAGGCACCAATCCCGAGGAGTTGCTGGCTGCGGCACATGCGGGCTGTTTTTCCATGGCGCTCTCGGCGCGGCTTGACGCGGTCGGGATGAAAGCCCAGAGCATCGATACCCGGGCCACCGTTTCGCTGGAAAAAGTGGGGGACGGTTTCGCCATCACCACAATTCAGCTTGACCTGACGGCGAAGATTCCCGGCGCGATCAAGGAAAAATTCGAGCAGGCGGCCAACAACGCGAAAGCGGGCTGCCCGGTTTCGAAGCTGTTTGCCAACAACGCCAAGATCACTCTGACAACGCATCTGGAAGGGTAGACGCCCGCTGGGCGCAGGAGAGGCCATCCTTAGGGATGGTCTTTTCGTTTCAGCAGCTCCCCACAAATGTTTGCCCCGACCGATCCACATCCCGGAGTGATCCGGATTTGGCGGCAAACACCACCTCACTGTCATACATCACAGGTAAGTACGTCAGTTCCGGTCAGTTCCGGCGAGCTCCGAAGCAGGCGGATAGAAGACTGCGGTTTCTCTTTGCCGTATTCGACGAGGAAAAGCGGATGGGCGGTGAGTTGTGAAGATCACGATTTTCGGGCTGACGCTCTCTTCCTCGTGGGGCAACGGACATGCGACGCCTTACCGCGCGGTCTTGCGAGCTCTGGCGCGGCTTGGACACAGGATTACTTTTTACGAGAAGGACGTCGAGTACTACGCTCTGCGGCGTGACTTCAACGCGTGCGGCTACTGCGATCTCGTTATCTATGGCGAGTGGGAGGACATCCGCCGCCGCGCCTTGAAGGGAGCGGCCGAATCGGACGTGGTGATAACGGCAAGTTTCTGTCCTGAAGGCGCGCGGATCAACGACGCCGTGCTGGAGCTACAGCGTCCGCTGCGCGTCTTTTACGACCTCGATACGCCGGTGACGCTCGGCAAACTGCGCGACGACGATCTGGATTACCTGCGAGCCCGGCAGATTGCTGAATTCGATTTGGTGCTCTCCTGGAGCGGTGGCCGCTCGCTGGTGGAGCTGGAAACGGTGTGGAAGGCGGCGCTGGCGAGGCCGCTGTTCGGCTGTGTCGATCCTGACATCTACGTGGGCGCGCCACGTGAGGCGCGATTTGAATGCGCCCTGAGCTACATGGGGACCTACGCGGCCGACCGCCAGGACAAACTCGATCGCCTGTTTCTGGAATGCGCGCGGCGCCGCCAGGACCTGCCATTCCTGCTGGCCGGGACGCTTTACCCGTGGCACTGGCAGTGGCCGGCTAACGTCAAGCGTTTCGATCACGTCTCGCCGGCCGAGCACCCCGCACTGTATTCCTCGTCGCGGCTGACGCTGAACTTAACGCGCGCCGAGATGGCGGCGTGTGGCTACTGTCCGTCGGGCAGATTCTTTGAGGCGGCGGCGTGCGGCACCCCCATCGTGAGCGACTGGTTCGAAGGACTCGACACTTTCTTCCGGCCTGGCGAAGAGGTTTTGATTGCCTCCAGCGCCGAGGATGCGCTTCAGGCTCTCGACCTCGGCGATGGCGAGTTGGCGCGCATGAGCGCACGCGCGCGTCAGCGTACGCTCGACGAGCACACGGGAGAGCATCGCGCGCGCCAGATGTTGGATTATTTCGAAGAGGCTTTCGCGGCGCGGCACGGGAAGCCGGCTGCACTACCGCGGCAACCACAGTCTTTGTTGGAGACGCCGTATCAACAAGAGCGCTTGCGGGTATCCGCTACGCGGGCATTTACGCGTAGTGGGGTGGAGGAGGCTACATCGTGATCGGAATCATTCCGGCGGCCGGCGCCGGACAGCGCATTCAGCCGCTTGGTTGCTCGAAGGAACTGCTGCCGGTCGGCTCGCGCGTGGTCGATGGCGTCGAGCGGCCCAAGGCCGTATCCGAGTACCTTGTCGAGCGCATGATCGCCGCCGGAGCGACGCAGATCTGCGTGGTGATTTCGGCCGAGAAGAGCGACATCGTGCGGTACTTCGCCGAACGCGACTATGCGGCGGAGATCTTTTACGTTGTGCAGCAGCATCCGCGCGGCCTGTGTGACGCGCTGTTCCGCGCCGAGCCTTTCGTGCGCGACGATCAAACGGTGCTCATCGGATTGCCCGATACCATCTGGTTCCCGGAGAATGCCTACACTCCGGCGATCAAGCAAAATGCCGACGTCAACCTGGTGTTGTTTCCGGTGCTGACCCCAGCGGTGTTTGATGCGGTCGTTTGCGATGAACTCGGCTACGTGGAGCGCGTGGAAGTGAAACGTCCGGACGCGCATTCGCACTGGATATGGGGAGCGGTTACGGCGCGTGGAAGCGCCTTCAGGGCGCTCAAGCGGTTGTGGGATGCGCGCCATCGCGAGGACGAATTCCTGGGCCATTTGCTGAACGCCTACATGGCGGCCGGGAATGTTGTGCGCGCCACTTTCGCAGGCGAACACTACATGGATGTGGGAACCCTCGAAGGCTATCACGCGGCGCAAGATTACCTGCGCGCCCAGAAGCTTCGCGGCCGCATTCTGGCAGCCTGACCCTCGCTTGGATTCAAGCCAACGCCGAATTCCTTTCAACCAGAGCGGTTGTAGCGGCGCTCAGGATGGCGCTCACCACGTTTTTTAATGGACGCTAAGTATTTCCGCGACACCAACCTTTATTTCTCCTTATTTCAAGCCAATTTAAAGGGCCCAAGCGCAGGCCCGCTTCTTCCACCCCCACCACGCGAACCAATGCGCGTGCCGGAATTCGGCTTCCGTATTTTGCTTAGGGATGCTAGGGCATAAAGGTTACTACCTTAGTACCTTTACTGTAGTTCATTTGGATTAAGTAGATACTAATCTCCCGCCAGCGGTGAACGGATTCGTAGCGTCGCCGCGAGTCTCTGCCGGCAGCCAGAAGTCAGGCGCGGGAGGATAACGTGCGCAAGGTCCTTGCTCTCATGGGAGCGTTGCTTATTTCAGTTGCGGCACTCGGCTCCACTGCATTCCAACCCACTACAACGCTCGCCCAGGAAACCGGAAATAATACCAATCTCACCAGTAGCTTTACCGGCACCACCAACGGCGATGTCAAGCCAGGGAACATCAGCAAGGTTGATATCCACACGCTGCTTTACAGCGGCGCAACCACGAAGGTATTCGCCCACTACATGCCGTGGTGGGGCGGCTCGGGCCACGTCAGCATCGGACTTGGCAATGAAGCCACTCCGTCCGTGGTCAACGCCCAGGTAGCCGACGCCGCCAGTCGCGGCATTAATGGATTCATCGTCGATTGGTACGGCCCGCAGAACACGCACCACAACACGGCGACGTTGAACGTCAAAGCGGCGGCGGAAGCGAGCACGAACTTCGAGTTCGCGATCTGCGAGGACTCCGGCTCGTTGAATGGTGCCGCCGATGTCACGACAAAACTGCTGAGCGACATTCAGTACATGGCCGACAACTACTTCAACTCGCCCCGTTATTTGTTCTGGAACGGACGTCCCGTCGTGTCGTTCTTTCTGAACACGTCTTTGGCAATCGATTGGGCCACCGTTCGTGCCCAGGCGGCGGGAAACCCCGTATTTATTTTCCGCAACTCCAGCGGCTTTACCGATACGGACTCCGACGGCAGCTTTAGTTGGACGAATGATTCCAGCAACGTCAACGACATGGGATTGACTACCGAGGACACTTTCTACAAAGCGGGACTTGCGCACCCGTCGCTGCTGACGATCGGTTCGGCCTACAAGGGCTTCAACGACACGATTGCGTCATGGGGATCGAACCGCATCAAAAACCAGCAGTGCGGACAGACCTGGCTGGCGATCTGGGCCGAAGCCGGTAAGTATTATTCCTCCGCCAACCAGCTTCCGTTTTTGCAGATTGCCACCTGGAACGACTACGAGGAAGGCACAGAGGTTGAGAGCGGTATCGACAATTGCGTCACCATCTCCGCCGCGCTGAGCGGCAGCACGCTGGGCTGGACGATCACCGGCCAGGAAAACACGGTCGATCATTACACGGTTTTCGCGTCCCAGGATGGAGTGAATCTGATGGCCGTCGAGCAGGTGGCAGCCGGCACGCATGCGGCCGACCTGAGCGCGCTGGGATTGCCGGCAGGGCAGTATTCATTCTTCGTGAAAGCCGTCGGAAAACCGACGCTGCTGAACCAGATGTCAGGCGCAGTCAGCTACACGGTGGCAGCTCCGGCCGTGATGCTGGCGGTGACTCCGACCAGCGGCATCGCACCGGTAACCGTGACCGCCTCGACCGCCGGTTCAAGTTGCTCGGGCGCTACCATCGCGTCCACACAAATCAATTTCGGTGACGGAACAGTGGTCAAAGCCGCCAGTGCTTCCCACGCTTACAACAGCGCGGGAACGTACACGGTGACTGCCACCGCAACCGGCAGCAATGGCTTGACCGGCACGGCGCAGCAGAAAGTGACGATTACGGCGAACAAACCTCCGGTGGTGGCGCTGTCGGTTTCGCCGGCAAGCGGAAGCGCACCGCTTTCGGTGACGGCTTCCACCGCCGGCTCGACCGCTCCGAATGGCTCGATCGCCTCCACCTCCATCGATTTTGGCGATGGAACGGCGGCGGCAAGCGGCGCGAGCGCGTCGCATGTCTACTCCGCCGCTGGAAGCTTCACGGTGAAGGCCACGGTGACCGACAACGTGGGTACGAAGGGAAGCGCGCAAACCTCGGTTAGCATCACCGCCGCCGCGCCCGTTCAGAGTTCCGGGGTGGCTGTGACAGCGCCGGTGAGCAGCTCATCTGTAAGCAATCCGGTGAAGTTCGTCGCCACGGCGAGCGCCAAGTCGGCGAAGATTACGGCGATGAAGATTTACGTTGACTCCGTGTCAAAGTACTCGGTGAATGCCGCCAGCATCAACACGACGTTGACGCTGAGCAGCGGCTCGCGCCACATTACCGTGCAGGCGTGGGATTCGACGGGTGCGGTTTACAAGAACTCCTTCACCATCACGGTGAAGTAAGTCTCAGGCGGATGCCATGGCATTCGGCTGAGACTTCTCGATGAAACTGAAGCATTGGGCGGGATCGAAAGGTCCCGCCATTTTCATGTGACCGCGATTGCCGCGCCGTATCCGCGAGGCGCCGATGTGCAGCACGGATTGACCGTTGCGCGCCGCTGCCGTTACAATCTTGTTGCACGCCTGAGTGATCGGCTGGCCCGCTGAGGGCCGCGCTCAATGTAAACCCCGCGAAAGCTGATTGGCTGCCGCCGGGGTTTCTGAAATGCCGAAGTGGCGGAATTGGCAGACGCGCATGGTTCAGGTCCATGTACTCGCAAGGGTGTGGGGGTTCGAGTCCCTTCTTCGGCACCAAAGATTTTGAGTTTGAAGCCCTGCTGAAAAGCGGGGCTTTTGCTTTTTCGACTCAACTCCCACATCTGCTAACTACAGCAGATATGGGGCACCCTCCAGGAGAGTAGAGATGTGGGCCACCCGCCCCCGCTAGCGCTTGACCATCGCGAGTATCTCGCGCACCCGAGCTTCGTTTCCGTTGTTCGTGCGAATATTCTCACCCCTTCCGATGCTGGGAATAATAGCGGCACTCATTCGTGACCTTGCAGAGTTCACAGCTTGGGATGAACTTGTCGCCGAGACATACACCGCGTTCAAGCCCAATATCTTCACTTCTGACTTGTCCGTAGCATACAAATACGATGTCGATGTACCTAATAGGGCTGGCTGGTGGCCCACTCAACGCGTGGTTCGTTGAGTGGGGCAGTTGGGCGGTATGTTCCGTGATAACTACCCCACTCAAGCGCAACTGCGGCGCTTGAATGGGCCACCCGCCCCGAACAATCCCCCATCCGGAAAGAGTAGCGCTTCGTCAAACCAACTCCCACATCTGGCGGGTGGCCCAGTTCTCATATCAACCCTGACGGTGCCCCACATCTGCTGCAGTTAGCAGATGTGGGACTTTGATTTCAATTCACCAGGGCCGAATCTGCAACAGGCTCGGCGGTTCTCCCCTCCGCCGGTCCGCCGTCCATCGCGACTCGATTTGCACCGGTCCGATTTCGGCCGCCGCGTAGTGCCGGAAGCTGCTCCAATTCCAATCCTCGGGTTTCTCCGCCAACCCCCGCTGCACCGGATTGTGATGGATGTAGTGCAGCTTCTCGACGAAGCTTTCATGGGTACGCACGTTGTGGTCGTAGTAACGCTTCTGCCACAAGGGAACATCGAGTTCCGCTCGACGGCTCATGGCTCGGCGCGCAACGGAGATCTTCAGAGCCTGAATTGCCTTCGCCAGCACTTCCACTTCCGGTTCGGACACGAGCAGATGCACATGCTCTGGCATCACGACATACCCGTACACCAGAAAACGATAGCTTCGCCGCGTTCGCTCCAGGCATTCGACGAACATGTCGCGGAGCCATACGTCTCGCAAATGCGGTAGCCTTTGATAACAACTGAAAGTCACGAAATGAGTCTGCTTCGATTGCTGATAGCGCTTCAGCCCGTCCGTCATGCGGAAAGAGTAGCACTTCGTTAAACGAACTCCCACATCTGCTAACTGCGGCAGATGTGGGGCACCGTCAGGAGACCGAACAATTGAAAAACGGAGCATACGGCGAAAACTGCAATCGATGATCGCAATGCGGGCGCTTCGTCGAGAGCTTCGCGCGCAAGCTTTCCGTTGACTGGTCGACGGATTTGCTGCATAATCCGCGGCGCTTGCAAGCGAAGATTTCCGGTTTTTGCCAGGGTGAACAATGATCAGGTTCAAGGGTTATCGCCGTCCAGACGGAGCTACCGGCATTCGTAATCACGTACTTGTTATTCCTTCTGTCGTGTGCGCAAACCGTGTAGCTCGCGGCATTGCGCAGCAGGTTTCGGGCGCTACCTGGATAGAGCATCAGCATGGCTGCGCGCAGTTGGGGGCCGATGCCGAACTAACCGCACAAGTGTTGACTGCGCACGGCACCCATCCGAACGTGTTTGGCGCGGTCGTGGTTGGCCTGGGGTGCGAGACCAACCGCGCGCAGGATATCGCCGCCGCGATCCAAGCGAAGTGCCCGTACAAGCCGGTAAGTCTCGTCATTATTCAGGACGAAGGCGGCTCGGTAAAGGCGACCGCTGCCGGGGTTACGGCGGCACGCCAGATGGTGACGGAGGCTTCCTGCCAGGAGCGCGAATTCGTGGATGCTTCCGCCCTCATCCTTGGCACAGAGTGCGGCGGCTCCGATGCGTGCTCCGGCATTTCGGCCAACCCGGCTCTGGGCGCGGCCAGCGACATGCTCATCGATGCGGGAGGCAGCGTCATCCTGGCGGAAACGACCGAACTGATCGGAGCTGAGCATCTGGTTGCCGCTCGTGCCGTGAGTGAAAGCGTTGCCCGGCGTTGCTACGAAGCAATCGAACGCTGCGAAGCCGGCGCCACGGCAATGAAAGTGGACATGCGCGGCGGCCAGCCGACGCCCGGCAACATCGAAGGCGGGCTCTCCTCGATCGAGGAGAAGTCGCTCGGCTGCATCTACAAGGCGGGCACCAGGCCGTTGCAGGATGTGATCGAATACGCCGCGCCGGTCACTAAGAAGGGACTGGTATGGATGGATACTCCAGGCCACGACATCGAGCAGATCACGGGTATGGTGGCCGGGGGTTGTCAACTGGTGGTCTTTACCACCGGCCGTGGCACTCCGTGCGGCTCACCGATTGCTCCAACCATTAAGGTGGCCACCAATACCGCGATGTTCGAGAAGATGAATGACAACATGGATCTCAACGCCGGCACCATTATCAGCGGCGACGAGAGCGTCGATGAGGTCGGCATACGCATTTTTCAGGAAATGCTGGAGGTGGCTTCCGGCAAGCTGAGCAAAGCGGAGGCGCTGGGCTTCAACGATTTCGCCATCAAGCGTATCGGACCGACCATGTAGCCGCGATGGAGGGGATCATGGGCAAGATCAAGGTAATCGTCATGAAGTCATCCGACAACGTCTGCACGGTTGTCGAGAGTATTGAAGCGGGAAGCGTGATTGCCGTTCAAGACAAAGGGGAGCAGATCAGCATCACGGTCAGCGAGAGAATTCCGTTCGGACACAAGTTTGCGATCCGCCCAATCCAGCACGGCGATTCAATCATCAAGTACGGCGAGGTGATCGGCGTGGCCACGCGTGAGATCGCACCGGGCCAGCATGTCCACGTTCACAACCTGGAAAGCCGTCGAGGCCGGGGAGATAAGTAGCGCCGCGCGGAGCCTTGCGGCAGACCCATCATCCCCGCCGCTGACGGAAGTCCATTGGTTACCGCACGTAGTACCACGGCCTGCCGTAGACGACCACGCCCGGCGGGTATGGGTATGGGTACGGATACGGATAAACGTGCGGATAGGCGCTATCGGCGCGCTGGTTGCGCACGCGGCACCACTCGTCGAAGGCGTCGGGCGCAGGATCTTTGTGGCGTTCGTAAGCGGCCGCGGCTGCCGCCAGCCGAACCTGCTCGTGCGCCTTCACGCGCACTACCGGCAGCTCGCCGGTGACGCTACCCTCGCCCTTCCAAACAGTGATCGTGGTGGTGTTTGCTTTCGGGTCGACATCAAAGCGGTAATCGCCCGACTTGGTGAGGGTAAATGAGCCGTTGCCGCTATCCACCTCATAAATTTCGCCGCCAAAGAGATGGTGCACGTGCAGATTCAAGGTTCCCTGGTGGAGGCGCACCTGGACCGTACGGCGATCGACGTTGACGATGGTCAGACTCGTCTCCGAGTTCAATTGCATCAAGCCGGTGCCGACGTTCAGCTCTGCCCGGGCAGTCTTGTCCGTCCATACGTTGTCGGCGTTTTTCAGCGGATCGTTGGACACGGCCGCGACCCAACTGCCGGTTCCGTGGGGTTGAATCGAGACCGTTCCGTTGATGTATTGCAAGACAGCAATACGTCCACCCGGAGCGGCCGGGGCGGCAGTTGCGAACACCGCCCCCAAAAGCAACAGCATCAGCGCTGCCCAATACTTACGACCAAGAACGTTCATGCCGGATCCTCCCCGCTGATAATCCGCAACCACCTAACCTTTATGTCCGCTGCCGCTCGCATGACCACCACCACTCGAGTGACCACCACCGGACTTAGCGCCTGATCCATGGCTCGTCGATGTCCGGGGAGCGCTTGCTCCCGAACCGCCGCTAGGCCGGCTGCCTGCGGATCGGGCAGGGCTCGCGGAGGAACGATTAACTACTCCACCGGGGCCGGGCCGGGGGACGCTTGCCGAAGAATGGTTAACTGCTCCGCCGGGCCGAGGAACGCTTGCCGAAGAACGATTCACTGCTCCGCCGGGCCTGTTCACGCCGGCAGCACGGTTGACACCAGCACGGTTGAATCCTCCAGCGGGCCGCGCGTAAGCTCCCCGCGCCCCAAAATTCCGAGGCGGACCACCCGGGCGGTTGAATCCGCGGTTCACTACGGTCGTGCTGCGAGTGCTGAAGGTGTTGTGGTTAAAGAAGACGGTACGACCGCCCCATCTCGGCCCCCATCCGCATCCCCAGTGGCCCCATCCCCAGCCCCAGTGCGCAAAGACGCCGATACCAATCCCGAGTCCAAAGCCGATTGCCAATCCACCCCAGAAAATCCCCGGAGGCGGATAGTAGTAGAAGCCGGGATACGGTGGGAACGGCGCTCCATAGACCGCCCAGGGGTCATACACCGGAACGTAGACCACCGTCGGATTGGCTGGCGCAATCGTAATCGCGCCGCTATCGGTGGTCACCACCTGCTGCGGCGTGCTGCGCAACTGACCTGCGGTCTGTGCCTTCTGGCGCATCGCCTGCACTGCATCCATCACGTCCTGTGGCTGATTGTAGTAGGCATTGCCCAGGTCGGTCGTCCACTGAATGTTCTTGTCCAACTGCGCGAGCACGGTCGGAAACGCCGTAAGCGCCTTCACGCTCGGGTCCCAGTTTTGGTTTTCCGCACCGGCAGCAATCTGTTCCGCGGGGGCACTGCCCTGTGCCTGCCTCCAACGATCTGCCTCCACCACTTGAGTGGGATAAGTTGCGGCTGCAAGAACCTGCGCCAGCAGCGCGTCGGGATAGAGCGCGATTGGCGCTACCAGTTGGTTCAACTGCTCAGCCGACAAGAGCTGTCCCTGCGGTACTGGCTGACCGTCATCCGCTACCGGTGGACTGGACGGTGCGGCATCTGGAGGCATTGGCACGGATTGCGCAAACGCGTCACCCTGCATCATCGGAATCATGATCATCAGCGCGCTAAGCACGACTGCCAGCCCCTGCCGAGTCAATTGTCCGATTCTCTGTCCAGCAGCAGCGGCGTCCTGACCAGGTTGAAGAATGCCGTGCAGCATCTCTTTCAACCATCCGGCTTTTCTTGTACCTATGTCGAATTTCATAAATCTCACTCCTCAAACGCCTGCACATTCCCAACTCGTTAATGCAAACCCGGCTCGGGGTACGTAGTTTTGCCGGGGGCAGCGGAACTTTTTCATGCCCGTAGGCACGTTCGTGACTTGCCGGCGCGGGCCAGGTTCAGCAGCCGTCCCCGACGGCAGAAAAGCTGTCTCTGCAAAAGATTGAGCCCGAGAAACCTTGAACTAGGGCCCATCCGGCTGGTTCAGAGAAGCCTCCTGGCCCCATCTTAGCGAGCGATCTGCTCTGGGTCCAGCTTGTAATCAGTGTATTGAATGGTGAGCATAGCCGTGCCGCCAAGCAACACGTTGGTGACCGACTTGTTAGAGGCAGGCAGCCAGAATTCGCCGACCTTTTCATAGCGGTGCTCGATTCGAGTTTTTTTGATCCAGATAGAAGGATTCTTCGCCGGCTCGGCGTCGATCGATTCCACCGCAAAGTCGGCTTCATTTACGCATATTTCGCCACGATACAAGTACTTATTATCCCGCACCGGTTCTACCCGCAAACGGTAGCAGACCCCATATTGGCTGGCCTTCCTTCCCAACAGCTCAAATTTGTAGTTATCCGGTGTCAGGGCAGTTCGGCTCTGATTAGCGATGTCGGCGGCGTCCTTTTCGCTTTCCAGCAGCCTCTTCAGCACGCGGTTCTGGATCAACTTTGAGCCCGATTGCGAGGTGATGTCGAAACTCTTTGTGGCCGGAGCCGAATAGTGGGCCATTACGGTCATATTGGCTTCCTGGTGCCCGGAAAAGCCTTGGTAGTCCAGCTTATAGACACGCTTGCCGCTGAAACCCCGCAGGGCGTGAGCCCGCTGCTCATTGGCCTGAACCAAACGGGTGACAATCTCTTCGGCGGTCAGGCTAGGCGCGCCGGTCGTCGCGGCCTGCGTCTCCGGAACGGGCGGTGCGAATGGATAGGCTTGTACGGCAGCCGACGCCACGCAGAAAACCACAGTTAAATAGACGAGGACTTCGGAGCAACGAGATCTTGGCATTAGATTTTTTATCGCTTCGGTAGAACGTGAATGCTACCCTGGGCAGCACTCAGATCAGGGACGATCAGTGTAAAATAGCAAGTTCATTCCCATTAGCTGAAGTTGAGCCGGTTGTTCCACTACCCTGGTAGAGAATGCGGGGTTCCGCTTCCGAAACTCCGCCGCAATGATAACTTGGTTCTAATTGAGGAGGCTTCATGAAGGACATCGTAGTTGTTTCCGGTGTGCGCACCGCGATTGGCGCTTTTGGCGGTTCGCTGAAAGATTTTAGCGCGAGCGACCTCGGAGGGATAGCAATTCGCGAGGCCGTTAAGAGAGCGGGAATCGCGCCCGAGCAGGTTGACGAAGTGGCCATGGGCTGCGTAGGCCAGGCAGCGGAAGATGCTTACCTCTCCCGCTTGGCCTCGGTAAAGGCTGGCATTCCGGCTGAAGCGACGGCCATAACCATAAATCGCCTCTGCTCCTCGGGACTGCAATCCATTGTGACCGCGGCCATGGAGATCACCTCCAACTTCGCCGAGATCGTGGTTGCGGGCGGCGCGGAGAGCATGAGCAATCTGCCGTATTACCTCCGCAATGCGCGTTTTGGTTACCGCATGGGGCACGGCGAACTCGAGGACGGGCTGGTCACGGCTCTGAGCGATCCGTTCACGCGGAATCACATGGGCATCACGGCGGAAAACGTGGCCGAGAAATACCACGTGACCCGCGATCAGCAGGATCAGTTCGCGCTGGAGAGCCAGCAGAAGGCCGCCAAGGCCATCGCCGCCGGTCTCTTCAAGGACGAGATCGTTCCCGTCAAGGTCAAGGTCAGCAAAACCGAGGAGAAGAGCTTCGACACGGACGAACATCCGCGCAAAACCACCCCTGAATCGCTGGCCAAGCTGCGCCCGGCCTTCAAGAAGGATGGAACGGTAACCGCCGGCAACGCTTCGGGAGTCAACGATGCGGCTGCCGCCGTCGTCGTGATGACTAGCCAAAAAGCGGCTGCGCTCGGGCTAAAGCCTATTGTGCGGCTGGTGGACGCGGCTGCCGCCGGCGTACCTCCGGAGATCATGGGCATCGGGCCGGTCCCGGCGGTGAAAAAGCTGCTTAAGAAAACCGGCGTCAAGCTGGATGACATCGGCGTCATCGAACTGAACGAAGCCTTCGCGTCGCAGTCCGTGGCTTGCATCAATGAACTGGGGTTGAACCCGTGCAACGTCAACGTCAATGGCGGAGCCATCGCCCTGGGCCACCCCATCGGAGCCAGCGGATGCATCATCACCATCAAGCTGATCAATGAGATGGTTCGTCGCAAGAGCAAGTATGGCCTGGCGACTCTTTGCATTGGCGGCGGCCAGGGTCTGGCCGTCCTGTTCGAGCTGTGTTAGCCGGACTGATATGAGTGACGTTCAGTTGCATCACGTGGGTCTCCTCATGCCGACCGAAGAGGCCGCTCAGCAGTTTATGAAGCTGATCGGCCTCGAGGAAGACCACCGTGGCTACGTGCCGGAATACAAGGCTCTTTGCATTTTCGCCAAAGGCAATGGAGCCACTCCGGTGGAACTGATCATCCCTCAGGGCGGGAAGCTCAGCGAGTACAAGGCCGGCAAGCCGGTCATTCATCACCTCGCGTTTGCGGTGGAAGACATCAGAGCAGTGCAGGCCGAATATGCCGCGAAAGGAATGCCTTTGCTTGACGAACAGCCGGTGCAGGGAGCCGGCGACTTCGTGGTAAATTTCCTGAAGCCACGGCATACCGGCGGGATCTTAGTAGAATTCGTGCAGAACATGCGCTAGAACCTCTTATGAAAACTGTGATTCTCGCTGGAGGCTACGGTACCCGGTTGCAGGAAGAAACAAGCCTGAAGCCCAAACCGATGGTCGAGATCGGTGGCCGCCCGATCTTGTGGCACATCATGAACATCTATGCCGAGCATGGTTATAAGGATTTCGTCCTAGCTCTCGGCTACCTGGGCGAAGTTGTCAAGAGCTATTTCCTCAACTATCATTTTCTGCGTAACGACTTCAGCATCAACCTGGGAACAGGCGAGTTGACCCTCCATCCGGCGGAGCAGGACGACTGGCAGGTTCACCTGATCGACACCGGCCTGCGAACCCAGACGGGTGGCCGCATCAAGCGATTGGCGGACATTATCGGCAAGCAGACGTTCATGCTGACGTATGGAGACGGGGTCGCGGACGTGGACGTAGGGAAACTTGTCGCCTTTCACCGCAGTCACGGCAAACTTGCCACGGTAACCGCTGTGCGCCCCCCGGCGCGCTTCGGTGGGCTCGTATTCGATGATAAGAGCCGTGTCGCTGCCTTCTCCGAGAAGTCACAACTGGGGGAAGGCTGGTTTAGTGGCGGCTTCTTTGTCCTGGAGCCGCAGGTACTAGACTATATTGCGGGCGATGAAACCCTTTTTGAACGAGAACCACTGGAATGTCTGGCCGCGGAAGGCCAGCTCATTGCCTACCGGCACGAGTCTTTCTGGCAGTGCATGGACACCCTGCGCGACGTGCGCTTGCTGCAATCTCTTTGGGACGCCGGCAAGGCGCCTTGGAAGGTTTGGTGAAGCGTGGCGTCGACCTTAAGGCAGCGTTGCGGGAAGATATGGCGCAAGTGACAGAGACGGGCAAACAATTCTGGGTGGGCAAGCGCGTCCTGATCACCGGCGCGTCCGGCATGGTCGGTTCCTGGTTGGTGAAGGAGCTGCTTGCCCTCGGAGCGCGGATCTCCGTGCTGGTCCACGATTCCGATCCGCAAGCGGAGCTGTTCCGCAGCGGCGATATCCACTCTTGTAGCGTGGTGAACGGTTCCCTGGCGGACTACTGGAGTGTGGAGCGCGCGGTCAATGAGCAGGAGGTGGACACTGTCTTTCACCTCGGGGCGCAGACCATTGTGGGTACAGCCAATCGCTCTCCCCTGCCAACCTTTGAAGCCAATGTTCGCGGCACCTACAACCTGCTGGAGGCCTGCCGGGTACATGCCGCGATGGTGCAGCGTGTCGTCATAGCTTCCAGCGACAAGGCTTATGGAGACCAGGAGCAGTTGCCCTACACGGAAGCCGCGCCGCTGATCGGCCGGCATCCGTACGATGTCTCCAAGAGTTGCGCCGACCTGATTGCACAGGCTTACCACCACACCTACAAATTGCCGGTGGCGATTGCGCGTTGCGGAAACGTGTACGGAGGCGGTGATCTCAATTGGAGCCGCATTGTGCCCGGCACCATCCGCGAGTTTCTCCGCAACCGGCCGATTGTGCTGCGCAGTGACGGTACCTACATCCGGGACTACATCTACGTAAAAGACGCCGCCCGCGGCTACCTGCGCCTGGCCGAGTGCCTCGACGACCAGCGGGTCCGCGGCGAAGGTTTCAACTTCAGCACCGAGTCGCCGCTCACCGTGCTGCAGATCGTGGAGGCAATCCAGAAGCTGATGCGGCGCGAGGACCTGCAGCCCGTCATTGAAAACTCCGCATCGGGCGAGATTCGGAACCAGTGGCTATCGGCCGCCAAAGCCCGGGACGTACTGGGGTGGCGTGCGGAATACGACCTTGAATCCGGATTGGCCGAAACCGTGGCCTGGTACCGCCTATACCTGAGAGGTTCGGCCAGTGCTGCCCTATGATCGACGGTGTTGAAGTTCATCCGCAGCGGCGGATTTCGGACGAGCGCGGCGTGATCATGCGCATGCTGCGCCGCGTCGACCCCTGGTCGAGAAATTCAGAAAGATATATATCTCGGTCGTTTATCCGGGCATGATCTAAGGAGAAATCAATCAAGTGAGAGCTCTGATTATTGGAGCTTCGGGGCTGGTGGGCGCGTCTGTCTCCCGGGTGCTGGGACGAAATGGCGCCGAGGTTACTGGTACCACCTGGGGCTCCGAGATACCTGGACTTCGCCTGCTCGACATCGCCAACGGCGAGGTGGTGCGGGAGGTCTTTTCGGCCGTTCTACCGGAAGTGGTGGTGTTGGCGGAGAACACGCCGGATGGCATGGACCGTTGCGAGTGTGAGCCCGGGCTCGCCGAGGCCGTAAACGTGGAGGGCACGTGCCACGTGGCATCGGCTGCCGCCGCTTGCGGCGCCCGTCTGGTGTACTACTCCAGCGATGACATCTTCGATGGCATGCTCGGCCCATATTCCGAAGACGAACCGCCATCTCCGCTGAGCGTGTATGGAAAGAGCCAGTGGACGGCCGAGGAACTGCTGCGGGAACTACTGCCCGGCCGTCATCTGATTATCCGTACCACAGCCGTGTACGGATGGAACCGTACCTCGCCGAACTTTGCCATGTTCGTCTGGGCGCAATTGCAGGCTGGAAAGCGGATTCGGGTGGCCAACGATCAGTGGTGCAACCCCACGCTGGCCGATTATCTCGCCGAGGTCACGGCGCAGTTGATTGACATGGGCACGGCCGGAGTCGTCAACGTGGCCGGCCGCGAGCGCGCAACGCGTTTCGATATGGCGGTTGCCCTGGCGCGCACGATGGCGCTCGACAAGGATCTGATAACTTCGGTCACCACCGCGGAGTTGGGTCAGTCTGCCCGGCATCCGTTGCAGGGCGGTCTCAAGACAGAAAAACTCAGGCGTCTGCTTGGTACCGAACCGCTGACCTTGGCGGAGTCGATGCAGCGGTTGCGCCGGGCATGGCGCGCCGACACGCATGTGACGCATGGTTCGGCCGCGGTGTCGTCGGAGGCTCTTCGCCTGAAGAGCGAAATCAATACCAAGGTCGCTGAATACTACCGGCTGGTGCATGCTCCGAAGGCGTTTGTTCCGTTCCAAAGCCGGGTCAACTATGCCGGCCGCGTCTTCGGCGCAGAGGAGATGGTGAACCTGGTCGACAGCGCCCTGGATTTTTGGCTTACTCTCGGTCCCTGGGGCGAGTTGTTCGAGCACAAGATGAAAAAGTGGCTGGGGCTGCGCGATTTCGCGCTGGTGAACTCGGGATCGAGCGCCAACCTCACCGCGGTGATGGCGCTGATGTCGGCGCAACTGCCCAACCCGTTGCGCTCCGGGGACGAGGTCATTACTCCGGCCGTCACCTTCCCGACCACGGTTTCGCCCCTTGTCCACAGCGGAATGATCCCGGTTTTCGTGGATTGCGAAGCCGGCACGTACAACATAAATCCCAATCTGATTGAGGAAGCGATTGGCCCGAAGACGCGCGCCATCATGGTGCCGCATACGTTGGGGAACCCCTGTGACCTGGACGCGCTTTGCGATCTGGCGCGGCGCCACAATCTTTTCCTGGTCGAAGATGCGTGTGACGCCCTGGGTTCGAAGTTTCGCGGACGTCTCATCGGCACCTTCGGCGATCTCTCTACGTTCAGCTTCTTTCCCGCGCACCATATGACCATGGGAGAAGGCGGAGGAGTGGCGACCAACGATCCGCGCCTCGCCCGTATCGTCCGGTCTGTCCGCGACTGGGGACGGGATTGCTGGTGCGCTCCCGGGGAATCGAACACCTGCGGGCGGCGTTTTGGCTGGCAACTTGGAGACTTGCCGCGCGGATACGACCACAAGTACATCTACTCGAACCTCGGCTACAACTTCAAACCCACGGAGATGCAGGCCGCCATCGGCGTGGCCCAGCTCGATCGGCTGCCGGAATTTTGCGACCGGCGCTGCCGGAATTTCCAGGTGCTGTACAAAGGGCTGCAAGAGTTTGAAGATCGTTTGCTGCTGCCGCGGCTTGATCCCCGTTCCGACCCAGCTTGGTTTGGCCTGCCGCTTACTGTGCGCGACGGGACCAGTCGCAATGAACTGGTGCAGTTTCTGGAGGCCGCCAACATCGAGACCCGCCAGATTTTCGGCGGCAACATTCTGAAACAGCCCGCCTTCCGGGACGCGCCCAGCCGGATTCACGGAACGCTGGAGCAGACCGATCGAGTCATGCGCGACTCGTTCTTTATCGGCGTCTATCCAGGCCTGACGAATGCCATGCTGGAATTTGTGTTGGAGCGTTTCGCGGCATTCTTCAAGGTGTCGTGAACCGATGATGATTCTTGGCTGTTCATCTCATAAGCTGAAAACGGCAGTCATTAGTTGTACGATTCACGGTTAAATTGCAAATTCAAACGACTCAGTAAATCTGAAAGCGGGGGAGCTGATGGATTATCAGGAACTCATTGCGGCGGCCGAAGCGAACTTAATGGCCAAGAGCATTCTTAAGAATTATTCCGTGGGCGAAGGGGTCCATTTCAGGCAAGGGACAGAGACGAATCACGCTAATTGTTCCAGTCGGGAGTATTTTGAGCGGCTCGCGTTCAAATTCAGACTGATTGACTCCGCGGAAGCCTCCACCGAGATCACCCTGTATAACCACAAGTTTAAGACTCCAATTTTGAGTGGGGCTCTCTCGTCAATGGGTGATGTCGCCGAGAAACCTTTGATCAAGGTTGCTTCAGGAATCAAAGATAGCGGGTCGATGATGTGGCTTGGAATTGTGTCTTCAGAGCAATTCAAAGAGGTGGTTGAAACCGGCGTTCCCACGGTCAGAATCGTCAAACCTTTTCGGGATACTCAGGCCATGATCAAGGAGTTGAAAGAGGCTGAAGAAGCAGGAGCGATTGCTGTCGGAACGGACATTGACTTTTTCTATGGGGCCAAGCGGGGAGATAAACCGGCCGCTCCCAAAACCATGGGGCCAAAAAGCGCGGAAGAGCTGAAGATGTTGGCCAGGGTTACGAAACTCCCCTTCATCCTGAAAGGCGTGTTGAGTGCCGAGGATGCCGAGAAAGCTTTGGCCATTGGAGCCGGAGGAATTGTGGTTTCCAACCACGCGGGCGTGGTGATCGACTATGCGGCGCATCCGCTGGAGGTGTTGCCGGAGATTAAGAAGGTGATTGGCAACCGGATGCCCATTTTCGTCGACAGCGGATTCCGGCGCGGTTCGGATGTGATGAAGGCTTTGGCTTTGGGTGCGGATGCCGTTCTTGTCGGGTGGGCTTTGGTCATGGGCCTGGCCGCAAACGGCAGCCAGGGGGTTGCGGAAATGGTCGATATCCTGACGGCCGAGCTGCAACGAATCATGAGCGTGACCGGATGCAGGCGGGTGTCGGACATCGACAGTGGAGTTCTGGTGGCGCGGCACCATTTTGCAAGCACAAAGTAGGTCCCGAGCTGGTCGGGAGCGGCAGAGTATTTCAGCAGTAGGGAACAAAAGGCGGCTCGATAACCCCAACATGCGCAACTACGGCGCACGTTGGGGACCCCGCTATTTCGTTATCAAACTGCGAGAGCCGTCGGTTTCAGGTCCTCTCCGATTTTCTTATGCATCGATTCTTCGTATATTTTGAGCGTCTGATCCGCGATCACGTCCCACCGCAAGAAAGTTTCCGCCCTCTTCAACAATTGGTTTCCCAGTTGGCGCCTGCACGGTTCATTGTCCAGCAGCTCGATAATCCGCTCTGCCAAATGCTCGGGACTATTCTCATCAACCCAGACTGCCGTATCGCCCAGATGGTCAGGCAGTCCGGCCTTGCGGGTACACACGATTGGCAACTGACAAGCTGCTGCCAGCGATGCCGCAAAGCCGGCAAAACTCCCCGTATAGGGAAGAACACATAGCAGGGAACGCTGATATAAGCGAACCGTTTCCTCTTCTGGAAGCTGGTTCAGCCACGCAATCTTGTCGGCCACTCCATGTTGTTCGGCAAGTTGGAGCGCTTCCTGCGGGGTAGCCGTTCCGTAGTGCCCATGAATCTTCAGGAGAGGCGTATTCGCCGCCATTTTTCCTTGAATGATCGACATGGCCTTAAATAAAGTTTCAATGCCTTTGCCTGACATCAATTTGTGCCCGCCATAGAACACAATGCCTTCCCTGGAATTCTCCGGCAGTGGGGCAGGCAGATTTGTGCCGTGCAATACGATATGAATCTTCTCCTGCTGGACACCAAGGCGAATGAGATGCTGCCTCATCTCTTCGCAATGCACGATGATCCCGTCGGCCAGATTGTAGACCGCGTTTTTTCCCGGGAATCTAAGCTGGTCCGCATCCAGTTCATGAACCGTAACGATCCTGCTCGCGTTCGAGGGCTGTTGCAGCCAAGTAAAAACAACCTTTGATCCGTAAGCGTTAAGGATCTGCTGAAAGTGGACCACTTCCGCATTCTTCGACATGCTTGCGTATCGCTTCCCCCGAACCGGAAGCAGCACGTTCAAGGCTACGGATTTCAGCGGTCTCTTCCACGCTTTTTTCGAAAGAGTATCCGCGAAAATCGGCATTTCAAAGTAGTCGCATTGAGCCCTTGGAATCTGGAACTGTCTGCTCACTTCGATGGGGTCCCCGCAGCCGCAGTTCGAGCCCACCCATTGCACGGTGTCGCCCGTCTTTTTCTCAATCGCCGCTTTCAACGAACTGGCATACGAGCCAAAGGACGTCTTGAATGGGCAACAAATGATAGTCATCCGCATGGTAACTTTTCCTTTTCTTACTTCGAATTTCCTGCCGGGGAACCAGGGGTGAATGCGTGATTCACTCTTGTGAACTCGATTGACCTGTTCCGTCCGCTTTCTTGCGGGTGTTCGACTGCGCTGTCTGTTCAGTCCTTCGCTTGTTGCGCCGCGCCAAGCGGTCTCGTAAGCTCCGCCGCAGCTTGCCCAACATCGGAAACACTCTTGTTCTGATCTGGCAAGCGAGCTGCGGGCGGAACCCTGGAGCGAATACGAAGCCTCTGCGGTGCGGCAGCGTCTCCTGCGTCCACAACTCCTTGTAGTGGTCCCTGGAACCGCCAAAAAACAGCTCTGGAATCCGGTTTCCGGCGCATTCCTCCAGAATCGAGTTGAACAACAAATGACCAGGGCCGCCGCGACGCAACGCCTCGCTAAACGCAATTTTCATGGGGAAGAAACAGTCTTGCGTCATCACGCTGAACGCTCCGGCTGCCAGCGTGCCGTTCACTTCGAGCGCGTGTAAGGAGAAATAACCGCGGTCGGCGCCCTGCCGGGCAATCTGATCGTAGAAAGCGCGCGTTTCCGGCTCGCAACTAATGGCCGATCCCTCCCGGCCCTTCCAGCCTGCGGCTTCCAAGTCGAAAAACTGTTGCAAAGCCGTGGGGTCCGGATGCATCCACCGAGTGATTTTGGGTTTGGCTCCCGTCTCCGCCTCAAGCACGCGGGCATAGCGACGCAATTCATGACGAAAATGCCGGCTTGTGCCTCCCAACCACGTAAGCCGCCCGTTGCCGTCAGGTTGCATCCGCAAGATGGGACTGTCCTGAATGGGAAGCGTGCTGGTGAGATAGCCATCCTGGTTGGCCCGCGCTAACAACTCTTCGCACGCGCCGTTTCGGGGAAAGTAAGGAAGTTCCAGAACATGCCATCCGGACATGCCCTTTAACGAGTGCCACAGGGCTTGAATGGAAGCTTTTCCAGCCGCACAGGCACTGCGAAGAATCTCGAACCGGACTGAATGCACGTTGGCCGCGCCCGTGAGTTTTACCAGCGGAACGCCGGCATACCAACATCTTTTCCGGACCATCGGTAAAACAGCTACCAGCCGCTCACCGGCGTTGGCGGTCAGCAAAACAATTTCGCTGTTGGGTTCAAATGCTCGAAGATAGGCGGCGATCCATTCCGGACGATGGAAGGGCGCACTCCTGGTCTCTTCGCATAATTTTTGCCAGCGATTCGCAAGGCGGTGAATTACTTCGTCCCGGCCAATATCGATTTCCGTGGTAACTTCAACTTCCACTGCAACGTTTGCAACGTTCGCGGACATTCCATCTCCAAGATAACAAGCGGCTTGCATAAATTCCTGTGCCTGCGCAGCTCGAAGTCACGACCATCGAGAGAAAAGCACCCGTCGAGTAACTTAGAATGCTCTGGAAGGTGAGCTGTTGCCCTGGAAATTGAGGAACTTCCGAGGCGTGGCAATGGGCATCCAAAATTCGGGGGCCCGCTTGTGCGGGCCGGCAGCAACTTGAGCGTGCTTCAGGGATTTGGGCGCGATTTCGCACCGGGGCTGCCGCAGAAGTATTCACAGGAACTTCCTAATTGTTCGTGGGTTTCAGCCGTCGAGAACGGAAGAGGCCATGGCTGCTAAGCCAGAAGGGTCTCGGCGGGACCGATCTTAAAAGTGGAGGAGTGCAAATGCTAAGAAAGCAAGTTCTTCTGTCGATGGTTGTGCTGTTCCTGCTTTGTTCTCTTGCGCCCGCGCTGCATGTGCAGGAGTGGGTGTTTCTCGGCGAGTCGCACGTAGACGGACAGGTGGACCACGACAAAATTGAAGTCGGCAAGGCCAGAGGCCGATATCACGCTCTGCAGATTCGGGTGCGGGTCGCCCCGATCCGGTTCGAGCGTGTGGTTGGCACTACGGAGACGGGACTTCAGAGACACTGCATATACGCGAAGTCATACGTGAAGGCGATCAAACTCGTCCGATCCGGCTTGCCGGAGGAGAGCGCTTCGTAAAGAGCCTGGAACTATGGTACAGCCGGGCCAATCCGGATTCGCGACGGCCCGAGGTACGCCTGTGGGGTATGCGATAAGAGTCCGGCGATGCGTGACGAGCCCGAGTTCTCACGCGGGTGCCAGTTCAGGGGCCGCACATCTCGCGGCCCCGCCCCCGCAGCGCCCTTGCTTCAATGGAAGAGGCTGCGGACTGCGTTAGCCAAAGACTAGCCTAAGAACATGGCTACGCGCCCTAGTGACGGCGCAATGCGAGTTGCTGGCCAGCGGATTCTTCCCGTCCCTACGTGGGTCACTTAGATCTCGAAACCGCGTTCGCGGAAATCAATGAACGCCACCCCCACCTGACCGACCAGATTCCAGCCTCATCTCCTCGAAGTCGAAAGAGGGGTGATAAGCACAACAACGTAATGGCCCGCTGAAGGCTCAATGGGCCGTTACGTCGCGACTCACTTCACCCCGAAATCACGGTCTTTAGCTCTTTCTGGAGCAAGTCTCTCAGCTTTGCTTTGCCCCAGGTTGAGATGAGTGTATCGACAGCCGATCTGGCTGCCCAGCACTCAAACCCGGAACCCATAGCGCTCTCCAGCAGAGCCTTGGTCACCGCGTGCAGCCGGTCCACAATCCAGTTCAGAATATGTCCGACGCGCGCGGAGGTGATCGTGGCGCGAGGCGGTGCTAGGACTTCAGGAAGAGCAGTTCCGCAGAGCGGGATGATTGGGATCGAATCTTGTTGCTGTGGATCGAACAAGCCAACCACTGAGGTGCGCTCCGCAGCACCGAGTTTGCTTAGACCAGAAGCGATAATGGGGTTGGCGACCGAAAGGCGAAAGTGATCGCGAAGAAACTTCTGGCAATTACGTCGGCCGAGTTGATAGTCGTGTGCACGGAAACTACGCTCGAAGAAGCCACCAAAGGCGCTGAGCAATCCGCATTGCAACGCATCTTGATTTGGATTGTCCGCGTCCGACGGAGCCAGAACAAAGCGGCTGTACGACGTGCCACTCATCACCGCTGCCAGAGATTCGCCCTGGAAGCGCGATTGCGAGATCAGTGTAGTGAAGAGATTCGGCAACATGCCGAATACAGAGCTGTTCTTGTCGAAGCCGTAGCCAGGATCGTAGAGAGCATCGGCGGGAAATGGAGCGACCGTAAGGACTGCGCAGTTGGCTTTATCGGCGGGACGAGGATTTTCCAGGTCACCCGTTTGCACGTTCACCGTGGCCAGAGGGTTGTGGATGGCCAGGTAATCGTGCGCAAGTTGGAAAGGGTCATTGTCAGTGACGCCCCCATCGACGTTGAGGGTGGTATAGGTGTCGTCTGCATGGAGAGGCCAGTGTGGCGGAACAGCAGCGGGAGTGCTGGCTGAAATGGATTGCCACGGCGAATTCAGGTAGTCCTTCACGTTGCGATCGAGCTTGCGCGGAGCCAAAAAGATGGGAAACGCTCCTGTGGCCTTTGCTGCTTCTTTGAGGAGGGGCCATGCTCCGGCATTGGATCCAATCGGAAGCGGTTTTGCGGAGACAGATAGTGGCGGCGTGCTCGTACCGCAGACGGTCTCAAACTGCAACCGGTCGGCATAGTAAGCGATGTCTTCTTCGGCGGATCCATCGGCAGTACCGTTCAGCGAAAAGGGAACGCCCCGTACATTGGTCAGAGTGAGGAACAGCGTGAGTGAGTCCGATATATATGAGCGCGCTGTAGCTGTCCCTGGAACAATCGCGTAATCGGCGATCTCGTCGATAATGTTCGAATCCAGTAAGGATATGACCGGTTTTCCATCTTGTAGATCCGTGCTCTGCAAAAGAGGCTCAATGTCGATCTTATTGACCCAACTCTCGTAAAACTTATTCGTCGTGTCCCTTACATCTGGGTCAGCTGGATTTCGAATGTGTTGGAAACTGCCTTGCACCATGACCGCCGCAATGGCCGCACACATACCACCGGCGGAAGCCCCGGTAAAGACATCAATAGAAATGTCGTGAAGCGGTACGGCTGGACTTGGGGAAGCCTTTGCAGCATACCACTGCTCCAGAGCCTCCATAAGGAAGTCGAGAACGCCGGCCGTGTAAGCTCCAGCGGAGACGGCGCCTGCCATGTTTATGCCGAGGTGAAAGGTCCCATTGGTATTCCATTCTGGGGCCATGAGAGCTCCTTATCCTTGATGAGAAATTGCCTTTGAAGAAGTCCAAAGGCCTGGAACGAGGCTTACTCACTTTCCGCGGCGCCAAGTATAGGCCAGTTTTGCCGCATGCAGGCAAAATAATGATGGCGAGCGAAGAGTCCTGGATAATGCGCCGGTCGATTGCGTTGCATTCTCAGCAAGAGGCACTCTGCGGCTGTTCTTCACTGCATCTCGCGACAATCGCTTTTATGTTGTCGGTGAGCGGCGAGCCGTCACTCCACCGAAGTAGCGGAGACCGCTCATGGGGGCCGGCCCCGTTCTGAGACACGTTCCGAAATCCCTGTCCGCGGCCATTTCCTAAGTCCTTGTTTTAGGGCGCAGAGTGCCAGCTTTTAAGCGTTCCGGAAAGAACTGAGACTGTTGAAAAACTCCTGAAGCCGTTGGAAGATGGGGGCCGGTGAAGATTTTCAGCGCGGTGGGGTCTGGTCTTCCGAAGTTCTGTTTCTGTTTTGTAGTTCTCCCTTTCTTGGG
>Ga0187872_10000172_pt1 | contig 79557 bp, 54 predicted proteins | sample June2016WEW_16_4_FD_132973 | JGI IMG/M metagenome (GOLD analysis project Ga0187872, IMG submission 132973) | Peatland microbial communities from SPRUCE experiment site at the Marcell Experimental Forest, Minnesota, USA - June2016WEW_16_40 | ecosystem: Environmental > Terrestrial > Soil >... | reverse complement strand
TCAATCCAGCTTTTGACTTCGTTGGGCAGAGTTTCGGCATGGTGGACAGAAACGATAACCAGGTCGGCGGAAGCCGCTTCCCTGGCCGCAATGGACCTCAACTGCGAGGTTCGAAGCTCCGTCAGCAGCCACAGCTCTTTGGTCATCTTACAATCCCGGCTCAGGCACTTGGAGAGCGTCTGGCAAAACTCGTCCGTGCGGGCACCCGTGGCAGAATCTTCGTGCACCGCTGAAACAGCGAAGCATTTTGATTTCTGCCAAACCGGCCACACCCTCAATCTTGATAGTGTTGCGTCCATGAACAGGAACTGTGCTTTCGCGCCGAATCGTCTGCTTGAAGTGCCCGGCGGGTCAAGTGGAATCTGTTCCCCCGCGTTCCCCTTCGGCAAAAACAATTTGACCCTGCCTGAAGGGTTTGCTACATTGGGCCTGTGAATGGCAATTTGAACCTGCTGCTATCGAGCGCGCTGCTGCTGTGCCGCGCGGCAGTTGGGTTGTAGCCGTTCACCAGAGTCTTCTCAACCCCACTGCCGCAACCGGCGGTGGGGTTTTTTGTTTCCCTGACCGTCCGGTAGTGTTAACAAGAAAGCGAAACGACCATGCTCAAGAATCCGTCTGCTAAATATCGTCCGTTCCCACCGGTCCATTTGCCCGACCGCCAGTGGCCGAACCGTGTCCTGACCCAGGCGCCCGCCTGGTGCAGCGTGGATCTGCGCGATGGCAACCAGGCGCTGGCCATCCCGATGAACGTCGGCCAGAAGCTCGAACTCTTCCAGATGCTCGTGAAGTGCGGCTTCAAGGAAATCGAGGTCGGGTTCCCCTCAGCCTCGAACACCGAGTTCACTTTCAACCGCCGGCTGATCGAGGAACACCGCGCCCCGGACGACGTGTGGCTCCAAGTGCTCGTGCAGGCGCGCGAGGATTTGATCGAGCGCACCTTCGAGTCGCTGGTCGGCGCGAAAAAGGCCATCATCCACCTCTACAACTCGACCTCCCCCGCGCAGCGCCGGGTGGTGTTCGGCATGTCCAAGGAGGAAATCCTCCGCGTGGCCGTGCGCGGCGCCCAGTGGATTCAGGAGCGCCTGCCCCGGCTCCAGGGCGCCGAAGTCCGGCTCCAGTATTCGCCCGAAAGCTTCAGCGCCACCGAAGTCGAGTTTGCCCGGGAGGCCGCCGAAGCCGTCATGGCCGTCTGGAAGCCCACGCCGCAGCGCAAGATGATCTTGAACCTGCCCGACACCGTCGAGGTGGCCACGCCGAACGTCTATGCCGACCAGATCGAGTGGATTTGCCGCCACATCAAGCACCGCGACTCGCTCCTCATCAGCCTGCACACCCATAACGACCGCTGCACGGGCGTGGCGGCCACGGAATTGGGCCTGCTCGCCGGCGCCGACCGCGTCGAGGGCACCCTCTTCGGCAACGGCGAACGCACCGGCAATCTCGACATCGTGACCGTCGCCCTGAACCTCTACATGCACGGCATTGACCCGAAGCTTGACTTCACCGATCTGAACGCCATTTGCGAGGTCTATGAGCGGTGCACCGGGATGACGGTGCCGCCGCGCCACCCCTATGCCGGCGAACTGGTCTTCACCGCCTTCAGCGGCTCGCATCAGGATGCGATCAAGAAGGGCCTGGCCGAATGGGGCACTGGCCGGCAGCAACATTGGGACGTGCCCTATCTGACCATTGATCCGACCGACATCGGCCGCCAATACCGCGAAGTCATCCGCGTCAACAGCCAATCCGGCAAGGGCGGCGTCGCCTACCTGCTGGAGAACGAATACGGCATCGAACTGCCCAAGGAAATGCAACGCGAGTTCGGCCCGATCGCCAACGAAGAGGTGGACCGCCTTGGCCGCGAAGTCAGCGCCGCCGAACTGAAGGGCATGTTCTGGCGCGAATACATCGAGCGCGCGGCCCCCTGGCAGCTTCAGGGATTTGAGACCGAAAGCCGCGATGGCAGGGTCCGCTGTCGCGCCCGGTTGCTACGCGACGGCCAGCCGGTCGAGATTCGCGGTGAAGGCAACGGCCCGCTGGCGGCGCTCGTCCACGGCTTCACCACCGCGGGCGTGCCGCGCTTCGAGATCGCCCATTACAGCGAGCACGCCTTGAGCGCCGGAGAGGAAGCGGCGGCTATTGCCTACATTCAGATCAAGCACAGCGACGGCCGCGCGCTCTGGGGCGCCGGCGTGGACACCAACATCGAACTCGCCTCCGTGCGGGCCGTGCTCAGCGCCCTGAACCGGTCGTAAAGGGCTGCTGGAGCGCTTTGGGCAAGCGGACCGTAAACCTGGCCCCGTTCCCCGCCGTGCTCTCACAGGTCACCGCGCCACCCATCGCCTCCACAAGCTTCTTGACGATGCTCAAGCCCAGCCCAGCGGAAGGCTCCGCTCCCGTCGGCTGCGCCGAGAGCCTGCCGTAACGCTCGAACATCCGCATCTTGTCCTCTTCTTTGAAACCGGGACCTTGATCCTGAACGTAACACTCCACATAATTGTCTTCCGACCGCACCCCAATCGAAATCTCTTTCCCGGGCGGCGAGAATTTTACCGCGTTGGACAAGAGATTGCCGAGGACTTGGCTGAGCGCGGCGGGGTCCGCCTGCACCGCCGCGTTTTCTGCGGGCAGCACCTCGTGCAAAACGAGCCCCTTCCGCCGGGCCGCCTCCTGATATTGGCCAACGGCACCGGCGGCGGCCTCCCAGAGGCTGACGGGTTCGGTCTTGATAGTCAGCCCATGGCCAAACGAAGCGTTCGCCAGAAACTCTTTCACAAAAGCGAGCATCTGGCTGCTCGAATACGAGATGTTCTCCACCATCACCCGCAGCTTGGGATCCGTCAGCGAACCGCTCGAATCACGCAGTCGCTCGGCGCTCATGTGAAGGCCGCTCAGCAGGTTTTTCAGATCGTGCGTGAGAATCCCCATTAACTCGTCTTTGTCTTCCGCAAGCTGCTCCAAACCGGCGCGCGCCGCTTCGGCGGCTTGTTCGCTCAGTTTCAGCGCATTAATATCCACCAGCACCAGCGTCGCCCCATCAATCTTGTTATCCAGCGCCAGATAGGGACGTGCCCGCAGCAGATACCAGCGGCCCTCTTTGTCCCGCACCTCGTGCTCCTCGACCTGCGCGGTGTCGATGACTTGGGCCACGAATTGTCCCAGGCCGGGAAAGTCGAGGTTGTGTTTGAGGGCGCTAATTGGCCGGCCCACGTCACTGGCCAGCAGGTTAAAGACTTTTTCCGCCAGCGGCGAGAAACGGCGGATGGTCAAATCCCTCCCGAGCAACAGCACCGCCAGGTCAACGCTGATCTGGAAGTTGTTGAGATCGCTGTTGAGGCGGTTCAACTCCGCGTTGCGATTAGCCATCTCCTCGTTGACGGTAATCAGTTCTTCGTTGGTGGACTCGAGTTCCTCCTTGGAAGTTTCCAGCTCCTCGTTGATGCTTTGCAACTCCTCGTTGGCGGACTGCAGTTCCTCGTTGGCCGCCTGAAATTCCTCGTCCGTGGCTCCGTGCTCCTCCTGGAGGGATTGGCGTTCGTCGCGCGTCTCCACCAACTCGCGCTCCAGTTCGGCGATGCGGCGGGATTCGTAGCGCGGATTGTCGCTCCGCTCGCTCGCGGGTTTTGAACCCGCCGCCGCTCCCTTGCTCCGGGCGCGCCGCCGATTGGAAATCGGTGAGACGGGTTGGACCCCTGCGCTCCGTCTTTTGGCCTCTGTGAACAAAACCAAATAGCAGCGCTCCTTGAGGTTCTTGAGCGGGATAATTTGAAGGTCCACCGTCCGCGTCCCTCCATTCTGACGAACCCGCACGCTCTCCTGGCGCACGGTCCGATCTTCCTTCTTCGCCCGGTTGAGGGCGGCGCGCAACGGCAGCGCCAATCCCTCGCGCGCCATCCTGAGCAGGTCGAAGCTCGCCTTGCCGGCCGACGGTTCGAGATACGCGCCGGTTGAACCCCGGAATTCCAGGACTTGCAACTCCGCGTTGACCAGCACCCCCGGCGGGGCGAATTGCTTGAGCGTTACGCGGTCGGCCTCGCGTTGCGCGCTGGGTTCCGCCCGGATTCCCTCCGGCGCGCCGCCGCTTCTGGCGGAGGGGAGTTGTGGGTTTGCTGCCCGAGGGCTGCGGGAATCGGGCCTACTGAACGCCGGCGTCGGCCCCGGCTTTTTGGAAAAGACCTTCTGTTGTTTGTCGGCACACTCGAACAGCCCGGAAAACGCGCCAACCGACTCCGACGCGCCGAGGAACAGGTATCCCTCGTGCTTGAGCGCGTAATGGAAGGCCGGCAGAATCTTTTTCTGCGCCCCCGCCTCGAGGTAAATCAGCAGGTTCCGGCAACTGATCAGGTCCATGCGCGAGAACGGCGGGTCGCTCAAAATATCCTGCCGCGCGAACACGCACAACTCCCGGATGCGCTTGCTCACCCGGTAGCCGCCATCCTCTTCCACAAAGAAACGCCGCAACCGCTCCGGCGAGACCTCCTGCACCAGGCTCTTGAGGTAAAGCCCGCGGCGGGCGCTCTCCAGCAGCGCCTCGTTGAGGTCGGTGGCGAAGATATGCAGGCGCGGGGCGCGGCCCGGAGCCTGGCCGCCATGCTCCTCAAACAACATCGCCAGGGAATACGCTTCCTGGCCCGTCGAGCAGCCCGGCACCCAAATGCGCACCGGCTCCTCGCGCCCAGGCGCAAGGAGCTTCGGGAAAGCGATTCGTTTCAGCGCTTCGAATGCTTCCGGGTTGCGGAAAAAACTGGTGACGCTGATCAGCATGTCCGCATACAACGCGCCGCGTTCGGCGGCGTTGCCCTGGAGAAAACCAGCGTAAGCCTCCAGCGTGTTGAGCTTATTGAGCACCACGCGCCGGGCGAGACGCCGCTGGATGGTGCTGGGTTTGTAAAGCGAGAAATCCACCCCAAAACCGTTGCGTAACAGCAGCAGGATTCTCATTAAAGAATTGGGGTCCGTCACCACCGGACTGGTCCCGACCGACGCCAGATAGGGATGCCGTGCCAACCGCACCAGTTCCCGCGCAATATTCTCCGGCGAGAGCACAAAATCCACGCACCCGGCCGCGGCGGCGCTCCTCGGCATGGAATCATATTTGGCCGACTTGCCATCCTGGGCAAAAGTTATCCCGCCTTCCTCTTTGATGGCCTCCAATCCCAGGGTTCCATCCGTGGCCGTGCCGGACAACACCACCCCGATGGCCCGCTCATGCTGGTCCTCGGCCAGGGACTGGAAGAAATTATCGATCGAGCGTTGCGCCCCGCCGGTCTGCTGCCGAGGTTGGATCATCAAGACCCCCTGCTGGATCACCAGGCCCGCGTTGGGCGGGATGACATAAACGTGATTGGGCAGGACCGCCTGGCCGTTGGCAACCTCACTCACCGGCATCGCGGTGACTCGGCCCAGAAGCTGGGTCAGCGCGCTTTGGTGCGTCGGATTGAGATGTTGGACCAGCACGAAGCCCAGGCCCGAATCGGCCGGCAGATGCTTGAGCAGTTCCATGAAGGCTTCCAACCCGCCCGCCGACGCGCCGATCCCAACGATGGAAAACGCCTCTTTGCCCGACTGCGCCAAACCTGTTTTTTCCGGGGAGCAGGAGGGGGGGGTGACCGCCGACGGAGCCTTCGGCAGCGGTTTGCCGGCAGCGGCTCGGGAACGCGACGATGGCCAATCTTCGCCCGGACTTTTGGCGGCCCGCTTTGCCGTTCTTTTTTCCGGCGAACGGCACCCCTTGCTCTGTTGGTCTTTGGCTTTCATCGGCGACTTTCCAAGTTCTCTCTCTTACTTGCTTAGAGGAGTGACGCGACGACACTCGACTTCGCCACCCATTAGGCCAGAACGGCCTTGATGTGTCAAGGGGGTTATGAACGTCAGTTGTCTGGCTGCTTTGTTGTATTAGCTATTCTGCGTTGCTGGAGAAAAGTGCGCCGATTGATGCCGGCGGCGGCGATGGAGTGAATTCCTGCCCCGGACCTCCGGCCCAATCAGATGCTAAATCGCTCCCGGATACGGCACTCGCAGTTTGCGCGCCAGGCCCCCGCCGTAACGAATCCCTCCACCAGGCCAATACCATCAACTGACACGAGAACGGATTTCTCTTGCCTGTGGCAGATCGAGCCGCCATGCAAGAGCCATGCGTTGCAACTCTTTTGCCTTCGTTCTGCCGATTCTGCTCATAACGGGCGTGGTCGGCCCCATGCACGGGGGACAAGCCGCCCAAACGGGTTCCGCCGGAGTGCGCAAGGTCGAGGACATCATTATTTACAAGGACGACAAGTTTTACAGCGCCTTTCCCTCGATTGTGCGGCGGTCGGATGGGGAGCTGCTGGTGGCGTTTCGCCGCGCGCCGGAACGCCGCCTGTTCGGGGAGGACGGCATCACCCACACCGATCCGAACAGTTACCTGGTGCTCGTGCGGTCGCGCGACGAGGGCAAGACCTGGAGCCGAACGCCGGAGCTGATCTACGCCAATCCCTTTGGCGGTTCACAAGACCCCTGCCTGGCGCCCTTGCGCGACGGTTCGATCCTTTGTTCCAGCTACGGCTGGGCACTGCTCCGCGCGGAGGCAGCGGCCAAGCTCAAGGACGCGTTTCGTGTCGGAAGTTTCGTCTCCCTGGGGGGCTATTTGCTCCGCTCCAAAGACGGCGGCCACACTTGGCAAGGGCCGATTATCCCGCCGCCGACCCCAGGGGAGACTGTGTTCGGCCCGTTCGGCCAGCCCGTGCCGGCCTGCAACCGTGGCGCCATGTCCCAGGGCAAGGATGGGAAGCTCTACTGGGTGGTTGCGTCCAAGACCTCGACGTTGCCTGGGAAGCCGGCAACGCACCTGCTCATTTCGTCAGACCAGGGCGACACCTGGACCTACTCCTGTCCTGTCGCCGTGGACCAGAAGGTGACATTCAACGAGACCTCACTTTACGAAACGCCCAAAGGCACCCTAGTGGCGTTCATGCGCACGGAAGACTTTGACGATCACACCGCCGTGGCGCGCTCGACGGACCACGGCAAGAGCTTTCAGCGCTGGGAAGATGCCGGGTTCCAGGGGCACCCCCACTACGCGCTGCGGTTGCCGGATCAGCGCGTGCTGTTGGTCTATGGCTACCGCCATCCGCCGTTCGGGGTTCGCGCCCGCGTGCTGGATGCCGAATGCGCCAATCTGATGTCGGCGCCGGAAATCGCCTTGCGCAATGACGGCGGCAACGGCGACTTGGGTTACCCCTGGGCGACGATGCTCTCGAAGCATCGCGCGCTGGTCGTTTATTACTTTAACTCCGGGAACGGCACACGGCACATCGCGGGCACGTTCCTTTCCATCGACTGATCCAACCCCCGGCGCCCCCGGACACTGCTTGTTTACTTGGTCTCGCGCCGGGCCAGGACGGCCGCACCGGTGATGCCGGCGTTGTCGCCGAGTTTGGAGGCTATGATCTCGACGCCCTTCATGGTGCCGGGCATGGCGTAGTCCTGCGCGGTTTCGACGATGACGCTCATCATCTCGTCGGCCAGCGCCTCGATGACGCCGCCGCCAACGACCACGACTTCGGGGCTGAGGATGTTGACCAGGTTGGCGATGCCGATGCCGATGTATTCGGCGGCGCCGGCGATGACTTTCTCGACGAACTTGTCGCCGCGGCGCATGGCCTTGCGCAGGTCGCCGCTGCGCAAGTCGCTGAGGTCGTCGCCCAGCATTTCGGTGAGGAGGGTCTTCTGGCCGTCTTTGACGCCGGCCTTGATCTGCTGAAAGATGGCGGTCCGGCTGGCGAGCGCCTCGAAGCAGCCTTTGTTGCCGCAGCCGCATTTGGGGCCGTTGACATCCAGGACCATGTGCCCGATCTCGCCCGCCGTATGGTTGAATCCGCCGTAGAGGTCGCCGTTGACGATCAACCCGCCGCCGATGCCGGTGCCGACGAAGATGCCGATGAGGATGCGCGGCTTGGCTTTGAGTTCGGCGACATGGACGCCCAGCGCCGCGATATTGCAGTCGTTCTCCACGAAGACCGGCACCCCGAGATGCTTTTCGAGGTCCTTCTTGAGCGGCACATCTTTCCAACCCTCCAGGTTGGGGGCGAAGATGACCTTGCCCTCGGCGAAATCCACCGCGCCCGGAGCGCCAATGCCGACGCCGGCGACCTGTTTGAGGTTGAGGTCGGCTTCATCCACCGCGTCCTGGACACAGCGGGCGATGCGTTCGATGACGGCATCGACGCCGCGTTGGGACTTGGTGCTGAGCTTGGCGGAGCCGATGCATTCGAGCGAGTTCTTGAAGACGCCCGACAGAATCTTGGTGCCGCCCAGGTCAACGCCGACGAAGTGTTCCGCCTTATTGCTGCTTTCGGCCATAACTCTCTCCTATTTCCCCGCCAGCACGGCGCTGATCTTCTTGCGCAATTCGGCGTTGATAACGTCCGCCGGGCGCATCCCGTCCACGATGGTGAAACCGTAAGAGCTTTGCAGGCGGCGGAAGGTCTTCTGCATCGCCGTCTGGTATTTCATAAAGCTGTCGAACAGGTCGCGGGACAACCCCTGGTCCATGCCGCTTTCCCAATAATCCAGGGCCGCGTTCTTGGCGAAGGTCCGCTGCACGAGTTCCTCGGGCGGGACGTTGAGGTAGAAGACCGCATCCGGTTCGAGCGCCAGGCCGTAGAGGTTTTTCAACCAGGTCTCGTCCATGCCGCGGACCATGTCGCGCGCCATCAGGGTGTAGATGTAGCGGTCGGCCAGCACGACGAACCCGGCCTTGAGCGCCGGCAGGATGATGTTCTCCAGTTGGTCGGCGAAATCGGTCGCGTAAAACAGGCTCAGCGTGGTGCGGCTCAGGATGTTGCCCTCCTGCGCTTGTTCCAGTTCCTCGCTGACGAGCGTGGACCGTTTGAGGCCGACCTGCACCGTCGCATGGCCGCTCCCCTCGAGCCATTCCACCAGCCTCGCAATCTGCGTAGAGCGCCCCGACCCGTCGGCGCCTTCGACCACGATGAGCTTGCCGGCCAGTTGTTCCAGGTCAACCCCCGGAATCCCGTGCCCGTAGAAGCGCCGTTCGCTCCGGCGCGGGACGACAATGTGGTTGTTGGCAACGCCTTTCATTCGACCGGTTCCTCCTCTTTGGCCTTCCGGTGCGGCTCAGCCGGTGATTTGGCAGGCAGCCGCTCCGCGCGGTGAAAGCTGGCCAGGTCCAGCCGTTGGGTGACCAGTTCGCGCACCACGGCTTGCTGCTTCTCGACAAGCTGATTGGCATCCACCACCAGAAAGTTGAACTCGGTGCTCATCGCGAGGTACTGCTCCAGAATGCGCCCCTGAAAGATGCGAAAGCTTTCGTAGGGGTCGGCGGACAGGCGCAGGTCCATGCCCGCCTCGAAGTACTTCAATTGGGGCCGGCCATCCAGAATGCGTTTGAGCGACACTTCCAAATCCGACTTGAAGAAAAAGGTGAGGTCGGGCAGCGCGGCGAAGTTGTAGATGCCCCGCACCCATTCGGGCGGGCAGCCGCGGACCACGTCGCGCGCAAAGGCGGTAAAGATGTAGCGGTCGCACAGGACGATGTAGCCGGCCCGCAGCAGCGGCACGAGGTGCCGTTCGTAGCGGTCGGCGAAATCCGTCGCGTGAATGAGGCTGAACGTGGTCGGCGTCAGCAGCTCGCGTTTCTTGCCCTTGCTGGTGGCGGACTTGACCAGCTCGGAGGAGTTCCACTCGCTGAAATAGACCTTCAACTCCTGCAATTCGAGCCAGCGCTTCAGCAAATAAATCTGGGTGGATTTCCCCGAGCCATCGAGGCCCTCGACCGCAATAAGGCGGCCGGGGAAACTGAGTTCGGCAAACGTTTTCATTGACAGCCCCGGCAGGCTAAACCCGGCTTGGTGGAATACAACTGTTTTCTGGCCGCAAGGCATCCGGTCGTCCGGCGGCGCGCATGTTGGAATCGCCCCCCGTACGGGCAGGGCGACACGAAACCCGGCCTGTGGTGGACGCCTTACGCAAGGGCAGAGGCGTCAGCGCGGTGGACACGTGCTCGATGTTCTGCCTGAGCCGGCGGTCAGACGGACAGGAACATGTGCTGAAGCGTGAATGCCGCACCTGCTCCTGTGTTCAATTCGCGGCAATGCCTCGTCTGATGGACATCAGTTTCGCTCGGCAGGAACCGGGAGTCCTCCCAAGTAGGGCCGCTGGTGAGTTTTAGTTCGGTTTTTCGCGCGTGGACGAGTGCGATGACCGCCGATTTGGCCATCGCGATGTCGCCGTCCATCACGTACCCAATCATTGCCCCATGAGGTTGGCCGGACGCATATTTGCCGATGATGAAGCGTCCCATACCCTCACAGCCCACGTAAGAGTCGGTGTTGTGGTCGAGCCCCGACGGCTGCGGAATACGCAGTCGTTTGCACTCGAAGGCGAAATAGGCATCCTCGTCGAAGCTGGCAAGGAACTTGAAGTCAATCCGGGCTGCGACTGGACCGTAGGGGCCAAGCGGAATCGCCTGAAAGTGAATGGAGAAGCCAAGTCTGCGCGCCTTCTTTTCCCGCTTCATCGCCGCCGCCAAGCGGCCGGTGATTTCGTCTTCCTTGCCGGCTTTGGTGGATGAGGGAAGTTTGCGCCAAACGTCGAGAACAAGCTGCAAGCCGTCTGGAATCAATTCCTCCCGGAAGAACTCGAAATAGCCCTCGGCGCCTCCGGTGCTCATGCAGATTTGGCGCGGCGCTGTCGGATGATCTCCGCGAAAATCTCGTCCGCATCGTTGAGGGCAGCGGTGCGCGTCCAGTGCATGAGGGCGACCGGCTTGAGCAGGTGGATAGACGTGCCGTCGAAGAAAGATACAGCGCGCGGATGCTCAAACCGGCCCTGTGTTTGGCGGGCGGCGTCATAGATGCGCTCCAACAACGCACTGGTGCGGCGAGTGACTTTCTCAATACGGAATGGTCGCGGCATCCTCGTCTGGCGCACGCTGAACAGAATGTACGGACGCTCTTCAAAGATTACGGCGGATGCCTCGACCCGCAACGAACCGCCCTCGGCCCATTCATTTAGCGTGCCCGTCAGCATTGTAGAGTATGCGCCGAGCGCATCGCGAGTGACAGGCTTCATCGTCGGGACAGCCGCCTTGCGGACAACATCGCGGTTAATCGGTGTCGAACTGGGCTCAATAATCCGGACGGCATCCTCAACCAGAGCAATCTCTTCGTCGGTTAGGTCGAAGTAGCGATAAACGTCGCGCTCCAGACGGGATTGTAGTGCGTCCACCTTGGCCCTCCGTTTCTCGTTGAACGAAGCGAGCATTTCATGAAACTCGTCAGATTCAAGCGGCAGGCCGCGCTCTTGTCGCTCATCGTGAAGCTCGTTGAGTTCTGCGGCCAACTCGTCGCGCAATGTCTTAGTGGCAGCAGCAGTCTTGGCCACGATACCTGCGGCTTGGGGATGAGCGCAGTCGTCGCCCGGCAGCGGGAATGGCAAGTGAAGTAATTCAAACAAGTGAATCTTGTCTCGCTCAATCCCCCAGTTCGCGCTCGTGTGGAAGAGGTAATATTTCGCCAAATTCGAACGTAGATATATGGTGAGAAAGAGCAGCAGATTTGATTCTTCTTCGCGCTCCTCTGGATTTTGTGTCGCTGGTGTAATCACTCTCAGCGAGTGTTGGAAAAGGACTGCAAAATCGGAAAATGCAATCTTGCCAAAACCGTAGCTCACCACAATTAAGGGAGCCTTGAAGAGCCGCGGATCTCGTTTGCGCTCCACAAACGGATGAAAGCGTGTTCCCACGGGTTCGCAGTCTTTCTCCAGAACAAACAAAGCCGTTGTTTGCAATCGTGCGCTGAGATAGCTGTGGGTTTCGTTCCACCACGGCTTGTGCGTGCCATCCTTTTTGGGTTTGATCCCTTCTCCCGTCCACCAGCGCGAACTCTCTTTCCTATCTTTAGCGAGAGGCTTTACCACGGCCCGCAACTCGGATATGTCGTCGAGTAAATCGAGTAGCTTCAAGTCGCGAGGTGTGCCGGAGAAATGCCGTTTCCAGAAACCTGGCACTTGTTGTTTGCTGGCTGCGACCAGCAGCGCGCTCTGCTGAAGACGTTTCCGGTCGCGCGGGAAGATGGTTACGACACCGTCACGGCAATCTGTGCCAGTCACCTTCGGCGTGTCGTATCGGAAGCGGTGGGCGTCAGTTGGTTTGGCGTTGGCAAACCGGACAATCAATGCCGGGCACTTGGCGTGTTCGAACAGGATGTGACGGAAATCGGAGAGATTAACGACTCGTTGCACAGTCACATTGCCGAACCATTCCGCCTGTAGCTCGTCCGTCTTGTTAAAAAAGACCTTGGCTGACAGCAGCAGACAACCATAGGCGCCGCTTCGTAGCTGCTGCGGCGCTTGCTGCATGAACTTCCAAGCGACTTGATGTGTTCCTCGGCCTGCCCACGGCGGGTTGCCGATGACGCAGTCGAACTTCTCGATTCCTGAGTCGAGTTGGAGGAAATCACCGTGCATCACGGTCGGCGCGTGCTTCTCTCGCCAACTGCTGTTGTCCCGGTAGCGCAAGAGCTTCGGCAGAACCTTGGGCCTGTCGCGCTGCGCCAACCGTGCGAACTCACGGATGTCGCGGGGCTCGAACTGGTCAAGGAATGCAAGATAGAGACTGAAGCACGCGATTCGGCAGGCCGTCCGCTCGATGTCCACACCGCGAAGCTGGTTGTGAAGGATATTGAGCAGGGCCTCCGCTCGCTTGCGGTAGCTGGCGTTGTCGTTCTGGAAAACCCAATGCGACGCGAGTCGGTTGAACAGCGTCACGAGGAAGATGCCGGAGCCGCACGCCGGGTCGAGATACCGATGCTTCGTCCAGTCTGGGTCATCTCCGACGGCGATATCCACGACCATCTCTGCGAGATGGCGTGGAGTGTAGTACGCGCCTTCCTTGCGCTTGCCCTCGGCGTCTTCGGTGCTGAGAAAATCTTCGTAGATAGCACTGATCGTTTCGACCGGAATCACGCTGAAGTCGTAGGCCCAAAACGGGAGCATGCCTTGACCCGTGCGGACTTCGCCAACAGAGAAGAACTGACGCAGCACGTCGTAATGCGAGGGTCTGAGGCGACGGGACTCGGTCTTGAGGTTTTGGTCAAACATGCTGCCGTTAAACACCGCTTGCAGCCGGCCCAATAAACGGTACAGGCGGTGCAGTCCTTCCTCAGAGTCGTACTTCTCCAGCAACTGGTGCACATTGGCGATACCTTTTCCGACTTCCCTCTCGTAATCGGCCCAGTCAATCACCTTCCGGTCGGTCAGATAGCAGAGAAAAATGAGGCGACCCAGCAAGGCGTGCGCTGCTTCCTCTTTGAGCTTGTAGGGACCGGTTCGCAGCCGGTCGCGGGCGTGGGCCAGATTTCGCAGCAGGAACTCGTCCACCGCCTGCTTTTCGTTAAAGCGGCCGGCATGAGTGTGGTAGAACCGTCCCGATGCCACGTCGTGCAGGAGGCTCTCAAGCTCCAGAAGCTCGGCGATGTCCTCCAGTTGGTCCTCGACAAGCGCGGCGGGCTGTGGAGAGGCGTCGCCTTCTCTAACCGGTTCAGCTTGTGCCGAATAGATGCGGAGGTGCTCTGGGTCAGCAAGAACGAGCACGGTGGCGATGCCTTGATTCCAGAAGATGCGATGCAGACGGTTGGCATTCGCCCAAGACAACGGTTCATTGTCACGACGGAAGTAAATCGTTGGCCGACCATCAACGCAGAGCACGCCAGTGATCCCCAAAACTTCTTTGTCGAACGCCCGGAGGACGTGATGCGCGTAGCCAAGCAGGGCAGGCTGTGTGCGAATTTCTTGGCGTGACCGGTAATACACCCAGTCCCGAGCCTTTGGATCGGGGAACTGCGCGAGAAATGGTTGTTTCACACCGGGCACGAGACTCTCTTACCACATCGGTCAAATGGTTGCACCGGAAAATGCCGCTGCTGGTGGGGCGAGATTTGCTCTCGACTGATCATTTTCGGCGTCGCAGCCATACTTTCCCAGCCGGAATGGGCCAACGTTATGCGGCACGAATTCCTTCCAACCCAGGCAGGGCGCGTACAACCAGCGGCCCCACTCCAGTCGGCGATGAACGGCGTCCACGCAAGTGCGTGGACAGCAACTGCCATTTCGCTGGATTCCGATCCGGCGTCCCCTCCGACCTCACCGCTGTGTGCGCGTAATAATTCACCTCATGCCGCAAGTCTTCATCAAGCCTTGTCGGACCGTTTGTAACCCCCAGCCCGCCCCATGACAAGCACTCCTTTTCTTGCTGTCCGACTGCCAGCACCCAGCCCAAGGGGCAGCCCCAACCACCCCGGAATCCCTCTTCGCCATCCCAACCGTGGCACAGAGGTTGCGCCAGGCCCACCGGCAGGCGGACCGCTCCCGAGGAACAGTCCATCCCCGCCAAGCCGCAGGTCCCGTCACGGCGAGCCGCCCCGCAACCAAGCGGGGCCACAGTCCCCGCCAGCTTAATTTCATCCTGTCAGTCGGAGACCCCGCCCCCGCCAGAGACCGGTACCGAGCCGGCCCCCGCCCGCCGCCTCCGCACCGAAAAAACAACCCTCAGCTACCGCCTCTGCATTCTCCATTCCGCATTCCGCACTCCCCACTCCGCATTTATGGCCCCCGCCCTGCCCACAAAGAGGTCCTCAAGCAGGAGCCGGGCCGGAGCCAATACATCCTTTGTTTATCCTTAGTTGTTCCTTAGTTGTTCCTTTGTCTTCCGCCCGCCACTCCCCCTCACCGCCCCCTCCCCTCGGCCACCGCCCCTCATTTGGCCGGAACAATGTTGCTGGTGGCGTTGTCATCGCCTTCCTGACCCTCAATTGCTGCCGGGTGCAAATAAAAACCTGCCGACCCCCTGGCGGCTCGCCGAACCAACACTGCTCTGCTTGGCGCTGCCGGAGTGCTTGGCCGGCAGATACAGACAACCCCTGCAAACCCATAATGTGAGACCCTTAACATAAAGGCACAAGCTTGTCAATCACAAAATGCGGAATGTGGCGTAGGCGTCTCGCCTGCGGGTTGTGGCGGCGTCCCGCCGCCAACTAAAAACTAAGAATTCAGAACTGAGAACTCTGCCCTCTGCTCCCCGGCTTCGGCCTCCTTCCGGCTGGCGGAGAAACTCTTCCACAACCGATACAGCGGTCCAATCCACTTGGCCACCGCCAACACCCGTTTGAACTGGGAATCCTCGCGGCGGGAAACTCTCGCCAGCAGGAAACCCGCCAGCGGAGCCAGAACCAGCAGCAGCAGCGCGGGTTTTCGCGGCCAGCGGGCGGCTTTGCTCACCCACGCCGTCGCGGAGCGCAGGTTCTGGAGTTCGGCCTGGACCGCGAGACGGTTCAAACCGCTCTCCGCCACGAGCACCTGCTTCTCCAGGGCCAGACGATCTAGTTCCTGTCGTCCAAACATGCCTTGTCCTTTTTAAGTTCGGTCAGGGTAGCCGAGAACGCCGCCCAGTTCTTCAACCGGACGCGCAACCGCCAGAAGCAAAGGATCGTCGCCGCCAGATATAGCAGCACCAGCGCAACGACCAGGTCCAGGCGCCCCGCCTTCACGCAAACCACCACCAGCGCGATGGTGGCCGCCATCAGGGTCATCAGCGCCAGAATGAGGACCACCCCGGCCAGCAGCAGCGCATTGAAGAACCGCCAGCGCTCCTCCCGCAGTTCGACCAGGAACAGCTCAAACCGGTTGTGCGCAATGGCGACGGCCGTCTTCAGCAGCCGCCCCAGCGACGCGAAGACTCCCGGTGTGCTCTCCCCCGGCTCTTCCATGTGCCCCTACTTGCGCGCCACCAGCCAACCCACCAGCAGCCCCAGGCCAAAGGCGATGCCGATTGATTCGTAGGGATGCTCGCGAATCGTGACGTCCGTGGCCTTGGCCGCGGCGACGGTCTTGTCTTTCAACGATTGGCAAGTGGTCTTGGCCGATTCGATCGCCGCCGCCAGCCGGCTGCGCACTTCGCCGACCTTCTCTCCGGTCTGACCGGCGGTGGCCTTCATCAGATCTTCTGCGTCGCGCACGACCGCCTTGAGATCGCTCGCTAATCTTTCATTGGCATGTTCTGTCGTCATCTTCTTCCTTTTCGTTTAGTTGCTCCGACGCCCACAGTATCCTCCAAATCCCGCAAACCGCAATGGGAAAATGCGGGAGTGCGAGTTACACGGATTAACAATCCAGGTCAGCGGACCCTGGCTGGCTCCTCCGCCCTTGGCGCCAATGCCCGGGCGGACGGCTCGCCGTCAAGGCGGTAACGCCGATGCATGTAAAGATCATCGGCGACCTGGTAAAGGGCGATGGCGTCCTGCTCGAGCTCGCGGTCGGGGTCGGTCGGCTGCGGGAGCAGGCTCATATCGACGACCTTGGGATCGCCCTGGTAGAACTCGACGGTTTGCCGCAGGCCCAGCACCACCAAACGGTCGTGCGCCAGGAGGCCAATGTCGCGGTTATGGTTCAGCAAGGCGCGGCCTTCGTCGGGCCGGCTCCGCAGCAGGTCGCGGCCGAAGAACATCGTCTCATAAGGACGCCCCAGCAGGCCGAGGACGGTCGTGGGCACATCGAGGGAGCAGCCGAGTTGCGAGACGCGGCTCGGGCTTTGGACGACCGCCGGGCCGGCGATCAGCAGCGGGATTTCATACGAGTGAATGGGAATGCTTTGCTCGCCATAGACCCGCGCGCCGTGGTCGGCCACGACGGCAAAGAGGGTGTTCGTCCAGAAGGCTTCCTTCCTCGCCGCCTCGAAAAAGCGGCCCAGGGCATAGTCGGAGTATTTCACGGCATGTTCGCGCTGTCTGGCATCCGGGTCTTCGGGGATTTTGCCCTTCGGATAGGTGTAAGGCTTGTGATTGGAGACGGAGAGCACGGTGCCGAAGAACGGCTGGCCCGTCCTGGCCAGTTCGCGGAACTCGTCCACCGCGCGTAAAAACAGGTCCTCGTCGCAAACGCCCCAGATGGTCGTGAAGGTGGGATGCTCGAAGTGTTTCTGCTCGACGAAACGGTCGTAACCGTTGCGGACGGCGAAGGAGCGCATGCCGTCGAACAGCCCGCGTCCGCCGTACAGGAATACGCTCGCGTAGCCGTCGCGCTTCAACACGCGGGCAATGGTCTCGACGTTGTCCGAGCGGTCCCGCTTGACGATGGATTCGCCGGGCAGCGGGGGGAAGGAAGAGAGCACGCCTTCCATGCCGCGCACAGTGCGGTTGCCGGAAGCATAGATGTTGGTGAAGAGCAGACCTTCCTCCGCTGCCAGCTTGTCCATCTCCGGCGTGAGCGTATTGGTCCGGCCCAGGCAGCCCCAGAATTCGGAGCCGAGGCTTTCCTCGAGGAAGATGACCACATTGAGGCGCGGGCGGGCCGGGTCGCCGGCCACGCGCCGGCGAATGGACTGGCCAGCCTCGACAAATTGCGTGTTCCGCTCGGCCAGCAGGCGGCGCGCGCGTTGATAGGCCTCATCCGCCGGCAGGGTTTTGTAGAAGGCCGCATAGTCGAGGTTGTGCGTCCAGGCCGCGGCGAAGAAGGAGAGCGCGCCGTTGTTGGCCACTTCATTCAGGGTGCGGTCGCTGCTCACGTGCGCGCCCTGGAGATTGAAGGTTGGGGCGAGCAACGCGGCCAGCGCGACAACCGCCGCCAAATGCAGCAGCCGGGATTTGGCCGGGAAGGGCCGCTCCCACATCTGCCCAAAAAGCCGGCTCGCCGCGAACAGCCAGCCCAGGCTCAGGACCAGGCAAAGCGCCAGAACCACGCCGACGTGATACGACTCCCAAATGTTGATAAAGACCTCCTTGGGGTAGAGCAGGTAATCGACGGCGACGGTGTTGAAGCGTGACCTGAATTCATCGAAGAAGAAGAACTCGACGAAGAGCAGGAAGACCTGCACGAACCAGAAGACCAGGCAGCCGCCCAGAAACAGCAGCCGGTGCCACGTAGCCCCGAACCGCCGGTCCGGCACGATCAGCATCCAGAACAGCAGGGGCACCGTCTCGGCCAGCGCCGCGAACAGGTCGCGGTGAAACCCACTGAGAAAAGCCAGCAGGACATCCGCCGCCGGCAGCGCGGGCGGCTTGAACGCCAGGAACAGCACCAGCCGCAGCAGGAACCAGGCGCCCAGCAGCGAAAGCAACCCAAAGCCGGCAAACCCGTAGCGCGACCGTCTCCAGGACAGTTCGGCAGCCGGAAGGTTATTGCTCATCAGACCGAGTAGAATCCTTTCGGAGAGTGGCCGCAAATCAATTCACCGTTTCCGGCAGAACTGAATGCCATCCGCGACCGGCAGCAGGACGGCCTCGACCCGCGCGTCGCCGGCCAGTTTATGGTTCAGCGCATCAATCGCGCGCCCGGTGGCCTCTTTGACCGGGCCGGCGCCAAGCCGTCCGCCCGAGAGCATGTTGTCGAACAGAATGAGGCCGTTCCGCCGGATGCGCGGCAGGAGAAGTTCATAGTAGGCGTCGTATTCGGTCTTCTTGGCGTCAATGAAGGCGAAGTCGAAGGTGAGGCCGGGTTCGAGCTGTTGCAAGCTGGGGATGGCCGGGCCGAGCCGCAGCTCGATCCGGTCTTGCAGGCCCGCCTTCGCCCAATACCTCCGCGCCACCGCCGTCCATTCCTTGCTGGCATCCAGGCAAAGGAGCCGTCCGTTGGCGGGCAACGCGCGGGCGATGCACAGTGAGCTGTAGCCGGTGAACGTGCCGACTTCGATGGCGGATTTCACGCCAGCCGCCGCGACCAGAACGCTCAGGAAGGTCCCCTGCTCGTCGCTGATCTGGCATTTGCTCACTTCTTCGCCCAGCGACGCGGTCTCCGCGCGCAACTCCTCCAACAGCGGGTCCGACGCGTCACTGCGGCAGCGGCAGAGGTAGCGGTAGAGCGTTTTGTTCAGCCGGACATATTTTGTGCCCATGCGGACACCGTAGCAGAATTGTCGACGGTGGGAAGCGGGATGCGGGTTAGATTTACGATTTACGATTTACGCGAGTAGCGGCCCGGCAAGCCATTAAGACTTGCCAGAACGCCCGTAAACGCCGAGATTGAGCCACATGAGCATTGCGGCTGAAAAAGTGGTTGAAATGCTGGCCTTGCCGGAACAAGACCGGGCGTATCTGGCCCGGCAACTCATCGCGAGCCTCGATGATACCGTGGATGCCGACGCGGAAACGCAGTGGCGGGAAGTCATTGACCGGCGCTCGCGCGAGATTGAGGAAGGCAAAGTCAGTTGCCGCCCGGTGGAGCAAGTTGTTCAAGACATCCGCGACAAGCTCCATGCGCATCGCCAGCCATCCTGAAGCCGACGAGGAACTGGAAGCCGCCGCGCTGTGGTATGAGGAACGGCAGCCGGGCCTGGGCAATGATTTCCTTGACCAGTTTGAACGCACGTTGCGCCGCATCGTCGCCGAGCCGGAACGCTGGCGCAAAATCCGGGGTGACAATCGCAAGCTCAATTTCCACCGCTTTCCCTACGCCATAGTTTACAGCGTGCGCGCCGACGCGCTTTACATCAAAGCGGTGATGCACTTGCATCGGCGTCCGTTTTACTGGTCGCACCGCCAGCCCCCGCCCTGACTCCAACGCTGCCAACATCCGATTACACGTGGAGGGGGCCGGCTCTGGAAAAAGGGCGGACGGCATTGAAAACACCGCGCGAGAGCTGGAGAGACGGGCAACCGGAAAAGAGCTATGAAACAGCCTGAGGGGCGTATTTCCAGGACTCCTTCACCAGATTTGAGCTTGTCGAGGGCAAGGCCAGAAAAAGCAAAGAGGGCCGACTGAGTAACGGTCGGCCTCGACATTCGTGCCTACTCGTCAGCCGCGAGTGTAAGTGAAACAGGTTTCCTCCTCGGGATGCTCAAAGACATCTGTCACTTCCCGCACCTCTTCGCAGGCGGCGATGATTTCTGCGCTTTCGAGGACCTGTTCTGGGTCCAGTTGCAACAACTCCTCGCGCTTTGAGAATACAATTTCAAATGTTTCGGGCTGAGGCATTTTCATATTACACCACTTTCTTGCCAGTTTGGCCTTCTACCTGCAATCTTATATTTGCCACATTTATATCGGTTTTGCAACTGGGGCAGTGAAGGACATTGTTTTGTGGAAAAGGGACATTGCCGTGTTTTAATGCAAGATTTGGCAGGAAATTCGCCTGCATCACTATTGGTGTTTTGCATTTGTCACACGTGATGCGAATGTTCAAGCTTTGCGCCTGGTGCAGCATCGGTTTCGGGGGCGGACTCGGAACCCTTTGGACTCCGGTGAAGCGGTAAACCTGAGAGGCAGGCGTCTCAAACAGTTTGCACATGTTCGTGTCGAAGGTCATCCTCAGGAGGGTGTAGTAGCGTGTGATGGCTTCATCGAGGTCAGCGTTCTTGCTGTAATCGGTGATTCTCAGATTCAAATCGCTTTCCAGTTTGGCGATCCTGATTGAACGGCCGTGAGTGAGCCATTGAGATTGGTCGCTGAGCTTTCTGGCAATTTCTTCCGCCCTTTTACGCTTCTCGGCGGGCGTCGCTGGGGCGCCCGAACCTCGCCGATGTACCCAGTTCTTGAACTTGTAATGCTCCAGCCAGTCAGCCACCAGCCGTTCTGAAAACGCCTGCGCATTCTGAGCGTGCTGGATCTCGCCCGGGGATATGTTTTGCAAAATCGGGATGTAGGCAGGATTGAGTTTTCCTGACCCCGCTACCTCCTCCTTTATCTGTTTCAACCCCTCAAGGAACGCATGCGCAGAGAACCGCTTGCCGTTAGCCTGAGCGATCTGAGCGTCAATCGGGCCAAGTGCCGAGCCTCTTCCCATCAGTATTTCATCGCCGGCCATCGCCAGTATTGTGCCCGCACTTTTGGCCCAGCCCGGAACGATTATGCCGACGTTGTCGAATCTGCCGCGAATCAGCGCAATGATGTCTTCAGCGGCTTCGGCAAAACCGCCCGGGGTCTCGAGTATCACGTCAATCGCCTCACCCTTCAAGTTGGCGAGTTGGTCCTGGACCGGAAGAATGTCGCTGTAATCAATGGTGCTGTTTGGTTTGAGCAGGTCAGACGCGATCACCAAAACAGCGCGCTTCTCGCGAAGCTCGGAAATCTGAACGAGTTGCTTCTTTCGCTCTCTCTGCAGCCCGCCAAAGTCGAGTTGCATTCCCAGATACTCTGTGTAAAAACCCATACAAAACTGAGTGAGACTACGGGGGCACCATGTCAGAGTCAAGGCAAATGATGAATGGGTAGCGGGCTCCCTTTTCGACGGGTTTAACGCAGGGCCTCAGCCCAGCTTTTGGCCGGGTTTCAACGGGTGTCCGGCGAGGAATTCAGGCGCGGGCAGACGGCGGCCGCCTTCGCGCTGCAAGGTCAGTATGCGCAGAGCCTCGCGGCCACAGCCAACCACAAGGCCGGCTTTGTCGGCCTGCAAGACTTCGCCGGGCTGGCCGGAGCGTTCCACGACCTCCGCCTGCCAGATTTTGAGCAGGTGCGGTTGGGGTTGGCCGGGCAAACAACTGAACGCCCCGGGCCAGGGCACCAAGCCGCGCACTCGATTCCAGAGGGCGCGCGCCGGCTGGGTCCAATCGAGGCGCCCGTCCTGCTTCTTGATCTTAGGGGCGTAGCTGGCTCCCTCGACCGGTTGGGGCCGGGCAAGGAGCTTGCCGGCGACATAATCGGGCAGGGTCCGCACCAGCAACTCCGCGCCCATGCGGGCGAGCCGATCGTGCAGCGTCTCCGAGTTGTCTTCCGGGTGAATCAGAGTCGTCGCCTGAGCCAGAATGTCACCGGTGTCCAGGCCCGCGTCCATCTTCATGATCGTAACGCCGGTCTCGGCATCGCCGTTGAGGATGGCCCATTGAATCGGCGCCGCGCCGCGATACCTGGGCAGCAGGGAAGTGTGGAGGTTGAGGCAACCGAAGCGCGGCAAGTCCAGGATGCTTTGCGGCAGAATCTGGCCATAGGCCGCCACGGCGATCAGGTCCGGCTGCAACTCGCGAAGGGCGCTGAGGAAGACCTCATCGCGCGCGCGTTCGGGCTGGAGGACCGGGAGACCGGCGTGCAGGGCGAGTTGCTTCACGGGCGAGGGTTGCAGCTTCAGCTCCCGACCCTTGGGACGGTCCGGCTGTGTGACCACCGCCACAACCTGGAAGGCGGGTGATGCAAGCAACGCCCGCAGGCTGTCACAGGACAGTTCGGCCGTGCCCATGAAAACGATTCGCAATGCAGCCATGAGCGGGGGGAAGGCTGTGGGCTACCGCAGCAGCCGGCGGGTTCGGGGGGGCCGCAGTTGCGGTCGGCGCGCCGCAGGCGTCACCGCCGGCCCGGTCACCGTGCGTTTGCCCAGCGAGGTGGCGCAGCGGGAACAGAGGAACTCGTGGAGTTCACCGTTGGGCAGCACCAACAGGAGCCTTTCGCGGACCGGCTGGGCGCGACCGCACTTCGGGCAATAGAGTTCGCTGGCGGTGAAGGTGCCAAACTGCTGCGACATTTCACTTGGCGTCTTTGTGCTTCAACTTGATCTCCTGAATCTCGACGAAGGGGATCATGACTTCTTCCGAGGCGTGGCCGCGCTGGACCTGCAAGTGGAGATCGTTGGCGGCGATGCGGCTGATCCGCTGGCCGGTGTATTCGCCGCGCGACGATTTGATGACCAGCACCATGTCCCGGTCCGCATCGCGACGAATGACGCCGAAGAAGCCGGGGAACTTGGTCTCGAAGAAGCGGCGGTTGAAGGTGAACTGGCCGCGCTGGTACTTCGTGGCAGGCGGAATGGCGGGCTTGTCCTCCCCTCCCTCGAAATGCCCCAATCTCACGGCGCCCGCTGGTTCCGAACTCGCCAGGCGCAATGTCGTTGGGTGCTCCGCGCCGTCCGCCTGCATCGGATTGACCGCGTCTGGCGCGGCGGTCTCGGGGGCGGCGGCCCCCACGGTCTCCCAGGTTTCCTCGGCCGGGGCTATCTTGGTGGGCAGGGACAGGAAGATAATCGGCCCCGCGAGCGGCAGCAGGGCAGAGACGCCGCAGACCAGCGCCGCCGGTCGGGCCCGGAAGATGGAAACCTCATACCCGGCGTAGATATTAGCCGCATAAAGCAGCAGCATCACCAACAGCCCGAGGCCGGAAGAAGAGAGCGCGCCGAGCAAGGATTGGGGGGCGGGCCGTTCCAGGCGCGCGGGTTGTTTGATGTTGACCTCGGTCTTCTTGATCTTCTCCTCCTGTGTTATTTCGATAAACGGCTCGACCAGGGGCTCGAGTTTCTGAACCTTAGCGAACTTCTTCAAGTCCTCCTGGGAGAAACTGGCCCACGGCAGGCGTTTGTACTCATCTTCTCCCACCTTGATCTGCACCCCCGCGTCATTGGCCGACCCGGCCAACAATTCACCGGTGATCTCCTCACCGTTGGTGAGCTTAAACGTGTCGGCCCGGGCCATGGGAGCAACCCACCCGCAGATCAACAAGGCGACGACTAACCAAAATGTCCGCACCATGAGAATGGGCATAACAGATGGCGCCAGCCAACGGAAGCAAAATTGCGGGGCGGCAAGCCCATGGCCCAGGGCCATTGCGAAGTCGCGGAGTGGCGGCGTCCACGCCGGCGTAGAGCATGAGAATGTCGGAGAGGCGCGTTTTCCAGTCGGAATGCCGACGGGTTAAGCCGGCGAGGAGGCCGGCGCTCCGCGGCTCTTCACCGTGCCCACGGCCTCAACCAAATCCTCCACCACCCAGTTAGGCCGCAGGGCCTGAAGGCGGTCTGCCGCGGCGCCGTGCTGCCACACCGCGTAACGAATTGTCTGGAGCAGGTCGGCCCGTAACTCGGGTTGGGCCAGCAAACCGGCGAGATAGCCGGCCAGCACGTCGCCGCTGCCGCCTTGGGCCAGATGCGGATTGCCGGACGAATTCACATAGACGTCTCCCGAGCTGCGGCCAATGAGTGTTTGGTGGCCTTTCAAGACGACCCAGGCATTGCCGAAGCGCCGCGAAACGTTGCGCAGGGTATTCAGCCGGTTGGCTTGCACTTGCTGCGGGGTCGTGCGCAACAACCGCGCCGCCTCCCCCGGATGCGGGGTGATGACACGCAGGGCATTTTTGGGGACAGGGTCGAGCGGCAACCAGTCCAGCGCGCTGGCATCGGCCACAACCGGCAGGAACGAGTCGCGCCACAGATGCCGCGTCAGTATCTTCATCTGGTCGGGCATGTCAGCCGCCGCCAGCCCCGGACCCAACAGGATCGCGTCGTGCAGGCCGGGCAGATTGCCCTGCGGCAGCCAGACCGAGACCATCACCGCCTCCAGTTGCGGCGCGATGGCATGATAAACCGCTTCAAGGGTATGCAGGGTGATTAATCCCGGTTGCGCTCGTTGGGCGCCGCGCGCCGCCAGCACCGCCGCGCCATGATAACCCAGGCTCCCCGCCACAATCGCCAAATGGCCATAGTTGCCTTTGTGCGTCGCCGCCGCGCGCTGAGGCGGGTAACCCGCGAAATCCTCCGGCAAAGTCCACTGCACCTCGCTTTGGTGCGGGCAGGGCGCCAGACCCACGTCCGGGGCGACTTCGAGCCGCCCCACAAACGGCCAGGCCACCTCCCGCAGCAACCCGGTCTTGGGCGCGCCCACCGTAAGCGTCACTGAGGCTTCGATCGCCGCCTCTTGCGGCTCACCCGTGTCGCCATTCAAACCGGACGGCACATCCACGGCCAGCACCGGCAAGCGCGCGGCATTAACGCGCTCGATAAAACTGACCCAGCCCGGCCCCAGCGGCCGATCCAGGCCGATGCCGAACAGACCATCCACCGTCAGGGCCGGGCGCAATGTGAGCAGCGTGTCCAGCTTCGCCAGATCGGCGGCGGTCTCCGTCACGTCCAGCACCTCGACCCGGCGGTCGGCGAGGTGTTCGCGGGCGCTGCGGGCGTCCTCCCCGTTGTGGCCTTTGCCCGCGAGGATCAGGATCAGGTCCCCGGGCTGCGTCAACTGAAGGGCGCTGCGGGCGACAGACCTCCCGACACGGCGAATGACTTCCGCTTCCGTTTGACCGGCGGCCCAAGTGGCCTGTTCCCAGTCGCGCATCTGTGCAATGCTGATTACCGGTACTGGCATGGCGCGGGAAGATACACACTCCGGGCCGCAACGAAAGTGGAATCGTTGGGCTTATTCCCTTATTGACGCTCGTATTCGCCCTTGCTGACGCGCTTGAGGACGGTGAAGCCGGCCTTCTTGGCGTCCGAGATCGAAAGCGCCTTGGGCGAATTGAAAGTGGACCACACCCGGCGAACCGGCTTTTTGCACGCCGGGCATTGGGTCAACGGCGCCGCTGAGAGCGGCCGGCGCAAGGTGAACTTCCCCCCGCACACCGCACAGTCCCCTTGGCAGAGTTCGTATTCGTACAAAGGCATAGCTCTCAGTCTCTAATCCACCATCCAAAGTCCCGTGGCTGAAGTCAAGGGCGCAGAGAGCGGTTGAGGCGGGCAAGGTGTCGGTTCCGGGATTGGATTAAAAGCTCAGCAGGAGTTGCCAGATATACATGTTTCCGAAGGAGTCGATGTCTTCCCATATTCGGCGGACGAGCTCGGGGCTGCCGGTGATTTCCGGGAGTTCCTTGACGCGCTCCTCCCACGGGAAACAGACGCCGGGCCGGACGCGCGGCTGCGGGCGGCCTTTCATGCCGTTGAGCTTTTGGCGGTCCGCCACCGACGCCGGCACTTCGCAGGGCGGTGTGGGGACGGGCGGTTTGTAGGTGCCCGCGCTATAAACGCCGTGCTCGCGCGCCGTTTGGGTCATGACGCGGAGGTTCTCGATGCTGGTGTCGTCCTGCATGATCGCGCCGGCATCCATGATGTAGCCGCCGTCGCGGGCGACTTCGTCAATGACCCGCCGGCAGAAGGCGCGGACTTCGCCCGGTTGGCCGTAGCTGAGCAGCAGGTTGGGAATGCCGCCGCTGAGGGCGAACTTGTCGTGGAGTTTGCGGTGGACGTGGAAGATGTCGTCCTGGTCGCAGTGGAAAACGATGCTGCGGTCGGGCAGTTCGCGGAAGGCGTCGAAATGGTGGCGCCATTTGCCTTCGGCGTAGAACAAGGTTTGGTGGCCGTTCTTCCAGAACTCCTCGATAATGGGCTTGAGGGTCGGCCAATTGTGAGAGGCGAACGTCCTTGGATTGATGAAGGGCACGCACCCGCGGTGCATCCAGAAGCCGATGGGGACTTGCTTAGCCGCGTCAGCGGTGGTCAGGCCCACGTGGCACAGATGGGGCATGAGGGCCTCGCACGCTTTGAGGACGTTGTTGGGCTGCGTCTGCATGTCCATCGTGAGGCCGACATAGCCGCGCAGTTTGTCGGCAAGGATGTCGAAGGGGGCCTTGAAGATGCCCGCAATAGCGGAGGCCGTGCCGCACTCAGTGCGGAGCCGGGCGATTTGGGGGCCGAAGGCGTAGAAATAGGAGAGCATCGCCATGGCGCCCTTCACGAAAGAGAGGTTGTTGCGGTAGGTCGCTGGCCCGCCGATCTTGCTGACCTCGGTGGAAGCGCGGGGGAGCCAGACGTTGTAAAGGAACGCCGTGGGATCGGCGATGAGCGCGTCGTATTCGTCGGCGCGCATGAAGGCCTGGTCCTCGGGCGGCTCGATGTAGTTGAAGCCGCTTTCGTGCGGGATGCCGATGCCGGGGATGCCATAATAGCGGAGGCCGACCGCTTGCGCCAGCCCGGTCCAGACATAGACCATGTTCGGCACGACGGCTTCCCAGCCGAAATCCTTGGCAGTCTTGATGGCGGCCTCGAACGCCTTGTTGTAATCGTGGGCGACCTCCTGACAGGTGTAGCCCGCGTACTTGGCGGTGAACTCCGCGACGAAGGGCCGGAGGGGAACCATGTCCGGCTTCTCGTTGCGCAGGGCGGTGATGTAGCGGTTGAGGCGTTGCTGGTAGAGTTGTTCCGTGTTCATAAGGCTGCGGAGGAGCGTAGCGCCCGGGCAGTGTTCCGGGCTAGCAAAATCCGCAGTCTTCAGTTGCATTAACCGGAAGAACCCTGTATATCCGCGCCCGCAAAAGTTGACTCTGACACGCATATCACCATGAAAACACGCTTCCTTTCCTTCGGACTGGCGCTCGGTTTGTGCGCGCAAGCGCTCGCCCAACTTTCACCCGGCAACCCGCTCTCGGGGATCGAGAAGCTGAAGGATTTCGAGGCGATGCGGGCCTCGTCATCCGACCCGGACTGGCGCAATGGGAACGCTGACTCGCGCCCGATTGCGCCCGGCGGCACGCTGGTGCTGACGGACCTCAAAGGCCCGGGCATCATCACGCACTTCTGGAACACCATCGCGCACCCGGCGCCCTTTTACTCGCGACTCCTGACGCTGCGGATTTACTGGGATGGCGAGAAGTATCCCAGCGTCGAGTGCCCGATTGGGGATTTCTTCGGCGTCGGCCATGGACTGGACAAGCCCTTCGTTTCGCTGCCCATCAAGGTCTCGTCCGATGGGCGGGGGCGGAACTGCTACTGGCCCATGCCCTTCCGCAAATCAGCCCGCGTCACGGTGACCAACGAGAGCGACAAGCGGTGCAACGCGTTCTACTACTATATTGACTGGCAGAAGCACAAGTCGCTGCCCAGGGACACCGCGTATTTCCATGCGATGTATCGGCAGGAGTTTCCCTGCGTAATGGGCCGCAACTACCTCATCGCCGACCTCGTGGGCCGCGGCCATTACGTCGGCACCGTCCAAAGCGTCCAGAATATGTCCGCGGGCTGGTATGGCGAGGGCGACGATTTCTTCTTTATTGATGGCGAAGCCGAACCGAGCCTGCGGGGCACGGGCACGGAGGATTACTTCTGCGACGGCTGGGGATTCCGCCAGCATGACGGGCCGTTCTACGGCGTGCCGCTTTGGGAGGGTTATGCGGCGGGCAATCGCGGCTCGGCCTACCGGTTCCACGTCCCCGACCCGGTGCCCTTCAAGAAATCACTGCGCGTCGAGATCGAACACAAGGGTTCGCAGACCTTCCCGGATGGCACGGGCAGCGGCTTCATCGAACGCGACGACCTGATGTCCTCGGTCGCGTTCTGGTATCAGATCGAGCCGCACAAGCCCTGGCCCGCGTTGCCGCCGGGACCGGAACGGCTGGCGGAGCGGACGCTGCAACTGGTCACCGGCTGGAAGGCGGTGCCCACGGCCAAACACTCGGACCATCCGATCCAGGTGCAGGACCTGCCCGGCATTTCCAAGGAGGGTAAACAACTGTTCTTCACGCCCAAGGACGACCGGGGCTGGGTGGAGTTCGCGTTCAAGCTGGACAAGGACATCACGGCGCATCTTTGGGGCAAGCTGATCCACTCCTGCGATTACGGCATCTACCGTGTGACCCTCGACGGCGAGGAGCTGGCGGTGGTGGACCTCTACAGCCAAGAGGCCAAACGGGTGTCAGACCACTGGGGCGTGCACAAACTCAGATCCGGCCCCCACGTCCTGCGCTTCGAGTGCAAAGGCAAATCGGATCATGCCACCGGATACTATCTCGGGGTGGATTCCTTTGCCGCAGTGGTGCCCGCCTATGAGCGCCCGCCGGGGTTTGATCTGAGGAAGATACAGAAGTGAAGGCCGCCAACGACCAGGCGCATCTCCGGGACGTGTTGCCCAGACAGGTCCGTGGCGCATCCTCCGGCCCAGCCCCGCCGCCCACTCGCCTACCCGCCAGCTAAACGGGTTTACGGGGATTGGAACGCCCGGTAAAACCGCGAGGGGTAGTCGCCGGCATCCGGGTCGGCGTAGAACAGCCCATTGGTGGGCGTGGTGTTGGTCAATAGCGGCACCCAACCCGTCAGGTTGGTGGAGAGGTTCGTGGAGGCTTGGATCTCCAGCGCGCCGGGCTGGAGGTTATCCACCCGCACTTGGAAAGTGCCGTTGGTCAGTTTGAAGTCCGTAATAACCAGCGGGAACACGTACTTGATCGTCGCGTAGTCGTCACCGCTGCCGCTGCCATAGGAATACCCCGTCACGATCACGTTGCCGCTGTGGTCCACCGCCACGGCGGAGGCTTCGTCATCGCCGTTCCCCGGCCCGTTGTAACGGTTGGTCCAGAGCGGCACGCCTGCGCCGGAATACTTGATCGTCGCATAGTCGTAATTCGTTCCGTTGGATGAATACCCCGTCACGATGACGTTGTTGCTGCTGTCCATCGCCACAGCAGTGGCTCGGTCGTTGCTGGTCCCCGGCCCATTGTAGCGGTTGGTCCAGAGCGGTACGCCCGCGCTCGAATACTTGATCGTCGCGTAATCGTAATCCGTTCCATTGTAGGAATACCCCGTCACGATCACGTTGTTGCTGCCGTCCACCGCCACGGCGGTGGCGCCGTCATCGCTGTTCCCCGGCCCGTTGTAACGGTTGGTCCAGAGCGGCACCCCCGCGCTCGAATACTTGAGCGTCGCGTAATCGTAATTGGTTCCGTATCCATTGACATCCGAATAGCCAGTCACGATCACGTTGTTATTGCCGTCCACCGCCATGGCGGTGGCGCCGTCATCGCCGTTCCCCGGCCCGTTGTAGCGGTTGGTCCAGAGCGGCACGCCCGCGCTCGAATACTTGAGCGTCGCATAATCTCCAGCGGTTCCGCTGCCAATCGAATAGCCCGTTACGATCACGTTGTTGCTGCCGTCCACCGCCACGGCGGTGGCGTAGTCCGTGTCGTTCCCCGGCCCGTTGTAACGGTCGGTCCAGAGCGGCACGCCCGCGCTCGAATACTTGATCGTCGCGTAGTCGTAATTGTATTCGCCGCTATCTGAATACCCCGTCACGATGACGTTGTTGCTGCCGTCCACCGCCACGGCGAAGGCATAGTCATCGCCGTTGCCCGGCCCGTTGTAGCGGTTGGTCCAGAGCGGCACCCCCGCGCTCGAATACTTGATCGTCGCGTAATCGTAATTGGTTGCGGTGCCAGTCGAATACCCCGTCACGATCACGTTGTTGCTGCCGTCCACCGCCATGGCCCAGGCGTAGTCATCGCTGTTCCCCGGCCCGTTGTAGCGGTTGGTCCAGAGCGGCACGCCCGCGCTCGAATACTTGAGCGTTGCGTAATCGTTACCGCTGCCGTTGCCAAGCGAATACCCCGTCACGATCACGTTGTTGCTGCCGTCCGCCGCCACGGCTTTGGCTTCGTCAAGGCCGTTCCCCGGCCCGTTGTAGCGTTGGACCCAGGCTTGGACGGGGGTTTCGGCGTGCGTCAGTGCCGGGAGCAGGAGGAATATCACCAGCGGCCAAGGCACCGTAAGCTCTCGAAAGGTTGTTTTCATGGGGTTGTCCTTTTGGTCGAATCGCTGTTTGCCTGGATTATCCGGCCATTGGGCGCCGGGTCCACGTTGGTGCTCGGGGTCGTTTCTCACCATCGTTGCGCCATTATACCCCCGCCAGGCCTCGCGTCGAGACAAAACCGGCAAAGAAGTTGCCTGGACAGGTCGGTGGCGCGTCCTCCGACCCGCCACCGCCGCCGACTCGCCAACCCGCCATTTAATCGCGTTTACGGGGATTGGAACGCCCGGTAAAACCGCCAGGGGTAGTTGCCGGCATCCGGGTCGGTGTAGAACAGCACATTGGTGGGTGTGGTGTTGGTAAAGACCGGCGCCCAACCCGCCAGGTTCGTGCAGGCCTCGATTACTACCGTGCAGGCCTGCAACACATCGTCCACCCGCATCTGGAATGTGCCGTTGGTCAGTTGCAGGCCGGTCACCACCGGCGACGGGACGACGCAGACGTATTTCACGGTGGCAAAGTCGTAACCACTCCCGCTGCCAGTCGACTGCCCCGTCACGATCACGTTGCCGCTGCGGTCCACCGCCACGGCGTTGGCAGTGTCAATGTTGTTCCCCGGCCCATTGTAGCGGTTGGTCCAGAGCGGCACCCCGGCGCTCGAATATTTGATCGTTGCGTAATCGTAATAGCCTACGGCGCCAAGGGATTGCCCCGTTACGATCACGTTGTTGCTCCCGTCCACTGCCATGGCTCTGGCGTAGTTATCGTAGCCCACCGGCCCGTTGTAGCGGTTGGTCCAGAGCGGCGCCCCATCGCTCGAATACTTGAGCGTCGCGTAATCTTCAGAGCTTTCGGTGTCGTAGGAAGTTCCCGTCACGATGACGTTGTTGCTGCCATCCACCGCCATGGCGGTGGCGCTGTCATAGTAGTTCCCCGGCCCGTGGTAGCGGTTGGTCCAGAGCGGCATCCCCGCGCTCGAATACTTGATCGTCGCGTAATCCGAATAGCTTCCGCTGCCAGTGGACCACCCCGTGACGACCACGTTGTTGCTGCCGTCCACCGCCACGGCGTTGGCGTAGTCATTGCCCCCTGGCCCGTTGTAGCGGTTGATCCAGAGCAGCACGCCCGCGCTCGAATACTTGATGGTCGCGTAGCCGCCACCAGAAGTGCCCGTCACGATCACGTTATTGCTGCCGTCCACCGCCAGGGCGTAGGAGGAGCCGTTGGGGTAGCGGTTGGTCCAGAGCGGCACCCCCGCGCTCGAATACTCGATCGTCGCGTAATCGTAACCGCTGCCACTGCCAGTCGAATACCCTGTCACGATGACGTTGTTGCTGCCATCCACCGCCACGGCGGTGGCAACGTCAGCGCCGTTGCCCGGCCCATTGTAGCGGTTGGTCCAGAGCGGCACACCCGCGCCTGAATATTTAATCGTCGCGTAGTCGTCAGAGCTTCCGTTCCCCAAGGAATACCCGGTCACGACCACGTTGTTGCTTCCGTCCACCGCCACGGCGGTAGCTTCGTCATTGTCGTTCCCCGGTCCGTTGTAGTAGTTGGTCCAGAGCGGCACGCCCCCGCTCGAATACTTGATCGTCACGTAATCCGCAGAGCCTGGGCCCTGCCCCGAAAACCCCGTCACGATCACGTCGTTATTGCCGTCCACCGCCACGGCGTAGGCCCGGTCATCGCTGTTTCCAAGCCTGTTGTAGCGTTGGACCCAGGCTTGGACGGCGGTTTCGGCGCGCGCGAGTGCCGGGAGCAGGAGGAATATCACCAGCGGCCAAGCCACTGCGAGCTTTCGCGAGGTTGTTTTCATGGGGTTGTCCCTTTGGTCGAATCGCTGCTTGCCTGGATTATCCGTCCATTGGAAGCGGTGTCCGCGTTGGTGGTCGTGTTTCTCACCATCGTGGCAGCCATTATGCCGCTGCCGGGCCTCGTGTCGAGACAAAACGGGCAATGAATGCCGGGCAATCGCTTAATCTAAACCGCTCAACCGCGCGGAAGCGGTATTTCATCGCAGGCGGGGAGGCGGTGTCTCGTGGAGGGCGGTTTCCATGTCAATGAAACGCCCTTCCTTGGCATCCTGCATGGCTTGCTTGAACTCCTCGGGAATCCAGGAATCGTCGCTTTCCACGACGAACTTGGTCACCTGTGCCCGCTCGGCCAGCGGCAAGTGTTTGATCTGCTCAATAACTTCCTGTGCGTTCATGCCTTCAGTTATCCACAGGAATCCGCTTCGCGCAAGTCTGTGGTTCGGGCGAACCTGGTTTCAGTTCAGCCCTGGAACTCGCACAGGCTTTCGACGTAGGCGGCGGAGCCGTCGCGGAGCCAGCCGTCGAGCTGGGCCTGGTCCTTGAGCTGTTGGCCGCGCAACCGCGGCACCACGACGAAACGCGAGTTCACTTCCGGCAGCGCGGTCATGTCCACCCAGAGTTTCTCGAACTGGGTCACCGGGAAGATGTCTTCCTGTCCGTGGCCCCAACGCTTCTTGACATCCTTCAGCGTGATGTAAGTGGGCATCTTCGCCGCGAGATGCCGAATGGCGGCAGTGACCTTTTCCTCGTCGCCCAGATCGGCGCGGGCGAGGGCGAAGGCGGCGAGCAATTTATCGAGATCAATCCAGCAGGTGTTCGAGTTGTAGTAGCTCAAGGCGAACTCGGCTTCCTCGCGCGGCATGGCCAGCCCCTCGACGAGACGCACCCGGCCATTAACGCGCGCCAGGCCGCCACCGCGGTCCTCGAGGCGGCGGGTGATGACTTCGAAGGTGAGACATGCGCCGCTGCGGATATGCCAGCCCAGTAACGCGGGATCAACTTCGGCCCCCAGCGTGTCAATGTTGTGCAGGAGCAAATACTTCAATTGGGGCCGCTCCGCCAGGAGCCGCGTCAGGACGCCATTTCGCAGGAGATTCGGCACTTCATACCAATGGCCGACGGGGTGCAGGCATTGGAGCGGCAGGTTGTCTGTGTAGTCGCTGGCCTCCCCCGCGCTGCTGGCCCAATTGATGAGGGCGTGACGCAGGCTGTCGCGCACTTTCTGCTGCTGTTCGTCGAGTATCTGCTGCGGCATTTCCTCCCAGACAAAACGCAGGTCGCGGACGGTGGGGATCATGCGCAAGCCAACCGATTTGCCGGGCGAGAGAAAGAGCGGCCCGTCGTAGGCGTAGTGGTTTTGGCGGGCCAGGAACTCCTCGGTCGGCGCGTGCGTCAGGTAACTGGTGGTGAAAATGTGCGGAATGAGAGCCCCGGCCTGGCGCGAAACGCGCCGGCTCTTGGCGAGGTGCGTCTCGATGAAGGTGCGATGGCGCCCGGCCAATTTGCAGAAAGGATGCAGGGCCTTTACCACCCCCGCGCCTTGCGTCCAGCGGCTCCCGGCGCCGGCGGCCAGGGTAACGACCGCCAGTTCCCCGTTCTTCAACGCGTTAAGGCCAAGCAATGTTAAGGCTGAGGCGTCAGACTTGAGATTCCCGGCATCGGCGACATCCCCTTCCTGCACATCCTCAATGACCGCGCTGGCAGGCAGGCGGTTCTGGGCCAGGCCGATGCGGCCTTCTTTGAGGTCGGTGCGGATTTGCTCGTGCTGGACACGGTCGAAGCCGTGCTGTTCGAGCAACGCGGTAAGGGATTGGCCGGCAGCCGATTCCGCCTTGCCGCGGGGCAGCATGACATCAAACAGGGTCTGCACCACTCCGCGCAACTCGGGCTGATTGCGGCAGGCCGCGCCAAACTTATCCAATTCGGCGCGCCGCAAGGGCGAGAGCGCGTGGCGGTCCTGTCGCAGCAACGCCGGCGCAATCAGAGTATAATAGCCCGGCGGCATCAGCGCCGCTCCGCCTTCGAGCAGGTCGGCGAATGTGCCGCGCTCGTTGATGGCAAAATCATAGACCACAGGCTCCATGGCAAACGGCAAGGCGTCCTGGAGTTCGCGTTTGGTAGCGGACATGATTTCCTGCAGGCGCTGCTGCGCGCGCGCCTTCTGCTCCGGCGCGAAGATAAAGCCCATCCCGCCGCCGGACATGCCGCCGAGCATCCAGAAGCCCCAGAAGGCGTCGCCGAACTCCGCGCGCACCCGCGTGATCAGCGTTTCAGTGAAGTAATTCGTAGCCCAGGGGATGATGGATTGAATCGGCTGGCGGAAGTTTCGGGTGGTGGCGGCGCCGATCGCGCGCACGTCGCCGCGGCGCAAGGCGGAGAGAATCTCGTCGAGTATGCCCAACATGCTCTGGCGCGCTTTCCATTCCGCGTCACAGCGGAGCAGGTATTTCTCGGTGACCATCTCAAGGATAGGCCCAACATTTTGCGCCATGCCGCCGTGGACGAGGACGAGGCTGTCCTGGAGTTTGCAACGCGTCTCCGGCGAAGCATCTGTTTGGTCGAGAATGCGGTGTTGCGGCATGAGCCGGCCACGGCTGATGCCGGACTCCAGGTCGCCTTCGCTGGCGAGGACGCCTTCAATGAGTTTCATGCCCGGCCAGACGCCGCCCGAGTCCTGCCAGCCGCCGCCGGAGCCGCCGAGCCATTCGCCGAGCAGCGCGCGCGCCAGAACCAGCCGGCGCTCGTGCTCCTGCAACTGGCCCGTCAGCGAGGCGGCCTGCCCGGTGGCCCTCATGCAGACGCTGACCAGCGCGGCCAGCAACGTCGTCGAAACCGCCAGACGCGAGCCTTTGGGGATGTTGTTGACGCTGCTGGCGATTTCCAGCCCGCGCCCCGGCCCGACAATGCGCGCCAGCAGTTCGGCCAGACTCTGGCCCGATCCCTCGATGCCGGGCGGCACGATGCCGGCGGCGATGACCGCCGCCTTGAGCAGGCCGAGGTAGTCTTTGGCAAAGTCGAACACCTCGGCCAGGTTGGTGATGTCCGCCGTCGCGCCCAGATCGACGCTGACCAAGCGGAGCAGCGGTTCTTCGATGACGCGCAAGCAGGCCTCGACGGGCGGGCGCGGCGCGGCGTCACGACCGTGTATCCCGAGGTCGATGGAGACGTTGAGCACTTTGGCCCCTTCGGGAAAATCCATGCCGAGGAAGAAGATGTCGCTCCAACCGCAGTGCGTGAGGTCCATGCGCACCGGGGTGCATTCGCGCAGAATCGGGTAGGTGCCGTCGCTCGGGTTTGGCCGGAGCAGTTCGAGCCGGATGCGCAGGGGATGATCAGCCGGGTGGCCCATGCGGAACATCCATTGATTGCCGCGGACCGAGCGGACGCTGCGGCGGACCTGGTCAGCCAGCGTCTGAAACGCGAGCCGGTGGTACGCCGCCGCCAAGGCGCTCGAGATGGCGTCGCTGGGGCCTTCCGCCTGCTGCGCCGCCAGAAAATGATCGATGGCCTCCTCGAACCGGCGCTGGAGCAAGTGCTCGTAGCCTTTGAAGGGAATGAGGGAGCGTGAAACGTGAAACGTGATGCGTGATGCGTCTTCGAGCTTGGCGGGCAAATGGAAGCGATGGATGGCGTAGAGGAAGAAGAGGGCGCGCACTCGCTCATACAGGTTTTCACTGCGCCGGCGGAAGTCGTCCAGCCCGGCGCACGCCCGGAGCAATTCGTCCAGGGAGAGGCCGGCGCAGGCGCTTTCGAGCGGTTGATTGCGGAGACCCGGCTCCGTGGCGGTAATGATGCGAATGAGATCGGGCATAGCATGTGGAATGTCAGAATAACCCATTTAACCCCTGTAACCCCTTTAACTCATTTAACCCATTTAACGGTTTCACCGGCTCCCCTCATTTGACTCCCCGCCGCGCCAACAGTTCCACCAGGCCGTTCAGCACTTCGTCGCGGTCCTGGCCGTCGAGCGCCAGGGCCAGTTGGGCCGTGAGGAATCCGTACTTGACGCCGATGTCGTAGCGATGCGCCTCCAGCTCGCAGGCCAGGTACCGTTCGCGTTTGGCGAGCCGGGCCAGGGCGGTCGTCAGATGCGCGCCCCCCTTGCCCGCCCGCGCGACCTCCCCTTCGAGCAGCTCCATGACCGCCGGCGTCAGCACGTGCATGCCGAAGAAACAAAGGTAGTGGCCGGCCCGCAGCCCGGGGACGATGAGCCTTTGCTCGGCCTCGGTGGGAGTGGGCTTCTCGAGCACTTCCGAGATCTCATACAAACCTTTGCGCCCGGCGGCGAGACGCCCGCCAATCGTCCCGTAGTAAGGCAGCTTGCTCTCGTGCGTCGCTTGCACCGCGGAGACGGCGCAATTCTCCGCCCCGGCGATCTCGACCAGTTGTTGCGCGGCGCGCTTGCGGCCGCTGACGTAAAGATGGTCGCCGACCAGCAGCAGGAAAGGACCGCCGCCCGCGAATTCACGCGCGCAAGCAACCGCGTGCCCGTAGCCGAGGGCGGCGCTCTGTTCGACGAACCGAAGCCGCCCGCCCTGCCCGCCGGCGGCGGCGGCGTAAGCGGCCTGGTCTCCCGGGCAGACGACCACGCAGATTTCCTCGATGCCGGCTGACAGGATTTCCTCGATGAGAATCCGCAGCGCCGTCTTGGTGACGCCGTCCCGGTCCACCAGGGTTTGCAAAGGAAGTGTCCGCTGAGTTTTGCCAGCGGCGGTGATGATGGCTTTCTTGATGTCCACGGCTTTAAGGCTTTTCGTTGTTGTGCAAGGCGGCAGGAGCGTTGCAAAATGCCGCCGCACAGTCAACTGCGCACAGCTTATGAAATCGAAGCCGGGCTCCATGAACATTTGTCTTTCCTTCCGGTCTCCTTTGCTGGTCGCGGTTCTGCTGGTTGTGCCGCTGGCGATGGGCGTGGTGCCGGCGCCCGATGAACTCTCTGAGGCCCGCCAATGGGCCGCTGCCAGCTTCGAAGGGCGCCAAGAGGCCCCGCAACCTCAGTCCGCGTCATCCACCTCGCAACGGGCGTCGTACGCGGGCACCACGCCGTTCTCATTCAACTACGATGGCCGGGCATCGGGCGAATTGCTGAAGGAGTGGCAGTTGGAGCGAAGCTCGCGCGAACGCGGCCAAAGCCAGACCGAGCATACTTTGACCTGGACCGACCCCAAAACCAGATTGCAAGTCCGCTGCGTCGCCGTCGAGTATCACGATTTCCCGACCGTCGAATGGACGCTCTATTTCAAGAACACCGGCACCAACGACACGCCGATTCTCGAAAACATCCGGGCGCTGGACCTCGGCCTGGAGCGCGGCGCCAGCGGCGAGTTCCTGCTGCATCACAACATCGGCTCGCCGGCCAACGGGAGCGACTACGGTCCGCTGGAAACGCCGCTTGGGCCTCGCGCTACCAAGCGCATCGGCGCCGCCGGCGGCCGGCCCACCAACTCCGACTGGTCCTATTTCAACCTCGAATGGCCCGGGCAGGGCCTCATCGTCGCCGTCGGCTGGCCGGGGCAGTGGGCGGCGGAGTTGGCGCGCGACGACGGGCGCGGTTTGCACCTGCGCGCAGGCCAGGAGCTGACCCATTTCAAGCTGCTGCCCGGCGAAGAGGTCCGCAGCCCGCTGATCGTCCTGCAGTTCTGGAAGGGTGACTGGATTCGCGCGCAGAACGTCTGGCGCCGCTGGATGATGGCCCACTCGATGCCCCGGCCGGGCGGCAAATTGCCCCCGCCGCAACTTGTCGCCTCCAGTTCGCGCCAATACGAGGAGATGATCAAGGCGAACGAGACGAACCAAGTCATGTTCATTGACCGTTACCTCGAGGAACGCATCCAGCTCGATTACTGGTGGATGGATGCCGGCTGGTACAACCACCACGGCGGCGGCTGGCCGCGCGTGGGGACCTGGGAAGTGGACACCAACCGTTTCCCGCGCGGTTTGCGGGCGGTCTCCGATTACGCCCATAAGAACGGGATAAGAATCCTGGTTTGGTTCGAGCCGGAACGCGTCACCGCCGACACCTGGCTGACCCGAAACCATCCCGAATGGGTGCTCGGCGGGGCGAACGGCGGGTTGTTGAACCTGGGCAATGATGAGGCGCGCGCCTGGCTGACCGAGCACATCGACCAGCTTTTGACCGCGCAAGGCATTGACCTCTATCGGCAGGATTTCAACATGGACCCGCTCGATGCCTGGCGCAAAAATGACGCGCCTGACCGCCAGGGCATTACTGAAGTCAAACACGTCACCGGCTATCTCGCCTTCTGGGATGAACTGCGCCGCCGGCACCCGAACCTGCTAATTGATTCGTGCGCTTCGGGCGGCCGGCGCAACGATTTGGAAACCATGCGGCGGGCCGTGCCGCTCTGGCGCAGCGACTACGCCTTTGAAGCCATTGGCCACCAGTGCATGACTTACGGCATCTCGCTCTGGCTCCCGTATCACGGCACCGGCACCCTGGCGGCGCGCAACGCGCCTTACTACGGCAGCGGGTTCACGCCGGTCGAACCTTATGCCTTCTGGAGCAACGTGAGTCCCAGCCTCGGCTTGGGCATTGACCTGCGCGTGCGGGAGATCGATTACGCGGCCCTGCGCCGGCTCATCGGCCAGTGGCGGGAGCTGAGCCCGAACTACTACGGCGACTTTTATCCGCTCACGCCCTGGAGCCGCGACGACCAGGTCTGGATCGCCTGGCAATTCGACCGCCCGGAACAGGGCGAAGGCATGGTCCAGGCCTTTCGGCGGCAGAACAGCTTCTACGAATCGGCTCGCTTCAAGCTGCGGGGACTGGAACCGAAAGCACGTTATGCCGTAATTACCCTGGACGACCCCGCCGCCCGACGGGAATTCACCGGCAGCGACCTGATGGACAAGGGCCTGCGGGTCGAGATTCCCGCCTCACCCGCTGCCGCCGTAATCAGTTACAGCAAGCTGAACTGAAGCCGACTCTCCTTGACCGAGTGATCTTCCCCGCGTCACACGCGGCCCGCGCGTGCCTGCAAGATACCGGCACGTTGCGGCTTCGCGTAGTCGCGTGTTCGCTGTTCCCTTAGCGCTCAGGTTCCGGCCGGCTGGACCCCAATCACTTGCTCGTCATTCGTGGCAAAGACCTTTTGTCCGGGGCGCACGACGAGGAAATCAGGCTCCGGCCACTCGCCGTCGAGCAGTTTGTGGAACAAGCCCAGATCGCCTTGAATCTCGTCGTATTGCCAGCCGCGCTCCGCGCAGATCTGCCGCACCTGCTCCTGCAGCTTGAGATGTTTGACAAAGTCGAAGGTGATGAGTGTCCCGTGCGAGTAGGAGTCGGTCCACCGGCTCATCTCTTCCAGCAGATACTTGGCTTGGTCCTCACCGTATTTCCGCACCCACTGCTCGTAGGTCGCTTTGAGGCTCGCGTTGGCGCCGGCGGGCAGGGAGGCGCCGCCCCAGATGGGTCCCGTGCTGCCACGACGTTTGGCGCACTCGAGCCAGCCTGACGTGTAGTAATACGTGCCGGGCTTCGCATCAAAACATTCCCGGTAGCGCTCCTTCGACCCGAGAAAGAAGGTAATGCAATCGTGCGCGCGCGGAATGACCAGCGGCGTATGCGCCGTGGTCAGTCCCGCGAGGATGCTGCTGCACAGGCCGTAGCCGAGCAGGATGGCGTCATATCTGCCGGCGGGCACCGCGTCGATGCGCTTCTGAATCTCCGCGCGGCCCGTGACCGGGATGTCATGGTATCCCTGCGTGAGGAACTCCAGGTCAATGAGGTTCCGCGACCGGGCGGCGGCGTAGCAGAGTTCGCGAAAGGCGATTTCGCAGGCAATGACCTTGTAAAACATGACAGTCAAGGAGGTTAAATGGGCTACATGGGTTAAATGAGTTAAATGAGTTAAATGGGTTAAATGGGCCAAGCCCGCACTGGGTCTTCCTTATTTAACCGATTTAACCGATTTAACTCATGTGACGCCCCCTCCGATTCTCAACCTTTGCGCGCGGTCCAACGAATGGCCTGCCGGAGGAATTGCTGGTAGTTGGGGTTCTCGTAGGCGGTATGGTCGTGGCCGGACTGGATATAAACCACCCGCGCGCCTTTGTAAGTCTTGGCCCAGGCGATTACTTGGTTGCTTTCAGGCTCATCCGTGGTCAGCAGCGGGTGGCATTCCCTGGCCACGTCGAACCACTTGTAGGTCTCGTCGTGCATGTCGAAATCGGTCATTCCCCGGGTCACCGGATGCCGCGCATCCGCGACGTGGATTCGGAAGTCCATCCCGTGCTTGTACGCTGAGCGCGGCTTTTCCACGCCGTTAATGTTGGTCTTCGCGAGGTAGTAGTGCGCGCCGATGATATTCCAGTATTCCGGCCAGGTCGGGTACGTGGCGATGGCGTGGTGCAAGACCACCAACCCCTTCCCGTCCTTAAGCCGCGCCACAAAATCCGCCTTCGCTTCCTCGGTGATCTTCTGATTGTAGTCATACGTCACGATCACATCGTATTGTTTGGCGGCCTCGGCTTTGAGCAGCGCGTGCGCGTTGGGATGCTCGACCGCCTGGTAAGTAATATCGGGGTTATCCTGGAACAGCTTGAAGAACGGCTCCTTCTCGAACGGATGTCCGCCCGTCACGACCAGCACGCGGATCTTGTGGGGCAACGCCTTGGGTGAACCGGCCGCCAGGGGCAACGACGAGAGGAGCAAACCCAACAGGCAGCCGAACGTGAAGAACATGCGCGGTATTTTCATTTCTTGCTTATAACAGGGCGGGGCCGGCTGCCGAAAGGAAAAACCGCCCTGCGCCCGGGGGGGCGGATTCAAGAAATCGTAGCCGACGACGGCGGCGCCGGTTTTTTGCGACTGAGGAAAAGTGCGCCGACTCCCGTCGGCGGCTACAGGTTCCTGGATGAGAGCTATTTTGCACTTCCATCCTTTCCCCACCCGTGCCATGCTGCGGGCGCGGCGTGGGTGATCCCGCTGTGAACGATTCTGAAACACTGACCAGGCCAACCATTTCAATATGAACGACAGTTGCTCCACACGACGGCAATTCCTGAAGCAGACCACCGGGCTGGCACTCTCAGCCGCGGCTTTTCCTTCCATCATTCCCGCTTCCGCCCTGGGCAAGTCGGGCAGCGTCGCGCCGGGCAACCGGATTGCGGTCGGCTGCATTGGCGTTGGCCCGCAGGGACAGGGGGACATGGGCAACTTCCTCGGTCAGAAAGACGCGCAGGTTGTCGCCGTGTGCGATGTCATGAAAGACCACCTCGAACAGGCGCGCGACCGCGTCAACCAGCATTACCAGAACAAGGACTGCGCGACGTATGGCGACTTCCGCGAGCTGGTCGCCCGCAAAGGCATTGACGCGGTCCTCATCGCGACGCCCGACCACTGGCACGTGCTGACGGCGCTGGCGGCGGTGCGGGCGGGCAAGGACGTTTACCTGGAAAAGCCAATGGGCCTCAACTTGACCGAGGACTGGACCTTGCGGAAGGAAGTGCATCACCACAAACGGGTCTTTCAATTCGGCACCCAGCAGCGCTCTTCGCGCATCTTTCGGCTCGCCTGCGAGCTGGTCCGCAACGGCTGCATCGGCAAGCTTCAGCACATCAACGTCTGGGGGCCGGCCAGCGCGCCGGGCGGCTCAACTCAAGTCGTTCCGGTTCCCCCGGGATTGAATTACGATCTGTGGCTGGGGCCGGCGCCGTTCCGGCCGCACACGCAGGACCTGGTCGCCGGGCCGGGCGCGAAAAAGACGTGGTGGTATATTCGCGACCTGGCCGTCGGCTTCATCGCCGGCTGGGGCATTCATCCGATGGACATCGCCGTCTGGGGCGGCGGCGAGCTGCTCGACGGACCCGTCGAAGTGGATGGCCGCGGAACCTTCCATGCCGAAGGCATCTGCGACACGGCCACCGCATGGAACGTAAATATGAAGTTCGGCAGCGGCGTGACCTTGCGCTTCGAGGGCACGCCCAATCATCCCAATCCGGAAGCGCCGTCGTGCGACCTCTGGGAGCACGAGCAGGAATGGAAGAAGCGCTACCGCCGGATCACCGATCACGGCACTGCCTTCGAAGGCACTGAGGGCTGGGTCCACGTTGATCGCAGCGGGATCAACCTTCAGCCCGAAAGTCTGATTGACCAGCGCGAAGACTCGTTCAAGGTCCAGCTTACCAAGAGCGCCGACCATACGCGCAACTTCCTGGACTGCGTCAAGAGCCGCGCGGAAACCGTGTGCCCGATAGACGAGTCAGTCCAATCCGATTCGCTCTGCCATCTGAGCGAGATCGCTTTGCACCTCAACCGCAAGCTGGTGTGGGACCCGCAGAAAGAACACTTCCCGGGCGATGAAGAAGCCAACCTTCGCCTGCTGGGCCGCAAGATGCGGGAGCCGTGGAGGTTATAGCTGGCCGTATTGGCTATTTGGCTGTGCCGGGCCGGGATTCCCACTTGAGGGCGGGGTGGCGGCCTTCAGCAATGGCCTGCCAGAAGTCGGCTTGGACGGCCTGGCAGATGCCGAACAGCCCGCGCGAGTCGCGGTCGCGGTCCACGGCGATCCAGTAGTCGGGTTTAGCGGGTTTGGGGGCGTGGAGAAAACGCGGCCCTTCGCCGCGGATAATTTTCGTCACGGGGCGGTCTGTGCCGTCGGGGTTGATGATGCCGAAGTCGCTGTTCTCGCCGAGACGGAAGCCGCCGGGATACCACCAGAAGAAGACGCCGTCCGCGCCCGATTCGATCATCATGCGGTAGAAGTCCGCGTAGTAACGGCCCTCGAAGGCGAGTTTCTCCGGGTCGGGGGCCATGCGATTCATGTCCCATACGGTATAGCCCATTTCCGCCCACATCAGCGGTTTGCGGGCATCGCACAGGCGGGCATAGGCGGCGGTGAAATCGCCGGCCCGGACACGTTCCCAATCGCCGATGCGGCCATAGGCTTCGGGCGCCCATAGGTCCACGGCATCCGCGAGGCCGTAAAAATCGTAGGGCAGGGCGGCGTCCCAGTTATATGTGGGATCGCCGGCGCACGACATGCGGAAGCTGACGGCGTGATGCGGGTCAATGGAGTGCACGAGTTGTCGCGCGGCGGAATACTTCTCGCGCAGAAGGTCATCGAGGAAGAGGCGGTAATCGGCGACGAGCTTGCGCCAGGGGCCATCGTGGGTGAGCTGGGACATGGGAGGAGTGGAGAAGTCCGAAATCCGAAATCCGAAATCCGAAGGCTTCTCCGGGCGCGGGGCGGGTGCGGCCCAGGCTTTTTCGGCGGCGGCGAGTGTGCCGTAACGCTTGAGGACCCAGTCGGTCCAAAGTTTGGCGTAGGCCTGTTGCTGGTGCGCCTGGTCGCCGTGGCTTGGTTCCCAGGCCAGGTCGTAGGCAAATACCGTGTCGTTCTGCGCCAGCCGGCAGAACTCGATCAGTTCCTTCATCTCCCGCCACTGGAAGTCCATGGGTGTACCGGGCCGGAGGGATTGGTTGACGTGCAGGCCGAGCGCGTCGCAGCGGCGCAGGAAGTCGAGCAGGTGTTGCGAACTGAGCGATTCATGGTGAACGAACACGCTCACCGCGTTCAGATTCAGGGCTTTGACGCGCCGCAAATCGCGCTCGATCACCTCGGGATCATAGGCGCCGCGCCCCAGCCACGCCTCGAAGTAATGGCCGTTGGACAGGCCAATCCCACTGGAGGGCATGTAGTTCACCCCATGCGCCTTCCACGGTTTGTCGCGCAACCAGAACCCGCCGTCGCGCGCCTCGATGAACTCCGATTTCGCTTTGGGTTCCCACACGCCCAGCTCATGGCGCAGCCCGTCAATCGGCGCGCCGGCCAGGGTCAAACTGACCGAGACGCCGGCTTCACCGGCATTTCGGGAAAGGCCATCCTGCTCGACCGCCTTCGCTTCGCCGGGCGCGAGCGCCATTGCGCCCTGCTGGAGCACCGTCCGGCGCGGCGCGCCTTTGCCATCCAGGAACGTCACCGAAACGTGAAGGTTGCTGACCGTCTCTCGGCCGAAGTTCACCACGCGCGCTCCGGCTTTGAACTGCTGCCCCGCAAAGACGGTGAAGAACTCAGTCCCGCCTTCGCTGAGGAAGACGCCTCGTTTCATACGCGACAGCACCTGATGCAAGCAATTGGTCACGACCGGCTGCCGGTAAAAGGCCACGTCCGCCGGCGTGAAGGCCGCCCACACACTGCCGCGGAAGGGCGGTTCGACGTTTACCACCAGCGCCCCCACCGCCCCGCGATAATCCTGTGTGGCCGCGTCGTAAGCTCCCAGCAGCGGCTCCCATCGGAACGCCCGCTCTTGATTGAATCCCACGCCCCGCGCCCGCGGCTGGAGGCCCAGAAGGTCGAAATCCGAAATCCGAAATCCGAAATCCGAAGACAGCAAGGGAAAGTGTTGGCTTCCGGGAGTGCGAGCGCCGGGTTCCGACTCGTGGGTCTGAGCATTCTTTATTGAGCTTGGAACGGCAGGGAGCTTTTCCCAGTCCTCCAGTGCGGCCTTTTGATGGTCGGCGCGCACGAGCACAGGCGTCGTGATGGGGTAGCATTGGTAGCTGGGGGAGACGGACTCCAGCCCTGGAATCTGCGGTTCCGCCGGCGGCACGTCGTCGGCGAAGGGGTTCGGCGCGGTGCCCAGGTTATTGAACCAATATTCGTGCTTGTCCCCTTCCAGCGCCGTGTGCGACAGCGCGAGGCCGACACAGCAACTCACGGCCTTGTTCGGGTGAAAGCCGCGGCGTTTCTCGCCCGGGGCGGGCACCGGCCAGGCCTTGAACCGGTCCGGCAGCAACGTGTAGTCCTGCCACTCCGGGGTCAGATCCACCGTCGCAATCCAGCGCGACCCGTCCTCTTCCTTCCATTCGAAGGCGAGCTGGCGCGTGCGCGGGGCGCCCTTCGCGCGGAAACAGGTCAGCGTGTGACCCGGCGGAAACGGCCGCACCAACGCCGGAGAGCCCAAGGTTTCCCATCCGCCCAGATGCCCGACCTTCACGTGCAGCGCCTTGCCATGATCCGTATCGGTCAGTTCATACTCTGCTTTCGCGCCCGCTTCCCCCGCCGACCGCGTCCAGCGCGACAAATCAGCCCGCGCAAAGTCCTCCACAATATGTTGCGCCCGTTGCGTGGCGACTGCCTGCTCGTAACTGTCCCGGGAGACCCATTGGCCCTTGATCGGGTAGAGCGGTGATTGCCACGCCGGCAGCCCGAGGGCCAGCAGGCCGCCGCCCTCCTGCAAATAGCCCTTAATCGCCGGCGCCGCGGCCATCGGCAACGAGCGCGCCCCGGGCAGGACCAGCAGGTCATAATGCCTGGCCGTCAGCAGCGCCGGGTTGGTCAAGACGGTCGTGCCGACGAACTCGGTCGCGTAGCCGGCGGCGCGCACTTGACTGCTGATCTCCCGGGCCAGGGTCTCATTGCAGCCCGGCAGGCGGTCGAAGAAGACAGCGCCTCTTGATGGCACCGGTTCCGGCCCGGCCGGGGTGTGAATGGGGTTGAGAATGGAGAGGAACGCGAAAGCGGAGAGGCAGCTCAGTTGAAGCTGGAACAGACCGGACTTGCGGGGGTGCGCCAGTTGCATTCGTGTCAAACCAGACGAGGGAAACAGGGAAGCCTTCTTCAGGGTTTCGCGTGCTGCTTGAAGAACTTCACAATAATCGCCGGCGCCTTCGCCGGAAACTCGTGGCCGCCCGGGTGGATGAAGGCGACGACGGGCGCGCCGATCTTCGACGGATAGAGCGTACACCCCGGTTCCCACGGCTCACCGTCGCCACACTGGTTGATCCGCCGCAGCACGTCTATCGTCTGCTGCTGCCACTCGAATTTCACCAGTGAATCCTTCTCGCCCGCAAGATGCAGGACGGGTTTGGGCTTGAACCGCCGGGCCATCTGCGGCGCGGCCGCGGCGCACGGGGCGAAGGCCGCGAAGATGTCCCCCCGGGTTGCCCAGAGCAGATAGGTGAACGCGCCGCCATTCGAGAGGCCGGTGGCATAAATGCGCTTTTCGTCCACGCCGTAATCCTCCTTGAGACTCGCCAGCATGGCGTCGAAAAACTTCAGGTCGCGGTCGCCGTGGTCACCGATGCCGTACTGCCAGCCGGGCATCTTGCCCTCCAGATCGATCAATACTCCCGGCGTGGGAACGCCCTGCGGATAGACCACGATCGACTCGGGCCAGAGTGTGTGGTAGCCGAAGTTGCGGGCGGCATTGTGCATCGTCCCGCCGCGCCCATGAAACACGAAGACGACCGGCGCCGCTTCGCCCCGGGCCTGGGAGGGCGCATACACCAATGCCTGGCGGACGACGCCATCGACCGTCCATTCCCGCCGGACCGGCGAATCGGTAGCGTGGATGCTGGAGAGAGCGAGCAGGAAAAAACCGAGAACCAAGGCGGCGGAATTGAGATAAACGGACCTCTGGCCCAGGCCAAGGGCGTCCCTCTGCATCCCGGCTTCCGATTGTTCGTTTTGTGCCTGCTTCATTCCGAGTTCATCTTTCCCGCGCGTCTCCCCCACCGCCGGCCGCCATCATAGGATAAAAGGTTGCGGATGCAACCGAAAAGCCGCTCAGTTTTGCCGCTTTTCGCCACCCTGGCCCACGCTTGCCCAAGCCGACATGACCCGGATTATCACCTTGTTCCAGTTGGTCTGGGAGCCTACGTTGCGAGCCGATGAGCAGGGATAAGGATTCGCTTGCCAAAGCCTTTCCCGGAGCACAAACCATCCCTTGCCGTCTAATGAAGGAAAGTTTGCTTGAAACTGGACATGCTATGAACCGAACGCTATTGGTCGTTGCCTTTGTTGTTGTGAACACATTTGCCTCAACCACCCTCGCCGGCCCGCGCGACGCGCAATGGAAACAAGTCGAGGAGGCCATCGCGAAGGGCCTGCCCAAGACCGCCATCACCAACCTCGAACCCATTATCCAGGGCGCGCTCAAGGACCGGGCCTACGCCGAGGCGGTGAAGGCCATCGGGCAGAAGATCGCGCTGGAAGGCAATATCCAGGGCAACAAGCCGGAAGAGAAGATCACGCGCCTGGAGGCGGAGATCGCCAAGGCGCCGAAGGAGATGGCGCCGCTGATGGATACGTTGCTGGCCGAATGGTATTGGCAGTATTTCCAGCAGAACCGGTGGCGCTTCATGCGGCGCACGGCCACCGCCGATCCGCCGGGCAAAGATTTTATGACGTGGGACCTGCCCCGGCTTTTCCGGGAGATTGACCGCCAGTTCCAGAAGGCGCTCGCGGCGGAGAAGGTTCTCAAGGCCACGCCCATCAGCGCCTGGAACGACCTGCTGCGGAAAGGGACCATGCCGGACAGTTACCGGCCCACCCTATACGATTTCATCGCCCACGAGGCGCTGGAGTTCTACACCTCCGGCGAGCAGGCGGCGGCCAAACCGGAGGATGCCTTCGAGTTGTCCGCCGACAGCCCGGTTCTCGACTCCGCCGAGAAGTTCATGGGCTGGCAGCCCGCTGCCGGCGCCGACACCGACTCGCCTGTCCTCAAGGCCATCCAGCTCTACCGGGACCTGCTCCGGTTCCACCAGAGCGACCCCGCTCCGTCATTGGCGTTTGCCGACGCCGACCTGGAGCGGCTGACGTGGGGCTGGAACACCGCCTTCGGCGAAGAAAAGAACAAGCGCTACCAGGCGGCCCTGGAGACGTTCATCCGCGCGTATGCCGACTTCGACATCTCCGCACTGGCCATCGAGCGCGAGGCGCGGGTCGTCCAGCAGGAAGGCGACCTGGTCGCGGCGCGCAAGCTCGCGCTGCGCGGTGTGGAATTGTTCCCGCAATCGCCGGGCGGAAAGCTCTGCCGCAACCTGGTCACCGAGATTGAGGCCAAGTCGGCGAGCATCACCACCGAGCGGGTTTGGAACGCGCCTTGGCCGGCAATCACGGTTCGCTACCGCAACGTCGAGGCGGTGTATTTCCGTGCTATTCCCTATGACTGGGAAGTCTTCCTCGACAAGCACCATAACCGGCCGGAGAACCTGAACGACAAGGAACGCCGGGAAATCCTGGCCCGCAAACCCGCGCTGGAATGGTCGGCGAAGCTGCCGCCGACCAGCGACTACAAGGAGAAGACCTTCGCCACGCCGGCGCCGGACAGCCTCAAGCCGGGCTTCTATTTCATCGCCGCCAGCCACGACCCAAAGTTCGGCGAGGGGGACAACATCGTTTCCATGACGGACGTGTGGGTGAGCGACCTGGCGCTGGTGACTCGAACGCGCGAAGGCAGGATTGAGGGATTTGTCCTGAAGGCGGACTCGGGCGAGCCGGTCGTTGGCGCGGAGGTGTCCGTCTGGCATCTCGACAACCAAGGCCAGCGCGTTGCCGATCCGACGCTGACTATGGATGAGAACGGGTTTTTCTCCCTCAAGCCCTCGAAGAATAGGAGCTATCTGTTCCGGGCGCGTCATAACGGCCAAGAGCTGGCGACGGCGGCTGATATCTGGACCTACAACCGGCAGGACGAGCAACCCCACGGCCCGGTAACCCACACCTTTTTTTTCACCGACCGCGCCATTTACCGGCCCGGCCAGACCATCCAATACAAGGGGATATGCCTCTGGGTGGACGGGACCAAGGACAACTACGAGGTGCTCAAGGGCGAGCCGTTGACGGTGGTGTTCAAGGACGTGAACGACAAGGAGATTGCGCGCCAGAAGCAGCGCGCCAACGACTACGGTTCGTTTGCCGGCAGCTTTACCGCCCCGCGCGACCGGCTCATGGGGCAGATGTCGCTCCAGGTCGAGGGGCGAGCGCTGGGCGATGCCCAGTTCCGGGTCGAGGAATACAAACGGCCAAAGTTCGAGGTGACGCTCGACGCGCCGAAAGCCGCGGCGAAGCTCAACGAGAGGGTGAGCCTGAGCGGCCATGCGGTGAACTATACCGGCGCGGCGGTGGACGGGGCGGTGGTCAAATACCGCGTCGTGCGTGAGGTGCGGATGCCGTGGTGGTGGGGTTGGTGGCGCGGCGGCAGGCCCCGGGGTGAGAGCCAGGAAATCGCCCACGGCACAGCCAGAACCGCGACCGACGGCTCGTTCCAGATCGAGTTCGCCGCCCGGCCCGACCCGAAGGTGCCGGAGAAAGACGAGCCGACGTTTGTCTTCCAGATCAACGCCGATGTCACCGACAGCGCGGGCGAGACGCGCTCCGCCGACCGCGCCATCCGCGTCGGCTACACCGCCCTCGAAGCCATGATCAGCGCCGATGATTGGCAGACTGACGGTAAGCCGGTCGAGCTGAAGCTGGAGACCAAGACCCTGGACGGCGAGCCGCAGGTAGCCGAGGGCAGCGTTAAGATTTATGACCTGCAAGGGCCGGAAAAAGTGCGCCGGCCACCGCTGTCCGGTCCGCAACCGTGGCGTTACGGCGGTGAGTTCGGCGGCGGGGACGCCGATGAGGGCGAACCCGGCAAGGACTTGTCGAACCCGAACAACTGGCCGTTGGGCAAGGTGGTCGCGGAAAAGTTGTTCGCTACTGCCACCGACGGAGTGGCGAAGCTGTCGTTCAAGCTGGCGGCGGGGGCGTATCGGGCGGTGTTGGAGACGCAGGATCGGTTTGGCAAGAAAGTCACGGGCAAACTCCCCGTCCAGGTGCTGCAACCCGAGGCCACGAAGCTGGCCCTCAGGATTCCGCAACTGATCGCCGCGCCGGATTGGGAGCTGCAGCCAGGGCAGGAGTTTATGGCGCTGTGGGGGACGGGCTACGACGAGGGGCGGGCGTTCATCGAGATCGAACACCGGCACCAAATGATCCAGCGCTATTGGACTCGGGCCGGGCAAACCCAACAGCAGATCAAGCTGGCGGTGACCGAGGCGATGCGCGGCGGGTTCTTCGTGCACGTTACCTATGTCCGCGAGAACCGTGCCTACCTGGAATCGCGCAAGATCAGCGTGCCGTGGAAGAACAAAGACCTGGACCTGAAATGGGAGCACTTCGTTTCCAAGCTCCAGCCGAATCAGAAAGAGACGTGGACGCTGCTGGTGAGCAAACGGAGTGATGGAGTAATGGAGAAATGGAGTAATGGAACAACCAACCCTCCAGCACTCCAACCCTCCAGCACTCCAGAACGGTTGGCGGCGGAGATGGTGGCGACGCTCTACGACGAGTCGCTGGATGCCTTCGCGCCGCTGGATTGGCTGCATCGGTTCCCCATATTTCGCGAGGATGACTCCCTCGTGCAGTCGCAGTTCGCCAATACACCGATGGGGTTTCAGCAGGTTTTCGGAAGCTGGGGCCGGCCATACGAGCGCGTGGAGATTACCTACCGCTCCTTCCCGCCAGACCTGACCCGGAATCTTTGGCGCTTTCAGTTCTACGCCAGAAGGCGCGCCCTTGGGGTGACTTTTGGCGGTCTTGCCGATGCAAAAGATGAGATAGCCAACGCACCAATGGCGATGGCCGCCGCCGCGCCAGCTACGGCTTCGGCGGCGCCGGCGCCAGGGGCCTTTCTTTTGGAAATGGCGAACGCGGATCGCGCAACGGGACCGGAAGAAGCTTTGTTCGATAAGATGGGACCTAGCGTGGCGGGAGGCGCTGCCAAGCAGCCCGCGCCGCCGAAGCCCGATTTGAGCAAAGTCACCGCCCGCAAGAATCTTAACGAGACCGCCTTCTTCTTCCCGCAGTTGACCTCGGATTCCAACGGCGTGGTACGGATGACGTTCACCATGCCGGAGGCGCTGACGAAGTGGCGGTTCCTTGGTTTCGCGCATGACCAGTCAGTGCGCAGCGGCCTCCTCGAAGACCACGCGGTCACCGCCAAAGACCTGATGGTGCAGCCGAACCCGCCCCGCTTCCTGCGCGAGGGCGACACTGTCGAGTTCACGGTCAAGGTGTCGAACCAGACGGACAAGCCCTTGCGCGGCAACGTGCAGCTCACCTTTAATCAGGCGCTCGACAGCCAGCCGGCGGACCAACTGCTCGGCAACGCGAAGCCGGAGCAGGACTTCGACATCCCGGCCAAGGAATCGCGCAGTTGCGCCTGGCGCATCCACGTGCCGGACGGCTGCGGTTTCCTGACCTACAAGGCCGTCGGCGCGGCGGCCAACGTGTCGGACGGCGAGGAAGGCTATCTGCCGGTGCTCTCCAGCCGCATTCTGGTCACCGAATCGCTGCCGCTGCCGATTCGCGGCCCGGCGACGAAGCAGTTCGAGTTCACCAAACTGCTCAAGTCGGGGGACTCCAAGACGCTCCAAAACCAGAGTCTCGTGGTGCAAATGGTGTCCAACCCGGCGTGGTATGCGGTGCTGGCGTTGCCCTACCTGATGGAATATCCCTACGAGTGCAGCGAGCAGACGTTCAATCGGCTCTATGCCAACGCGCTGGCGCGCACCATCGCCAATAGCGACCCCAAAATCCGCCGCATCCTCGACCAATGGAAGAACACGCCCGCGCTGGAGAGTCCGCTCCAGAAGAATCAAGACCTCAAGGCGGTGATGATTGAGGAAACCCCCTGGCTGCGGCAGGCTGACAACGAAAGCCAGGCGCGCCGGAACATCGGCATCCTGTTCGATGATAACCGCCTCAACTACGAGACCGAGGCCACGCTGCGCAAGCTCACCGAGATGCAACTGGGCGATGGCCGCTGGCCGTGGTTCCCCGGCGGCCCGGGCAACGATTACATTACGCTCTACATCACCACCGGCTTCGGGCGGCTGCGACATCTTGGGGTGGATATTGACGCCGCCCGCGCCATCCGTTCGCTCTACCGGCTCGATGCCTGGATGACCGAAGAGTATGAGCGAATCCAGACGCGGCCCGAGCCGGATAAATACGTGCCCAGCGCGACGGATGCGCTGTATTTGTATGGCCGCAGCTTTTTCCTCAAGGACAAGCCGGTCGCGCCGCCGCACAAGACGGCGATTGAGTTCTTCCTCAAGCAGGCCCACAAGTTCTGGCTCAAGACCGATTGCCGGCAGACCCAGGGCCATTTGGCTCTCGCCCTCCACCGCTTTAACTCTTTTAACTCCTTTAACTCATCTAACTCAGTTAACGATTCCACCCCCCGCGACATTATGAAGTCCATCAAGGAGCGCAGCGTGTCGAACGAGGAGATGGGCATGTTCTGGCGCGACACCGAGTTAAGCTGGTGGTGGTATCGCGCGCCGATCGAGACCCAGGCGCTGATGATCGAGGCGTTCGATGAAGTCATGGGCGACCTGCCGGCGGTCGAGGACTGCCGCGTCTGGCTCCTCAAACAGAAACAGACGCAGGATTGGAAGACCACCAAGGCCACCGCCGATGCCGTCTATGCCCTGCTCTTGCGCGGCAAAGACATTCTCTCAAGCGAAGCCCTCGTGCAGGTGAAACTCGATGGTGTGGACGTCACCCCAAATCTCGGGAGGGTGAGCGTCCCCGCGAGCCCAAATAGATCCACTGCCGAAAAAGGCAAGGGCTTGTCAGGAGCCTCGCCCTCCCCTGCCGTCGAACCCGGCACCGGCTTTTACGAATATCGCTTCACCCCCACCGACATCAAACCCAAGCTCGGCGACATCACCGTCAGGAAACTGGATCAAGGCGTCGCCTGGGGCAGCGTCAACTGGCAATACCTCGAAGACATGAGCAAGGTCACGCCCTATGAAGGCACCCCGCTGAAGCTGAACAAGACGCTTTACCTCAAGGTCAACACGGCCAAAGGCCCGGTGCTGGAGCCGGTCAAAGGCCCACTGAGCGTCGGCGACGAACTGGTCGTCCGCGTCGAACTGCGCGTGGATCGCGACATGGAATACGTCCATCTGAAAGATCAGCGCGGCAGCGGCACCGAGCCGGTGAACGTGATCTCGCGCTACAAATACCAGGACGGCCTGGCCTACTACGAGAGCACCCGTGACACCGCCAGCCATTTCTTCATTGATTATCTGCCGAAGGGCGCCTACGTCTTCGAGTATTCGACGCGGGTCCAGCTCCGCGGCCAATACCAGACCGGTGTCGCTCAAATCCAGTGCATGTACGCCCCCGAGTTCAACAGCCACAGCCAGAGCCTGCCGCTCACGGTGAAGTGACCGGCCAGACGGGAACGCCTTGGCTCTCAGGCTACCGATTCATTCCGCAGCCTCGCGATGGAAAAGAGGAGTTCACTGCGCCATTGCCCGGTAGAACCGCCGGCTGCAGTTAGTGGCTCCAGGATCGGTAATAACCACGCTCGCAGTCTGGGCGACATTGGTGAAAACGGGGGTCCAGTCCTGGAGATTGGTCGAAGCCATAATGACGTAAGTGCACCCAACCGGCACCGCACACTGGAAGGCGAACCCACTGGAAGTCATCCCTGCCGCACCGAAGCACGGGGGAGTCGGGGGAATGACAGTCAATATCACCACCGCGCTCGTCACCGAACCCCAGGGGTTCGCTACCACCACCGTGTAGCTGCCGGCGTTATTTGTCTGAACACTGTTCAGCGTCAGGGTGGAACCGGTGGCGACGGACAAAGCCGTGCCGTTGAAATTCCACTGATACCCGAGCGGCGCCGCGCCGCTCGCCACAACGGAAAACGCAGCGCTCAGGCCTTGCGTCGCCGTCTGGCTTTGTGGGCTACTGACAATCCAAGGAGCAGGATTGAACGTTACGGCTTTGGAGACGGAAAGCTCAGAGGTGTTGCCGCCGACATCCGTGGCGGTCGCGGTCACATATTGATTGGTGATATTTCCGGTGACAAGGCAAACATTAAACAGAGCGAAGCCGCTACTGCTGGTGACGACGTTGGTCGCACCCAAGAACGTCTTGGCATCGGCCGAATTGGGACTGGCATAGAACTCGATCCGGTAGGCATCTCCCGGGTAATTGGTCAACGCGCCCTGGATCCGGGTCACGCCCGTGTTGTTGGTCACACCCGTTAGCACGGGAGGCACGGCGTTGGGGTTGCCCGCGTTGAGCAGGCTGATGTCCCCGGGATTCCCGGCATTCGAGAAGAGGGAATTGCCCAAAATGGCGCATTGACCGCCGCTCACAACGACTCCCCCGGCGTTGTTGAAGGCAATGGTGTTGCCGGCACCCGACGCCAGACCGCCGACGGTGTTGTTGATGGCGGTGGTCGTGATCACGCCGTCCTGACTATTCTTCAAGTTAAGCGTGCCGGTCAGGTCCGTGCCGATGAAATTGCCCTGGACGCTGTTATACACCGCGGTGAGGCCGCTAATGGCGATGCCGTTCTGGTTGTTGTAGGCAATCACGTTGGCGGCAGAGAAGGTCAGGCCGCCGATGGTGTTCGACGGCGCGTTAAGGATAGTGATGCCGTTGCCATTGCATTTCGCCGCGTTGGTGCCGGTGATGTCGGTGCCAATGAAGTTGCCCTGAACCACGTTGAAACCAGCCAAGCTGCCTGCGAGGTCCAGGCCATCGCCGCCGTGGCTGGAGATGAGGTTGCCGGCACCGGTATTCGTGCCGCCCACCAGGTTCCACGCGGCGTTCGAGACGACGACGCCGTTGCCGGACACACCTTCCTGGATCAGCCCGGTGTGGTCCAGGCCGACGATGTTGCCGAGGACCTGATTGCCGGATGCCCCGGTTCCCTCAATGTGAATGCCATCATTCTTTGAATCCACCACGACGTTCCGCGCGAGGGCGGTGGCGCCGCCCACGACATTACTCGCGGAATTGTAGAGCATAATTCCATGGTTGCCATTGGGAAGTTTGGTTGCCCCGTCCAAGGCACAGCCGATGAAGTTGCCCTGAATCACGCTGCCCGAGCCATTGGACAGTGTGATGCCGTTGCCGGGAAAGTCGGAGATGTCCAGACCTTTGACCGTACAGCCGCTGGCAGTGAGGGTCAGGCCGTCGCCTATCGTCCCGCCGGGCAATGACTTGCCGTCCACCTGGACGACTGGCTGGTTGGTGTTGGAATAGCCGGGCTGCGTCGTGGCGTCAATAATGACGGAGTTGGTGATGACCGGCAGCAGGGACAACACGCTGATGGTGAAGGGACCGGAACCGGGGATGTTGAAGACAATGGCGCGCGGGCCGGAATAGGCATTGGCGTTGAGCAGCGCCTGACGGAGGGAACCCGCGCCGCTGTCGCTGGTGTTGGTGACTACGCCGACCCAGCCGTTGATGACCGTCAGCGTGGCGGTGGAACTTTCCAGGATTCCGGCGGGGGTCGTGACGGCCACCGCGTAGCTGCCGCTGGCCGCTGTCGGCAGATTGGTGAGCGTCAGCGTGGAACGGGTAGCGCCGGCCAGGGTCGTGCCGTCGAAACTCCACTGATAACCGAGAGTCGCCGGGCTGCTCACCCCGACGGAGAAGCTGGCGTTCCCGCCCACACTCACCGTCTGGTTGAAGGGCTGCGTCGCCAACACCGTCAACGACACCACCGAGCTCGTCACCGTGCCATAGTTGTTGTTCACCACCACGGTGTAATTGCCGCCGTTATTCGTCCCGACGCTGCCGAGCGCGAGCGTTGAACTTTGGCTTGTTCCGCCGTTCAAAGACGAGCCGTTCAGATACCACTGATATTTCAAGTTCGCCGTCCCGATTGCTCCGACGGAGAACGTCGCGGTCTGACCGGCCACCACCGCCTGGGGCTGTGGTTGGTTGGTGATGGTGGCCGGCACGTTGACCGTCAACGTGGCCACCGAGCTGCTAATGCTGCCAGCGTTGTTCGTAATGACCACGAAGACGTTGCCCGCTTGAGCGGGTTGCACATTGCTAAGCGTCAGCGTGGCATTGGTGGCGCCGGAGATGTAGGCGCCGTTCACGACATTTGTGCCATTGACATTCCATTGATAGCTGAAGGGCGGCGTGCCGTTTGCATTGGTTACGACTGAGAACGAAACGTTCGTGCCTTGCAGCACCGTTTGGTTCTGCGGCTGCGTCTGGATTCCCGGCAGAACATAGACTGTCAGTGTCGCCACCGCGCTGGTCACTGAACCGCCCGGGTTGGCCACCACCACCGCGTAGCTGCCGTCTGAACTGGTGTCAACGTTGTTGAGCGCGAGCGTTGAGCTTTGCCCGCCCCCGCCCACGGCTGAGGCGTTGAAATACCATTGATAGGTGAACGGCGACGAGCCGCCGGCCACGACGGAAAACGAGGCGTTCTGATGCTGCGCCACCCCCTGGCTCTGCGGCTGGGTCGTAATCGTTGGCGGGACAAGGACCGTCAAGGTCGCCACCGCGCTCGTCGCCGAACCCAGGGAGTTCGTCACTACGACCGTGTAGCTGCCGGCGTTGGTCGTCTGAACGTTGGTGAGCGCCAGGGTGGCGTTGGTGTCGCCGGACAGGGCCGTGCCGTTGAAATTCCATTGGTAGTTCAACAGCCCGCCCGAAGTGCCCACACTGAACTGCACCGTGGAGCCGGCGACATTTGTCTGGGAGGCCGGCTGGGTCGTAATGAGCGGGTAATTGAAGATCTGGAGTTGAAAACCATTGAGAAAAGCCGCATAGGAATCCACCGCCGCTGTCCCGCCATTGACGGTGAAAACAAGATTGCTGCCGTTCAGGGTGCCGTTCGTGAAGATTTGGTAAGCGACACCCGCCCCGGCGGAGAGCATCCGCGAGGTGGAACTGGTGGTCAAGGCGCTGCTCGTGTTCCCGCCCGAAGCCCCGCCACTCACGGAGATCGTTTGAGTTCTGGCACTCGGCGCCCCGGCATAGACCACCAAATTAAACTGTTCACCCGCATAGGCGGACAAACCGCCGACGGTAATGGTCCAGACATCCACATTGGCGGTCAAGGCGAACTGTTGAATATCACTGGACATTAGATTGGTGGTGGCCGGATCCGTCGCCGTGGCGTTTGGATTCTGACCGCCAAAAACCGAGTTGGGGGATGAACCTACGGTGAGGGTGAGGCCGCTCGCAGCGTTGGCTGAATTAACCAGATTGGACGCGTAAATATCAGAGTTCGTTCCAGGATAGACATAATAGGTCAGGTCTTCCTGGTTCCAGGTATCACCCGAGGCACCCAAAATTGCCGCGCCGGTTTGAGGAGAACCACTGCCACTGGGCCAGGTGGTGTTGGAGGTGCCAAGAAATTGAACGTCAACGAGGAGAAGGGAGGGACCCACCTGCAGAATGGCCGGGCTGCTGGTGACCGCACCGGAAGCATTGGTAATAATCACCTGATAGAACAGCGCGTTATTGGTCGTCACATTGGAAATAATCAGGACGTTGGTGTTGGCACCCGATATTTGGCCGCCATTGGTCAGGTTGGTGAAGCCGCCGCTGGCGGTGTTGGTCGCCTGCCAATGGTAACTCAACGGCATCGTGCCGGTTGCGACGACGGAGAACGAAGGGTTCTGGCCCTGCGGCACGGTCTGGTCCTGAGGCTGGGTCGTAATCGTCGGCGGAAGGAGTACGGTCAAGGTCGCGCCGGAGCTGGTGACTGTGCCGCCGGCATTGCTGACTTGCACCGTGTAAGTGGCCGCATCGGAGGCCTGGGCACTGGCAATCGTAAAGCTGCTGAGGGTCGCACCGGAGATGGACGCGCCATTCTTGAGCCATTGATAGCTGACCGTGGTGAGGCTGTAAACGCTCACCGAAAAGGTCGCCGTGCCCAGAATTGGGACAGTTATGCTCAAGGGTTGGACAAGGATGGTAGGGGGCGGGGTGGCAAAACAGGGTCTGGGCAGGAGCAGACTGAGCCAAAGCAAGCCGAGCGCTGCTGGTCGCAGCCGGCAGCTTAATGCAGTCATATTTCTCATGCCAACGTCCTAAAATGGGAGCAACCCGCGTGCCACTGTCTAGAAACGGTACGTCAATTTGAGACGAAAACTGCGCCCGTCCTGCCCGATAACGTCCTGTACATGGAATTGGGATGCGGGATCCGAATACTGACGATCCAACAGGTTGTAAACGCTGGCCGAGAACTCAAGGTTCTTAATGAGCTTCTGGCTGAAGAGCGTCAGGTTGACGATGCCAAAACCGCCGGCCTCCTCGCCTTGCACGGTAATGGGCTGACCGCTGTTGGGGTCCGTGGTGTTGTGGAGGCTCCGGCGGTCGCTCGTGTATTGGAATTCCACGCCGGCAAAGACTTTGTCTCTGACCAGCGGCACACTGAGATTGAATTTGAGCAGGTGGTTGGGCGAATCCGGCGCCTCCCAGCCAATCCCCGTATCCCGGGTCTCTTGAAACGAATAGCTCGCCCGGCCGCGAATTCCGCTGGGCCAGAACCCTTCCAGGGCCAGTTCCACGCCTTTGGTTTGCGCGTCAAAATTGGTGAAGCTCCCGCTGCTAAAAACGATCAAGTCGTTCATCTGATTGTAAAAGCCCGAGACGGAAGACCGCAGATGCCGTCCGATGTCCTGCTCGTACACCAGTTCATAACTGGTGATTTCCTCCGGCTTGAGGACCTGGCCCGGGGCTGCCTGGGTAAACTCATAAAAGCTCGGCGCGCGAAAGGCGGTGCCGTAAATGGCTTTGAACGTGGATTTCTCCCAGGGATTGTAGATCAAAGCCACCCGCGGATCGATGGCGGGAGCGAAATCGCCGTATTGATCGTAACGCACGCCGCCGTTGAAATGGAGATTGGTCAGCACCTCGAAATCACCCTGAGCATAGACCCCGTAACTCTGCCGGTTTGTCCGGGTGTTGGAACCCGCGTCCGGCATGTTCTCAACGTCAACCCGCGAATCTTGCAGGAAGTCGTCCCGGTATTCTGCGCCCAGGGTGATGACGTGCCGGTCCCATAAGCGTTTATTCAGTTGCAGTTCGGCGCCCCACCACTCGCCAATGTCTCTCTCGGAAGAGAAGCTGCTCGATACGATATTTGTTCCAACGAGCACGGTTTGCGGATAACCAATCTCGTGAGTGTAACTGTCGCAATAGACCTGCGCGGTCACATCCACCACCTCGGGAAAACTGTGGGCGTATTTCAAGGCGCAATAACTCCGCTCATCGATCGTGCGCAAGCGCGGGTCGTTGAAGGTCGTCGCGAGGATTTCCGGCGTTGAGTCCACCACTTGGGAGTATTGCCCCGTTGGATTAGCTTTGTCGCGGCGGTTGAACCCGCCTTCCAAGGTGAAATCCCTGTAGCCCAGCGAGCCAAAGAGACTCCCATAGGAATCGCCATCCTTGTTCTGCGCCACACCGTTATTCAAAGCCGGGTAATCGAACTGCTGGTAAAACAGCCGATCTTGGCCGCCGCTGTCGTAATACGTCCCCGAGAGCAGCAACTCGACGCCGTTGGTAAAGAGCTTTCCGTAAGTCTCGCGAATCTTGTAGGCGTTAAATGAGCCGTATTCGGCGGAAGTCTCGAAGCCATTCAACTGCTGGCCCCGCCGGGTCACCACGTTGATCACCCCCAAGAAGGCGTTGTTACCGTAGAGGACCGAGCCGGGGCCGCGAATGACTTCGACATGGTCAATCAGATCAACGTCCAGAATGAAGTCCGTGCCAATGGCCGCGCCGTCATTGTAGTCGTTATTGACTCGGTGGCCGTCAACGAGCAGCAAGATGCGGTCGTTAAAATCACCCAGGCTGAGACCTCGGACTCCCAGGAAATCGTAGTTGCGGTCATACGAGACGTTGAAACCCTGGACGCTCTCCAAGACATCCGCCAGAGTGCGATCGCCATACTTCTTAATCTCGTCCGCCGTAACGACCGTAACCGAAGCGGGGGCTTCCGTCTCGCTTTGCTCGAGCTTCGACGCCGCGTACACCTTCGGGACCTCAATATTCATCAGCGCCTCCAGCGGCAGTTCGGTCAGATCCGCCGTTTTGGGCGGCGGGGTCGTTTCCACCGCCGGCGCGCCAAGGGCGAGGGAAAGGGCGAGGATTGGGAACACTCGTCGCATGAGCCGGGAACACGCAAGAATTGCGCCAGCAGGGGTGGGGCAGAGGCAAATTGGCTTGTATTACTGACTGATTATTGGACAAGACACCCTGCGCCATCAGCCCCCGGTGTTCCGTTTCCCGGCCCCCAGCACGCACTCCGCCAAGCTTGGCCCTCGCAGTCTGCGCAGGCCTTGGCGCGAAGTTTGCCTTGCGTTTTCAGACGAACTAAGAGGAAATGAAACTGAGCGAACCGAAGAGCGAGGATTGCCCCGCCAAGGCGACTCAACCGTTCATGCGTTTGCGCGCGACACGAATTTTATGCCTGAGTCTGCTCTGGCTGCTGGCCGTCGGCGTTGGCCACGCGCAAGAGTCCCCGCCGACCGAGTATCAACTCAAGGCCGCATTCCTCCTCAATTTCGCGAAGTTCGTCGAATGGCCGCCGAAGGTTTTCGCTGAGGCCACCTCACCCATGGTCCTGGGCATTCTGGGCGAAAATCCCTTCGGCGATGTGCTGGAACGAACGATCCGGGACAAAACCATCAATAGCCGCCCGCTGGTGATCAAAGAGTTTCGTTCGGCGGCGGAAGCGACCAACTGCCACCTGCTTTTCATCGGCGCCTCCGAAAAGGCGCGGCTGCCGGAGATTGTGGCGGGCCTCCGCGGAGCCTGTGTGCTGACCGTAGGCGAAACGGACCGTTTCACCGAAGCCGGGGGCATGATCAATTTCGTCCGGCAAGGGAACAAAATCCGCTTCCAGATCAACGAGGTCGCGGCCAAAGGGGTGGGTCTGAAGATCAGTTCCAAGCTCTTGAGCCTCGCCGCGCGTTAGGCGCAGTAACACCACCCAGCCTCCCACTTGGCTATCCGGGGCACCGGACGTGGCACAGGTCTTGCAAATATACTAATCCTCCGTGAAAACATGCTTAAATGTACGAAAGAGGCGGCGGACCTGTCCGATTCCGGGACAGGAAACGGCGCTGATCGTCGTATTCAGCGAGTTGGGCTGCCGTGAACTGCTGAACACGCGTTGGACAACTTCAGCCTCCAACGCGCCCTGGAGAATGAGTGGCAAGTCATAGCGCGCGCAAGCAACCCCTGGAACCATGAAGCCATCCCGCGACCTCCCCCTGCAACAGAAGATGCTCGTGATGACCCTGCTCATCTGCGGGGCGGTCCTCTGCGTGGCCATCGTTGCGCTCTTCACCTTCCAGGTCCTGAACTTCCGCTCCAACTTCCAGCGCGACACCGCCACGCTGGCGGCCGTCATCGCCAACAACAGCACCGCCGCAATGAGTTTCAAGGATGAGGAAGCCGCGACTGAGGTGGTGCGTTCCCTCCAGGCCAAACCCACCGTGCTGGCGGCCTGCCTGGCTTTGCCGGACGGCTCCTTGTTCGCTCACTTCGGCAAGCCGGAGGATGCCAAAACGCTGTCGCAGTTTCCGCCCCCGCGAGGATACCGTTTCACCGGCGGACACCTGTTGGTCACCCAGCCGGTCACGTGGAAGGGGGAACAGGTGGGCACGCTTTACCTGCGGTCGGACTACCAGCGAACCTTTCTGGCACTGCTCCGCTTTTACGGGCTGGTCGTGGTGGGCATCGTGATTGTGTCCTTCATTCTGGCGGCGTTCCTTTCCAGCCGGCTGGGACGCCGGATTACGGGTCCCATTCTCCAGTTGGCGCGGACCGCCCAGGTGGTCGGTGAGAAAAAGGACTACTCGGTACGGGCGGTCGTGAGCAGCCGGGGCGACGAACTGGGCCGGCTGACGGAGTCTTTCAACGAGATGCTCAGCCGCATTCAGAGCCAGGATGCCGCGCTCAGTTTCTCGCAACAGAAAATGGAAGCGTTGATTAACTCGATTGATGGCATCGTCTGGGAATGCACGCCGGATAGAACCCGGTTCACCTTTATCAGCCGCCAAAGCAAAGACATTCTCGGTTATGAACCTCAGGCGTGGCTGGACACGCCCGGCTTGTGGGAGGAGAAACTGGAGCCGCAAGACGCCGCCAAGGCCATCCAGACCGGCCACGACCTGGCGGCCGGTCGCGAGCCCTACAGGTACGAATACCGGATGATGGCCGCCGATGGCCGGACGGTGTGGATTCGGGAGAGCGGCACGGTGCTGGTGGAGAAAGGCCAACCCGTCGCCATGCGGGGCATCTTCCAGGATATTACCCGGCACAAGTTGGACACGGAGAAACTGGACAAGCTCAACCGGCAGTTGATGACCACCTCGCGCCAGGCGGGCATGGCCGAAGTGGCCACGGGCGTGCTGCACAATGTCGGCAATGTGCTCAACAGCGTCAGTGTTTCCGCCACGCTGGTGGCCGACCGGCTGCGGCGCTCCAAGGTGGATAAGTTGCGCCAGGCCACCGCCCTCCTGCGCGAGCAAAACGGCCGCCTGGTGGAATTCCTGACCACCGACCCGAAAGGCAAAGTCCTGCCCGCGTATCTCGGCACGGTGGCCGACCAGTTGGCCGGCGAGCAGACCAAATTGATCACGCTAATGACCACAGTCGGCCAGCACATCGAACACATTAAGGAGATTGTGGCCATGCAGCAAAGCTATGCCAAGGTGTCCGGCGTCTATGAAACTCTGGCCGTAACCGGATTGGTCGAAGATGCCCTGCGGCTCAATGCCGCGGCCTTTGACCGGCACCACATCGAACTGATTCGGGAGTTTGATGAAAACCTGCCGGCAGTCTGTGTGGACCGGCACAAGGTGTTGCAGATTCTCATCAACCTTCTCCGCAACGCCAAGTATGCCATGGCCGCCCGGAGCGGGAACGACAAACGACTCGTCATCCGCGTGGGGATGGCGTCTCCCGAGCGGGTCAAGATCACCGTCTGCGACAATGGTGTCGGGATTGCCCCGGAGAACCTGACCCGGATTTTCAACCACGGTTTCACCACCAAGAAGGACGGGCACGGTTTCGGCCTCCATAGCGGTGCCAACGCCGCCAAAGAAATGGGCGGCACCCTCACGGCCCACAGCGGCGGCCCCGGCCAAGGGGCCGAGTTTACTCTCGAATTGCCGGTGGCCGTAGCCGCCCCGCAGGAAGAACCCCTCGTAACACAAGGCAAAACATGAAAAGCACCGACCTTAAACCCAACCGTCGCATCCTGATCGTTGACGACAACACCAGCATCCACGCTGACTTCCGGAATATCCTCTGTCCGGACAACTCGGACGAGGCTGCGGCGAATGAAATGGAAGCGGTCCTGTTCGATGAAGACGAGCCGGATGAGATGAGTTTTGAGTTGGACTCCGCTTACCAAGGCCAGGAGGGTTTCGAGATGGTGAAGCGGGCGCTGGCGGAGAATCGGCCTTATGCCCTGGCCTTCGTGGACGTGCGGATGCCGCCCGGTTGGGATGGTGTTGAAACCATCGCGCGCATCTGGGAAGTGGATCCCGAACTCCAGGTCGTCGTTTGCACCGCCTACGCGGATTATTCGTGGGAGCAAATGCGGGCCAAAGTCGGCCAACCCGACAGCCTGCTCGTCCTCAAGAAGCCGTTTGACAACATCGAAGTGCAGCAACTCGCCCACGCCTTGACCAAAAAGTGGCTCCTCAACTTCCAGGCCCGTCTCCAAATGGCGGAACTGGCGCAGGCCAACGAATCACTCGCCTTGTCCGAAGAGCGCTTCTCCAAGGCCTTTCACGAAAGTCCCCTTCCCAGCGGCATCCTGAGCTTTCCCGATCAACGTTTTGTGGACGTGAATCAACGCCTCGCCCAGGTCAGCGGGCACAAACGCGAGGAGATGATTGGCCGCACCCCGGCCGAGTTGTTCTTGTGGGAAAAACCTGAGGTGTCCGATCTGTGGTATGAGGGTTTGGCACGGCAGCAGTTGGTGCGGGATCAGGAGGCCAAGCTCCGCAACCAGACCGGCGCGCTGATCGAGGTCCACGTATCGCTCTCCCCGATCGCCCTGGGCGGACAGCCCCACGTGCTGCTGCTGGCCCAGGACATTTCCCAGCGGGCTTTGCTGGAGCGCCAACTGCGCCAGGCCCAGAAGATGGAGGCCATCGGTCAACTGGCCGCCGGGGTGGCCCACGATTTCAACAACATCCTCACGGTCATCCAGGGGCACGCCGGCCTGCTGCAACAGAAAGTGGACTCCGGCAGTCCCCAAAAGAAATCGGTGGAGCAGATCACCAGCGCGGCGGCCCGTGCCGCCACGCTCATCCGCCAACTCCTGATGTTCAGCCGCAAGCAGGTGATGCAATTCCGGCATCTGGACCTCAACGACACCTTGCGCAACGCCATTAAAATGCTCGAAAGGCTGGTGGGCGAACACGTGCAGATCGACTTCCGTCCCCAGAGCCCGATTCCCGCCATCCACGCCGACAGCAGCATGGTGGAACAAATCGCCATGAACCTCGCGGTCAACGCCCGCGATGCCATGCCCAATGGCGGGCGGGTTTCCATCACCACCTCGCTCGAGACCATTCACCGCGCGCCCACTCCGATGGACCCGGAGCGCCGGGACGGGGAATACATTTGCCTGACTTTCCGCGACAATGGCACCGGGATGGACACGGAGGTCCTGAGCCGGATCTTCGAGCCGTTCTTTACCACCAAGGCTGTCGGGAAGGGCACCGGCTTAGGCTTGTCCACGGTTTTCGGTATTGTCCGGCAGCACCAGGGCTGGCTCGAGGTGGAAAGCAAACTCAACCAAGGCACCACCTTTCGAATCTATTTTCCGGCCAGCCGGCAAGCGGCCGAGAAAACGGAACTGGTGGCCGATACCACTCTGCGCAGCGGTCGCGAAACCATCCTCGTGGCCGAAGATGAAGACACCTTGCGCGAAATGGTGGTTCAGGTTCTCAAGATCCAGGGTTATACCGTGCTGGCGGCTGCCTCCGGCCCCCATGCCCTCGAGGTGTGGGAACAAGCCACCCGCCCGGTTGACTTGTTGCTGACCGACATGGTCATGCCGGGCGGCCTCATGGGCAGCGACCTGGCGGAACGCCTCTCACGTCAATCTCCCCGCCTCAAGGTGATTTACACCAGCGGCTACGGTCCCGGCATGGCGGGCAAGGATGCTTCCCTCCTGGAAGGGCGAAACTTCCTCCCCAAGCCCTACTCGATTGGCAAACTGGCACAATTCGTCCGTGAGTGTCTCGACGCCCCGTTGCAGCGAAATTGATATTGGTCTGGCCCAAATCGACTCCCTGCCCTGATTTCCGACCACGACGACTGGCCCCTGCGTTGAGCGGGGCCATCCTGAGGGCGTGTCGCCCAATCGGGGCATTCTCTCCCGGGGAAGAGAATGCAGCGGTCCAGGGCCAGTGGTGATTGCACGAACGAAGCCAGCACCGCCCATTGGTGCCTCCCCTCTCCACATCAGCACTCCTAATGCCGACGCCATCCTCGACCAAAACCCTGACCCTGCCCTCTCCCTCCAGGTTCAAGTTCCCAAAAACGCTCACCAGAACCGGACTCAGCCCAACTGCGGCACTACGCCCACTGGGTGAGTCATTTACCTTAAGTCGCCCCTGGCCTCATCAGCGCCGGCCTTGGCAGCCTACACCCGCAGAAGTCCATTTAGCGGCTGAAGAACGGCAACGGGAACCGCAACGGCAGCTCCAATTGGATAAGCTCGCCTACTGGCCCGGGAGTTTCGGCCCGACCTGCGATCCGAGAATGGGTTAGTCCGATGGGCTGCTACTGCGCTGTGGTAGCTGTGGATTCGGACTTCGGACTTCGGATTTCGGATTTGGCACGGCCCGGGGCAATCGCTCCTTGCCCAATCGGAGACGATCCTTTAGATTGGCGGCGTGGCTCCGAAAACCCAAGTTTCCCAAGCGCGCGTCTCTTTTTGGCGCAGGGTCGCGCACCGAAAAGCATTATGGTTGCCGATCGCTCTGGCCGGCCTGTACGTCGGCAGCACTCTGGCCCAGCAGCAAAAGCCCCCGGCGACGCTGGCCGAGCTGCGGCAACAGTTGGCCGAACACATCGGGCAGCCGAAGTACGCCGCCGCCCTGTGGGGCGTGAAGATCGTCTCGCTCGATAGCGGCAAGACCGTGTTTGAACAGAATCCGCAGAAGCTGTTCAGCCCAGCCTCGAACTCCAAGCTCTACACCGTCGCCCTGGCCCTGGACCGGCTGGGGGCCGATTACCGGATCAAAACCTCCCTTTACGCCCAAGCCAGACCCAACCGGGCGGGGACGCTCAAAGGCGATTTGATTGTCTATGGCCGGGGCGATCCGACCATCAACGCGCGCCTGCACGGGAACGATGTTTACCAGGCGCTCGAACCGCTCGTTTGCGCCCTGACCAACGCCGGGGTGAAACGAATCGCCGGCGACCTGGTGGGCGACGAAAGCTACTTCCACGGCCCGCCCTTCGGGTCGGGCTGGATGTGGGATGATCTGGAGTATTACTACGGCGCGGAGATTTCGGCCCTCACCATCAATGACAACACGGTGCAAGCCACGGTCAAGCCCGGGCCGCGCGCGGGCGCGCCGTGCCAACTGGCGCTGCAGCCCGCCACCGCCTGGCTCACGTTCAGCAACCGGACCGAGACGGTGGAAAAGGGCGCGACGCGCAAGATTCATCTCTACCATCCGCTCGGCCAAAACCTGATTTACGTCTCCGGCCAAATGCCGATTGACGACGCCGGCTACACTAATGAGGTCACCCTGCACAATCCGGCGGGTCTGTTTGTCTCATGGTTCAAACAGGCGCTGGCGCGCCAGGGAATCAAAGTCACCGGCAAGCTGCGGACCATGAATTGGCTTGACCGGGAGGCGCAGCCCCTCGACCGCGACCAGTTGGTCGAGTTGGGCTCGGTGGCATCGCTGCCGGTGCGAGACCTGGCGCGCGCAGTGGAGAAGCCCTCGCAAAACCTCTACGCCGACTTGTTGCTGGCGCAGGTCGGCGAGCAGGCGCGGACGGCCGACACGCCCGCCGACGAGACTTCGGAAGACCTCGGGATTCGCGAGCTGAACAAATTCCTGACCGAGGCCGGCGTCAAGCGGGGCGAGGTGATATTCAAGGAAGGCTCCGGCCTTTCACGGGACAATCTGACGACGCCCAACGCGACAGTGACCTTGCTCGAGTTCATGCACCGGCACAAATGCGCTCAAGCCTATCTCGAGGCGCTGCCGATTGCGGGGGTGGACGGCACGCTCAAGAGCCGGATGACCGGCACCCCGGCCGCCGGGAACGCGCGCGCCAAGACCGGGACCCTCCGCTGGGCGAACACGATTTCAGGCTATGTCACCACGGCTGCCGGGGAGCCTCTGGTCTTCTCCCTGATGGTCAATCGCTACTACGAAAGCCGCCCCGCGCGCGGCGACCTGGACACGATCGTAGTGTTGCTGGCGGGCTTCACGGGGCGCGCCAGTGAGTAAAGGTTAAGACGAGGAGTCAGAGTTGCACGTCCTCGGGCCGCACTTCGAGGCACTCGTCCTGGTCTTCCCAGACCACAGCGGCATAGAACTCGAGCAACTGGGGCGCAAGCTGGCGACCGGCTTGGGCGAGCAGTCGCTCGGCTTCTTCAGCGGCGTTTTCGTAGGCGTGGTCGTAGTCCCCGGCGGCTTTGCGCTGGCGGTCGTCCCAGTGGGCGACGGCATGGACAGGGCCATACTCGGCCGCCCAGGCCGCGAAGCCGGCTTGCAGGGTCGCGGGGAGATCGTCGAATGGGACGAGCGTTTCGCTGCAATGCTGGCAAATCAACCCGGCCTCATGCACGTCCCGCGTGAGCAGCGGCAGCATCGGCGCGCGGCAGCAAGGCGATTCGGAATAGGCGGGCGGGGGCGTGACCAGGCGCTGGAGCCAGATCTGGCGCTCGTGGGCCAACTGCGCGGCCAGGCGGTGGGCGCCGAGCAGCGGATGCGAGAGCCGCCAGGTTTTGCCCGCAAGCTGGCCGAGCGTTTGGGCCAGCCAGCGCGCGAGCGTCAAATCGTCGAAGTCGCGGAAGCCCAGGCTGTATTCCTTCCAGAGCAGGTCGAGCGGAGCATCGGCGTTAGTGGCCATCGGTCGGGCAGTGTTGCGCGGCGGGGGAGAATTGTCGAGCCTCCCGTCGAGGTTCCGCCGGCGCGCCGGAAGGTGGGGAGGGCAGACGCCAAATGCGGGCTTTGAAAAGGGCGCCCACGGCCCTATAGTGCGGCGCAAACTTGATCCTTTAGCTTATTATGGCCGTTGAAATCAACCTCACTTACGAAGGCGGGCTTCACTGCACCGCCATACATGGACCGTCCAGGCAAACCTTAACCACCGACGCACCGGTGGATAATGGCGGCAAGGGCGCTGCCTTTTCGCCTACGGACCTGGTGGCGACGGCGCTGGGCGCCTGCATGGCGACGATCATGGGACTGGTGGCAGAGCGGAACAACTTGAACCTCGACGGCCTCCAGGTCCAGGTCATCAAGGAGATGGCCGCTGCGCCGGTCCGTCGCATTGGCGCGCTCAAGACCCGGTTGGTCTTCCCCCGAGGCAAACCGTTATCCGCTGCCGATCGTGCCAAATTGGAAGCTGCCGCCAAAGCCTGCCCGGTCAAACAAAGCCTGCATCCCGAGCTCCACACACCGGTCGAGTTCGTGTATCCGGATTAGTTCCAACTTACTCGTAAATGTCATAGACCGTGTGATCCAAAACGAACTGCACGTTTTGCCCCAGCGCCAGCCAGGGCAGCGCGTTGGGCTTCTGCGCGACCAAGGCGAAGTATTCCGCCGAGCCGAAGTGGATGCGCACGTGTTGGGCGTTCGGATGCTTCTGGACGGCGGAGTCAATCCATTGCTGGTCGTTCTGGAAGAAGCTCTTGCCGGCGACGAACTGCGCCTGCTGCGAATACTGAACCAGCCGCTCTTTGATGCGGTCAGCCGGTGAAGCTTCGGGCGTGGCGCCTGCGACGGTGGAAAGCCCCAGCGCCCGCCGCGATTCGAGAACGCCATTGGCCGCCGTGGGCGCCGCGGCAACCGCTCCTTTGAAGACCGAGTCGTACCGCGCGCCCGCCACGGCCCTCTCGCCGTCACGCACATCTTTGAAGTCGCTCCAGGCCTTCTTCGCTTCTATGCGCGCGCCGCCGTCGCCGCCAAATTCTTGCAGCGAGCGCAGGGCCATCGGCACATTGCGCTGGGTTTCGTCTTCGAGGATCAGGTAAGCGGTGTAAGGCGTTACGATGCTGTACTGGCGCGCCAGTTCGGTCACTTCGTCGCGCAGCTCGGAGTTTTCGCCGTGCAGCCGGATTTCGTCCAGCAGGCAGCCCACGCGCCGGGTGGCCCACAGACGCGGGATGAATTCGTTTTCGGAAGCTTCCTCCGGGAATTTCACTTCGCAGGCAAACTTCCTGGCCGCGCCGTTCACGGTCCCTTCGACGATGACCGCCGCCTCGCCCTGGCCGGAGTAGCGCCCGACCAATACCAGTTGCTCGCCTTTGAACAGGTCGGGCAGCGGCGAGGGATAGAGCCTGGTCGCGCGAATGCCGCCGGTGAACTTCAAAGTGGGATTCGCGAGGACCGGCTCTTTGATCTTCGAGAAGAAGCTCGAGACCTTTACTTCCAGGTCCTCTTCGGGCAGGACGTACTGGCTGACGGCGCGGGTGTCCTCGGTGATCCGGTCCAGCAAATGCGTGTTGACATCCGTGCCGATGCCGAAGCAGAAGACGCGCGTGTGGCCGTCGCTCTCCTTTTTCACGTTCGCGACGATTTGGTCTTCATCGGTGGTGCCGATGGTCGGCTGGCCATCCGTGAGGAAAATCACCGCGAAGGGGCGGTCGCCCTGGCCTGGCCGCAACGCCAGCGCCGTGCGCAGCGCGTCGTCAATCGCCGTGGCGCCAATAGGTTTGAGGTTCCTGACGAAGTCGTTGGCCTTGGAGCGGTTCTGTTCGGTGGCCTTGACGAGCTGGTTGAAGAGCGGCTCGACCTCGGTGGAGAACCGGATAATCTCGAAGCGGTCGCCGTCATTCAGGTTTTCGACGCAGAACTGCAGCGCCTTCCTGGCCTGCTCCAGTTTCTTGCCGGCCATGGAGCCGGAAGTGTCCAGCACGAACGCGATGTCCTTCATCACGACCTGCTGTTCTTTCACGTCCACACCCGGCGAAGCGAGCAGCAGAAAATAGCCGTCCTCGTCGCTCTGGCGGTGAGTCAGCAGGTTGACGCCGATCTCGTCCTTCTCCGGCGCGAAATAGAGCGCGAAGTCCGTGTCCGGCTGAACCTCGGTCGCCTCATAGCTGGCGGTCGCCCGGGTCGGGTTGTGCCGTTTCACCTCGACCGCGTGGCTGGGCGAGTAGATCGACTTGAGCGGACGCTGGCTTTCCAGCTCGACCTTCACGCTGACGTTCCGGATGGGCTTCGCGGAGAATTTCTCCGTGTTGAGCGGCAGCACATAGCTGACGAGGCCGTCATCCGCCTTGAGGAGTTCGGTGTAGGAGAGGGTGATGCGTTTCTTGCTGTTCGGCTCGATGGGGAAGATGCGGACCTTGAACACGTCGCGCCCCGCATATTCGAGCAGCGCCGGGTCTTTGAGCTTGCGGACGATGTCCTCATAAATCCGCCGTGCCTTGTCGGCGGGGAGCAGCTCGGCTTCGACCTGTTTGCCGTCGATTTCCATCGTGAACTTGTCAATGTGCGCGCCCCTGGGGACGGGAAACACGAAGGTGCCTTCAAGCCTCGCTGAATTCGGGTTGTAGAATTCCTGGTCCACGGCCGTGACGGCCACCTGCTCGGTAATGCGCGTGTTGACCTTGACGTAGTTCACGTCCAGCGGGGCGAAGCGGTAGGGGCGGGGCGGGGGGAAAGCGCGCGGCGGTCGCGGCGGGACGAAAGGGGGTGGCATTGGCCCTGGCTGCCAATGCGCGTCCTCCACAATGATGAGGCCGGCCCCCAACGCCGGCGCAACTGCCCAAAACAAACCGAGCCAAGCCGCCACAATGGTCCATCTTTTCATAAGCGGTTAGACGGGGAAGGGCAGGAAATGCTCCCCCCCGAAAACCTCGCCGCCTTTCCGGAGCGGATAGCTAACCTGGGCCTCTGTATCTTATTCGACGATCTTCGGGACGATAAACAGGCCGTTGGCTTGGGCCGGCGCGTTGCGGAGGGCGTCTTCGTGGCTGATCGACGGGCGAACCTCATCCAGCCGGGTCACGTTGACTAGCGGAAAGGCGTGGGCCGTCGGTTCGACTCCGCTGACATCGACTTCCTTCAGCTTCTCGATGTAGCCGAGGATGTTGCCCAATTGCTCGCCGATTTTCCGCTCCTCCTCGGGCGAGAGGGACAGGCGGGCGAGGTGGGCGACATACTTTACGTCAATTTCGACTGCAGCCATAGGGCGGTTATGATGTTGCCAGGTTACAAAGTTGCCTGGTTACATGATTGCCTCGTTGCATCGTTGCCCGGGACTGGGCCTTGCAACCATGTAACGATGCAACCAGGCAACCCATAGGCTCACTCTTCGTCGAACTTACGGTTGATGAGGGTTTCCAGTTCGGCCAGCGCCTGGGAGGCATCATGGCCGCTGGCATGGACGGTGACTTTGCTGCCGGGGCCGGCAGCCAGCATCATCAGGCCCATGATGCTCTTGCCGTTAACCTTCTCGCCGTCCTTCTCCACGAATATGTCGCAGCTAAAACGGTTGGCGGTTTTGACAAACATGGCCGCGGGCCGGGCATGAATGCCCAGCTTGTTCGACACATGAAAATCTTTGGTCATTACGGAACCGCCGTCGGCTATTGCTTTCGCGCTCATTCGGTCTTGCGATTATAGTTACCCGAAGACGAGCGACTGCGCTACTGAATTCTAAAGTTTGGCCGCCGCCGCCATCCGGGAAATGAGCCGGTCATTGAGCTCCTTGGCCGGATTATAGCCGGCGGACTTGAGCTTGGCCTGAAAGGCGGCCACTTCGATCAACCGCGCCAGGTCGCGGCCGGGCCGCACGGGAATGGTAATGTGCGGCACGTCGATGCCGAGGACTTTGACGAATTCCTGCTCCAGACCGAGGCGGTCCACGTCTGCCACTTCATTCCACGACCTCAAGGTAATGACCAGGTCCACCCGCTTTTCGTGCCGGATGCTCTTGACGCCGAACATGGCGGCGACGTTGATGATGCCGATGCCGCGCACTTCCATGTGATCGCGCGTGACTTCGGCGCTGGTGCCCACCACTTCCCGGCCGTCCACCAGGGTGACTTTGGTAATGTCGTCGGCGACGAGGCTGTAACCCCGTTCGATGAGCGCCAGGACACTTTCGCTTTTGCCGATGCCGCTTTCGCCGCGGATGATCACGCCCACACCGAGGATATCGACCATGCTGCCCATCTCGGTCCCGCGCGGGGCGAACATCATCTCCAGCGCCAGCGTGGCCAGGTTGATGAACTTCATCGTCACCATCGGGCAGCGGAAGATCGGCACCCGGGCCTCCTCCGCGGCTTTCATGAACAGCTTGTTCGGATGCAGGTTGCGGGAAAAGACGACGCCGGGCACTTTGTAGGAGAAGAAGATTTCGTACCGTTTGGCCTGCTCCTCGGGGGAGAGGGATTTCAGAAAGAACGCTTCGGCATTGCCGATGACCTGCAAGCGTTTGTTGGCGAAGTAACGCGTGAACCCGGACAGGACCAGGCCCGGGCGATTGACCGTGGGCTCGCGAATGATCCGCTTGAGCCCGGTCGCTCCGGCGACCAGGTTGAGCTCCAGGGCGCTGGCGTGTTCGGTGTAGAACCGCTCGACGGTTATGGTGTCACGTTGCATGGCGGGAAGTGGGGTAATGGAGTGGTGGAGTGATGGGGTGATGGAATAATGGAGTGAGGAGGTAACGGGACGGAGTGGCGCGAGCCCCTTGCTCGGAGGCAAACGTTTTTGGCAGTACTCCCATACTCCATCACTCCAACACTCCATTTCCCGGTAGGCCGCTTCATAGATTGAATTCGGGGCCTAAATAGATTTCGCGCGCTTTAGGGTCGTTGACCAGTTGCTCGGCGACGCCTTCATAAACGACTTCGCCCTTGTGGATCAAGTAGGCCCGGTCCACCAGCTTCAACGTCTCGCGCACGTTATGGTCGGTGATCAAGATCCCCAGGCCGCGCTCTTTGAGGCGGCGGACGATCTTTTGGACTTCATAGACGGCGATGGGATCGATGCCGCTGAAGGGCTCGTCGAGCAGCAGCAGCTTCGGGCTGGTCACCAGGGCGCGGGTGATCTCCAGGCGCCGCTTTTCGCCGCCGCTCAGCGTGTAGGCCATGCTTTTCGCCAGCCCGGTCATATCCAGCTCGTCCAGCAAATACTTCAACCGCACGGCGCGCTCCGCCCGGCTGAGCCGGCAGGTTTCCAGGATGGCAAGAATGTTCTGCTCGACGGTCAGCTTGCGAAAGATGGAGGGTTCCTGCGTCAGGTAGCCCATGCCGAGGCGGGCGCGCTTATGCATCGGCAGGCGGGTGATGTCGCGCGCCTGGAACCTCACCACGCCGTCGTCCGGTTTGATGACGCCGACGACCATGTTGAAGGTGGTGGTCTTGCCGGCGCCGTTGGGGCCGAGCAGGCCGACAATCTCTCCGGCTTCCACCGTGATGGAAACACCATTGACCACGCGGCGCTGGCGATATTCTTTCACCAGCTTCTCCGTGGCCAGCAGCTTGCCGTTGGTCTCGGGGGCGGGCGGGTCTGGCGGAGTCGTTTTCAAAGCAGGCGTTATGTTAACTTGCTGGTCCGTTTCTTCGGCGGCTGAAACATGTTCGTGCTGGCGGCGGGCAGCGTGCCCCGAATGTTATACTTTCCCGGGGCCATAAGCTTGTGGCTCGTGAGGTCCAGGGTGAAGACCTTGTTCCGGCCCACGAAATTGGTCGCTTCCAGAACTGCCGGATTTCCGGTCAGGTCCAGGATGTCATTGGTTACGGTGGTGGTCAGGCGGCGAGTGTAAACTGTCTTCTCGCCCGTGCCATGAAAGTTGCGGCCCTGGTCATCCACGACGTCGAAGACGACCGCCGGTTCGGCGATGATCATGCGGCCGTCCTTCCCAAGCTCGGGCGGCGTGAGCATCGTCAGCTCTTCGCAGGTCTCCTTCATCTGCGGATGCTCGATCCGCACGCGGCCCCGGAACAGGGCCGCAGCCGGCGTCAGGAGATACTCTTCGGAGAAGATCTCCGTGAACTCATTCGTCGTCCCCTTTGCTCCGCCGGGTCCAGGCGTGCCCAACGCGGTGACCGCGGATTGGCCCAGTTCGGCGGCCGGCAATCTCATGAAGGCGTTTCCGCGCACGAGCATTTCCTCGCGCGCGAGATTGGCCCGCACCCGATCGCCCTTCCCTTCGCGTGGACCGGCCCGCCAGGCGGGGTTCCCCGTCAATTCCAGCACACCGTTGGTGCCAGTGTACTCCGCCGTGTCCGCCGTGAATTGGCTGTCCACCCGTGCGATGACGACCTGGCGCTCGGCCACCATTTTCTGCAACTCATTGGTGCCGGAGAAAGTGAGCGTCATCAGGCTACAACTCATCTCTCCTTGCAGTTGATCGCCGAGGCGTTCGCTGACGCGCACCTGGTCGTGAAAGACCGCCAGGTTGGTCCGCAGCTCGTAATGGTCGCACAGGATATCGACAAATTGATTGGTCGGCGGGAGCGAAGCCGCGGAGGCGGACTCGGGCTGTGAGAAGAGGCCGGAGGCTCCCATGCTCTGGGCGGGCATTTTCAGCCGGGCGTGGCCGCTGGCACGAAAAACCCGGTTGGTCCGGTCGAACACAAGCTCGTCCCCGCTCCCGTCTTTGTCCTCGATCCGCCAGGTCGGCCTAGGCAGGCCGCTCAACTGAATCAGGTCCGTGTCCGCCGAGTAGAACGCCCGCTCGCCCGTCGCGTGGATCTTTTCGTAGTCGATGATCACATTTTGCTCGGCCGTGAGGGTTTGCATCCGGTGCTCAGCCACCGGTAATACAATGGTCAGCCGGCTTGCAGTGGCGCTCAGATTCGTCCCCGCCACGCGCACGTTCCCCTGGTAAACGCCCAAGCCGGAAAGCTGCGCGTATTCGAACCGATCCGAGAAGATATCGATGCCCGGCGTCGCCTCTGCGGGCGCATTCGTAAGGGGGGTGGCGGATGGCGGGCCGAGCAACTCAGGATGGACTATCGTATGGACGCGATTCGAGACCAGGAGAACGGAATTGGTCTGCCGCCACAGGAACCCCTCTCCGTCGATCGAGAATTTCCCATCGGCGGTTTCCACGTGCAGCGGCCCGGAGGAACTAACCGTCCTTTGGCCCTGATCATAGAAGCATTGGGGAGCTTCCGCGGCCAGTTCGCCCTCGCCGCTCACGCGGAAGGTCCGCCATTTGGCTTCGGTGACCAGAACCCGCCCGTCTGGCTCACGTTGGGCTTGGGCGCCTTCCAGCAATGATTTCATTTGGGTTTCATGCGGCGGGTCATAATACTCGGAGAACTTGAACCGTTGCCCTCCCACAATGGGTTGCGCGCGCCCGGGCCAGGGGAGCATCGCCAGGCCCAGCGCGAGCACCACCAGCGCGACGCGGACATAACGATGATTTCTCCGGTTCATTACTTGGCTCAGGCTGCGTGTTCCGCCACGAGGCGCGACCACTTGTCTTGCGCCTTCAAAATCAGTTCCACAACCTCTCGCACCGCCCCATGCCCGCCGCCCGCCCGGGTGACGTAATCGGCGGCGGCCTGCGTTTCGGCCACGCCGTTGGCGACCGCCACGGCCACCCCCGCGCGTTTCAGGACACCCAGATCGACAATGTCATCGCCCACATAGCAGACCTCGTCCCAACCGAAGCCAGTTTGCGCGAGAAGACTTTCCACGGCACAGACTTTACTGCCCTTTTCCTGCCGAAGGAAATCTATTTTGAGTTCCCTGGCCCGCCGCTCGGTAGCGGCCGAGGGCCGGCTGGAGATCCAGCCCACCTTGACGCCCAGGCGCCGCAACGTCACCAGGCCCAGGCCGTCCCGGATGTTGAATTGCTTTATCTCCTCCTCTCCGCTGATGAACACGGACGCGTCGGTCAGGACACCGTCCACATCGCACAGGAGCAATCGGATGCGCTTGAGCGCTGCCTCAAGGGTTGCGCGCCGGGAGCCGCGGGCAGAGCGGCCACGAGCAGGCCTCCGGCCCTCGACTCTCGACTTTCGACTCTCGACTTCAGCGCGAGGCATTTTACTGAACAGCGGAATAAACCTTTAGCAGGCTTTTCAGCAAGGCGTTCATCCCTGCCAGGGGGATCATGTTCGGCCCGTCGCTCAAGGCTCGTTCCGGGTGGGGGTGGGTTTCGAGGAAAATGCCACTAGCCCCCGCCGCCAGCGCGCACCGGGCGAGCACCGGGGCGAATTCGCGCTGGCCGCCCGAGCGGTCGCCGCCGCCGCCGGGAAGCTGGACGGAGTGGGTCGCATCGAAGATCACCGGAAAGCCAAACCGGCGCATGATTGGGATCGAGCGCATATCCGCAACCAGGTTGTGGTAGCCGAATGTCGTGCCGCGCTCGGTCAGCAGCAGCTTTCTGCCGCCGGCGGTTTTTGCCTTGCCAATCACCTGCCCCATTTCCTCCGGTGAGAGAAACTGCCCCTTTTTCAGGTTCACGATCCTGCCGGTGCGGACGGCGGCGGCAATCAGGTCGGTTTGGCGGCAAAGGAAGGCTGGGATTTGCAAAATGTCCGCCACTTGGGCAGCCATGGCGGCTTGGGCTTCCGTATGGACGTCAGTGAGGATGGGGACGCCAACCCGAGCCCGAACTCTGGCCAGCGCCGCCAGCCCCTGTTCGAGTCCGGGGCCGCGGAACGATTTGGCCGAGGTGCGATTCGCTTTGTCGAAGCTGGCCTTAAATACGTAGAAAACGCCCAGCCGGTCGCAGATTCTCTTCAGGGCCGATGCCACCTGCAGGCAGAGGCTCTCGTTCTCGATCACACACGGCCCGGCGATCAGAATCAGCCGACCCGGCGTGTTCAGGGATTTCCAAATGGCAGATTCATTAAGCACACCAAGGTTTTACCAGCCGAGGCGGTGAATGTAAATGCCGCTCAACTGCGGTGGGGCCTGGAGGGCGCCAAACCGGAATTGGAAGCCGCCTGACCCGGAGCTAGATCACCATTCCGTGCGGGATCACCCCGTTCTTGGGGATAACAACGATACCGTCGCGGATGTAGTAATTCGGATGGTCCGCCTTGTCGGGCTTGCCCGCGGGCGAGATGACCACGTTGTTGCCGATCCGCGCGTTCTTGTCCACAATGGTGTTTTCGATGCGGCAGTTGGTGCCGACACCGATGGCCGGTTTGCCGGCTTTCTGGTGCTCCACGATTGACTCCAGCGATTCATAGTAATCGCTGCCGAGAAGAATCACCCGGTTCAACACCGTGCCGCTGCCGACAATGGTGCGCAGGCCGATGATGCTGTGGGTGATGACGGCGCGGTTGAGAATGCAGCCATCCGAAATCACGGCGTGATCGATTTGGGCGCCGTTGATTTTCGAGCCGGGCAGAAAGCGCGGCCGGCTGAAGATCGGCGCGGCCATGTCAAAGAAGTTGAAGCGCGGCAATTCGTTCGTGACGTCCAGGTTGGCCTCGAAGAAGGCGCGGATCGTCCCGATGTCTTCCCAATAGCCCTGGAACACAAACGAGAACACGCGCAGGTTCTGGATGGCATTCGGAATCACATGCTTGCCGAAGTCGGTCAGGGTGTTCTCCAGCAGACGGCGGATGATGTCGCGGTTGAAGACATAAATGCCCATCGAGGCCAGGAACAGTTCGCCCTCCCCCTTGATACCCAGCGGGGCATACCATTCGCGCGGGAGCTTAAGCGAGTCCTGAAGCGCGGGCTCCTTGGGCTTCTCCACGAAACGCGTAATACGGCGCTCGGCATCAATCTGCATGATGCCCGACGCCTGCATCTCGCGTCGTTCGACCGGGATGGTCGCCACCGTGATGTCAGCGCCCGTTTCCGCGTGCTGGTTGATAATGCGGCGAAAGTCCATCCGGTATAGCGCGTCCCCGCTGAGGATGAGCAGGTAGTCCCACTCGTGGTTCATGAAGTGAATCATGTTCTTGCGGACGGCATCCGCCGTGCCCTGATACCACGACGTGTCGGCGTCCAGGCGTGCGGGCTCGGCGGCGAGGATTTCGACAAACCCGCCGGTGAAGTGGTCGAACTTGTACGATTGCGAGATGTGCCGGTGCAGGGAGGCGGAGTTGAACTGGGTCAGCAGGTAAATGCGCCGCAGACCGGAGTTGATGCAGTTGGAGATCGGGATATCAACCAGGCGATACTTGCCGGCCAACGGCACCGCTGGCTTGGAACGCTCCTTGGTCAGCGGGAACAGGCGCGTGCCCTGCCCGCCGCCCATGATCACCGAAAGCACATTGCTGGTGTTGGCGGACTGCCGGCTGGTGTGTGACATAACAAAGCCTTTCTTCGTTCTTTACATTCTATTGCCCCTTATAGCCCCTCAGGCGCCAAAAGGGCAAGCAGCATCCGAGCGGGCAGGAAGGAGAACCCAAGCCCTCGCTCTGAACCGGAGTCTCATTCCCGGCGGCGGGCAGTCGGCGCCATCATTCGGGACTGAGAATCAGCGCCGACTGCCGTCGGCGGCTGCACGCTGGGAAGTTTCCCGGCTAGCGGTTGATTTCGAGTTCGGCGAACGGGTTATTGATAAAACCGCTGGGCTTGGGCTCCTTAGGCTGCGGCCTGGGGGTTCGCTCGACCGTTACAGGAATGCCCGGACGATTGTCTTCGACCCGCGGCGGGGAGAGGGGCCCTTCTCCGCTCCCGGTCTGGCGTGCGGCTTTGGCCCTCTGGTCGCGTGGCAGCGGGCTAATCATCACGTTGATTCCGCGCCCGATCAGCTTGGGCTCAAAGTCCGGGTGCCCGTAAGCGGCAATGTCGGTCAGGAACTTCTGGACCACCTCAAAGCCGAACTCCCTGTGCGCCATTTCCCGGCCGCGGAACTTCAGCGTGACCTTCACCTTCATATCCTCGCACAGAAACCCGATGGCGTGCCCCAGTTTCACACTGAGGTCATGCGGATCGATCTTCGGGCTAAGCTGAACCTCCTTGACCTTGGTCGCGTGCTGGTGCTTCCTCGATTCCTTCTCGCGCTTGGCCAGTTCGTAGCGGAACTTGCCGTAATCCACTATCCGGCAAACGGGGGGCGCGGCATTGGGGGCGATTTCGACCAGGTCCGTGCCGTTGGCGCGCGCCAGGTCGAGGGCATCCCCGAGCGTTAGAATCCCAAGCTGTTTGCCTTCGGTCCCCACCACCCGCACCTCGCGGGCGCGGATTTTCCCATTAACCCTGACGAACGGACCGGAAGGAGAAGAATTGCGCGAGGAAAAAGGGCGACTCAAGACACCCTCGTGGGTTGACTCTTATTCATGCAGTTTTTGTCTGAACCATGCAAACATTTGGACCGCTGCAAATAACAACCCGTCATTAACCCCTAAGTCCAGTATTGGCAAGCAAATAATTGCGCCAAGTCGTAGGGCGCGTCTGTCCTCAGCGCGCCGAGCTACGCGGGAGCTGCCGCATTCCGCCGGGCCATGATCGCGTTGACGATCTTCTGTGCCAGCTCCGGCGCTTCCGCCAGGGCCTTCTGCGCGGCCTCCTTGCCTTGGCCGATCAGTTCGCCCTCGAACTGCAGCCAGGCCCCTTTCTTCTCCACCGCGCCGCTTTCGATGCCCACGTCCAGGATGCTGCCTTCTTTGTTGATGCCATGATTGTAGATGATGTCGAACTCGGCCTCGCCAAAGGGCGGCGCGACCTTGTTCTTCACAATCTTCACCTTCACGTGATTGCCCACCGCATTGCCGGCGGCGTCCTTGAGCGTGTCCTTGCGCCGGATGTCAATGCGGACGCTCGCATAAAACTTCAAGGCCTTGCCGCCCGGCGTGGTTTCCGGGTTGCCAAACATCACCCCCACCTTCTCGCGCATCTGGTTGGTGAAGACGCAAGTGGTCTTGGCCTTGGCGAG